>Ga0210398_10001159_pt1 | contig 28252 bp, 23 predicted proteins | sample IncBWC4OmetaG_FD_161047 | JGI IMG/M metagenome (GOLD analysis project Ga0210398, IMG submission 161047) | Forest soil microbial communities from Barre Woods Harvard Forest LTER site, Petersham, Massachusetts, United States - Inc-BW-C-4-O | ecosystem: Environmental > Terrestrial > Soil >... | reverse complement strand
CCTGCGAAACACATGCGGCAGCTTCTCCTGCAAAGCCGGTTACCAATTTCTAACGTGCGTCTGCCAGCGAGGTGTGGTGAGTACTGTGCAATTAACCCTCCACAGGCGCCGCGGCACCCCTGCTCGGGCAACATGGATGCCGCATCTCGCTGGCCTCGACCGCACTGCCTCTTAGTGCTGGCTGAACATCTCCATCACATCTTTGCGCAGGGCGACGCGGCTGGCCTCGCGGGTGTAGAACATGTGGCCGCCGGGAAATTCGTGGACGGAGACGCGTCCCTGGTCGCCCATGAGCGGCATCTGATTCACGGTGAGAATGGACCCCATGAAGGGGCACGAGAGGTCGTTCCAACCGTGGACGATCATGACACGAAGTTTGGGATCGGCGGCGACGGCCTGACGGAGCTGGGTTGCGGAGCCGGAGCGGAGATCCTGATCGCGGTTCCAGTGCTCGGCCACGTCATAGGAGAGCGCGTTGTAGCGAGCCTCGACCTTCCAGCCCACGACCCGCGTGACGAAGTCGACCATGGCAGTCGTGGTCGGAGCGATGAGCGTCGCCAGCAGCGGGTCATTCGCACGCTGGTCAGGCGCGTAAGGAAACGGATCGAACATGGTCACGTTGGAGTCGTAGACGGAACCGAGCTTGCCCTGCTCACGGTGGACTTCACGGAGATACGCGCCGGTTTCGAGACGGCCGCCGGACTCCTTCACGAACGTTGGATCGAGCCCGGTCATGTCGGTGACCTTCTTGATCATGGCGTCCGTCGCGGCCTGGTCGGAGGTGCCCTTGATCAGCGTGGTGGCGTATTCGCCAAGCGTGTAGTCGATGACCGGCTTCATCGCATCGGGCGTAAGCTGGTGCTCGCGCTCCAGATGCGCTGCGGTGATGGAGGGCAGCGTGACCAGCCAGGGTAGCGGCGAGAGGTCGCCATTCTGCTCAATGGTGGGGTTGAGATAGGGCGAGACCAGGACGACGCCATTCATGGCGACACCGAGCTGCGATTGCAGGAAGTAGGTAATGCGCGGGCCACGGAAGCCGCCATAGCTTTCGCCCACCAGATACTTGCGCGATTCAAGGCGGTCGTTTTTCACCAGCCAGTCGTAGACCACGCGCGAGAGGTATTCGATGTCCGGCTCGGTGGTGTAAAAGAGCTTGCGCGTTTGATCGGCGTCGACCAGGGAGCGGCTGAAACCGGTGCCGACGGGATCGATGAAGACGAGGTCGGTGAAGTCGAGCCAGGTACCGGCGTTGTCGACCAGAGTGGCAGGATCGGAAGGGCTATCGCCTTCGTTCCCGGCGTTGAGATGTTTGGGGCCGATGGCGCCGAAGTTGAGATAGACCGAGGCCGCGCCGGGTCCGCCATTGAAGGCGAAGGTGACGGGACGGTTGGGGGCGTCGACAGTGTAGGCGGTGTAGACAACCTGGCCTGCGGCCTTGCCTTCAGCGTCGCGTGCGATGAGCGTGCCCACGGTGACGGTGTAGTTGAGCTTCTTGCCGTCGAGGGTGATGCTCTGCTCGGTGTGAGCGTCGGCAGGAAGCGGCGGAAGCGGATGCCCGTCGGCGGCAGGATTGGCGGGCGGTTTTGCGCCAGGCGCGGCGGCCGGAGGCTTCGGGGCGTCGTTGTCCGATTGTGCGAAGACCGAAAGGCAGGGCACAGTAACGAGCGACAGAAGAGCGAGCGAGAAAGCGATGCGCCTGAGAACGCTGGCGAGCGAGGAAATTTTCATGAGGAATACGATATATCGGAACCGCACACAGGCGCAGAACAACGTGTCGGGCTCACGAATGTTTGTGGACCGAGGGTTCGCGCCGCGATTACCAGATGCGAACGCGGTCATCGGGGGCAAGGTAGAGAGTCTCACCCGGCTTGACAGCGAAGGCTGCATACCAGGCGTCGGAATTGCGGACGATGTCGGCGCGGTACTGCCCCGGTGAGTGGCCGTCGGTCAGGACCTGGCGCCGCATGGCAGCCTCGCGTGATTTTGAAGCCCAGTTCTGAGCGTAGGCGATGAAGAATTGCTGGTCGCCGTTGAAGCCGTCCTGAGCGGGAGCTTCTGCTCCATGGAGCGAGGCGCGATAGCCGTCATAGGCGGCGGCGACGCCACCGAGGTCGGCAATATTCTCGTCGATGGTTTGTTTGCCATTGACATGGATTCCCGGGAATGGCTCGTAGGCGTCGTATTGCTTTTCGAGCTTCTCCGCCTGTTGTTCGAAGTGCGCATGATCATCGGGGGTCCACCAGTTGCGCACGCGGCCTTTGGAGTCGAAGGCGCTGCCTTCCGCGTCAAAGGTATGGCTGATCTCGTGCCCAATGACGGCTCCGATGGCGCCGTAGTTGACCGCAGCGGGCCTGTCAGGATCGAAGAACGGGGGCTGCAGAATGGCCGCCGGGAAGTTCAGCGCATTCTGCAGCGGCAGGTTGACGGCGTTGACGGTCTGCGGCGTCATGGACCACTCATGACGATCGACGGATTTGCCGATGCGGGCAATCTGCGTCTGGTATTTCCAGATCGACGCGCGCCAGGAATTGCCAAAAGCGTCGTCAGGACGAACCTCGTAGGCGGAGTAATCCTTCCAGGTTTCGGGGTAGCCGATGCCGACGTAGAGGGTGTCGAGCTTCGCCTGGGCTTCGGCGCGAGTCGAGGGAGCCAGCCAGGCGAGCGCGTCGATGCGCTTGTGGTAGGCGGCGATCAGATTCGCCACCATGGCCTGCGCCTGCGCTTTGGCCTCCGCGGAGAAATACTTTTGTGCGTAGATCTCACCGACGGCATCTCCCAGTTCGGCGTTCACAAGGTTAACGCCCAGCTGCCAGCGCGATCGCTGCTGCCGGATGCCGGACATCACGGTGCTGAAGAAAGAGAAATCCTCCTGGGCAAGAGCGCGGGGCAGGACGTCGGCATAGGCCTCGATCAGATGGTATGCGAGCCAATCTTTCCAGGCATCGATCGGCGTGGAAGCCACGAGCGCAGATTCGCCGGCGAGCGCGGTAGGCGTCCACACCATGAACTGCTGCTGCTGGCTGAGACCGGCGCCCTCGAAGTAAGCGTCCCAGTCGAGACCCGGAGCCTTGCCGGCGAAATCACTGCGGGTCCAGAGATTGTTGGCTTTGGCGATGTCTTCAATATCCGCAAGGCTGATGTGGGTCTCGGCGATGGCGCGCTCGAGGTCGATCACGTGATTCGCGCGAGCCTGGGAATCGTCAAAGCCGGCGTAGCGGAACATGGCAGCAACATGCGCGACGTACTGTACGCGCAGGTCCTTCATGGGCTGGCTTTCGTCGAGGTAGTAGGCGCGGCTGGGCATCTGCAGGCCGCCCTGCAGCAGATACGGCACGTAGTGATCGGAGTCGCTGAAGCCAGGAGCGATCCAGAGCCCGAAGAGGTTGGGCGTGCTGAAGACCGCGTTGTTGAGCAGGTCGACATCGGCCCGAAGGGTCCTGCCCAGGGCGATGGCGAGGTCGTGCCGGTTGTGGATCGCGGCGATCTCGGCGAGGTGGGGCTCGAGAGGCTTGAGGCCGCGCGCTTCGATGGCGCCTTCATCCATGTACGCGTTATAGAGGTCGGCGATCTTGCGAGCATTCGAACCGGGTGGCGCGCTCGACTTCGCTTCCTCCTCGATGATGGCGGCGACGTTTTTGCTGCTGCGGTCGGCGAGGATGGAGAAGACGCCGATACCGGCGCGATCTTCGGGAATCTCAGTGCGGGCCAGCCAGGCTCCGTTGGCGTAGCGGTAGAAATCGTCGCCCGGCTTCACCGAGGGATCAATATTCGCGACGGCGATGCTATGCGCGGAGGGATTTGTAACCGCCGTGGTGGCTGGTCCCTGTGCGGCTGCGGGGAAGGACAGAAGCGCGGCGAAAAAGCAGAGAGCGGACTGGGTGGCGCGGCAATTGGCACGGCGGGAAGGGGTGGTCAACTGCGACTCCTTTGGGCAGACTGAAGGGCCGCAGAGAGGCGGCTTCGCGAGGGAACCGAGGATCATAGCATGCAGAGCATCTATTGTTGACCAGGCTCTGTGACGGGATCGCCGTTAGGTGGGGCGAGCTGTTCCGTGAGGCGGGCAACCTGCTCCCGCAGCTGCGCGACTTCGGATTCCAGATGCGAGAGGCGATCGGCGAGGGACGGATCGGAGGATTCGGCGGCGGGTTTGATGGGCTGCACCGTCGACGGGTCGACGTCGCCCGACAGCAGATGAGCATAGCGAGTTTCTTTGGTTCCGGGTTGGCGCGGAAGAGCCGTCACGAGGGCCGGATCCCGCTCGATGAGCTTCTGCAGCGCGGAAAGAACGTCGTCGAGCTCCTCGAAGCGGTGGATGCGTTCGGTACGACCGCGGAGTTCGCCGGGAGTTTGCGGACCGCGCAGCAGAAGCACGCAGATCAGAGCGGCTTCGCCGCGGGTGAAGTTGAAGACTTCCTGCATGCGATGTTCATATTTTGTGACGCGGCTGTCATGACCGCGTTGCGGACCGGCGAGACTCTGGTCTTCGAGGCGATGCAGAGCGAAGCGCGCCTCTTCCTCGTTGATCTGCATGACTGGCTCGCGATTATTTTTCTGATTGCACGCGTTGATCAGCGCGTTAAGCGAGAGCGGGTAGTATTCCGGCGTGGTGGCTTCCTTCTCCATCAGCGCGCCAAGCACGCGGGCTTCGATCGGGGTCAGCTGCATGGTTATCAACCGGGCTCCGCGCCGGTAAACCGCACTGGTGAGTTTACGGCAAGGAGGTGAAGGTCAGCGCTCGGCGCGCTGCGCCGCGACTTTGTCGAGCTCGCGATAGATCTGTTCGTTGCGCAGGATGGCCTGGACGTATTCGCGCGTCTCCGTGAACGGAATCGACTCCACAAATTCGTCGATGCCGTGGTAATTGCCGACGCTCTGCCAGTCGATTACGCGGTCATCGCCGGCGTTATAGGCGGCGAAGGCATATTCCGCCTGGCCCCCGAATTTGTCGAGCGTCTGTTTGAGATAGAGGGTGCCGAGTCGAATGTTGGTCGACGGGTTCAGCAGTTCGCTGGTGGTGAAATGCGCAATGCCCTCCTGGCGGGCGAGGGAGCGGCCGACGGCGGGCAAAAGCTGCATCAGGCCGTAGGCATTCTTATTGGAAACGGCGCCCGGGTTGAATTCGGTTTCCTGACGGATCAGCGAAGCAACCATGTAGGGATCGAGGCCGTTGCGCTCGGCATCGGCCTTGATGTCAGGCCAGAAATTCTGCGGGAAAAGGATGCGCCAGTAGGCGACGGGAATCGCCTCGATGGGCGCCGACGTGTAGAACGGGATCGCGCGCTTGAGGAGGCGCATGGCGCGCCACGACTCGCCATAAGAGGCGTAAATCTCAGCTTCGGCAAAGGCGCCCCATTCGTCGCTGCCGTCGGAGGCGTGAATCTCCGGTGCGATGTATTCGTTGAGACCGGCGTTGGCGAGCAGTCGCGCTTTGACCACATGGGGGTCGTCTTCTGGGACATCGTCAGTGAGTTCGGGAATCGTGACGGGCTGGAGTGCGTCGAGGCCGGCGATGGTGTCGGGCGAAACCGATCCGAGATGCGTCAGGCGATCCTGCGCGAGCATGGCGTAGTAGTAGTGCGGAAAGACTCGCAGGATGGTGCGGTAGTACGCCGCGGCGGACGCGGGCTTCTGTTCCTGCTCCTCGTAGATGCGGCCGCGCCAGTAGAGCGCTGAGGGGATCTCCTTGCCGCCGGCGTAAACGCGAATCTGCTCGTCGAACAGCCGCGCGGCTTCCGGATACTGGCCGAGCCGGTAGTTGAGCCATCCGGTCCGCCAATGGGCGCTGGGCGCGTATTTGTTGGTCGGAAAGCGCGTCGCCAGTTCGCCGTAATACGTGATGGCGTGCGGATAATCCTTGAGCAGCAGATACATGTTGCCGCTGGAGTAGAGCGCTTCGGCGAGCCAGGCGCTGGTGGGGAAACGCGTCTCCATCTGGGCGACGATGGACTGCTGGGTGGTGGCGTCGCCGCGGTCGCGTGCCAGCTCCATGAGGAGATACATGCGGCGCGCGCCGGTCTCGTCGTCGGTATCGGGGATCGAATTGAGCTGGGTTGGCGAGAGGCGATGGAGCTTCCAGTCGCACTCGGCTGCCGCCACGAGGAGCGCGTTGCGACTGGCTTCGTCGACGTTGGACTGAGCGGCCAGGGAGCGGTATTCGTCTTCGGCGTCGTTGAAGTGGCCGGCATTGTAGAGCGCATCGGCGTGACGGCGGCGCTCGTCCACGGGCAGGGTGGCGAGGACGCCGTTGGTGGCAAGCTGGCTGCGCGCGACGCCGGCTTCGATGGAAAGCGGGTAATCGAGATAGACGTGTTCGAAGAGCTGCTGCGCTTCGGCAGTGTGGCCCGCCATTGCCTCAGATTTGGCGAGTGCCAGCTGGAAGTCAGCGTGACCTGCGACGGGCTCCTGACGGTGCGGATTCAGTGTGGCCAGCGCGGCCTGCGGGTCGCCCTCCTGCACCATCAGGTTGGCGCGGAGAATGGGGACGCTATCGACGAAGATGCTGTCGGGATACTTCTGCGCGAAGTTGTCGAGGACTGTCTCCGCCTGCGGCAGCTGATTGTTTTGCAGGAAGGCCTGCGCGGTGAGGTAGTCGGTGTAGTCGGCCAGAGCGCCATCGGGCACCGTCTTGCTGCCGTCGGCCAGATGCGCGGAGTGAAGGGCGGCGACGGCGTCAGGAAATTTGCGCTCGAGAAGATAAGCGTGGCCAAGGGCGAGGTACGCGGCGGCGGCGGCTTCTCCGCTGTGGCTGCGAGCGTAAGCGCTGACTCCGGCGTAAGCGGCGGGGGTGGGCGTTTGCGCCAGCTGTTGCGCCATGGGCCGCAACTGCGAAGACGCAACGAAGGCGTGCTGCAGACGGCGGCTGCGGGCGAGCTCATGCGCCGTGAGCGGGCGACGGCGGCGGCGATGAGCGACGGTGCGCGTGTGGGCACTGCGTCCCGTGTTGGCCGATGCGCGATGCGAGGCGTGGGCGTTGCTCGGCGTGGCGTGGTGCGTCGTGGTGTGGTGGCTCGAAGTTGCCGGATGCGTGGTGTGGTGCTGGGGCGCGGGGGCCGCGGTCTGGTCGGATTGCGAGCGGGCCGTGGCGACAGCAAAGATTGCACCGGCCAGCAAAGCCGTCATGGAGAAAAGCCGTTTCATCCCACCGCAACTGCGGAAATCCAACATTCAGGCCCTCTGTTTACCAGAGTAAGACGAAACGGTTTCGCTTTCAGGGAGGAAAACCCGGCGGCTGCCCAAAAAGTTGCAGGGTTGTGTACCGCGGTTGAGGCCTGTGGGCTTTCCCTGCCTCCAACTTGCGCGCCGGCCGGCAGTCTCGATGTTTGCTCTCCTTGACAGTCTGGGAGAAGGTTGTCTACTCTCCCAGACAGGCTAGGAGACCGACGCCATGGCTGGCGATTCGACCATCGATCTGTTGCAGGGCACGCTGGACATGCTGGTGCTGAAGGCCGTCTCGCTCGGCCCGCTGCATGGCTATGGGGTGCTGCTGCGCATCCAGCAGATCTCGCAAAACCGCCTGGAGATCCAGCAGGGGTCGCTGTATCCGGCGCTGTATCGGCTGGAGCATGAGGGCTGGATCGCGGGCGAATGGGGGCAAAGTGAGAACAAGCGACGGGCGAGGTTCTACCACCTGACGGCCGCGGGACGGCGGCGGCTGGAGGCGGAGGCGAAGAAGTGGAACCAGTTCGCCGCGGTGATCGGGACCATTCTCACGACGGACAGCGCGTAGCAGGTGGCGCGCAGCTCGGGGCAGGTGGGGACGGAGTCAGAGGATGAGCTTGCGAAGCAGATGGTCGACGTGGTGGCAGGCCGTGACGCGCGGGTCCGATTTGGACGCGCAGGTCGATGAGGAGCTGCAGTTTCACATTGAGACCTATGCCGAGGATCTGATGCGCGGTGGAATGCTGCGCGAGTTGGCGATGCGGCGGGCGCGGGCGGAACTGGGCAGCCTGGCCGTGGCACGGGAGAACTCGCGGCAGGCGTGGGGCACGCGCTGGTTCGACGAGTTGCGCGGGGATCTGCGGTATGCGCTGCGCATGCTGGCGAAAAGTCCGGGGTTTGCGACGATCGCGATAGGATCGCTGGCGCTGGGGATCGGGGCGAACACGGTAATTTTTACGGCGGCGCAGCACATGTTGCTCGACCGGCTCGATGTGCCGCATCCGGAGCAACTGCGGCTGCTTGAGTGGGAGGAACCGCATCCGGGCGCAGTCGAAAGCCTGTGGGGCTGGTATGACGACGGCGCGGCGGGCCTCCGCTCAACGTCGTTCTCCTACGCGGTGTATCGACAACTGCGCCGCGAGAATCGATCGCTGGCGGACATCTTCGCCTTCAAAAACTTCGGACGCATGACGGCAACCATCGACGGCCAGGCTGCGCCGGTGAACGTCGAGATGGTGTCGGGCAATTACTACGCGGCGCTCGAAGTGAAACCGCAAGTGGGGCGCGGGATCGAGGAGTCCGACGATGGGGCTGTGGGCAGCGGTCCGGTGTTGACAATCAGCGACGCGTTCTGGGCGAAACAGTTCGGCCGCTCGCGGGACGTGATCGGGAAAACGATTCTCGTGAATGCGGAGCCGATGACGATTGCCGGCGTAAACCCGCGTGGATTCACAGGCGCATATTCAGCGCAGGAGAGCCCCGACATCTTTTTGCCTTTCAGCATGGAGCCGGTCATTGCGCCGGACGAATTGAGCGATGGGAAGCAACCGCTGCTGGAAAACAGCTCGATCTGGTGGGTCCTCGTTATGGGACGGCTGAAGCCGGGTGTTCCGGCTATGACGGCCAATGCGGCACTGAATGTACAACTGAAAGCCGCGGTGCGCGCCACGATGTCGGTGAAGAACGACAGCCAGATACCGCGGCTCGCGCTGCAGGATGGGAGCCGGGGACAGAACCCGAACGCGGACAGTCTGGTGAAACCGGTGGCGGTTCTGATGGGGCTGGCGGGATTCGTGCTGCTGCTGGCGTGCGCGAACCTGGCGAATTTGCTGCTGGCGCGGGCCGGGGCGCGGCAACGGGAGATGAGCGTGCGCCTGGCGCTGGGTGCGGGACGCGGACGCATCCTGCGGCAGATGATGACCGAAAGCCTGCTGCTCTCGCTGGTGGGCGGCGCGGCGGGGTTGCTGCTGGCCTGGGTCGTGCGCAACGGCATTCCGCGGCTGGTGTCGCATGCATGGAACCCGCCGGCATTTACGGCGCGCTTCAACTGGCCGATCTTCGCTTTCGCGGCCGCGATCTCGGTGCTGACGGGATTGATCTTTGGGCTGGCTCCAGCGTGGCAGGCAACGCGCGTGCAGGTGAGCAGCGGCCTGAAGGATTCTGGCCAAACCGCGACGCACCGGCGGCGTGGGCTGGCAGGCAAGGCGATCGTGGTGATGCAGATTAGCCTGTCGATGCTGCTGGTCGTGGGCGCCGGGCTGTTCGTGCAGACGCTGGTGAAACTGGTGAAGACGCCCCTGGGATTCCAGTCGCACAACGTGCTGCTGTTCAGCCTGCAGCTGCCGGAAGCAAAGTATCCTGGACCGGCCAGCCTTGGACTGCTGCGGCAGATCGAAGATCGGCTCGCTGCGCTTCCCGGAACCCGTTCGGTGACGCTGACGACGGTGCCGCTGATCTCCGGCAACGCGTCCACCCTGACCTTTGTGCCGGAGGGGCAGCATTACCGGCGCGAGCAGCGGCCAGCGGTGCTTGAAAACACTGTGGGAGACGATTTTTTCAGAACTTTCGGGATTCCCGTGGTCGCGGGACGAGGCTTCAATCAGGGCGATACCCCAACCTCGCGCAAAGTGGTCGTGATCAACGAGAGTGTCGTGAAGAAGTTCTTTCCCGATCGCAATCCGATCGGGACTACGGTTTACGCCGGCTGGAATCGTCCCTACGCGGTGGAGATTGTCGGGGTGTGCGCGGACGCGAAGTACTACTCGGTGCGGGAGAGCGCGCAGCCAACAGCCTACATGCCCTACACACAGAGGGCGGGGGGGCTGACGGAGCCAAACTTTGCCGTAGCGACGAGCCTCGCAGGAGAAGCGATCCTGCCATCGGTGCGGGATGCGGTAGCATCCGTGGACCGGAATTTGCCCGTGCTCGATGTGCGCACGCAGGATGAGCAGATCGCCGCGAACCTGCAGCAGCCGCGGATGTTTGCCGATCTGACAGCCGGGTTTGGCCTGCTGGCGCTGGTGCTGGCGTCGATTGGGATCTACGGGATCATGGCGTATTCGGTGTCGCGGCGGACCAGTGAGATTGGGATCCGGATGGCGCTGGGGGCGCCGCCGCAACGCGTGCTGCGCATGGTACTGGGCGAGGCGTCATGGATGGTGGTTGTGGGGCTGGTGGTCGGCGTGGGAGCGGCGCTGGCACTGGGCCGCGTGATAGCGAGCATGCTGTTTGGAGTCAAGTCGTGGGATCTGGCAACCTATGCGCTGTCGAGCGCGCTGCTGATTCTGGTAGCTCTGGGGGCGAGCTGGATTCCGGCGCGGCGAGCCGCAGGGGTGGATCCCATGAAGGCGCTGCGGCACGAGTGAGACACCGGGCCCGCAATTCAGGGCTCAACAGACGGATTTGCGCGCGGCGTGATGACGATGGCGCCGGTCATTTTGTCGTGGCCGCGGCCACAGAGCACGCTGCAGCGCATGGGATAAGTGCCGGGTGTCTGGGCGAGAAAGCGAATCACGGCAGGATGTTCGGGCTGAACGGGCTCGTTGATGCCGAGGCCGGACACAGCGATGCCGTGCTCGACGTCAATGGACGAAACCACCAGCTCTACGCGGGCGCCCTGTGGAACCTCGACCCGGGCGGGGTCAATCTCCCACTTTTTCATCACGATCTGGCGGACGGTATCGGGGGGGCCGGCAAAAGTCGGAGTCTTCTTCCCACACCCGCTCATCGAAACAATAAGCCCCATTGCGAGCACAAGGGCGGGTGTCGCTTTTGATCGATGTGGGGCGCGCCGTTTAGTATGGAGGGAGTCCCGGTTGTCTGCCGCAGTCCAAATTCTGAAGCCATTCATGTCTTCCTCCATCCAATCACAAGGAGCAGCCGAAGTTCATCCTGACGTTCTGCTTGTAGAGCGGGCGCGACAGGGCGACATGGCAGCGTACGAAAAGCTGGTGCGGCAGTACGACCGCCAGGTTTTTCGCATCGCGAACCATATCGTCCAGAACCGCGAAGACGCCGAGGATGTTGTGCAGGACGCGTTCCTGAAGGCGTACGAAAAGCTCGACCAGTTCCAGGGGAACTCGAAGTTTTATACCTGGCTGGTACGCATCGCGGTCAACGAATCGCTGATGCGGCTGCGCAAGCGGCGCACGGGCAGGATGGTTTCCATTGACGAGGACGTGGAGACCGATGAAGGCTCGATGCCGCGCGATCTGGCGGACTGGAGTCCTGATCCGGAGGCCCTGTATGGGCAGTCGGAGATGGGCGATATTCTTCGCCGGACGATTCAGGGATTACCGCCGGGTTTCCGCGTAGTGTTTGTGCTCCGCGACGTCGAGGGGCTTTCGACAGAGGAGACGGCGGAGACACTGGGATTGAGTATCCCTGCGGTAAAATCGCGGCTGTTGCGAGCGCGATTGCAGTTGCGGGAGCGGCTGAGCCGCTACTTTAAGCGGCGGGACCAGAAAAAGGCCCAGGATGGTGTGAAGTGACGTGCACGGAGTTTTTAGCGCAGCTGGACGACATGCTCGATCAGGATGCGGCGATTCCGCTGCGGGCCGATTTGCAGGAGCATCTTCGTTGCTGCGAGCACTGTGAGATCACGCTGAACACCACGCGGAAGACCATTCAGATTTACCGCAGCCACGAGCTCTACGAACTCCCCGAGGATTTGCGGGAGCGCCTGCACAAGGCAATTTTGGCCAAGTGCCGGAAGTGCTAGCGACTGGCCGTCGCGGCGGACGCGCTTCGCGCCATGCAGCGAACGACCCTGTCGCTGAATCGCGCAATACCTGGTCGCAGGCGGTGTATCCAAAGAGGGATTCTGGATAGCCCGCCGGCGTTATTAGAATTGGCGCAATGGCGGAACGCGCTCCTTCCAGTTCAAAAACAAAGCCAGACCTCGCCGACCTGACCATCGCGATCGCGTGCGCGCTGGCGGTGGCGACGACCGCGCTGTTTCTCGCGGTGATCCCACTGAACCGGCATCTGGCGGGTGCGCGCGATTTTGTTATCTATTGGGCGACGGGCCAGCAACTGGCGCACCACGCCAATCCTTACGACCCCGATCGCATGCGGCAGCTGGAACACGGCGCCGGATTCGCCGGTCAGGCTTCTCTTGTCAACTACATGCGGAACCCGCCGTGGGGTTTGCCACTGGCGCTTCCTCTGGGTTTCTGGAGCGCAAGGGTCGCGGCGTTGCCGTGGTCGCTGCTGATGCTGGGGCTGCTGGTTCTGTCGGTACGGATTTTGTGGGCGATGGTGGGCCGGCCGCGATCGCATCTGGTCTGGCTCGGCTATTGCTTCCCGCCCGCCCTGGTATGCGTGGTCATGGGGCAGACTTCGCTCTTCCTCCTGCTCGGACTCGTTCTGTTTCTGCGTCTCGAACGCAGCCATCCGTTCTGGGCGGGCAGCGCCTTGTGGTTCTGCACGCTGAAGCCCCATCTCTTTGTGCCCTTCGGCATCGTCCTGCTGCTGTGGATCGTCGCCGGGCGGAAATACCGGATCGTGGCAGGAACAGCGGCGGCCCTTGCCGTGAGCTGCGCTGTCACAGCCTGGATCGATCCATCGGCGGGAAGCCAGTATCTGCATTGGGCCCACACGTCGGGGATTTCGAACGAGTTTCTCCCCTGCCTCGGAGTGGCGCTGCGCAACCTCATCAACCCGAACACAAAATGGCTGGCGTTTGTGCCGTGCCTGCTGGGATCGTTGTGGGCCCTCTATTATTTTCGCCAGCACCGCGACCACTGGGACTGGATGGAACATGGTTCCCTGCTGATGCTGGTTTCGATTCTGGTCGCTCCGTATGCATGGTTCTACGATCAGTCGCTGGCGCTGCCGGCGCTGCTGTTGGGCGTGAGCCGCACCCGCTCCCGGGCATTGCTGGCGACGCTGGGTGCGATCTACATCGTGATTGAATTTCTGCCGCTGATTTCTCCTGCTCCGGAGACGGCGTTGTATTTATGGACCGCGCCGGCGTGGCTGGTCTGGGCCTTGTGGGAGCGGCGAGCGTCACGGCCGGCGGTGGTTGCAGCACCACTGGACCCGGCGGTAGTGGCGCAATGATCGGCATTACGAAGCCCGGCACGACGAAGCGCGCCGATTTTGCCGATCTGGCCATTGCCACGGCGTGCGCGCTCGCCCTGACGGCAACGGCTCTCTTCTTTGGCGTATTGCCGGCGAGCCGCCATCTGACCGGCTCGCGCGACTTTGTCGTCTACTGGGCCACGGGCCAGCAGCTGATCCACCACGGCAATCCGTTCGACGCTGCGGCGATGGGCGCGATCGAACACGGCGCCGGGTTCACCGGCAAGGGTTCGTTTTACATGCGGAACCCGCCCTGGAGTTTGCCGCTGGCGCTGCCGCTCGGCCTGGTGAGCGCGCGGGTCGCGGCGCTGCCCTGGTCGCTGCTGATGCTGGCGATCCTGATTGCTTCGGTGCGCATTCTGTGGAAGATGTTCGGGCAGCCGGGAAACTACGTCGAATGGCTGGGCTATTGTTTTCCGCCGGCGCTGATTTGTGTGCTGGCCGGCCAGACGTCGCTGTTTGTGCTGCTGGGCCTCGTTCTGTTCCTCCGTTTTCACGCCAGCCGCCCGTTCTGGGCGGGAGCCGCGCTCTGGTTGTGCACGCTGAAGCCGCATCTGTTCCTGGTGTTCGGCGTGGTGCTGATCGTGTGGATCGTGGTGACACGCAGCTATCGCATTGTCGCGGGAGCGGCGGCAGCGCTGGCGGTGAGTTGCGCGTTGACCGAGCTGATCGATCCGGCAGCGTGGTCGCAGTATCTCCACTGGGCAGGCAATTCGGGAATCGCAAATCAATTTATTCCCTGCCTGAGCGTGATGCTGCGCGATGCGATCGACCCGGAAAAATACTGGCTTGGCTTAGTGCCGGCGCTGGTGGCCTGCGTGTGGGCACTGATCTACTACTGGCAGCGGCGCAGCCGCTGGGACTGGCTGGAACACGGCAACCTGGTGATGCTGGTGTCGATTTTCGTTGCACCGTATTGCTGGATCTGGGATCACTCGCTGGCGATTCCCGCGCTGCTGTACGGCGGCGCCCGAACGCGATCGCGGCTGCTGATCGGCATCCTCGGGGTGATGGTGATGGTGCTGCAGTTGCAGCCTTACGTCTTTTCCGTTGGACTCGATTCGAAACTTTTCCTGTGGCCGGCCCCCGCGTGGCTGGTGTGGTATCTGTGCGCACAAGCATCCTGGCGGTTGAAGGGCGAGCCGGTGCAATCCGCGACGGCGCCGGTCGCGTCTGCCGGTTAGCGCGGGTAGACTGAACAGGCAGCTTCATTTCGAATCCTCAGGAGTTTTGCGCATGGCTGATGTGAAGATTACGGTGCGTCCCAATGGACCTTACCGCGTGGAAGGACCGGTGACGGTGGTGGACGCAGAAGGCAACGAGTGGAAGCTGCCCGCAGACAAGCCGTGGGTTTCGCTGTGCCGGTGCGGCGCATCGACCAACAAGCCGTTCTGTGACGGGACGCATTCGAAGATGGGCTTCCAGGCAGCCGAGGCCGCGGTGAAGGCGGAGGGGTCGGCGGCGCCGGGAGCGGATCCTAATTTTCCGCTCAAAATCTGACGGGAATCGGGCATACCCCCTCCCCCCTGGGGGTAGACCGCGGCAAACGATGGTCGTTCGAGGACTTCCAGAAGGCCTGTTCGGGACTGCGGCATGTTGCTGAACATAGAGCACATGGGAGGGTGGTTTTGGTACGCCCGCGGAATCCTGACTTTCCGCTCTGGATCGAAGCCGGCATTCCGGCATACCCCCCCTCCCCCCTGGGGTAGACAGCGGCAAGCGATTGTCGTGAGAGGACTTCCAGAAACCCTGTTTGGGACTGCGGCATGTTGTTGACAATAAGGCACATGGAAAGGCCATTTTGGCACCCCATCCGGTGGCTCGGCGCGGGCCGATCCCGCAGAGCGGGTGCCCTCCTTCACGGCGACTGCTTCTCCAGCAACAGAAAAGGCCGCCCTTGAAGACGGCCTTTTTCTTTCTTACTCCCTACTTACTCCCTATTATCAGAATACCAAATCGAGGAGCAAATCACGCCAAATATTATTCGGTTTTCTGGCGTGCAAGTTTATTGGAATCATAGACAACACTTTAGTACCGAGCACGAAAAGCTTGACAGAATCGACTCATCAGGCGCTTTTGAGGAAATGGAGGGTCAGTTCCCTTTGGCGAGGGCCGTCAAGCTCGATCAGGATGACCCGCTGCCAGGTACCGAGGACGAGCGAGCCGGACTCGACGGGGAGGGTGAGCGCGGTGCCGATGAGCGCGGAGAGGATGTGATCGGGGACGTGCTCGGGGTTGTGCGGATGGCGGTAGCGCAGCTTCGGCATCATGGCCTCGAAGGCGTCGAGCATGTCGAGGTCGGTGCCCGGGTCGAGATCGGCGGTGGTGAGGGCCGCGGTGGTGTGGAGGACGTTGAGGCAGCAGATGCCGGAGGCGCCGGGCAGATGTTTTTGAACCTGTCCGGTGATGTCGACGATCTCGCGTTTGCGGTGGGTGGCGATGGTGAGATGGGGCATGGCGGGCAGTCTACGATTCAGGGTACACGGGGACGAAAGCCCTCAATCATCGCAGCAGGGCTTTTGGCATGCGGGGAGCCTCTTGCGGAAAGGCTGTTTCTAAAAAGGCTCGGGGAGATTGGCCGCGACGGTAAGTCCCGGAATGCCGCAGGTTCATTGGCAACTACCGTTTTGTCCGCCGGAATCAGTGGGCTTCAAACGTTAGTTCAATCGGGGGAGGAGCTCGCTGCGCAGCCACGCTGACTTCGTAGGACTCCCCCGACCCTGTGACCTCAAACCGGGACCCATCGAATTTCCCCAGTGCCGTAACCTTAGCCTCCATCGGGCGGAATCCATTCTCGCGGATACGCTTTCGCAGACTGCTCATTCTGAAGCGGCTGTCAGGTTTGAGGACAACATCCACAATGCCCTCTTTCAGGTGGACCTGGACGAATTTCACCCCATCGAGCCGTGTGACCGATGCAGCGACGCCCCGAGCGCAGAGTTCACAGTCCAGTCCATAAACCCGCAGTTGAACGCGCTCATACTGCGCGTGAAGGCAGGTTCCGGCCAGAAACATCCAGAGGAGGGTCAGTCGTCGCAGCAGGCTACTCGCCTCAAACTTCATCTTCTTCCTCTTCCACCCAAAAAGTAGTAGCTGACGCCAACTACGGCCCGGTACCGCTCCGCCGGCTGGATTCCGTTCCGCTCGTCCGACAGGGCGAACTGCAGTCCACCCTGAAAGCCCACGCTCTTCAATGTAACCAGCACCGAGGGTCCCGAGAAGATTGAGTTCCCGCCCGAATTCGGCAAGACAATAACACCGCTTTGGCTGGTTGAGGTGCTGGCTTCCGGACTGGCAGGCACAACGTGAGGCTGGGGCTGCCCGCCGCCGCCTCCCGGGGGCTCGGAAGCATCACGCTCCGCCTGGCCAACCCAGTTGCCGGTTGTTTCGAGAAAGAATCGCACATCTGGTTTCGGGTAATCGCGATCGAAAACAGGTGGTCTCCATCCGATCACCACAGAAGACAAAAGGCTGTCGCTTTCCCGATCCAGCTTCCCGCTGTCCCATGCCCCGTAGTACTGATAACCAGCTCCCGCCGACAAATAATATCGCCGCGTGATTCGCGATACGGCGGCGGCCCCGAACAGACCCGGTTCGCGTTCCAGAGGGCGTCCGTCGTCACGCAGAAGATGTTGCGTGGTCCCCGAAAATCCCACAAAAAAGGTGCTTTCAGTTCGGATCGCGATACCTGACAGCTTGTCGTAAAACCGCCATGCAACCATACCTTCGACCGACGGCACTCCAGGCATCGCTGCTTCGAATCGCTCGACGGGGTGATAGCCCTTATTGACGTTGAACGGACCGGATAGTGAAATCTGAAGGTTCTCTCTTAATCCGTAGGCTACGACTGGCCCAATCATGACTGTGCCCAGGCGGCGCATGACCGTTGTCTCGATACTCGAATCTCCCGCACCAAGGACAGTCGTCGAGTAGCCGAATGCGGGTCCGTGCGCGTCGCTCCAGGCCTGCGAGACAAGGAGGAGTGGCGCGAGAAACATGAGGCTCAGACTGCGACGCGGGAACCCCATCGAACCTCCAGTGACCTGATCAAGCAGCTCCGTGGTCCGTTGAGCCATGAGACAACAGCGCGGAAAGACTGCCAAGAGACCTGTAAGCAATGGGCTGGGGCAGCAAAAGCATACCACGCGATCGAAGTTCTGCGTTCAGAATCTGCGAACGATGCGAGGCTTTGCCTGAGGATGTCGCTTCGGGCGTTTTCGCGCGACTTTCTCGATTCCGGGATCAGCAGTTCTGAATACCCGGTGAAGTTGAGCTGCTCCCGGCCAGCAGAGTTGGCCGCTCAGGGATCGCAGGATTTGCAAAGGATGATCGGTCCTGGACCAGGACTTCTATTCGGTACGGAGGGCCTGCACGGGATCGAGGCGGGAAGCGCGCCACGCGGGGAGAACGCACGCGACCATGGCGACAAGCAGCAGGAGAACCGCGACTCCCACGAGGACGCCGGGATCAAGCGCGGGTGTCTGGTAAAGCATGCTGCGAAGGAGCCGCGCCACTGCCATACCGGCAGCGAGCCCGATCGCGAGTCCAAAGATCGCCGGGCGAATTCCATCGACCAGCATCAGTTCCAGCACCTGCGCGCGCTGCGCGCCGAGGGCGATGCGGACGCCGATTTCGCGAGTGCGCTGCGCGGCGATGTAGGACAGCACCCCGAACAGGCCTGCCGCGGCCAGCAGCAGGGAAAGTGTCGCAAAAGCCACAAGCAACGTGGCGTTGAAGCTGGCGGAGATTGTCGAGCGCCCCAGCAACTGATCCATTGTCAGCACATCGGAGACGACCAGATCGGGATCGATGTCGGCGACGATGCGCTGGACCGGCAGCGCGAAGCCGGCGACGTTCTCACGGGAACGGATCACAATCGTCCCCACGCTCTCGTTGCCGGCCTTGAGCGACGTATACATCGTAGGGCGCGGGTCCTCGCCAATGGCGATTCGCGTAGAGCCGACGACACCGACGATGCGGTAATTTTTGTTCTCGATCCTGATGTGTCGGCCGAGAGGCTCCTCACCGGGAAAGAATCGCCTGACGAACAACTGATCGACCATGATTTCATCGGCGTCATCGAGGCGGCGCGCCGGGTTCAACGTCCGTCCGCCGACCAGTGGGATTCCGATGGTCGCGAAGTACTTCGGATCGGCGGTACGCCGGAGAGCCGCGGTACCCTTCCCCTGGGGCAGAGGCGGATGCTCCACGATGGTGAAGACTTGCTCTTTGGAGTAGTCCTGCCCAGGGACAGCATCGACGAAACTGGCTGCGGTCACGCCTGGCAGGGCGCGTATGCGATCGAGAAGCGTATCGAAGAACGAGACGCGCGGGGCGCCCGGCGCGTAGCGGGCATCCGGAATGCCGATGTGCAGCGTGAGCACGTTGTTGGTGAGGCAGCCCATATCCGAAGAGCGCAGGCGCTGGTAGCTTTTGAGCAGGAGCCCGGCGCCAATGAGCAGCACCACAGTCAGACTGACCTCGAGCGACAACAGGCTGCGCCGCAGCCTGGTCTTCGATCGCGCGCCTCCCAGCGCACGCGATCCCTCGTGCAGTGCAGTCAGGATGCTTTTGTCCCTGGTGCTGAAGGTAGAGATGAGTCCGGAGAGGAACGCGCAGAGGCAAACCACACCGATGGTGAACACTGCTACCACGCCGTCAAAGTGGATGCTGTCGGCGCGATAGATGTCCTGGCGGGTGCGCAGCAGCCATAACAGGGCAACTCGCGCGAAGCCGAGACCGAGGATCCCACCGAAGAGGGAAAGAAGCAGGCTCTCCAGCAGGCGTTCGCGTATCAGGCGCAGCCGGCCGCCGCCCAGCGCGGTACGGATCGCAAGATCCCTCCGTCGCGCAGCAGCCCGTGCTACCAGCAGATTGGCGACGTTCAGGCATGCGATGAGCAGGACGCAGGCCGTTGCGCCCAGCAGAACCCAGAGCGGCCGTTTCATGTCCCCGACCATGTGATCGAGCAGCAGGCGGCTGTTGGCTCCCTGATAGATGAAGGGATTACCGAGATTTGCATCACGGATATGCCGCGAGATGAGACTCAGATCGGCAATCGCCTGGGCTGGCGCCACGCCGGGCCTGAGCCGCCCCACCACACCCAGCTGGTGCAAGCTGAACGACTTCATGTCCGCATCGGGCCGCTGCTGGTAAACGGGAAGCCATACCTGCGTGGAAGCATTTGGAAAGGTGAACCACGCGGGCATGACACCGATCACGGTCATGGGCTTGGCGTCGATGGAGACGGTGTGATTCAGAATCCGCGGATCGCCGCCAAACCTGCGTTTCCATAATGCCCAGCTCAGCAGGACCGTTCCCCCGCCCGAAGGGCTGTCATCGGATGAAGTAAAGTTGCGCCCCAGGGCCGGTTGCACGCCGAGCGTTGGGAGGAGATCCCAGGAAAGCTCGCCGGAAGAGAGCTTTTCGGGAAGCTGGCCGGATCCGGAAAGCTGGACGCGACTGCCTCGGACTACGCCCATGCTCGCGAAGGTCTGGTTCTGCTTCTTCCATGCGCTGTAGATGCCACCGGCCACCAGGTTGTAGCTGGGCGCGTCTCCATCGCGAAGCCCGGACTCGTAGAGCATGACGAGGCGCTGAGGATCCTGGAACGGCAGCGGCTTGAGAATTACGCCGCGCACGACGGTAAACAGAGCGACGTTGGCGCCGATGCCGAGTGCCATGACGACAATCGCCACTGCTGTAAAGCCTGGTGTGCGCCGCAAAGCACGAAGCGCGAAGCGGATATCCCGCAGGAGGGATTCGAGCAAGGCCCAGGGCGAGACTGCGTGAGTCTGATCGCGAATCAGCGCAGGATTGCCCAAGGCGCGCAGAGCCGCATAGCGTGCCTCATCGGATGCCAGCCCGCGATCCCGCTGCTCTTCTTCTTCTAATTCAAGATCGGACTGAATCTCGCGCTCTGCATCCGTCGTTCGCTTCGCAATTGGCCACCATCGCATATCGGCTCTCCTCAGCCGTCGGGCCAATCACGCGCGCCACAGCGTCGGCCCTCTGCTTCCACTGAGATTCTTCGACTGCCGGATGCCGGGGCGTTCCGGACTTTATTCTCCATGGAAGACGATCGACCCTCGATTGAGGGTGATGGTAGACATTCGACTATTGGTTGTCAAGAACATCGGAATCGTTCACAAGATGGCAGGCCTTGAGCCGATTCGAGCCTGCCCAGGCGGATTGGTGCGACGGACCGGCGAACCAGACATTTCGTCCCCGACCCGCGGATCTCCGGGAGGGTTTCTCGACGTGGCAGCTCTCTACGGCAGCGGCGCTTTGCCGCGAAGGCCCCATAGAAAAATCAATGTCGATGCGACGACCACGATACCCACACTCATCAGCCCGGCCGTCACCAGGCTCTCCTGCCACGCCTGGGCTCTGAATCCCGGGGCGGTAATGGGAGACAAGGCTCCCGTGCCGAAAATCGCGGCGAGCGTGGTCAAGAGCCAGTTCGCATAGGCGCTGTAGAGCGCCGTCCAGAAGGCGGCGGCTTGCGCGTTGCGCCCCAGCCGCACATGGGGCCAGATGGCGCCGAGCGCGAGCAGCAGAATGCCGTTCATCACTCCTTCAAGGTGAGCAGCGAGCCCCATGCGCACGTTGGTAAAGTGCGGTTCGGCAAAGCCCGTGAACAGTCCCAGCAGAAACAAAAGCATTCCGTGCCACATCAGTCGCCGGTTGGCGGTTTCCATGCGGATCTCCTGTAAGCCGAGGGGAAGGCCGGATTGAATGTGGGGGAAGCGTTGTCAATTTAGCATTGGCGCAGGGGGCAGGACAACGCTTTGAAGCGAGACCGGGCGGTTCACCGGAAAATAACAGACTGGCCCGTGGCCGGGATCGGCGCGAATCCACTCCTAATTTCGGTATGGCCAACAATACGTCCTTTGCCGGGCTTCGTCGGACGAGACAGCGTTCTGGATGCCGTCATTGCGTTGGCTGCGATGTCGCGGGTCTGGCGGCGACGCGAGTTTCCTTCCCGCTCACAAATACCTTCATAGAGTTCTCGCTCTCGCCCGACTCATCGGTGTATTCAAAGGAGCCCTTTGAAACAAACTTCATGATGTACCGGGTGTGATACAGCTTCCCGGCAAAAATGCTCTCCCCAAGCCAGGTCCATACGTCGCCGTTCACCGTACCAGTCTTGTTTTCTATTCCTCCTGAACTGTCAACTGCGTGGTATCGGTATGTCTTGGAAGTCGGATCGTAGTAGACGAAGGAAGCCTCCGAGTATTTCCTTCCGGGTCTATAGAGTGCCGCCTCGCAGGTCACAGCGAAGCCGCCTGCCGTCCATCTGCAATCGTCAGTGCCACTGAATTTCATGGCTGGCGAGTTCGGCCCCATTGCCCCGGCTTTCAGTTCGTCTTCGACTGTGAACCTGCCGATCATCACTGCCAGCTTCTTCACTTCCGGGCCACGCGTTGTCTGAGACTGAGCGCCAGCCACGATTACGCTCGAAGCGCACGCCAACACAAATGAGACCAACCTTTGGGGGCCACTCATTTGGATTCTCCTTTCAGAGGTGCCACGGATGCCAGCACAAAACGAACGGGAATCAGGAAATGCCAATAGTTGACGATAAATCCCCATTTCGTAAGTGACTTGGGCTTCAACCCGCCACTTTCACGCCTTAGCCTTCTTGTACTCATCGAACGCTTCCAGATATCGGTCGATGTCCTTCTTCCGCAAATAGTACGGCGTTGACAACCTCAACTTCGACGGATCTCCGCCGCGAATCCGGATCTTCTTTGTCTTCCATAACCAATCTTCCAATTTCATCCGCTGAATCGGCGGAACATTCACCGTCGCAATCGCGCAACGCAGCTTCGCATCTGACGAAGTCCACGACTCCGCGCCGCGGTTCATCATCGCCGCCAACATGTAATCGCCCAGCTCACGATGCCGCTTCTCGATGCGATCCATACCAATGTCGTTGGCAAGCTGAATTGCCGCGCGCAGTCCACACAGTGACGGCACATTCGACGATCCAATCCGCTGGAAGCGTTCAGCGCGCAGCTGCTTCTCATCCCAACCTTCGGTCGCGATCGTGTTCCACAGATAATCCATCGCTTCGTTGCGCACATAGAGATAGCCCGATCCCTTCGGCGCCTGCAGCCACTTGTGCGGGCTCGAGCTGTACATGTCGCAACCAATGTCGTGCAGGTTAAGCTGCATCATGCCGGTCACATGCGCTCCATCCACCGCCGACAGAATGCCCTTCGAGCGCGCCAGAGCACATATTTCTTTGGCCGGCAGCACCACGCCAGTCACTGTCGTGATGTGGCTGAAGAAGATCACTCGCGTTCGCGGCGTGATCGCGTCGCTGAACAGATTCAGCACCTGCGACGAATCGTTCACCGGCTTGGGCAGCGTGATTTTCTTCACCACGATGCCGTAGCGCTTGGCCTTCAACTGCCAGGGCTGTTCGCCTCCGGGATGCTACTGGTCGGTCATCAACACTTCGTCGCCAGGCTTCATGTCGACGCCGTTGGCGATGTAGCTGTTGGCCTCGGTGGCATTGCGCAGAAGCGCAATCTCATCACGCGTGCAGCCGACAAACGCTGCCAATGGATCACGAAACTCGTTCCACGGTCCATATCCCCAGATCGGATAATCCTCGGGATCGGTCTCATCCAGTTTCTCGGTCGAGGTGTAGCCGTCGAACACGGCGCGCAAAACCGGCGCAGGGCTTGATCCGACCGTACCGTTGTTCAAATAAATCTCGTCCTCGGGGATGAGGAATTGTTTGCGCAACTCCGTCCAGTAACCTTCTTCATCGTTCACGAACAACGTGGGCTTGGGCAGCGACGACGGAACATTTTGCAATTGGGCAAAAAGGTCGTTGCGAAAAGCCAGGGCGGCGGCGAATCCAGCACCAGCGGTAAGAAAGCGGCGACGATCCAGCAAGGTTTCCTCCTTCCAGCGCAGGCGACATCTTACACCCAGGTCATCGTTGGTAGAGGCCTTCCGGACATCGATAAGAATCCGGGGCTCTAGCCCCAATCTCCCAGAGCATCGCATCCTCTATTCCCACACGTCCCCTTTGCCGCCTACAGGGTGGCCACGCGCCGTTGCACCAGCAGAAAATACAGTGCCATCAGAATCAGCAGCAGTCCATTCACGCTCAGCACCAAAGGTGCAGTAAACATGGGAACCAGCCATCCCGAAAGCAGGTTCCCCATCGGCATTCCTCCGCGAAAAGCGCAGTTGTAAACGCTCATCACGCGTCCGCGCATTTCGTTGGTGGTAATTAACTGCACCAACGAAGTCACCGTCGCAAAAACGGCCATCATGGAAGTTCCGACAATCACCAGCATCCCGTAACTCAGCAGCAACTTTTTCGACAGCGAGAAGGTTGCAATCGCAGCGCCCAGGCAGATCAGCATGCTAATGGCAAAGCGTCCCTTGTGGCGAATGTTGCCCATCCCGGCAACCAGCAGCGAACCGCCAATCGAGCCAATGCCCATCAGAGAGAGCAGATTGCCGTACGTCTCCGGACCGCGATGGAAAATGTCTTTGACGAACACAGGAATATAGGTTCGCATCGGCATGGCCAGCGCGGTCATGCAGAATGCCAGCACAATCAGCGCTTCCATCGATCCCTGCTTGCGAACAAACTTGATTCCCTCCTTCAGGCTGGTAATCATCGAGTCGCCAGTACTCACCGGCAGAAATCGGGTCCGGATCATCAGCAGCGAAATGACGGGCGCGAGAAAGGAAAGCGCATTCAATCCGAAGCACCACTTCTCGCCCAGCTTCGCCAAGGCCTGGCCGGCAAGCGCCGGTCCAATCGTGACCGCCAGATTGAACTGGATCGAGTTCAGCGCGATGGCGTTGGGCATGTCCTCTCGATCGACCAGCGTCGGAATCAGCGCCGAGTACGCCGGGCCGCCAAAAGCCTGCGCCAGCCCTGACATAAACGAGAGACACAGGATGGGCCACACGCGAGTTAGTCCATTGGCCACCAGAACCGTAAGGATCGCGGCACTTGCCATCTGGATGTACTGGGAGACGAGCAGCACTTTGCGGCGTTCGATTCGGTCAGCGACTACCCCACCGATCAACGAGAAAAGGAAGATGGGAATGCCGCCGAGAAACTGATCGAGCGCCAGCAGAAACGCCGAGTGGCTCAGACGATAGATCAGCCAGCCCTGCGCCACAATCTGCATCCAGGTACCAATGCTCGACGTGCAGGCGCCAATCCACATTAGCCTGAAATCGCGATAATGAAATGCTTTGAAGATCCTGCGCAGGGTTGACGTCTTCATGGGCTCCGGAAATTGCTGTCGGCCAGAGTCCATCTTCGCACGAGCGCGGGTCCGGTCTGGGATTAGCAACCTGTTTGATTCAAAATGACCCTTCGCGGTTCCGCGATCGCGGTACCAACACTGATCTACTTGCATGACAACGGCTTCAACTCGTCACCAATGGGTGACCAATCCCCGGGGCCTCGCAAAATCCTGAAAACACGAGAGAGCCGAACTAACGCGCCAGCATTCATCGCTTGTTCATAATCTATAGTTCATGAATGAGTTCCATAGAAATTATTGATTGGACGTCACCCCCCATAGTCAGACGACACTAGTTGCCCAACGGAGCTACCCATGGGCCTCAGTAATGTTTCACTTCCTTCCGGAGCGCAGCGGCACGCGCTCAACGAACCCACTTTCTTGATGTGTCCTCCCGAACTGTATGACGTGAACTACGTCATCAATCCCTGGATGGAGGGCAATGTACACCGCTCGTCTCGTGCGCAGGCGATGGCGCAGTGGGGGCAACCGCATCGCGCGTTGACTCAGGTCGCGCACGTGGAGTTGGTCACGCCGCAGGCAGGTTCGCCCGACATGGTGTTTACCGCCAATGCCGGCCTGGTGCATCAGGGTGTAGTGGCGCTCAGCAGCTTTCTTCATCCTGAACGACAAGGCGAAGAGCCGCACTTCCGCAAGTGGTTCGACGATTCCGGCTTCTGCGTGTGCTCCATACCGCGTTCAACACCTTTCGAAGGAGAAGGCGACGCGCTGTTTGAAGTGGACGGCTCGTGCCTATGGGCGGGACACGGAATTCGCACCCGCAAGTCCAGCCATCAGCGCCTAAGCGAAACCTGGAAGGTCGCGGTAATCTCGCTCCGCTTGGTCGATCCTCGCTTTTACCATCTCGATACCTGTTTTTGTTGCTTGTTTGGCGGCTACGTTATGTACTTTCCCCAGGCGTTCGACACCGAGTCTCTCGCCAGGATCGAGCAGCACTATCCGGGGAAGAAGCGCATCCGCGTAGGTGAAGCTGATGCGTTGCGCTTTGCCTGCAATGCAGTAAATGTCGGGCGGACGATCGTGCTCAACCAGATCAGCGACGAATTGCGGGAGCAGCTGCAAGCCCTGGGCTTTCGCGTGGTGGAGGTAGTGCTCAGCGAATTCCTGAAAGCGGGCGGCGCGGCCAAGTGTCTGGCCTTGCGGCTGAGTGAGATGGACGTTACCCACAGCGCGTAAGTTCGCCAACCCTCATCGTTCCCCGAGGCATATCACTTAGGCGCAGCCGCGTCGTGTCCTAAATCTGGTTGCTATTTCCGCACACAACGAGCACAAAAGACGCAAGAGCCGCATGCGATCGGGTGTATAGTTTTCGCCGCCTATTATGCCGGGAATGATCCTGGCTTATCCGAGGACAACACATGAAGGCGTCTCGACTCTTTCTAATCACTCTGGTCTTTTTGATGACGGTGAACCTTCTCAGAGCGCAAACCTGGACACCTGTACAAAACGTTCCCAACATTGGAGCCGGCGCAGTAGCTTTACTCACCGATGGTCGCGTCTTAGTTCATGACGAAAGCGGTAACCCTGGCACTTGGGGAAACTGGTGGACGCTGACTCCCAACATCGCGAACGGCGACTATGCAAGTGGCACCTGGACCCAAGTCGCCTCCCTGCCGTCAGGCTACGGTCCGCTCTACTTCGGTTCTGCGGTCTTGCAGGATGGCCGCTACATCGTCGAGGGCGGAGAGTACAACAATGGGACGGATGCCTGGACAGACAAAGGAGCCATCTACGATCCTGTCGCCAACAACTGGACGTCGGTAAGTCCGCCGAGCGGATGGGTCTCGATCGGCGATAGTCCTAGTGTCATTTTGGCTAATGGAACCTTCATGCAGAGCAGCTGCTGCGACAGCCAGAAGCAGGCAGCCTTGTTGAATGCTGCGACTCTGACCTGGACTGAGACCGGTGCGAACAAGTTCGACCTCTATGACGAAGAAGGTATGACGTTGCTGCCCGGCGGCACGGTGCTGGATGTCGACGCCTATGCCGGCCTTGATGATCCCAGTGGCAAGAATTGGGAAACCTATAACCCGAACACGGGCACCTGGACCGTCCAGGGCAGCACGCCGGTTCAACTGTGGGATTCAGGCGCCATGTGTGGGGGCGAACCATCCCATGAGCTGGGCCCAGAGGTATTGATGGCCAATGGCACGCTTTTTGCCACCGGTGCCAACAGCTGCGCCGCTGGTCATACTGCGATTTACACCGTTAGCAGTAGCTCTTGGGTTGCCGGGCCGGATTTCCCCGACGATCTCGACATCGCCGATGGTCCTGCAGCGCTGGAAGTTAACGGCAACGTGTTGATGATGACTAGCCCGGGTATTTACCAAACCGGCAGCGTGTTCTTCGAGTGGACTGGTGCCCCGCCTTTGAATCAAGTCCCCGGTCCACCCAACGCTTCCCTTGACAGTTCTTACTATGGACACATGCTGATGCTTCCCACGGGCCAGATCCTATTCACCGACTTCAGCAACGATGTCGAACTGTTTACTTCTGCGGGAAGTCAGTACACGGGCTGGACTCCGACTTTGCTCATAACCAATTTCACCATACATGCGAATACCACGCATAAATTCAGCGGCTTCAAATTCAATGGCGCAACGCAAGATAATGCCTACGGTGACGATTTTCAAGATGCCACCAACTACCCGCTGATGCGTTTCACCTCAACTTCGAACGGAAGCGTTTATTACGCCAGGACGCACGACCATAGCACCATGGCGGTAGGCTACGTCGGACCTACCTATACTCAGGTGGACATTCCCAACATTCCTCAGGGAGGCTACAACCTGCAAGTGGTTGTTAATGGTATTGCCTCGCAAAACTACCTGGTCGGCATTCTGAATCCCTAGGCAATGACTGGCTGGCCGCGACCGGAAGCTGGTCTTGAAAGGGCGTAGCTTTAGTTGCGCCGTAGCAGCTTCTTTAGTTTTTGTTTCCCGAACCCGGCGAACCGTGGCCCCCCGACGAGCGCCGCTTTTGCGCTTGAAGTTCAGCCGGCGAGGGATCTGGGTTTCGATTCTAAGGTCGCAAACACCGTTGACTGTCTGCTGACAACCCGCCGCCCATGGTAGGAAAATTAAGCCATGCTCAACGTGCGCATTGACAAGTGGCTGTGGGCTGCGCGGTTTTTCAAGTCGCGCGCCCTGGCTGCCAAAGCCTGCGAACTTGGCAGGATCCAATCCAACCACCAGCTCGTGAAGCCGGCTCGCGATGTCCGCGTCGGCGACCTGTTACACATCAAGACCGACAGTGGTGACTTCGAGGTGAAGGTCCTGCTTCTCAGCGAAGTGCGCGGACCGGCGCCGGTCGCTCAGACTCTCTATGAAGAAACGCCATCGGGCCGTGAGTTGCGATTGAAACTAGTAGCCGAGCGGAAAGCCGAGATGAACCTCGCGCCTGCGCCCAAAGTCGGCCTTCCAAACGTGATCGCCGCAGGATCATCCAATTCCGCGACCGATCAAGTTGAAACAGAAGTCCTGTTCGAACGATATTGGGAGTTCGGAAAGGAAGAAACCGTATCGAAACCCCACCCTGATCGCCGCACTCTGACGACAGGGTGGGAACAAATCATTAACCTTGACGCGCCACTTAACCAGCCACTCGCACTGGCGATTTGCGCCCTGGCCGATTCACACTACAGCTGCGGAGGAGGCGTGGTGGTCGTGGTGGTGGTGCTCGAAGTCGAATTGCTC
>Ga0210398_10001156_pt1 | contig 28268 bp, 25 predicted proteins | sample IncBWC4OmetaG_FD_161047 | JGI IMG/M metagenome (GOLD analysis project Ga0210398, IMG submission 161047) | Forest soil microbial communities from Barre Woods Harvard Forest LTER site, Petersham, Massachusetts, United States - Inc-BW-C-4-O | ecosystem: Environmental > Terrestrial > Soil >... | reverse complement strand
GCCCGCCTTCGGGGCCAGTCTGCTATGGGCGCCCCAGGGTTGGATGAATCGGCTTCTACTTGGATACTTTCGCCCGCCGGCGGAGGTTGGCCTGTACCAGGCAGCGGCGCAATCGGTATCGCCGCTGTATGTCGGCACTTTTGCGGTGGGTTCGATCGCGGCCCCGATGATCGCCAGCCTGTACAATCGGGGTGAGCACGCGCGCCTCGAGGAAGCATTCCGCGTTAGCTCGAAATGGATTCTTTACTCGACCCTGATTGTCTTCACCGCGATCGCCGCCGGCCCCCGCGACCTGCTGAAAATGTTTTTCGGCGCGAAATACCTCAACGGCACCACTCCGCTGATGATCCTGTCGATTGGGGCCCTGATCGATAACGCCGACGGAACCGCGCGTTCGATGCTGTTGTTGACCGGCAATCAAAAGATGCTGCTGCGCATCGCCGCGATGAGCCTGATTTTACAATTTGGATTGGACCTGTACCTGATTCCTCGCTACGGCATCGCGGGTGCGGCGGTGGCCGAGGTTGCCGCCAGCATCCTGCTCAGTGCCTCAATGTTGGTTGCCGTGAAACGGGTCCTTGGCATGTCGCCTTATGACCGCCGATACCTCAAGGGATTACTGGCATGGGGCGTCACCGGAGCCGGACTGTACCTGATCAGACCGCCCGGGATGTTGGCAATCCGTTTGGCGCTTCGCGCCTTGATCGCGTGCTTGGTTTTCGCCGCAGTCATATTAGCGTTGGGTCTTGATTCGGAAGATAGACAAGTTGCGCTGGCGGCTTTTCGAAGAAGTCTTCGTCAATACCGCGGGGAATGAACTGCCGTGCGCTAGCCTCAAATCCATCGGGAGCATAAATAAGGTCGATAAAGCCCGCAGCTGCAGCCGGCTGCGAAGCCGCGAACTGTCGAGAAATTGGCAGAGTAAAACGATGGGTGCGCCGGACCCAAGTATCGAACCTGGACTTGGCATCGGCAAAATTTCCCACTATCTTCGCCAATGCTTGCGGCCGCCGCGCTCCCGCGGGTCGCGACGCCGAATCGACCACAGGGTGGGGATGAGTATTTTTCGAGAGATTCTCGACGGTCGCGCTTTTCGGCGTGATTCTTTGAAGTTCATACTCAACATCGGCCAGTCACGCGACGTCATCCGCTTCCGTGTCGGTTTGAGTGAAGTCACCCTGGTTAACCATCCAGACCTCATCCGGCGCGTGCTGGTGACCGACGCCCCATCTTTCGGCGAGAGAAAGTGGACTTTGCGTGGCAAGCACATCATGCGCGACTGCCTGATCACGCGCGAAGGTCCGCCACACCGCGAACGCCGTGGGTCGTCGGACCGGCATTTGATCGCCGAAGGCTTGCGCAGTTCGGTCCCACCCCGTCAGCACCATGTTCAGGAAATGAAGCTGGGGCAAATCCTGGTAGCCCTGGCCACTATCGCGCGAAGGTGGCGCCTGCTTCCGGCCCCCGGACTAGACATCAATCCAACTCGGCAGACGCCGGGTCTGCGGATGGTTCTGGAGCGGCGAAGTGAGTGTTGAAGAGGACCTCGATCTTATAGACGCGGTCATCTATGGGGACGCGTTTGATTGCGCGGTTACCTTTGATGAGATCTGGCGCTATAGCCGGATTCCAATTACCCGCGCGCAACTACGCGATCGACTCCAGCAACCTATGCTCAACACGCTGGTTGGCGAGCGTGACGGTTACTATTTTCTGAACGGACGGGAGCATCTGGCCGACCGTCGAAAAGATCGCCTCATTCGGGCGCAGCGACTTAAAAAACGCGCTCGCCACGTTGCCCGCATGCTGCAACATTTTCCGTTTGTGCGAGGGATCGTGCTCACAGGCTCGGTTGCGGTCGATGATGCGGAAGCGGACGCCGACGTTGATATGCTGATTATCGTGGCCGAGGGGCGTATCGGACTCTCGTTCTTGTTGCTGGCAACCCTTTCGCGGCTCCTCTCGCGGCAAGTCTTTTGCCCCAACTATTACATGTCGCAGGCGCATCTAAGCGTTTCGCGACAGGACCGTTACGTCGCGCGTGAGTTGGTTCAAGCCGAGCCTCTCACTAGTCAGGCCGGTGCACTGCTTGCTGCCAACCCCTGGGCGCACGAGCACTTGCCGAATTCATCTCTGACGACGCATCCGGTGAACTTGCTGCCCGGCGGCGCGCTACTGCAACGGATTCTCGAACTACCCTTCAGCGGACAGGTCGGTGCCCGATGCGAACGGAAAGCGCGTAATATCGTTGAACGCCGGCTACGGGCACATCACGGTGCGTTTCAGCTTCAAGTACCGGAAGAGGTTCGCCGACGTTTCGAGCTCGGCATCGAGCTACGATTTCATGGTGCGCCGCGAGTGAATGATTGCGTGGAACGGTACGACAGGAATCGAACGGAACTAGCCCATCGGATGCGGGAAGCCAGACCAACCGAAATCATCTCTCAAAGGACGGACGGCTAGCACGCCTTCCACTATAGCTAGCCCTTCTCCTCAACCTTTGCGCCAAATCAGGGAATAGCGGAATAGGAGCAATCGCCTGATGGCGGCGCCTGGCAATAAAGCATCGCAGGCGCCTCGGACGTCGGCCAGAGTCTGCTGTGGCGCTAGCTTGCGCGTCGGCAGCCGGGTGCATCCGCGCACGACCCGCAGAACCCGGCTTATCGGCCGGGCAATGGCGTGCGCGGCATAATCGCCAAGTGTTTCCGTCCGGTAGAGTCCGATTACTGCAAGAGTGCCACCAGGTTTTAGAAGATCTCGAAACCGCGCCAAAGCCGGCCGCAACTGAAGATGGTGCAGCGTGGCTACGGCGCTGATGAAATCGAAGCTGGCCGGCACGAACGGATAGGTCATCACGTCGCCTTCGATAAACTGGATGCGAGATTCAGGCTGGGTAAGAGACCGCGCCAGCGACAAAATCTCGGGCTCGAGGTCGATGCCGATCACGCTTTCACTCCGGCTGGCGAGCTTGCGAGTTACCAGACCGGTGCCGCATCCAACGTCGAGTGCGAGCTGACAACCGACCGAAACTGAGCGCAGAACGAGATCGTGGTACTGTATGGTATAGTTCCATATCTGATCCGACATCGGTTCCACCGTTCCCTGCAACCGAGCGAGGCCTATCCTTTGCCGCCCGCCTAACGCAGCCAGGATGACAGGTCTCGGTCGATCAATCCCTGAAGCTTCAAGATGTCGTCGCGAAAGGCGCTTTTCAAAAAGTCGCGGTCTCCGGGCTCGATCGGAGGCGGGTCACCGCGGTAGTAAACCTTACGCAGCCCTTTGTGTAACTTCGCACGTATCGTAGGAGTTAGCACCCGTCTCGATAGAGGCTCCACGACCAATTTGTCGAATAGCATAAACCGCGGCTCCGCGGTGGTATTGAATTGAACCTCGAACGAGTCGGTCGAGAAGGTCGGATCGACTCCGAGAAAGCCATAGACATTGGCTACCAACGACTTAGCATCGCGTTTCAAATCATCATGTAGATATACGCGCACCTGGTCCGGCCCAAACCGGTCCAGGTATCGTTTCACCTGGTCATGGTACATCCCTAGTGCGATGTGCGGGTGGGGCGCCACCCAACCGAGCAACTCCGAGGGACCTCTGCTACGTTCTAACTCTTCGCGGAACGAAGCGTGCTGGTAGTTCATTTTCCATTCGTTCAAGTATTGCGAATATGCTCGCTCGACAGGATTGCGCAGTAACATCAAAATCCTTGAATTTGGGGCTACCTGGTGAATTTCCTGTGCGGCACATTTCGAACATAGGTAGACGATACTGGCCTCGCCGATGGCTGTTTGATTTCCGGCCGCCTCGAACAAACGAAGGTAATCGTTCCAATCGGCGGGCATGCCTCGAGTCCGTTCGGTGGGCTGCGGCATCCAGTCTTTGCAAAAGTAGTTCGGCTCTTTGACCGGGCTCATATAAATCTGCGGGTGCGCGTTCAAATATTGGTAGAGCGACGTGGTGCCCGACTTCATCGCCCCGACTAAAAAGAAATTTGGTAGTTTCATGTTCTACGTTCAGGCTGCTTCCTAGCCAATACGGACTGATATTTCAATGCACCTGCCGTGACTGTTCGACCACCGCGTCGGGACGGAAAATCGCAGACAGGCGGGTCGGCGTCGGCGAGAGTGCCGCTATTCCGAAGCTGGTGCCTTTCGCGTTCATTGATGACCGGCGTACTCGCCCGCCCAGTGCGGTCCCATGATAAATGAAGATTACCCCGAACGGCGGACGCGCAGCATCAGAAGTTGTTTATTTTCCTCGATTATTTGGCTTCGTTTGGTAATTCCGCCCAGTAATCGTAGCGGTCATGGTGGGTTTGTTTTTGCATTTTTGAACCCCGACGCGCAGCCATCTGAGATGCTCGGATTACGGCTCCCGATGCTCGCGGTGGGTTCGTTTATGTAATCTGCTCCTTCCTCGGCCACCGTTTTCCTGAATATCAAAAGCGCCCCAGTGGACGCTTCCAGGATCATAGCAGACATCGCGAGGGCGCGGGACGCGCGGTGCGGCGCGGGGCCACCCTGCAGCGGCCCCAATTGCACCCACTCGTTTTCCTGTCACATCTCATTGTCACACATCCTTGACTCATGGTTATTCGACGGTTAATAAGGGGCTGAACTTTCAAAAACTGAAGCGCGAAACTATTCCTGACAGGATCGAGGCAGGCGACCGCAATGATCATGGGTTGGCTTCCGCAAGACGTGTCGACCTTCGGCCCGAGTATCGATGCGATACTCATGCTGATCATCTATGTGGTCGGCACCGCCTTCCTCCTGACCGAAGGGACGCTGCTCGCGTTTGTCATTTTATATCGCCGGCGCCAGGGTGCGCGCGCGCACTTTGTCCGTGGGGATTCGCTGCCCCAGATGGCATGGGTGCTGATCCCGGTCGTGATCGTCGGATTCCTCGATATAGCGATCGACGTTAGCGCGAGGCCGATCTGGAATCTGGTCAAGGAGCAGCGTCCTGCGGCGGCGCTTACCGTAAAGCTCGAAGCGCTGCAATTCGGATGGGAGTTCACCTATCCGGGTCCCGATGGCCAGTTCGGCACTCATGACGACCTGATGCAAACTACGACGTTAACGGTTCCCGTCGGTCAGGTGATCCGCCTGCTCATCGAATCCCAGGACGTCATCCACAGCTTTTATGTCCCACAGTTGCGGCTTCGGCAGGATGCGGTGCCCGGTCGCGTGATTCCCGCGTGGTTCGAGGCTACCCGCCCCGGCAAATATGAAATCGCATGCTCCCAACTATGCGGGAACTCGCACTTCGCAATGAAAGGCATCCTGCGGGTTCTCTCCGCTGAGGACTACCAGCGCTGGATTAGCGAGCATTGGCCTAAACCCGGCGCAGCGGCTCTCAAAGGCTCGTCAGCCTCGACCAGCGGAGTTGGTGGATAGGCTATGGCGGAGACCCAAACGGCAGCGGTGGCGTACGCCGACGTGCATGAGGTTGCGAACGCGGAGATCGGCTTTTGGCGCCGATACATATTTTCCATCGACCACAAAGTCATCGGCAGGCAGTACCTGTTCTTAGGTTTGTTCATGGGGTTTGTCGGCGTCTTCTTGTCATACGTATTTCGCTGGCAGCTCGCATGGCCAAACAGCACGGTTCCTGGATGGGGGAAGGTCACGGCGCCGCAATATAACGAGCTGGTCACGATGCATGGCACCATCATGGTCTTCTTCGTGGCGATGCCGGTACTGCTCGGCGCATTCGGCAACTTCCTTATCCCACTGATGATCGGCGCCCGCGATATGGCCTTCCCACGTCTCAACCTGGCGTCGTTCTGGACCTTCTTTTTCGGCTCGATGCTCCTGCTCATGTCATTCTTCGTGCCCGGCGGCGCCTCACGCGCGGGATGGACTAACTATGTTCCGCTTTCGGATCTCCCGAGCTACACCGGAGGCGTCTACTGGGGCGGGAATCTATGGCTGATGGCGCTCGCAATCGATTTCGCTTCGGTATTGATGGGCGGAATCAACTTCCTGACCACCGCGATCGCCATGCGCGCGCCGGGGATGACGATGGGGCGGATGCCATTGATGGTGTGGCAGGAACTGCTGGCGAGCGTGCTGTTCATGTTGAGCGTCGGCCCCCTCATCGCCGGGGTGGTGATGCTGCTTCTCGATCGGATGGCGGGTACGGGTTTTTTCCTGCCGGACAAAGGCGCTGACCCGCTGCTGTGGCAGCATCTGTTCTGGTTCTTCGGCCATCCCGAGGTCTACGTGGTGGCGATGCCGGGGCTGGGAATCGTGCAGGAAGTACTGCCCGTCTTCGCGCGCAAGCCAATCTTCGGCTATCACATGATCGTATGGTCCGTGATCGCGGCGGGCATCCTGAGCTTCACCGTGTGGGCTCATCATATGTTCGTGAGCGGGATGAATCCGATGCTGGCGGAGCCTTTCAGTGTGACCACCATTGCGATTTCCATTCCATTCGCAGTGATGCTGTTTGCGATGATCGCGACCCTCTGGCGGGGACAGATCACGTTTTCAACCCCGATGCTGTTTGCGCTCGGCGCGCTCGCGAACTTCATCCTCGGCGGGGTCACCGGAATTCCGCTGGGGGCCGACGCCGCCGATATCTACCTGCATGACAGCTATTTCGTCGTCGCGCATTTCCATAACACCCTGGTGCCGACCTCGGTCATCGCGGGGTTTGCCGGGATCTATTTCTGGTTCCCGAAGATGTTCGGCCGAATGATGAATGAGGGCCTGGGAAGGGTCCACTTCATCTTCACCTGGCTCGGCTTCAATCTGGTGTTTATCCCGCTCTTCCTGATCGGCCTCGGCGGTGGCCAGCGCCGCATCTACCTGTCGTCCGTTTACACCTATTACAAACCGCTGCAGCCCTTACATGTCGTAGCCACTATAGGTCTGCTGGTCCTGATGGTTGGGCAGCTCCCCTTCCTGGTGAACTTTTTCACCAGCATGATTTTCGGCGTCCAGGCACCCGCCAACCCGTGGCACGCCGCCACTCTCGAATGGAGCATCGACTCGCCGCCTCCGCATGACAATTTCGACCTCATACCGATCGTAGTGCGCGGGCCTTATGAGTACAGCGTCCCCGGAATGCAGCAGGATTGGGCGCCACAAGCGGTGGCGAACGCAACCTCATGACAGCCTCGGCGATCGCAATCGGTAGCGCCCGTTTACCGCACGAGGCAGCACACCCGTATGAAATCGGAAAGCTTGGAATGTGGTTGTTCTTCGCCGGCGAAACGATGCTCTTCGGCGGACTGATGGGGGCATTTGTTCTGCTGGGAATATCTCGCGGCGGATGGGGCCTCGAGAGCGCAGGAGTCAACTGGCGCCTCGCGGCAGTCAACACGGTAATTTTATTTATCAGCAGTCTGATGGCGGCACTCGCACAAGGTGCGGCGAGGGTGCGGGATTCAACTCGCGCCAGGCATTGTCTCGAGGCCGCTGCACTCTTTGGAATCCTCTTCCTGGCCATCAAGGGATTCGAATACGCAGGCGATATTCGCGGGGGCCTTGCTCCGAGCGTCAACCTTTTCTGGAGCTTCTATTACCTCATGACCGGCATACACGTGATTCATCTGCTGGCCGGAATCGTCGCAATGGTCGGACTGGCTTTGATGATGACGCCTGATACTTCCGCAGAATGGTTGGAGCGCAAGCTGGGATACGTATGTCTCTATTGGTACTTCGTCGAGACGGTATGGGTGGGTCTGTTTGCGCTGGTCTACCTGGCGCCCCGTGCAAAGTAGCCACAGAAAATAGGTGACTTCGATGGTACAAATCGAATTGAAGGCTGCGGACTCGCTCAAGACCTTTGGCCTGTTAGTCCTCTTGTCATTGGCGGGCGTGTTGGCGGTGGCTTCAGGCTTGCAACGCGGAGTGGCGTTGTCGGTCATCTTCGGCGGCGCGACGGTACAGGCGATCATCATCGGACGATCCTACCTGCGGCTGCGATCGGAAGAACTGCTGATCTACGCTTTGGCGTTGGTTCCCGTGGCATTGGCGATCGTCCTTGCGCTGGTACTGGCACCCGATCTCGGCGCGACTCGGTAGCATAGGGAGTTACGGCATTTTGACAGCAGCAACAATGCTTCGCATCGTTTCCGATCCTGCGCCCGGCAGCACCGGTTCGGGTCAGGCGGAATCGGCCCGGGGTGGCGCGACCACCCTGGGGGTGCTGATATTCATCGCGTCCGAGGTGATGCTTTTCGCGGGCCTGCTTAGCGCATTCCTCGTTTCGCGTGCGGCGGCGCCTTTTTGGCCGCCTCCGAACCAACCGCGCCTGGCAGTCGGCGTGACGGCATTCAACTCCATCTTGCTGATCATCAGCGCTCTTGCGATGTGGCGCGTGGTGCGGTTGCTGCGCCGGCATCAGAAGGCAAGCGCCGCGCGCTGGATGACGGCGACCATGGTGTTCGGCGTCATCTTCTTCGCTATTCAGGGGAGCGAGTGGGTCCGCCTGATGCGGTTCGGACTTACGATGACATCGAGTCTATACGGCGCGATGTTCTATCTCATCGTCGGCGCTCACGCGCTTCATCTGGTGGTGGCTTTGGGTGTGCTTTTCGTGGTGTCGATACGACTCCGGCGGGGGCGCTATGAGATGGACTTTCGCGGAGTAGTGGCGTGTTCGGCGTATTGGTCGTTCGTGGTAGCCCTGTGGCCGATTATTTATGCGTTGGTGTACTGCAATTAAATTCGTCGCCTTGATCATGTCAGCGATGGCGACGTCCTCCTCGGTCGCTTACGCATGCTCGCAGTGCTTCGCCTCATCGGCGCCCGGCGTCTTGCGCGCTTATCTGGTGAGCGTCTTTTTCATGATCGGTCTCGCCTGGGGAGCTATTGGGGCAATTACGCTGTATGCGGTCCATACCTATTCGCAAGAATCGCGCGCTGCAAAGTAGTTCGACGTCACTACGGAGGGAAGAATGTTACTTACCAGGAAGCTCCAAATGCTCGGTGCGATCTTTGTAGCTGGTGGGGTGATGCTAGGCGACGCCAGGCTGGCGAGCACCGAGACCGTAGTGGTCAAGGTCAGGATGTTCGACACGCCGGCGAAGTTTGACCCTGACCCGGTTAAGATCAAAGTCGGCGACACGGTGAAATGGTCGAACAAGGGCGACACCGTGCATACCGCTACCACCGATCCGGCGCAGGCGCCTGACCCGAGCTTCGCATCGGTGCCAAAAGGCGCCGAGACCTTCGACTCCGGGTTCCTGAACGGAGGCGACGACTATAGCTATACCTTCAAGGTGCCGGGTGTTTATCACTATTTCTGCACCACCCATGTAAAAGAAGGAATGAAGGGGGAAGTCGACGTCGAGCCCTAGCTCGTCTTGACCGATTATTTCGCGGTCACAAACCCGGTTTCTGACTGCGCCTGACCTCGCGATTCGAAGTTCTGGAGAAGAGGCTAATCGTGCGTCTACCAATAGAGCATCTAGGTCACGGGATACTCACTGGACTGATCTTGGCGCTCGCGCTGACCTTGGTGCTGCAAGGAAGCGCGGGTGCGGACGAATCCAGTGCGTCATCGACTAAAACCGATAGGGATGATTCGACCCCGGACTCGGGCAGCTCGGCGGCTATGAGAGATCCGGCGACCTACAAACAGCTCATCGACGAACTCGAAGCAGAGCGCAGGCATGTGGATGCACTGGAGCGGAAGGTCAAGGCGCTGGAGAGTTCGAATTCCGAGCTGCAGCAGACCACCACCAGCCTCAGCACCGGCGAGCAACAACTAGTCACTCAAAGCGGCCAGTTTCAGAAGCAGATCACCGACGTCCAGAAGACGGTTTACTCGCAACTCGGCCCCTTTGGATTTGGCGATCGGATAAACTCATTCCTCGGGCAACATACCTTCACGATGGTTGGCGGCGTCAGTGCGGGATTCTACTTCGACCGGCAGTCTGCGATGAACCAGCCGGCCTTCGACTTCGAAGTCAACCCGATGATTCGGCTCAACGACTGGCTCCAGTTCTATGCCAGCATCGGCGCGACCGTGGAGCCGGGCGATGGAATTTCGGCGTTGGGGCCGAGCCTTGCCAATCTCCAAATCTTCCCGCTCGGTCAAGAGCAGCCGCTGGAGCTGGTGGCGGGGCTGTTCGATATTCCCTTTGGCGACTGGTACGAAAACCAGAGTCCCAATTGGGTCAATCCTTTCGTCACGGCGCCGCTGCTATATGGCGCGGAAGCAATCGTTCCCCCTTCCAGTATGGGCCTGCAGGCTCGCGGCGGTATCCAATGGGGTCAGCTCGGGCAGGATTTCGACTATACGGTATGGGCGGACTCGGGGCCGTCGTTTGAATCGGCCCCAGGAGTTTCCGCCATCCCCGCGCCGGTGGTTGGCGAGGCATTGAATCCGCTTACCGGGACCAATCTGGCCACCAACGGCAAGGGCTTCGGGGGACGTTTCAGGTTCTACCCGCTGCCCATCGAACGCGAATGGGGGCGTCTCGAGCTGATGGCGACATCGTACAATGGCAAGTGGCTGGACGGGCTCTGGTACGAATCATGGGGCGTTGGTTATGCCTATCGGGTCGGTCCATTTCGCACTCGCGGTGAATGGGCACAGTCCTACCGCCAGATGCCCAGTCTCTCGGGAGGAGCCGCATATCCGGGCTGCTGTGGCCATGATGATCGGCAGGGTTGGTACGCGCAGTTTGGATACTTCCTCTATGGCATCCCGCATCCGGACCTCGGCGACTGGCTCGAGCCCAGGTTCAACAAGACGGAATTCCTGGTCCGGTATTCCGGGGTAAATCAGCGCGCGATCCTGGCCAATGACATCAGCACCATCCCGGTTTTCGGCTTCAACGGATCGCCTTCGGTCTTCAGTCCCCATGCGCGCGAGGTCGCGCTGGCGCTCGACTACTGGATCGCACCCTCGATTGTCTGGATGACCGAGGTTGACTTTGAGCTACCGCGTGCGGGCGGCACACTCTACAACTTCCCCGGCTCGGCAAGCGTTCCGGTCGCTAGCGGCATCGGCGCAACCCCCAACGATGTTGCGGTGATGACCCAACTCGCAATTGGCTTCTAAGCGAGGAACCTCCGACGATGACATCGCGGATTCATAAGACGGGACTGCTGTCGATCCTGCTGCTGATTGCAGCCGCCGGGGGCATCTGTGCCGGCGGCCAGATGGGACCTACGCCTGAGCAGCAAAAGCGCCATCTGGAGCTTTTCCACGAGGGACAGGCTTTGTGGCCGATTTATTGCAATCACTGCCACAATGCTCGTAATCCCGCCGAGTTTGCGCCCTATCAGTGGGATCAGATCATGATGCATATGCGCACCATGGAAAATCTCCCGCCTGGAGATGAAGCTGCGATTCTGGAGTATCTGAAGACGGCGCGCTGACGATATGTCTGAAAATTCGCTGCTGCGCCACTGCTTGGCCTAACTCAAGAAAAGGGCGGCGGCCCGGTCCTTATCTCAAATTTACCTTATCGACTGATTGGTTGACTAATAGTCATCCACGGCTTCCCTTGGGCTACGCAAATCGCAAAGGCTTTCCGCGGCGCGAGCCTTGCTTGATAAAGTTGTCCCTCTACTCATCATCGAGGTTCGCTCTGAAACTGAGGGGCGTGGGCCGCAGACCCTCTCGGTCGTCAACAACGCGCGTCGCCCGTGCACTGCGAGAAACACTTTGATCTGAACCTGTAACTTAAAGAAGAGAGACGCTGCATACGACGAGAAGACCGAATGAGATTAGAGAACGTCCTCATCAAATCAAAGTTGGCGATGCTATCGGGCTTGTTTCTCGCCGGACTGGGCTCGTTCGCGTACGTTGCCTTCGACACGCTTGACCAAGTCAAAATCGGCAGCGCGGCGTATAAGAATATCACGATAACGAGCGAAAGTTTCTCCGATTTTGTCCCGCCCACCCAGTACGTCATGAAGGAACGGCTGGACCTGATGACGATGCGCGCCGATGCGGACGACAAGGACAAGCTGAGTGACGAAATCGACGACTTCAAGGCACTGACCATCCAATTTGAAAAAGGCCATGCGCAATGGCTCATAAAAATCACCGATCCGACCGAACGGGCTCTTATGCAGAAGGTCTACCTGACCGGGCATGATTACCTTGACGTGGCGTTGAACAACTTCATTCCGTTGCTTCAGCAAGGCAATTTTCCGGCCGCCGACAAATTAAGAATTACCGAAATGAAGATGCTGTTTGGCAAGCATGCTATGGCCGCCAAAGAATTCATCGAGGCGATGCGTGAGCAGATCGCTGCCAATGAGAAGAGCGCCCAGGATATGGTAGCGGGGCGGACATTTTCTCTGGCGCTGGTGGCATTGGTGGCGGAGACGCTGGTGCTGGTGCTGTGCCGAATTATCGGTCGAGGAATTCTCACCCCGCTGGATGCGACGGTATCGATGCTGCACGAGGTCTCGCAAGGTAACCTGATGCGCCGGATAGAAGTTCGGGGCACCGACGAGATCGCCCAAATGGGGATGGCCCTGAATGAGACGGTGGGGATTTTGTCGCGGGTGATATTGGACATTAATTCAAATGCGCAGGCATTGGCCACCGCGTCGGAGCACCTCTCGGTCAGCAGCCAGAGACTCGGCGCCAGTTCGCATCAGACAACTATTCAAGCCGCCGCCGTATCCTCGGCCGCCGAGCAAGTCAGTCAGAGTGTGCAGACGGTGTCTTGCGCCACCGAAGAGATGTCCAGCTCGATCAAAGAAATCTCCCGCAGTGCGAGCGAGGCTGCGGAGGTAGCGAGTTCCGCGGCGCGTTTAGCTGGCACCACCACCGCCACCATGACCAAGCTCAGCGAAAGCAGTGCTGAGATCGGAAATGTCATTAAGCTAATTACTTCGATTGCCGAACAGACCAATCTTTTGGCGCTCAACGCGACCATCGAAGCCGCGCGCGCTGGGCAGGCCGGTCGAGGATTTGCGGTAGTTGCCAACGAAGTGAAAGAGCTCGCCAAGGCTACCGCCAAGGCAACCGAGGATATTGGCGGCAAAGTAGAGGCGATTCAAAACGACGCCAAGGGGGCGGTCGAGGCGATCGACAGCATCACCGGCGTGATTGCGCGCATCAACGATATCCAGAATACGATAGCGACCGCGGTCGAGGAGCAGACCGCCACCACCAACGAAATCGCGCGCAATATCTCGGAAACTGCCAAGGGCAGCTCCGAAATCGCAAATAACATCACCGGAGTGGCGAGCGCGGCCACCGAGACTCAGCAATCCGCCTCCGCATCGCAACAAGCCGCCCACGAACTGTCGCAACTCGCCGTCAGGCTCAGCGGTGCGGTCGGTAAGTTCAGACTTTCCGAGGGCGGAAGTCATTCGAACGGCGCTATCGGCGAGGGGTAGCCGGGCTCCGAGAAAACGTTGCCCCAAAAGCCCGTCGTCCCGCGTCCGCTCGCGATGCGCGAGTCGACGTCGTGGTGAATTCCGGCAAAGGTTTGCGGTCTTTTATCCTCGGTGCGCCGCCAGTTCCTGCGCCGCCTTCATCACCTTCTTAACCTCGTCTATCAGTGCCGCGACGGTAAACGGGGGAGGAAATAGCGCAAACCCTTCGAGCTCCGCGCGCAATTTTATCCGGTCATCTTCCAAAAGACCGGCTACGATGAGCACCGCCATTTTGGGGCTTCTTGCGCGCAGGTATTTGGCCGCCTCGTGCCCGGAGATGGTGTCAACGTAGGGATGGGTAATCAACAAATCGTGCTCGCAATCAGCAAGCATATCGACCGCGGTGCCGAAACTTCCGGTCGCGCGGACGAAGCAACCCGCGTCATCCAGCGCCTCCTTCATAACGGAGCGAATCAACCGATCGGAGCTCAGGAGCAGGATGGTTGGATATCTCTCGGGTGGCATAGTCACACCTCCATCATGGGGGCGATGCTAACGTGGCGATTCTGCGGATCCCGATAGGTGAAGATGTGAGCCACATAAAACGCGAGCAGCACCGTGACCGATAGATCGCCCATGAAGAACTCGAGCGTTCACGACGACAGAACCTTCATAGCGATGTTGCCTGTTCCGTTACGGGCCAGTTAGATTCCGGCTCGGCGCGCAGAATCTCTGCTCGTGACACTATAGGCTGAGAGGTGCGGCGTGTGAAACTCCGTTGCGCGAGGGGTGCGAGTCCCTCCAGAAGATCGGTTGATCGAGGATAACGATTCCACCTGACATCGCGTGATGTAAGATGATCTTCAGTGCCAGGAACACAATGAAGAATTCGGCCGGCGAGTCAACCGTGCGAACGCGATCGCCGAACCTCTGAGTGATCAAACCAAGAAAGGGAAAAGCATGCCAACAACCGATTCCAGCGCGGTCCTCGCTCGTGGCCGCGGCGCTATCATCACGGGCGCCGCGAGCGGCATTGGTTTCGCTGCTGCGCGCCGCTTTGTGACGCTAGGGATGCGCGTCTGCATAGCGGATCTCGACGCCGCGGCTCTCGAAGCAGCGGCGGTCGAACTAGCGGGCCTTGCCCCCGGCGGCACGGCCGAGGTGCTTAGCGTGAGGGCGGATGTTTCCTCCCCTGCGGAAGTTGATCGATTGGCCAGCGCTGCTTTCGGGCGTTTCGGCGATATCGCAGTCCTGATGAACAATGCGGCCGCCTTTGAGGGCGGAGATTCGTTTTCGGATAAGGATGCCTGGCGTCACCTTCTCGAGGTCAACGTCTTGGGTGTCCTGAACGGTGTTCAGCGCATTGGACGCGCCATGATCGACCAAGGTAAGCCCGGCGCAATAATTAATACCGGTTCGAAGCAGGGTATTACCTCGCCGCCGGGAAATACCGCGTACAACGTGACCAAAGCTGCGGTGAAGTCATTGACCGAGGGCCTCGCGCATACTCTGCGCAATATTCCGGGCTGTCTCATCACAGCTCATCTGCTAATTCCGGGCTTCACCTATACCGGTAACATGGCCAAACGAGTGTCAAAGAAGCCCGCTGCGGCCTGGCTCCCAGAACAGGTTGCAGAGCGACTTATCGAGGGTCTCGTCCGCAACGAGTTCTATATCCTCTGTCAGGATAACGAGACTACCCGCGATCAAGACGAGCGTCGGATCCTTTGGGCCGCCGGCGATATCGTGGAAAACCGCTCAGCTTTGTCGCGCTGGGATCCGGAGTACAAGGAAGCCTTCGACGCCTTCATGGCCGCCGCTCGGCATCGATGATACTCAATCGCTCGGAAATTGACCCAGCGTGATGTTTGGGTAGCGGCGGCGATATCCTGTCTGCTGTTTTAGCGGTCCCCGCACCTATCCTGCGGCGGGAGTCAACGCCACTGCAGCTTCCGTAGTCAGCAGGAGAAAGGTCAGCGACTCTTGCAGATACAGCGTGACCGTCGAATCCGAATGGCTCAAATAACCAATCGAAACGTCCTGACCGATGTGTAAATCGAAGTCACCGCCACGCTTGGTAAGGACGCAGGCTCCCGCTATCGCCGGGGCCCAGATGATTTCCTCATTGACCAGTCGCTGGATGTGCTGAATCACCGGGTAGCCGTGATCGCTGGCTTCGCTTAAGGCGGTGTATGCGTCCGCGCCCATCACCACCGAATATGGACCGTTTACTCCGACCAGGCGCAACTGGCTTAGCGCTTCGGCAACCGCGTTAGGATAGTCGACCACCTTACCGGGCAGGGCCGTGACGGGATTGCTCGTACCCTGGCGGATGCCCTCGATTCCGGCGCCGGCGTATCCGTCGAAGATGGCGCGGTCTTCGGCAAAGGCGATGCGCTTGGCGGCATCTTTGAGCGGCTGCCAGTCCGAATCGTTGGCGCCGCGATCCACGTCGTCGATCGCATGGCGCTCAAGTTCGAAGGACACGCGCAGCTCCACCAGATTCTTCGTCTCGCGTTGCCGCGCGAGGATCCCTTCGCCGGGCGCTTCTATCTTGCGCAAATGGCCCGTGCCGACCGCAGCCAGCATGACGCCGCCGGGCTCGTTGACGTCAACTACGCGGCGAGCTGCCAGGTAGCGCTTCAGGGTGCGCGCAGCCTCCTCCTCGATTTGAGCCCACGCGCCGTCGGAGATTGGAGCGAGCTCGCGGTGCAGGTTATTCATCTTCTTCCTTCCTCTCATTCATCTTGGGGTTCTCCTTTCAGAGAACCAATGGCTAGCGAACCTGCGCCTGCAAACGGAGCAGGAGGGGGAGAATCAGTCTTTGCGGGCTCGGGCGCGGTGGCTGCGATCGGGGCCGCATCGGGTGTCAAGGTCTCGAGGAATGAGAGTGAGGGGACGAAGAACAGGCTTCCCGTAACGGCGCGACTAAAGTCCAGGATGCGATCGTAATTGCCCGGTGGCCGCCCGATGAACATGTTCTGCAGCATTTGCTCGGTCGTGCGAGGCGACCGGGCATAGCCGATGAAGTAGGTGCCGAACTCGCCTTGACCGGCGCGGCCGAAGGCCATGTTTTCGCGGAGAATCTTGACCTCCTTGCCGTCCTCGACAATCGTGGTCAGCGCATTATGCGCGGAGGTCGGTTTAACCGCATCGTCCAACTCGACATCCGAGAGTTTGCTGCGGCCGATGATACGTTCCTGGACCTCGGTCGGTAGCGCGTTCCAGCCGGCCAGATCATGCAGATACTTCTGCACAATGACGTAGCTTCCGCCGGTGAACGCCGGGTCCTCTTCGCCAATGAGGGCAGCTTCGATCGCGGCGTCGTCGGTGGGGTTTTCCGTGCCGTCGACAAAGCCGAGCAAATCGCGCTCATCAAAGTAGCGAAAGCCATAAACCTCATCGACGGTGGCGACTGCGTCACCAAGCTTCGCCATGATCTGGGTCGCCAACTCGAAGGCAATGTCGGGGCGCTCGGCGCGAATGTGGAAGAAGACATCGCCCGGCGTGGACACCGCTTGGCGCGCGCCGGCGCGGATTTCCTGGAACGGATGGAGCTCGGCGGGTCGCGGCGCGGCGAAGAGCCTATCCCATACCTCGGAGCCGAAGCCGAGGACGCAGGATAGCTTTCCTTCCAGATCGCGGAAGCCCACCGCGCGCAGTAACTTCGGCAGGTCGCCGCACATTGAACGGATACGCCTCAGGCTGTCGACGCCGGGGTTCGCCGTCAACACCAGAAAAATTGCGGTGCGGGTAAGCGGCGCGACCACCGGCTGTGGTGAGATGCGAGAGGGCCTCGGCGCGGCTGTGCTAGTCATCGAGCCTCCGTCGAGCATCGCGAGGTCAATCGTTTTTTGGTAGCCACCGTGAATTTGAAGGTTGATGCGCGCGTTTTAAGAAATCAGGATTTCCCGTCGGCGAAAATCATGCCACGAGCAACATTCAAATTCCACGGCACGTCCAGAACATCATGCGGTCCTGAACGGACTGCAGCGGGCAATGGCGAATTGATTGATGGACACCACGACGATTCCGCACCGCATCTCAATCGGAGGGAGTGCGGTGCGTTTTTCAGTGGCATCTCGTCCAGCGGCGATACTTCTCTATCACGGCTATCGCGAGTCATCTGGCCGGAACACCGACGAGGGAATCAGGATTATGCGATGACGCAGCGCACCTAGAAAGGCCGCGGCCGTGAACGCCACGTTGGTGAGATAGTGCACGATCGCCAGCTTGACCTTGGCCGACGGCAGCATCGTTACCTTTCGAATGTCGGCCAGGTAGCGCGGCGTCGCCCACGCCAATCCTGCGATCGCGATGAGCGTTAGCCACCACTGCCCCAAGCACGCTGCCAGTACGAGCAGGATCGTGAACGCGTTAACGAAATAGAAGTCGGTTGGAAATGCGCACACCAGGATCGGAAAGTGGTCGGTTTCGAAACGGCCAACCAGTGTGTGATTGCTACCGTTTAGCCAGTAAAGGAAAACACCACGAATGCCGGTCTTAGCGTAAGGGTAGCCCACATAAAGTCCCCATCCCCACATCTGGGTGATGAGGCCCCAGAGCGTGCGACGGCCCTTGTGCCTGACGACCGCGTTATCTTCGCGCCACGCGATCCACTTGGGACTCATTGCCACCCGAAAACACAGGTCGACGTCCTCGGATTTGGTCGCATTGAGGTCGTACATCCCAACGTCGCGCGCGCATTGGCGGCGAATCGAGAGGTTGTTGTTCGAGAAGTGGAAGAAGCCCATCCTGATGGGGCGTGCGTTCGCCTGGTTGCGGCGACTGCTATCGGAGAAAAGCGGCAATTCGATGATCATGCTCGGTTCCTGCAGCTCCTTCAGGATTTGATGTGATGGAAAATCCGGTAGTAGTTGTCGACGGTAGATCGACGCGCCGCCGGCTGGTGGTGCACCCATCCTCCTACCACACCTACGTTCTCGGCGCGCAGGAATCCTCGCTCGATCGCGGCGAGCCATTGCGGTTCGCTGATGCAGTCGTCATCGATGAAGGAGATAATCTCGTTCGCCGCGCTCTCGATGACCATGTTGCGCGCAGCCGGAATGTCCGCGCGCTCGAGGAACTTGTATTGAATAGGCAGGCACTCGCGAAACCGTTCCAGCACTTCTTTGGTGCGATCGGTCGATCCGTTATCGACCACCAGAACTTCATCGGGCGGTCGCACCTGCCGGGTCAATGACTCCAGCATCTCCGCGAGATCGCCCGCCCGATTGCGCGTAATCACTCCTACTGTGATGCCCAGGTGCGCGTACGGAGAATCAACCTCGACCGGCTCGACCCCAGCCAGTTCTTGATACATGAACTGATGAAGACAGTGATAAATGTTGTTGGCCTCGGTTCGCCCGAGCGAAAAATCCCCGTACATGCATCTTTGATAGCGCTCGAGTTCGCCAAGAAAATCCGCGCACTGCGGATGCTTCCGGCGCAGGTATTCAAACAGGTCCGGGGTGCGCTGGATTAGTGTCGCTTGGGGCCAGCATGCAGCGTGGGCGCGCAGAATTCGCAGCGCGTTCTCGATTACCTCGCCCTCGTCCTCGCGATAGATGCAAGGATGCGGCAGCTTGGTAACTCTGCCGTCATGGATGCGGTACAGGTTGGCGAGGGCATGAAACATCTCGTTGGCGCCGGCCTGCTGCTCGGCCAATACGGTGGCTGATGTTTCGAATTGCAGGCCATCACCGAAAGCCGCGGCGTACACATTCGCGAATTGCAGCGGATCTAAAGGTATCAGGTCGACGAAAGTCGGCTGGCGCGAAATGACGAACAGGAAGCCATCGGCGGAGACGAGCGCATTCTCGTCAGACGGCGGCCGTCGCCCGATGAGCTTGCGCAACCGCAAGATGCCATCGTAAGGCGCCGCGTGAAGTTCCAGTATTGGTATGCGATTGCCGATTGGAAAATAGAGCATCCGGGGACCGAACCCGATCGGCACCGAGGGGATACTACGCTGGTCAATCAGCTGATCGGTTTCAATCTCACGCGCGAATGAAAGCGGCACGGGCTCTTCGCTAACAGCGTCGGATGGAAACCGCACCTGCCGAATCTTCTGCTTCGGTTCGCGCGCGGAGATCTGATCCATGATTTCCCGGCTTAGCGCGAGTTGGAGCGAAAACATCGCATCGGGATCGCTTGCGCGGAAAAATACTAGCGTGTCGTCGTCGTCAGCGAAGCGCAGGTCCATCCGTTTGCGCATTGCGTTTGCCAGATCCGGCAGATCGATCAGGTCCGCGAGTCCGGCAAGCTTCGTGAAGATGCGCTTCCAGAAAATCTGCCGTCGTACATGACGCGGATCGGCGACCAGCGAAAATCGCAGCAGCGTGTCGATTTCCCCCAGCACTTCGGTGCGGGTAATCCCTCCGCTCACGATGCCTTTCGGCAGTTCGCCATACAGTGGCACCAGGCGGCCCTGCTTATAGCGGACGCGGAACGATTCCGGCGCCGGAAAGCCGACGGCGATATCGGAGAGATAGATCAGGTTGGCTTCCTTTTCCTGCCATGCGCCAAGGAATCGGAAGATGTACTGCTGGCGTTGATAGATATGGGCAATCTCGCGCGCGCAGGCATCGGCGCGGGTGACGCTCTCGTTTAGAACGATGATGAGGTCGACATCCGACAACCCAAAAGTCGGCCGCTTCTCGAAATACGATCCGCTTCCAAGGATGCAAGATACCCCGGGATGACTCGACAGCGCGGCGACTACGCGCCGGACGCCGAGATCATAGATGCGGCTGAAAACGCTTTTGAGCGGAGTCAGATCGAGGAGCAGAATAATCGCCTGCAACAACCACGTCACGCGAACACATCCACCTCCGCTGGGTCGCCATCCCTCCGGCGGCTCCCCGCGCTACTAAAATTCGCAAATCTTTTCACCGCAACGCTTATACCCTAGCCTGCGCGGAGGTAGCGAGGGGAGCTATACCGATCAGTGCGTGTCGAGGTAGCGGTCAAGTTCGTCCTGCAAGGTTCGCCGGGTCTCATCGGAAATGAACGATGCGGCGAAGGAGTTGGCGGCGATTCGATGCAGGTCGTCGCGGCTCAGACCCAGCGCCTTTTGCGCGGCGAGGTAGTTGTCCGCGACGTAGCCTCCGAAATACGCGGGATCGTCGGAGTTGATGGTTACCATCAGACCCGCGTCGAGCAGCCGTTTGAGATTGTGCCGGTCCATCGATGGAAACACCCGCAGTTTAATGTTCGACAACGGACACACCGTGAGTGGAATGTGCTCCCTCGCCAGCCGCTTCATCAAATCGGGCCGCTCGATCGCGCGCACCCCATGATCGATACGCTCGACATGCAGAAGGTCGAGCGCCTCTTCGATATATTCCGGCGGTCCTTCCTCACCCGCGTGGGCCACCAGCCTGAAGCCATGCTGTCTCGCTCGCGCAAACACCCGGGCAAACTTCGCGGGCGGATTCCCCAACTCCGAAGAGTCGAGTCCAATCGCGGTTATCCATGGTTTGAATGGCAAGGCGCTTTCGAGGGTCTTGAACGCATCATCCTCGCTGAGATGTCGCAGGAAACACATGATCAGATTCGCGCTGATACCATGCTCACGCTGTCCGGCCCTCAACCCTTCATGGATTCCTGAAATGATCGTCTCGAAGGAAAGCCCACGCGCAGTGTGGCTCTGCGGGTCGAAGAAGATTTCCGCGTGCCGGACGTGGTCAGCCGCGGCGTATCGCAGGTAGGACAGGGTCAGTTCCGTGAAGTCCCGCTTCGTGACCAGGGTCGAGGTCCCCTCGTAATAGAGATCGAGGAACGATTGCAGATTGGTAAAGTTATACGACGCCTGGATCTCCTCGACCGAGGCAAACCGGAGGGTGACGTGGTTGCGTTGCGCGAACGCCATCATAAGCTCAGGCTCCAGCGCACCTTCGAGGTGCATGTGCAGTTCGGCCTTCGGCATCTCGCGAATAAAAGCTTCCATGGCAGTTCCGTCAAATGAGCCGGTGGTTGTTACAACCGTTCCGTCCCAGCATAAATATATCAATGAATCTGGAAGTGAAATTCAGCGAACAACAAATTCGCGATACGGTGTGCCGCCTGGGACGTGAAATTTCCGCGGCCTATCGTGGACGGCCACTGCTGCTGGTCGGCGTACTGAAAGGTTCATTCGTCTTCCTCGCCGACCTGGTACGCGAGCTGACCGTGCCGTTCGAGGTGGACTTTATTCGCGCGCGCTCCTACGGCGCCGGAAAAGTTTCCTCCGGACATGTGGAAATTGTAAAAGACCTCGAAGCCAACCCGTGGGACCGCGATGTCATAGTGATCGAAGATATCGCCGATACCGGGCTAACACTCGATACCGTAGTAGCGAGAATTCAGGCCGCGGCGCCCGCCTCCGTGAAGCGATGTGCGCTGTTGGTTCGCGAAGGCAGTTCCGGGGCCGACTTCGCCGGTTTATCAGTCGGGCCGGGCTTCGTCGTCGGCTATGGTATCGACTACGCCGAACAGTATCGCGGTCTGCGCGACATCCGAATGCTCGATCGCGGTTGAAACCGGCGCCCGTCCTTTTCGTACCCAATAAATATTGTCCGCCGAAGACCTGGGCTTTTATTCGGCGACAAATGCATCAACCAGGGAGAGTGACCCGTGGGGAGCCTAGATCCGATCGCCCGGCTGTTGGCGGGCCTAGAACTTCATTTGCCTAGCCATCGAATGATGCGCGGCAGCGATTTCACCATGAGAACTGTTCTGATGGCAGCGGCCCTCGCAGCGATAACGACCACCGGTCTGCCGATCAGAAGCGCATGCGCTCAGGCCCAGCCGCTGCCGACCAGTGCGCAAATATCGAATCAGAATCCAGCAGGAGGCGAAAACAAACTGACTCCGAGCGTTGCGACCTCGAACATTTCGGAGAGCTCGGCGGCCCAGTTCGAAAGTAGTCCGATTCTATCGCTACCGGAAATTTTCGCCCGCCAATGGATGCCGCGGACCGAGAGCGTTCCGACCGATACCTTTTCTCTGCTGGAGGACGATCAGTCCCATAAGGTGACTCTCAAGGAAACAATTTTTCTCGCGCTGAGAAATAATCCAGGTCTTGGCTCGGTCGCCCTGGATCCAGTGGCAGCGACCGAAAGCGTTACCGGAGCAAATGCCGTTTTCGATCCGCAGATAAGCTCGCAACTGGATGTGCAAAAGCAGGCCAACGCCGTTTCGTCGCCCTTCCAGAACCCCGGGAGTGATGCCATTGTCCAAAAGCTCTATGACTGGAACTTCGGTTTGAGCAAGGTCCTTTCATATACAAATGGCACTCTAGGACTGACGTTCAACAATGACCGGGAGCTTACCAATACTGCATTCAGCCCGGTCAACCCTGTCTACACACCAACCATAGTGATGTCATTGTCGCAGCCTTTGTTGCAGAGCTTTGGCTGGAATTTCGCGACCATCAATGTTCGGCTTGCCGAATCCGCTCAGCGGGCCTCACAGCTCAATTACGCTTCCTCGATCAATGATTTCGTTCAACGCATCGGCAACGACTATTGGGGTGTGGTCCAGGCCGACGCTAACTTGAAGGTCCAGCAGGCGGCGCTGCTGTTCAACAACGATCTGGTTCGAGTCAATCGAGCGAACGTGCGGATGGGTATGCTGGCGAAGGTCAATCTGACCGAGGCTTTGTCCGCCGCGGCTACAGCGTTAGCGAACGTGCGGGCGGCGCAAGCTGCGGTGGATAGCGCCGATACCACGCTGCGCCAGGACGTCGCCTATAATCCACAGGACGCGCTGATTGCACAGCACCTGGAACCAGCCCAGGAGCCCGACGTCAATCCTACCGAGGAAGGAAGTGGCCAGGCAGCTCTGAAGAAAATGCTTCAGTCCAGTCCGGCCCTGGCCGGTATGCGCGAATCGATCCGCAGCGCGTTGATCCAGGTACAGTATGCCGAGAATCAGACGCTGCCGCAGCTCAACCTGGGGATGCAGTTCGGCTTTACCAACGAAGCTGGTAACTCCAAGTGTACTGCTACGATTTCCGTACCCTCCACTGCCAACTGCTTCGACCCGACTGGACCTACCGTCCCACCTGGCGCAAACAATGCGGCCGAACTGCCTTTCTCCGGGGGCTATGGGTCTGCGCTGAACAAAATGTTCGATTTCGCATTCTATGACTATGCAGCGGTCCTCGGCTTCTCCATGCCGCTCGATAACGCCGCGCCCGAAGCAGCCTTGGCACAAGCCCAAATTTCACTCAATCAGACTCGGCTGCAATATCGGCAAGCTCTTTACCAGGGCGCTTTGCAGGTCAAGAGCGCTTTTGATGATCTGGTCGCCTATCAACAACAGGTCGAGGCTACGGCGGAAGCCACCAGTTACGCACAGGAAAGCCTTCATGATGTACGTCTCGAGTTTCGTGAAGGTACCGCAACCACCAACCAGCTATTGCAGTATCAAAGCAACCTGGTAGCAGCACAGAACAATGAGGTCCTGGCCCAAGTCGGCCTGGAAAACGGACGGCTCGCCCTCTGGCATGCCGAAGGCACGCTGCTCGATCATTTCAACATTAATTTCCAGGTGCGCAATCCACATCAGACGCCCTGGTATTCGCGTTTCTGAAAAGCAGGGCCGCGGAGCAAACCACAAACGTGCGCTATCTCAGGAACATTTCATCTCGAGCCCGGAGATCCTTTACCCTGAGCAGGCTCCGGCTCTTCGCACTTCTACCTCCGTTGGTCCTCGCGCTTGGGCTTGGAGTGGGGCGAGCACAATTGCCCGCGGTCAATCCGCTGGTGGTACCGCCGCTGCCGCCGAGCCCACCGGCGCAGCTTCCAGCACCGGTAACCACCGCCGTCGCGCCGGTACCTATAGCGATACCTCCGTTACCCGCCGGATATTCGACACCGGGCGCGCGCACGTTCTACTGCAGTTGTTCCGGACCGGGCACCCCGACTCATTGGATGGGACAGGTGACGTCGGCGAGCTATTCCAGCGCTGCGCAAAGCGCAAGTGGCGCCTGTACCAGTTACGGCGCCGGCAAGCCTCCATCCTATGGTCTCGCGGGAGGGATCGGCGCCGCTAATTCCTTCGGATCGCTGCCGGGTGCGGCGCAGCCCGGAGGAGCCGCTAACTTTTTTGGCTCACCAGGAGTGGCGGCCAGCGCGGGATCTTCATCTTCGCTCGGCGCGCTTCCGGGCGCGAGCCAGGGAATCGGACAGGCAAATTCGTTCGGTGCTCCGCAAACGGGTTTGAGCTTTACCAGCGCACAGCAGTCGAGATTGTGTTCGCGATGTATCTGCGATTAGGTTACGTCGAGGGCCTCAGAGCTAAGGATCCCACCGCAAGCCCCGGCCTGCCTGGCACTCGCGCCAGATATTCGTTCAATTCTCCCATCAGAAATTCCAGGCGGCGGAGCGACTGAAGTTCCGCGAGGATTTGCCGCCGCTGATCGGTGGTGAACGCCAGGAGGCACGCATAGTTGTCGGCGGACAGCCGAGAGCTGAGCAGTTCCAACGGTGTGAGGATTTGGTCGCGAGTATGGGCTGCAGCCAGGGCGCGCGCGGCCTTGGAGTTGAGACTTGAGCTGCCGCTAAAAAACGCTAGCCACGATTCCAGTTCCGTGACGATCGCCTTCACCACCTGCGCGCGGACGTCCTCGGTGGCAGAGTCCAGCGGTGGTATCGCGGCGTTCAGTCGATTTGCTGAAAGCGCTGCAAGCCGATGCGCGACGCGGCGGATCGTTCCCGCCGCATTTACCACCGCGTCGGGATCGAGGAGGCTTTTGCGGCCCTCCATCCTCGCATCATCGGCAACTTGAAGAATCTCGATCATCACCTGGGTCAAGTTATGGTTGACAGTGTGAAGATGATCCTCGGTGGCCGACGCTGCCCCGCCGGGCGCGAGGTCTATCGCGTCCTGGAGTGCCTTGCAAACCCGTGGCAGCAAGGAATCCCCTGCATATTCCGGCCATAACAGGAAGAAAATCACCGTTACCACCATGGTTCCCAGCAGAATGCCCCAGATGCGCCACAGCGGGCCGTAAACGTCTGCCGAGGGGCTCAACCCGGCCCCGAACACCAGCAGGAAAGTCGTGCCGATGGACTTTCCGGCGTAGGAAGTTCGTCCGCTGCCGAGCGACGCGTAGCCGGAAATGAACAGCACAACGAAGACCGAGACCAAATATGACGGTAAGGTTTCGAAGTTGGGCGTCACGATCATGATGGTCAGGATGGTCACCACGCCGCCCATCATGGTTCCCACCAGCCGTAAAACCATCTTGCGCGCCGCTGCGCCATAGGTCGGGAGCGCGGTGATGATAATAGTAGTGAGAATGACCGAGAGGTCAGCGCGCTGCGTCGTCAGCCCGATGAAATATCCGATCACCATGCACAGCGCGACCTTGGCGGAGTAGCGGGCCAGCGCCTGGTCGATCGGCGGCGCCTTGGGGATAAGACCGTGGTCGATGGCCGGGGCAGTGGAAGCGGGAGCTTCATCGAGAGGGCGTTCGATTAGCCGCATCATTTCATGCAGGGTGTCGCAGAAGGCGTTGAAATTCCCCGTCTCAAGCACGCCAACGGTCCCTGGCAGGTGCGGACGTTCTTCCGCGATGCGCTGGTCAAGCGCGTCGAATGCGGCTTGCGCGCGCGCCGCCACCCGCGACGGGCCGCTGTCGGGTCCGGTGCGGATGCGGCCGGTGCTCACTTCGCGTGCCAGCTCTTCGAGAGCTGCCGACAGCGTGTCGATGATCTGGTCGAGTTCGCCGCGAAAAATTGCCCGCATCTGCCGCGGGACGTTCTCGCGGGCGGAGATCACCAGCTTGGAAACCTCGGTATACAGGCGCTCCTCGCGCGTGGCCGCCGCTAACAGGATCGCCCGCCGGTGAGGCGCCATGCCTTCGGCCGCGGCATTATTGAGCAGGCCCAGTTGGGTAGGCAGTTCCGAGACAATGTTTAGTTCCAGTGGCCGGGCAGTGGTTCCGTCCAGGTAAAAATGTGCAACCGCGAGAAACTCGACGCGGTTGTTCCGGGTGCTGGTCGCGATCGAATCGAGCAGCAGCGCCTCGGCCGGGTCGGGCCATAGAATCCGGTCGAATATCGCGATCAAAAAGAACGCAATGACCGAGGCGCCAAAAACCGAGGAGACTCCCCAGCCGAAATCGTCGGGCGCGAAGACCACGGCGTAAAACGTGTCCAAGGCCACCACCTGCAGCACCAACCCAAATGGACCCAACTTCCGCGCTACCACCTGCTGGGTCGAAAACGCGGTGAAGCCGAAGAGGAATGGCAACATCAACCATGGCGTTTCGGCGAGCACCCCGGCGATTGGAACCGACGCTACCAGCAGCGGCGCTTCCGCGACCAGATAGACGAATGCCCTGAGCAGCGACAACATGGGCGCTGCCCCGATCATCAGCCAGACCAGGTACGGTCCCAGCGCGGTATCGACGTGAAGGGCCGCCATCAGCCCCGCGCCGATGGTCCCGATGGTGGCGAGCCGCGTGGTGTTGACGAGCCGCCGGCGGCTGGGCGAAAACTCCTTCTTCAGTAGCTGGTCGAAGCTGGCGAACCACGCCGACGCCACGGGGAATGGGGTGCGCTGGTGAAGGGTCGTCGCCATGGGGATGCAGCGTTAAACCTGTGACATGTCACGGTCGAGACTCCAATCGCCACTCGTCGCAGACGGTCGAAGAAAATGCCTCCCGGCGATGAATCTACCGCGTAGCCGATCAGGAATCACCGTCTGTGCTACCATCGGGTCGGACAGGAAATCGCAGGCGGTAAAATTGTCGACATGAAGATCTGTGTTGTCGGCGCCGGAGCGATCGGCGGACTACTGGCGGTCAGGCTGCATCACCGTGGTGAAGAGGTCAGCGTGATTGCACGCGGCCCGCACCTCAAAGCCATCAAGGACAATGGCCTCAGGCTGATCGAGGAGAACGGCAACCAGATCGTCGCGCGCGTCCTTGCGACCGACCAGATTTCCGCCGCGGGGCCGCAGGACCTCGTCATCCTCGGCTTGAAAGCCCATCATGTCGAAGCCGTGGTGGCCGATCTCGCGCACCTCTATGGCCCCGACACCATGGTGCTGACCGCCCAGAATGGAATCCCCTGGTGGTACTTTTTCAGGCACGGCGGTCCCTACGAGGGGCGCCAGTTGAAGAGCGTCGATCCGCGCGGCACGATCGCCGCCCAGATCCCGATCGCGCGGGTGGTCGGAACTATCGTCTATCCGGCGGCGCAGATCATTCAGCCCGGTATCATCAAGCACCTCGAGGGGAATCGTTTCTCGCTGGCCGAAATCGACAACTCCGAAACGCCGCGCATTAGAATGGTTGCCGAGGCATTCCGGAAGGCCGGATTCAAGGCGCCGGTCGTTTCCGACATCAGGGGCGAAATCTGGACCAAGCTATGGGGCAATCTCTCCTTCAACCCGATCAGCGCGTTGACTCATGCGACGCTTGAAGATCTTTGCCGTTTTCCTTTGACCCGTGCCCTGGTCGTCGAAATGATGCGCGAAGCACAGCACATTGGCGAGGCGCTGGGCATTCGGTTCCGGATTTCCATCGATAAGCGAGTTGCCGGCGGAGAGGCGGTCGGCCCGCATAAAACCTCGATGCTGCAGGACATCGAGGCGGGCCGCGCGATCGAGGCCGACGCATTGCTCGGATCGGTGATCGAGTTGGGCCGCATCACCAGCATCGCCACCCCGCATCTCGATAGCGTGTACGCGCTCGTCAAGCTGTTGAATCACACGCTGCAGGAGCAACATGGCCGCCTCGCAGTGGACACTTTCTAGCGGCTCCGCAATCGACTATTTGTAACTGCCGGTACGGGTACTTCATGCACGCCAGGAGCCACGCTAAAAGTTCGACCCTGCGCCAGTTGATGGCGACCGGAGCCGGTAGCAAGCCCGCTCTCGGCGCTCCGGCCACTCCCGATCTCACGTATGGGGGACTGCGGTCGCTGATCGAACGCACCATTTCAGCGCTCAATC
>Ga0210398_10001154_pt1 | contig 28295 bp, 20 predicted proteins | sample IncBWC4OmetaG_FD_161047 | JGI IMG/M metagenome (GOLD analysis project Ga0210398, IMG submission 161047) | Forest soil microbial communities from Barre Woods Harvard Forest LTER site, Petersham, Massachusetts, United States - Inc-BW-C-4-O | ecosystem: Environmental > Terrestrial > Soil >... | reverse complement strand
GCTATTTTACGGCGAATGACTATGCGAACCTCAACAGAGGTGATAAAGATCTGGGATGCGGGGGCTGCATGGTCATGCCTGGGTCAGGCGACATCGTCGGCGGCGGGAAAAGCGGAAAAATCTATGTCCTGAATCCCGCTTCTCTCGGGGGACTCAGTGCCAACGATGCGAACGCGATCCAGGTGTTTCAGGCCACCTTTCCCCCTTCGGGTGATAAAGGCTATCTTCGTAGCTCCCCGGCTTACTTTTCCAACTCGACTGGCCCGGCGATCTACCTCTGGGGTGATAACGATCACGGACGGTGCTACCAGTTTACGGGTAGCACGTTTAACACGACGGCCTCCTCCATCACCCCGACGGTTTTGACCCTTAGCGGCGCCATTTCGATCTCAGCCAACGGCACGACCAACGGAATTATGTGGACTTACGGAACTCTTACTGGCGACGGAGACACCGTTGCCCCCGGCGTTTTACTCGCATTTGACGCCAATAATCTGGCGACTCAGCTCTATAGCAGCAACGATAACCCAAGTCGGGACTCGATGGGTAACCTGGCGAAATACAGTTATCCGGTGATTGCGAATGGCTTGGTCTATATTAGCGACTGGGGCACGGCAAGTACCGGCACGGGTGGGCTGTGCATTTACGGTCCTATCACCAGCACCGAGGGCCCGTACGGCGGCACCCCGGCCCCGATTCCCGGCACGGTCCAGGCCGAAAACTATGACACGGGTGGCCAGGGAGTCGCCTATAATGTCACTTCGGTCAATGGGACGGATAATGGCTATCGTACCGACGGCGTTGACCTGGAAGTCTGCTCAGATACGGGCGGCGGCGTTGACGTGGGATGGGAAAACCCCGGCCAGTGGTTCCGCTATACGGTCAATGTGGCCACGGCCGGCACTTACACGGTCAGCTTCCGCGTCGCCGCTCCGAACGCGGTGACCGACGCCTTCCATCTGTCGAATTCTGTAGGTACAAACTTAAGCGGTAACGTCAACGTTCCTGCGACGGGTGGCTATCAAACCTGGGCCACGGTGACGGCCAGCGTCACCCTGCCGGCGGGCCAGCAAGTCCTGACCGTGAACCAGGACACCGGCGGCGGAGTATGGAACCTCAACTACATGGGTTTCGCGAGTTCTGGCAGCACTACATTACTACCGACCCAAAACGCGACGGTTCGGGATGGAACTTATGCCAGCACAAACTACAATGGAGCGACGACGTTGAGGGTGAAAAACGATGAGCCGGCCAACACCCGGCACGTGTATCTTACCTTTGACACGAGTTCAATGCCCACCGTGAGCAGTGCGGTCATCAATCTGTACGTCGTGAACACCGGTTCGACCGCGAGCCGGACCATTACGGTTTACCAGCAGCCCACGACGAGCTGGCTCGAATCGACCATTACCTGGAACAACGCCCCGGCGGCCGGCACCGAGATCGGCACCTTCAACGTTTCGACCACGACCGGAATATATTATAACTTCGACGTGACAAGTTACGTGCAAGCGCAACGGGCCGCCGGCCACAACATCGTTTCCTTCGAGCTGATCCAGAATACGGGCGATGTTAACGGCTTGGTCGACTTCGCGAGCAGGGAAGCAACCACTGGGCAGCCCGGACTGACCCTCGCACCGTAAAGTGATATGAAGCCGCCTTTTGTCGCGACCCTATGTATATAATTTAGCGAGCCGTAAGGCGTTAGACGACACCCCCGCCCAGATAAACAGCGTTAATGACGTACCCCTGCCCAAGATGATGCTCCCGGCATCGAGGTTCTTGGCGCATAACCATCCCAAAAAAATGCACATTATAAAAAGCACTCAAAGTAGCCCGGCGTTTCTACGCCCGTTCTTAAGCAACTCGGTTTCCTTGCAATTTTGTCTGCGAAGCATGGCTGCGTTGGCCATCATCGCGGGCGTGAGCGCCATTCCAACCGCGAGGGCGGATAGTTACACTTCCAGTAATGCGCTGCGAATCGTCCAACAGTACAGCGGTTCTTGGACCTCAATTCCCACCATAACGAACGGGGGCCAAGTTTCGGACGCCCCGTTGCTCGGAAACGGAGACGTCGGCGCGCTGGTGATGGGTAACATCGATGCGCAGACCTTTGTCCTGGGAAAAAATGAGTTTTGGTCGCTGGCGCAGGAACAGGTTAAAGCCATGTCCCGATTGTCCGTCTCGGTTTCCGGCATGAGCGGAGCGACGTTTAACGCCACTGAAAATATCGCCGTTGGAGAGGTGAATGAGACCGCCACCCTGAGCGGCAACACCATTACAACCAAGGACTGGGTGCAAGCCACCGACACGACCAACAATATGCTGGTGCAGGAATTGAGCTACAGCGGGAGCGGCTCAAAAACAGTCACCGTATCGCTGGCCGTCGGCAATAACAACACGTTTCCCACTACGGTGGGTTCGAGCGGCTCGGTTCTATATCTTGATGTACAGGGCGACAGCACGGCCACCGTGGGAGGCTACACTTCGCCCAAGGTGAGAACCGCCACGACGGTGATCGGAGCCACCGCCACCATTAACGGCAGCACCCTGACGTTCACGATCCAGCCAGGCGGAAGCTATACGTTGCTGACCTGCATCATGAGCAACTATGATTCCTCTAATTTTCAGAGCCTGGCCATCAGCAACATAAACACCAAGGCGCAGTCGGACATCAACACGATGCTGGGCACGCACCATACGTGGTGGAATAATTTCTACAGTGAGTCATTTGTCGAAATCGCCGACAAGACGGTCGAAAAAGAGTGGTATGGCTCACTTTACCTGATGGCTTGCGAATCCCGGGCGGGCGAGCAGAGTCCCGCGTTGTGGGGAAATTGGATCATGGAGGATATGAATTGGCAGGGGGATTATACGCTCAATTATAATGCCGAATCCCCTTATCTGTTCACCGCTCCGGCGAATCACGTGGATCTGGCGCAAAGTTACGACAAAATCATGCTGGACTGGATGCCGCGCGGCGCAACGAACGCGACCAATGCCGGCTACACGGGATATTATTATGAAGGGCATATCGGGCCGCTGCCCGAGACCAACGCGGGCCTGTTCATGAGCCAGAAATCCGATGCGTCGTTTGTCGCCATGCCGATGATCATTCGATACTACCATACGCATGACCTGACCTATGCGAACCAGGTGTATCCCTTTTTGAAAGGGGTCGCTGCTTGGTGGCAAAGCTACCTCGTCTGGAGCGGGACCCAGTACGACGATTTTAACGACGCGACCTTCGAAAATGAATCCTATCCGCAGACCGACAACACGGGTTCATTGGGCTACATTAAATATGTGCTCCAGGCGTGCATCGACATGAGCACGGAACTCAACGTCGATTCCTCGCTCCGGCCGACCTGGCAGAATATCATCAATACACTCGCTCCCTATCCCACGTTCGTGCAAAACAGCCAAACCATCTTTCGGTGCACGTCGGTGGGGACGGCTTTTAAAAACAACGCCAAAGTCCTGCAATTTGCCTATCCTGGCGCCCAACTGGGCACGGGCAGCAGCTCGACGCTTCTCACGGAAGCCCAGAACACGTTTACCCAGCTCAACTGCTGGACGGAGAGCCACGCTTGCCTGGCGTATCCTATCGCGGCTCGCATCGACTACCCAGCCTCCACGATCCTCAGCAATCTGGACTCGGAAATCAACAACAGTGCTTATCCTAATATGGCTTTCCACACCGGCGGCGGGGGAATCGAAGACGTTAATATTGCTCCAGGAACTGTTGACGAAATGCTTCTGCAGTCATGCCAGGGCACCCTTCGCCTGTTCAACGACTGGCCAAGCAACACGACCGCGACCTTCGGTGATTTGCTGGCAGATGGCGCCTTCCTGATTTCAGCCCAAGTAACGGGAAGCGGCAATACGGTTCAATATGTGAGACTTATCAGCCAGCAGGGCAAGACGGCCGTGTTTAGCAATCCATGGCCGGGCCAATCGGTTGAAGTCTATCGGAATGGTACTGATACCGGCACCGTGTCGGGCACCACCTTCAGCATAACGACGAGCAGCGGCGACACCATTCTCATGGCGACAGCCGGCACAAGTTATGCGACCATCCTTTCTCGCATGGGCCTCGGTAATCAAGTCGCCGCGCCGACTTTCAGTCCCGGCGGCGGCAACTACGGCAGCGCACAAAATATAAGCATCACTTCAACGACCGGTGGTGCCTCCATTCGCTACACGACAGATGGCAGCACGCCTTCTGAAACCGTTGGCACGCTTTACTCCGGGCCGGTGAACATTAGCAGCACCACAACCCTCAAAGCCATTGCCTACGAGAGCGGCATGACTGACAGCAACATCACCAGCGCCACCTACACGATCGGTGAGGGTGCGTACGGCGGCACCCCGGCCCCGATTCCCGGCACGGTCCAGGCCGAAAACTATGACACGGGTGGCCAGGGCGTCGCCTACAATGTCACTTCAATCAATGGCACGGATAATGGCTATCGTTCCGATGGCGTTGACTTGGAAGTCTGCTCAGACACGGGCGGCGGCGTTGACGTGGGATGGGAAAGCCCCGGCCAGTGGTTTAAATATACGGTCAATGTGGCTGCGGCCGGCACTTACACCGTCAGCTTCCGCGTCGCCGCTCCGAACGCGGTGACGGATGCCTTTCATCTGTCGAATTCCTCGGGTACGAACCTGAGCGGTAACGTCAACGTTCCTGCGACGGGTGGCTATCAAACCTGGGCCACGGTGACGGCCAGCGTGACCCTGCCGGCAGGCCAGCAAATCCTGACCCTTAACCAGGACACCGGCGGTGGCATATGGAACCTCAACTACCTGGGTTTCGCGAGTTCTGGCGGCGGCACATTACTCCCGACCCAAAACGCTGCGGTTCGGGATGGAACTTATGCCAACACAAACTTCAATGGAGCGACGACGATCAGGGTGAAAAACGATGTCGTGAACAACAATCGGCACGTGTATCTCACCTTCGACACGACTTCAATGCCCACCGTGAGCAGTGCGGTCATCAACCTGTACGTTGTGGGCACCGGTTCGACCGCGAGCCGAACCATTACGGTTTACCAGGAACCCACGACGAGCTGGCTCGAATCGACCATTACCTGGAACAACGCCCCGGCGGCCGGCACCCAGATCGGCAGCTTCAACGTTTCGACCACGGTCGGAATCTATTATAACTTCGACGTGACAAGTTACGTGCAAGCGCAACGGGCCGCCGGCAACAAGGTTGTTTCCTTCGAGCTGATCAACAATGTGACCGATGTTAACGGCTTGGTCGACTTCGCGAGCAGGGAAGCCACCACTGGGCAGCCCGGGCTGACCATCGCACCGTAAGATGGCCGTTTTCAAGGAGCCCGCCGGCATGGCGGGCTCCTTTTTTGTGCAGTCAACGATCTGCGCACCGTAAGCGTCCGACCGACGACCTCAGATGGTGAACCATACGCTGCGCCCGCATACGCCTCGGCCGGAGTCGGGCAAGCAAATTCGGACCGGCAAAATCTGCATTCACGTTTGACGGGGTCTGGGGCGGGCCTAATTTGTGGTCGGCACCCTGTAGTGTTCGAGTGCTTTCAATAACCGCTCTTTGCCTTTGCTTCTTTTCGGGAGCCGAACCGACGGTGACAACTGCTAGGCCGTAAATCGGAAAGCAAACGTCGCCGCCGAAGTTCCCACCTAGACTTAAAAAGGACCAGAGCCTTTGGGCGCACGGCACAGGCGGGGTGCCACTTTTTATTTTCACCAGCGCCATGAATCCATCTGAGCTCAACGCCCTGCATATTCTCCACGTCCTCTCCGTGCTGGGACTGACCGGCGCGACATTTTACGCCTTTGCCGGCGCTCCGGAATCGCGCAAGCGCGTGCTCATGTGGTCCGGCATCGCCAGCCTGGTGGTGCTGCTCACGGGCGTGCGGATGTGGCAGGCGGTGTATCACTTTCACGGCGGGTGGGTCGTCGTAAAACTCGTCTGCTGGCTGGGCTTGTCCGCCATCAGCGGCATCGCCTATCGCCGGCGCGGCGCCACCGGACTGTTGTTGCTCATTACGCTTGCACTGCTCGCGACTGCATTGGCCATGGTTTACGTGCGGCCTTTTTGAAAAATAGGCGCACGATGTTTCGTGCTACAGTGGTCTTATGGAAGAAAATAAGACCAATAGAACCTATAGCCCTGTCATTCCGCCTCACGGTGGCTACGAAAAACTCAAATCGTACCAGATGTCGTTGCTGGTGTACGATGCCACGGTAAAGTTTTGCGACCGGCTCATTAATCCAAAGTCCCGCACGCACGACCAGATGGTGCAGGCGGCGCGGAGCGGAAACAAAAACATCGCCGAGGGCAGCCAGGCGAGCGGTACATCCAAGAAAATGGAACTCAAGCTTGTGGGCGTGGCCCGCGCCAGCCTCGAGGAACTGCTCGGCGACTACCGAGACTTCCTGCGCCAGCGCGGCCTGGCGGAATGGGGCAAAAATCATCCGATTTCCAGCGTAGTACGGCGGTTGGCCTATGTTCAAAATCGATCCTATGAGACCTATAGGACCTATATTGAGAGCGCCACGCCGGAGACCGCAGCCAACGCCATGCTCTGCCTGGTGCACCAAACGAACTACCTGTTGGACCAGCAGCTTCGGCAGTTGGAGCAGGCGTTTTTGAAAGAGGGCGGTTTCACGGAGCGGCTTTACCAGGCGCGGCAAACTAATCGGTCCTATAGGACTGATTAGTCCTATACCTCGCCGGGCAACCCATGGTAAAAACAAAATGTGCCCGACCAACTCCAAACTCTCTGCGGCGTATGGATCGATGACGGCGGCAGCGCGCACGTGAGCCTGGCGACCGCCGATGGCGGGCGCGAGGAGCGCACGGCGCCGTTGAAGCTGTTTGCCTGGCTGCGCGAGCCGCCGGCGGATGGGGCCGTCGCCGGCTTGCAGGTCGAGCGGTTGAAAGGCGAGGGGGCGTTCCCGTGGCTGGCGCAGGCGGACTCGCCCGCGGCCTACGATGCGCTGCTCAACATCGCCACCGGCGTGGATGCCATCCGTCCGCTGGAGAGCCAGTTTTTGCTGCAAACGCGCGCGCGGCTTTTTTCGGAAATATCCTTTGCCCAGCTGCGCCGCTGCCAGCTCGACATCGAAACCGCCTCCGGCGACGGATCTTTCAGCAACGCCGCGCGGCCTGACGACCGCGTGCTGGCCATCGGCCTTCGCTTCGGCGCGCACGATCGCACGCTCGTGCTGGCCGAGGAGACCGACGCCGCGGAGAAAAGTCTCCTCGAGGATCTCAACGCCGTGCTGGCCGCGGAGGATCCCGATGTCATCGAGGGACACAACATTTTCAAGTTCGACCTCGATTACCTGCGCCAGCGCTGCAAGCGGCATAAAGTACCATGCGCATGGGGCCGCTTCGGCCAGCCCGCGAGTTTTCGCAACAGCCGGCTGAAAGTCGCCGAGCGCCTGATCGATTTTCCGCGCTGCGACCTGCCCGGCCGCTCGGTGGTGGACACCTACCTGCTCGTGCAGCTCTATGACATCACGGCGCGCGAGATGACGGCATTCGGGCTGAAGGACGTGGCGGTTTATTTCGGGGTGACCGCCGAGGACGCAGCGGAAAGCGGTGAGCGCACGTATATCGCGGGCAACAAGATTTTCGAAGCCTACCGGAACGACCGCGCGCGGTTCCTGGCCTATCTCGCGGACGATTTGCGCGAGACGCGCGGCATTGCCGACGTGCTGCTGCCGACTTATTTCGAGCAGGCCCGGACTTTCCCCATCACATTGCAGGAGGCATTGCTGCGCGGCACGACGAGCAAAATCGACCTGCTGTTTCTCGAGGAATATTACCATGCGCGCCAGGCCTGCCCGCAGCCGCCGGAGGTCACGCCATTTGAGGGCGGCTTCGCGAAGAGTTTCCAGGAAGGCGTGTTCAAGCATGTGCTGCATTTCGACGTGGCCTCGCTCTACCCGAGCCTCCTGCTCGCCATCGGCCGCAACCCGCGCAACGACACGCTTGGCGTCTTCATCCCGCTGTTGCGTCGCCTGCGCGAATACCGGCTGAAGTACAAACTGCTCGCGCGCACCGCGCCGACCGAAGAGGAACGCGCCGAGTCGCAGGCGCGCCAGTCGACCTTCAAGATCCTCATCAATTCATTCTACGGATACCTCGGATTCTCTGGCGCGCGCTTCGGCGACGGTGAGCTCGCGGCGGAAGTCACCCGCCGCGGCCGCGAACTGCTGCAGGCGCTCATCGCGGAATTCGAGAAAAACGGCTGCACGCTGCTTGAGGCCGATACGGACGGCATCTATATATCGTCGGATAAATTTTTCGACCGGCCGGAGGAACTGCTCGCCAAGGTCGAGTCGGTGCTGCCGGCCGGCATCGAATTGGAATACGACGGCCGCTACGAGGCGATGTTCTGCTACAAGGCGAAAAATTACGCGCTGTACGACGGCAAGAAAATCACACTGCGCGGCAGCGCGCTGCGCTCACGCGGGATTGAGCCGTTTTTGAAAAAACTCTCCGACCGGTTGATCCATTTCCTGCTGGGCGCATCGTCCGATTCGCCGCTGACGCTGATCGAGGATTATCGGAAAAAACTCCCGGTGCGCGCGCTGCCCGTGTCGGAAGTGGCGAAGACCGAGGCGCTCGGCCAGAATCCCGACGCCTACGAACGCCTCATGGCCGAAGGCGGCAAGCCGCGGCGCGCGTCGGCGGAGGCGGCGCTGCAGCTCAACCCGCGCCCGCGCATGGGCGACCGCGTGAGCTATTACATCACGGCGAAGGCCAAGGGCAAAACGAATGACTGGCAGCGCGCGCGGCCGGTCGCGCTCTACGATGCGGCGACCGCGCCCTACGATCCGGATTATTACCTGAAGAAACTCGACGACTGGCTGGAACGCTACGGCAGCTTCCTCGGCGTGAAACCGCACGACGACGGGCAGGGGGAGTTGTTGTAGGAATATACCCAAGCTTGAACATTCAACATTCAACGCTCAACACCCAACGTCGAAGTAGGACCAATGACCAATTGCCCAAATGCTCAGTCGTTGGACGTTGGACGTTGGGCGTTCGATGTTGAATGTTGAACGTTCCGGATAGCCTGAGCGGCCTGCGCCCGCTCAGGCTACCCGGAAGTCCATCATGCGTTTGAAGCGGTCAACTTTGTCCACCAGCACCGTGATCTTATCGCCGAGGGTGAAGCGGCGTTTGGTGCGGCGGCCGATGAGTGCGGTGCCGGCGCTGTTGAGCACATAGAAATCGTCGGTCAGCGATGAGGCGTGCACGAGGCCGAAGCTCATGGCTTCGGGCAGTTCCACAAAGAACCCGTGGTTGCGCACGTCGGTGATGACGGCGGCGAAGGGCGTCTTCTTTTTCTTCGTCATTTCGCGCTCGAAAAATTCGAGCAGCTTGATTTTTTGCGATTCGCGCTCGGCCTCGGTCGAATTGACCTCGGTCAGGCTGAGATGTTCGGCCAGGCTTTGGACATTGGTGAGCTGGTAGCCGGGCGCGGAGCGCGCGCTGCTGTGGCCGCCTTGTTTCACGAGGTAAAAATCCAGCACGCGGTGGACGACGAGGTCGGAGTAGCGGCGGATGGGCGAGGTAAAGTGGGTGTAATCTTTTTTCGCGAGGCCGTAATGGCCGTCGGCTTCGGCGCGATACACGGCTTTTTTGAGGCTGCGCAGAAACTGGGTGCGGAGCGCGTAGCCCTGCGGGTGCGTGCGCAGGACATTGAGAAGTTTCACCGCTTCGGCGCGGTGGGAGAGGTCGCCGACGATGATGCCGAAGGTGGCGGCGAACTGGCGGAACTCCTCGAGTTTTTCCTCGTCGGGATCGTCGTGGACGCGGTAGAGCGAGGGCAGGTGCTGCTCGCGCGTGAGGCGGGCGATGGCTTCGTTGGCCGAGAGCATGAATTCCTCGATGAGCTGGTGGCTTTCGTCATTCTCGATGCGTTCGAGGCGGTCGGCATAGCCGTCCTTGTCCACGAAAATTTTTATCTCGGGCATGTCGAGGTCGAGCGAGCCGTGGGCCATGCGGTCCTCGCGGAGTTTTTTGCCGATTTTCCACAGGCGGCGCACCCAGCTTTGCAAATCGACGAGTTCGAGATCGCTGAGCGAGGAGAGGGCGCGGCCGGTCGAGCCGGTCTGGTGCGCGGCCGGCAGCGGCAGGGCGCGGATTTCGTCGAGGGAATTTTTAAAGAGCAGCGCGTAGGCCTGGCGGTAGGTGAGGCGCTTGCGGCTGCGGATGACGGTGTTGGCAAACTTGGTTTCCTTGAGATGGCCGTTCTTGGTGAAAGTAAGGAGGGCGGCCTTGGTCAGGCGATCCTCAGCCTCGACGAGGGAGCAGAGCCCGTTGGAAAGTTTTTCCGGCAGCATGGGCACGACGGTGCCGACCAGGTAGGTGGAGTTGCCGCGGCGCTGCGCCTCGCGGTCGAGGGCCGTGCCGGAGCGAACGTAGGCGGAGACGTCGGCAATGTGCACGCCGATGCGGACGTCGCCGCCGGTCAGTTCCTCGATCGAGAGCGCGTCGTCAAAATCCTTGGCGTCGTCCGGATCGATGGTGAACGTGGGAATGTCGCGGTAATCGAGCCGGCCGGTGATTTCGGCCGGGCGCACGCGGTCGGGCAGGGCGGCGGCCTCGCGCTCGACCTCGGCCGGGAAGGACGGGCTGAGGTCGAACTTTTCGTAAACGCCAAGCAGCTCGGCGCGCGGCTCGTGGGTGCGACCGAGGCGGGAGACGATTTCGCCCTCGGGATTGACGTTGCGCTGTTTCCACTCGAAGAGGCGCACGACGACCTTGTCGCCAATGGCGGGCGGCGGCGAGAGTTTCGATTTCGCCGGGTCGGCCACGATGATGTTGTGCACGAAACGCGGATCGTCGGGCACGACGAGGAACATGTGGCGCGAGCGCTGCAAGTTTCCCACGATGGTTTCGCGGGCCCGTTCGATGATGCGGATGACGCAGCCGGTGGATCGGCCGTCGTCGCGGCGCGGGCCGGGGACAAGACGGGCGACGACTTTGTCGCCATGCAGCGCCACGTTGGTGTCTTCGGCGGCGATGAACAGCGCCGGGCGGTCGGGGCCGGCCTCGGCGAGGGGAATGACCAGCGCGCTGCCATTTTGGCGGAAGGAAATGCGGCCGGTGACGAGGTCGGCCTCGGCGGGCACGCACAGCTTGTCGCCCTTGATGCGCACGATGCTGCCGGCGGCGAGGAGGAGGCGCACTTCGGAGGCGAGGGCGCGGCGATCCTTCTTGTTGAGATGTAGCGCCTGGGCGAGCTCGGCTTCGCTGGCCGGCAGGTAGCCGGGCGTGTGCAGGCGGGCAAGGAGGCGGTCGCGGAGAGTCATGGCAATTAAAAAGATACCAGACTGGCTTTCTGGTTGGAATCAACCAACAACGCGGCTTACCATGGTGCGATGAAAATCGTTCATGCGGCCAGCGAGATGTTCCCCTATGTGAAGACGGGCGGGCTGGCGGATGTCGTGGGATCGCTGGCCACGACGCTGGCCGGGCATGGCCATGAGGTTGCGGTGTTTTTGCCGGGCTATCGCGCGGTGCTCGAGCATGAGCTGGCCGCGCGCGCGGAGCGGCGACTGCACCTGCGCATCGAAATGGGCGATGTTTTCTACACGGGCGACGTGCGGGTGTTTTCGCCGCAAAAAAACCTCACGGTCTATCTCATCTGCCGCGAGGAGTTCTTCGACCGTCGCGGGCCCTACGGCACGGGCGAGCGCGATTACGAGGACAACCATCACCGGTTCATTTTTTTCTGCAAGGGCGTGGTTGAGACGCTGCGCCTGGCCGAACTGCACGCCGATATCGTCCACGCCCACGACTGGCAGACGGGCCTGATTCCTTTGCTTTTGCGCTACGCCGAGCGCCGCCATGGCGTGACGCTGGCACTGAAGACGGTGTTTACCATCCATAACATCGCGTTTCAGGGCGTTTTTCCGATGCGTTCGTTCTACCGCACCAACCTGCCCGAGGAGCTCATGAGCGTCGATGGCATCGAGTTTTATGGGCAAATGAACATGATGAAAGGCGGCATCCTCTTTTCCGACCGGGTCACCACCGTCAGCCCGCGCTATGCCCAGGAAATCCTGACGCCCGAGTTTGGCTGTGGCCTTGACGGAGTGGTGCAAACGCGCGCCGAAGATCTCTCGGGCCTGATCAACGGCATCGACACGGCCCAATGGAATCCGGCGACGGATGCGCTGTTGCCGTCAAATTTTTCTGCGGCTGATCTCTCCGGCAAGGCGATGGACCGCGCCGAGCTGCTGCGCCGCCACGGTTTTGACCCGGAATTCACCGGCCCGGTCTTTGGCATGGTTTGCCGACTCACCGAGCAGAAGGGCCTCGATCTCGTGCTGGCGAACCGGAATTTCTTTATCGGGCAGAACTGCCGTCTCATCGTGCTCGGTTCGGGCGAGCGCCGCTACGAGGAAGCGTTGCGCGACCTGGCGGCGGCCCATTCGAAAAAAATCGCCTTCACTTCCCGTTGCGACGAGGCCATGAGCCATCTGATCGAAGCCGGCAGCGATTTCTTCCTGATGCCATCGCTCTTCGAACCGTGCGGCCTCAACCAGATGTATTCACAGGCTTACGGCACGGTGCCAATCGTCAGCCGCGTGGGCGGGCTGGTGGACACGGTGATCGATGTGACCGAGCAGCCGAAGACCGGCACGGGCCTGATGGGCCTGCCCACGGCCGACGGCTTAGGCCAGGCCTTGCCACGTGCGATGAAACTTTTTGCCGACCAGTCCCGCTATGCGGCCGCCCAGCAACGCGGCATGGCCCGCGACTTCAGCTGGCAATCCGCCGCCAAAGCCTACGAAAAACTTTACCAGGAAGCGCTGTAAGCCAGGGCATGTATTGACAGAACGGATACATCAGGGCAGTCTGGCCGGGCTGGGCGCAGGGAGAAACCTCGGCCGGGATCTTTACCTGCAAGTCGCTTGATTTCTTGGGTAAAAACACGATTTTTTTCACGGATTTTACCGTGCTTTTACGGTTGGTCGAAAAATGAGCGGGCGTATTTAAATAATTTACGGATGCGGCCTGGTTGCGATTCGGAATACAATTATTTGCATCAAATATGACCCTATTTATTAATTATGTAACTATCCATTTAAGAGGTAATTGTAATCTATCAAAACAAAGTCCCTAGAGTCGACCGAGGAGGAACACCCAATGCTAGCTGAGTGGTTGGAAAGTAAACTTTGAGTAAAGGAAAGCGATCAATGCAGGACATGGCCCGATACCCAAGCGACTCAGTTGCGCGTAAGCTGAGCCCATGAAATTCACCGCCCAGCTCCGCTCCCTCGCCGCAATCGTAATTGCGCTGGCGGGCAGTGGTCTGGTTCGGGGGGAAAACGAACTGCCGGTTTCGCCGATCTCCTTGGAAACGGCGCTGGCTGACGCGCGGGCGCTGGCGGCCCATCATGCGAACATGAGCGTGATGCGCATCGAAGGTGTTTCGATGCTGCCTTATTTTGGCGTAGGCTCGGTGCTCGTTGTAAAGAAGATCAATGCGGCCCGGCTGCGTGAGGGCATGGTGGTGGTTTACACGAATCGCTTCGGCGATACGGTGGCCCACCGTTTGACCGCGCGCGTCGATGGTGGCTGGCAGGTCAAGGGCTGGAACAACGACCGGGCGGATACGACCGTCGTGAATGCCAGCAATTTGCTCGGGGTCGTTTATGCGACCTTCCACTCGAGCGGTTCGACCAGCGCGCCGGCCCTCTACGCGACGACGCTCAACAGCGTGCAAGTCGCCCTGGCTGCCCCGGCGCGGTAATCGGGGACGGCGCAAAGCGCCGAACTCTGAACTCCGAACGCTGAAGTCTTGGCTTTCAGGTTTTGCGTTGGGAATGGGTGAGTTAGCCTTTTACTTCGGCGTTCAGAGTTCAGCGTTCGAAGCCTGCTTGGGTGAGCCTGTCGAACCCGTCATGAAGGCTGAAAATCAGACTTTCCAAGCGGGGTGCGAACTGTATGTTTGTACTTTCATGCAGAAGACACTGGTTATTTTTAAGCCCGATTGCATGCAGCAGCAGCATGTGGGCAACGTTCTCAATCGGTTTGAGCAGGCCGGCTTCGCCATCGTTGGCTGCAAGCTGATGCAGCTCACGCCGGCGATCCTGCGCGAACACTACGCGCACGTGGCGGACAAGCCGTTTTATCCGGAGATCGAGGCGTTCATGAGTTCGCAACCGGTCGTCGTGATGGCGCTGCAAGGCGACCAGGTGGTGCAGAAAGTGCGGGACTTGCTCGGCCCGACCGATTCGCGCAAAGCGGCGAAAGGCACGATTCGCGGCGATTTTGGCACAGAGATGATGAAGAACGTCGTGCATGCCTCCGACACGGTGGAAAACGCCAAGATTGAGCTGGCCCGCTTTTTCAAGCCGGGGGAAATCCTCGCGGCGAAGCAGACCGTTGAAAAAGTCTGTTGAATGGGAAAAGTATCAGGTGTCAGGTAACAAGTGACAAGAGTGTGTGCGCCTACTCTTGATACCTGTTACTTGCCACTTTGGCCTCAAGGAGCTTGACGAGCGGGTGGCGAGTGCGCTTCGTTTTGCCCTCGCGCAACCGCCCTCATCGTCTAGCGGCTAGGACGGAGCCCTCTCAAGGCTCAAACCGGGGTTCGATTCCCCGTGAGGGCGCCAGCCTTCGCCCTTCGGGCTACGGCTTGGCGGGCCAGCCAAAATGAAATCATAGCCACTGCGCCGGCGTTTTCAAACGGAGCGAAGGCTGCCACGACGGAGTGAAAGGAGGCGGGCATTAACTTCGCCAAGGAGCTGCGCAGGGCACGGCCAGCCTTTGGGGCTACACGGGGCTGCACCAAAGTTTGGGTGCCCAGTCTCTTATTGGCCGATGGCTCAGTTCGCGTGCGTCACACCACGCAATGCTGCTTTTAAATGGACGATGGCTTCCTGCTGGCGATCAGGAATATTCATCAGAATAAGTCCAAGACTAAGATGAGCTTCTGCGGATTCTGGATTTATTCGAAGCGCCTCCTCGTATTGAGTGATAGCATCCTGCAAACGGCCAGGAATTTTTGATAGCACAACTCCGAGGTCGAGATGTGCTTGCAGGTAATCAGGTTTGATCCGTAGTGCCGCTTCGTACTCGGGAACAGCATCCTGCAAACGGCCCGGGATTTGCGATAGGGCATAGCCCAGGTTACTGTGTGCCTCGGCAAAGTCTGGTTTTATTACAAGTGCCGCTTGATACTCGGCAATGGCGTCAGGCATCCGATCGGGGATCTTTGAAAGTTCGATCCCAAGATTAAGGTGTGCTCTCTCGTTACCGGGACGCTTCGTTATATCATCGCGCCAGATCGATACTTTTGTGTAATAGTCTTTATTTCGATGGATGGTAAGGCAGCCCAGTCCCACCGCAATGGCGGCAAACAAGATCAGGCTGCGTCGTCCCATCCATCGGTGAAGCCCAAGCACCACCACTGCAACAATTGCCGCCAACGGCAAATACATGCGGTGTTCGGCCATGGGCGATAGGATTACGGGAACCACGCTGGATGTCGGGGCGAGGATCAAAAAGAGCCACACCCCGGCAAACCCAACCGCCGGCCAGCGCCAGAGCGCAATTGCCGTGCCCACCAACAATACGGCGAGAAGCACCGCATAGGGTAGGATTTCGGTCGCATGCTGAACAACAATGGCATTCGTGCCATAGTCGAAGATGAGGGGATGCGGCCAAAATGCCAATTTGAGGTACAGCCCAACGGATCGGCACGAGGTCAACGCGTAGTTCCACCACGGCACCGCGTCGCCGAACCCAACGCCCCGTTGAGTCAGGCCGGTCATCAAACGGGCCAACAACAACCAGGTCCCCGCCAATCCAAGATAATATCGCCAGCGCTGCCGCCAAGCCTCGCGAAATGAGCCCGCGACAAAAGTTCGATCATAAAGCAGAACCATGACCGGCGCAGTAACGATGATCTCCTTGCTCATCACGCCAAGCAGGCAGGCGAGCACGGAGCCGGACAACCAAAGTCCAGAGCTAAGAGTCGAGAGCTGAGAGCTGGAAGTCGGAGTACCTTTGGACTCTAGACTCTGGACTTTAGACTTTTCGACCTTCGTGGAGCGGACGAAACAATACAGCGTCAGCAGATAGAAAAGTCCCATCAATGACTCGGCGCGTTGCGAAATATATGTCACCGCTTCGGTTTGAAGCGGATGCACCACCCAGATCACCGCCACGGCCAGCGCCAGCAGCGTGGCCTGCGGCATTTCAAATCTCAGATTTGAAATTTCAGATTGGGCCGTCGCCGGGCTCTCCACTATCTTGGATTTTAAATTTGAAATCTGAAATCCTCGCGTCGCCAGACGCGACGCGAGGGTCCGCCGCACAATGCCAAACAACGTGAGGCCGGCCAGCGTGTGAATGAGCAGATTTAAAGCGTGATAGCCCCATACTTTCATGCCACCCAACGCGTAATTGAGAGCAAAACTTAAGTTGATTAATGGCCGACCAAAGGTCGCGTTCTTGGGCGACGGTGAAAAGGCGCTTTCAAAATGCCTGATGGTTGAGTTGGCTGTAATTGCCGACGTATCGTCGAAGAAGAACGGTCCGGAAAAACTGTTGTGATACGCCGCTAATGCCGCGAGCACGACGATGCCGCTGGCCAACAGGGTGTCCCAACGAGCAAGGAAGGTCTTTGGCCCGGGAGGCGACAAGGTGCGGCTTGTCGTCGGGGCTTTTGCACTTGTCGCCGCCTTGGCTGCTGCTCTGGCTCGACTTTTTCTCGACATCAAGGAATCCCAATCCACCAGTGAAATGACGGCAATAACGTTCGGCAAGAACCGCGCTCACGTCCTCGCCCTTCATTAATTTATTTGGTGCGCGTCGCCCATAGTAGTTGCCAAGGGGCGGTCTCTCCCGAATCAACACGCACCGTCACGCGCGGATCCGTGTTTCCACTCGGGCACCGCTGTTTCATTCGCTGGCGCATTCTTTTGTTAGTTCACTACACCACCAGCCTTTGGCTGGTAATCCAGCGATAGAAATAAAAATATGACGTCACTCCTGAATCCATCCTCGTTTTTCCTCCGGAGCCCGCTTTCGAGCGGGCTCCTTTTTTGTGCACCCAGGCGGTCAAAGTGGCTACGTCGCGGCCTTCATTCCGTAGCGTGGCTGGGAGCGGGGAGCGCCTTTGCCGCCAGCAGCGGCTGAAATGCAGCCCGCTCCCGCACAAAGACAATCGTCCAAAGAGTGAACGCGATCACGGCCGGGGCATAGGCTACGGGCGCCATGAACACGTGAAACAGCGCGATATTGCCAAGTACGGGGGCGAGCAGCGCGAGCGCTGCCGCGACGAAGCGATTGATCAGGAGCAACGTCCCGCCAACGATCTGAACCACCCATACAATAGCCAGGTAGTGCGACATGCCCATTGCGCCAACAAACTGACCGGCGACGACTGGAAGTTGCGGGGTGGAGATGAAGTGCAGGAAACCATTGAGGCCGACCACGAGGAAAAGGAGTCCAAGAAGGACTTGAGCAATCAAGGCGGGTGTTTTCATGGAGTGATTTAGGTTAAACGGCATGGTTCGGCTCTCCCGAAATTAGTCACCAAGTTAGCGCAACGACCGAAGCGTTTACGCCATCGAGGCCGGGGTTGTGATGGCCGATATGGGCGTTGGAAATGTGGCCGATGCTCACTCCGACACGGTGGGCCAAGATAGGCATGGAGAGTTCCGCCCACGAATAGAATTCGATCGCATTTCCGAGGTTAGTCGAGCCGCCCTCATGGTGATAAAGTCCGGGCCCCGTACCTAAAGTGAGGCGAAGGTCGTTAAATTTTCCGGGCAAAAGCAGGTTGTAAAGTATCCCTCCGGCTCCGATTATGCTGCCGCCACTCTCATAGGCGAACTGTGCGTAGGGATGAATCCCATACCAATTTGGCGCGAAACGTGCCTGGATTGCCCCGAACGGCAGCGTATTGGATCGCCGGATGTCGGCGACTCCGCCCAACAGTACCAGTTCGTTCTTTGGTTGGGCTCGATCGTCCGCGAAGCCGACAATCGGCATGCACGCGACGGCTAAGATTAATATCAGGGTGATTTTCATATTCATAGTGTGTTGTCCCGGATCAGTGTCACGCTGGGTAAAATATCCGAGGTTCAGCGAGGGGCGGAATAACCTTCACCGCCCCCGCCAACCGGGTGTGCTACATCTTCTTACCCGCTCCCAAGAGTTGAAATTCCCATGCAATGGTGGTGCCGGTAGCCCCACCGTGGGCAAACATGATCTCGGCCACGCCAGGTACGGTTGCTTCGCGGGCCCAGTCCCGTTGCCACTCGCTCAGTACGCCCATCCAGGTGACAGGCACCGCGCCGGCTTGGATGAGACGCTGGATGGCGCGGTCGTGAGCTTCGACGCTCACGCCTCCGGAGGCGTCCGTCACGACAAAGACATCGTAGCCGTCGCCCATTGCGTGGATCGCCGGATAGGCGAGGCAAATTTCCGTCCAAAGCGCGGCGAAGATGATTTTTTTCCGGCCGGTCTTCTTTACGGCTTCGACCACGCGTGAATCCTCCCAGCTATTGAGCGTCGTGCGATCAATCGGCACCTGGTCGGGAAAAACGGCTTGAATCGCCGCCGGAAGCTTGCCGCCGCGATCGCTGGTGACCGTGGTGAGGATGGTCGGAACCTTGAACACCTTGGCCGCCTTGGCCAAGCCGATGGTGTTGTTGAGGATCATCGTCGGATCCATGTTTCGCGTGTTGGCGAACTGGAACGCTTGGTGATCGATCAGGACGAGGACGGAGTTTTCCGGAGTGAGCAGGGCATTAAGCCCGATTTTGTTGTTTTGTGTATTCATAATATTGTGGTGGTTGTGTTTATTCAGGACATTCTGACTAAGTTGATAACCGCTAGGGGTGCGCCGGCTTGCTGGAGCCGACCTCCGACCGCCAGGGTACCGAGGTCAATGGGTGAGAATCCGACGCTTTCGAGCAGATCGCCGACCGTCTTTTTTGCGACGGCGTCATCGCCGGAAATGAAGATCACGCGCCGCCCGCTCCCGACGCGCGGCTCTTGGGCCAGCACCGCGGACGCAAGCGTGTTGAGCGCTTTAACGACTCGCGCTCCCGGCGCCATTTCCGAGAACAACTCACTGGACGTCCTTCCGCGAAGATCGGCCAATTGAAACTGCTTCCCGTCGAAACCGAGGATGTGGTTGTTGGCATCGATCACGATGCGACCGTCCCACGGGGAAAGCTCGCTCATCGCTGCGGGAAGCTCCGTCCACGGTATCGCGACGAGCACGATTTTGAGTCGTGCCACCTCGTGGGCGGTGGACGCCCTGGCGTTCGGCCCCAACTCGCCAACCAATGCCTTGAGGGAGGCCGGCCCACGACGGTTGGCGAGCAAAACGCGATGCCCCGCCTTCACCAGGTGTCGCGCGAAAGCTTGCCCGATGTTGCCGGCCCCGAGTATTCCAATTTCGATGGGATTCATAGAATTCAGCGCACTCCACGTTAGGGTTATGCAGACAATGCGGCGATTTGCGTCCGGGCGGATTCGATCGATTTATCGCGAAGATCGGGAATCGAAGTATTCTCAGCCCGGATGATGGTGATGTCGGTTATTCCCATGAATCCCAATACCGACCTCACGTAGGACTCCTGATGGTCGAGGAACTCCCTGCTTGTATCGGCGTAGGCGCCGCCGCGCGATGAGGCCACAAGCACTTTCTTGTCACCGGCCAACCCCTCCGGGCCTTTGGCCGTATAGCGGAAGGTGATGCCGGCCACAGATACCCGATCAATCCAGGCTTTGAACTGGCTCGGCACACCGAAATTATACATCGGCAGGCCGATGACGACGATTTCGGCGGAAAGGAACTCGGCCAGCGCTTCGCCGCCCGCCTCAACGTCGAGTCCGGAGGTTGGCGATATCCCCGCTTGACGGGCCGCCATGTGAGCACCGGAGAGATGTTGCAACGGATTGGCCGCGAGGTCCCGGTAAATGACCTCCAGGCCGCGGTGGACGCGGCGCTGAACTTTGACGAGCTCACCGCTAAGAAGCCGGCTGACCGAGCCGGCGCCAAGAATACTGGAATCAAGGTGAAGAAGTTTCATAAGTCAGCCTCGCAGTTGAGTCATCAGCGTCAGGAAGTCTGCGACTTCCAAGTGCTCGGCCAGCTGCCCATTGGCGACACGGTAGAGTTGAAACGCCATTGCATCGATGGGGTTGCCCTTCGCCTTGATTCCGGCAAAATCTCCCTTTTGCGTGCCGCGAACACGGCTCAACACGGCCACAAGGTTTCCTTCGGCAATGATGGCAGTGATCGGCATCTTTAGATCAGCGAAAGCGGCATGAAGCCCCGTGAAGTATCGCTTCAGCGTTTCACGCCCGCGGGTCTGGCCCGACCAATGGTCGTCGTAGTCTGGCGCGACGATAGCATCGAACACGCGGAAGTCGGCGTTTTCAATGGCAGCGAAAAAACGCCGGACCAGGGTTTTGTTATTTTCGATTTGAGGATCGGTTTGCATGGGAATTCAGAACATTCCGTTGGAATTGGCGCGCGGGATATCCGGTCCAAGCATCGGAGCAGAGTTCTTCGGGTCGCCCACAAACTGCAGGCAGTCCCAATGCTCGATGCACATGCCGGCGGCATCCATTTTGTAGATGTCGACCCCGGCGAGTCCCGTGTCGTTCGGATCGTCGCTGAACAGGTTCAGAAAATTCACATGGGCGAACACATAGTCGTCGACGGCGATGATCTTGTGAACGGCCACGCGCGCGCGGGCGTGCTCCTTGGTAATCTTGCCGAAGAACTTTCCCAGTGCGGTCGGACCGTCGGCAATGAGCGGGTTGTGCTGAATGTAAGCCGGGCTGAGATACTTGGCCGTGGCTTCCTCCGATTTTTTCTGATTGATCATCATCTCGTACAAGCGAAGGACATTGTCCTTGTTGCGAACGGCACGGCTATCGTTGCGGTTAACCAGTTCAATCATGGCGAATCCTTTTCGTTAGTGGTTGTTTTTATTTGAGGCCGACCATTTGCATGCGGAGCATGTCCAGTTCGGCATAAGGCTTTTTGCGGACGAGCCGCAGGATTTCGTCGGCGTCCTCGCCGACCGGCGCGAGGCTTGGTGGGGGCACCTGCTCGGCCAGCTCGATCACTTTCTGGGCGGCCAGGGTTGATTCCAGCCCGCGGCCTTGCATTTTATTGAGGGCGGTGGTGAAGGCTCCGAAGGTTTGGCCGTAAAGCGCACGCTGCTCGGAGGACATCCCCTCCGCGACTTTGGCAAGGCCTGCGGCGGTCTTGGCCGGGCCGCCGGTTCTCATGTTTCCAGCCGCCGCGATAACGACGTCGACGCCAAGGTGCTTCAACTCGGCCCGGTAGACGTTGGCAAACACCTCCATCGCCGCCTTCGATGCGCCGGACGGTCCGTTGAACGGAAGCGGAAGACTGGCCGTCCATGTACTGATCTGGACGATGCGTCCGCGCGCCCGCCGCAGCGCCGGCAGGAAGGCGTTGATGACGGAGAGCGCGCCGAACATGTTGACTTCGAATTCGCGCCGGATGGCGTCGAGTGGCAGCACCTCAATCGGCCCGGGGGTCAGGATGCCGGCGTTGCTGATCAGCAGGTCAAGCCCGCGACCATCACCCAAGGCTTCCGACACCCGGTTGCTCCAACTCTTTACCTGCTGTTCCTTGGTGATGTCGCAAAGCACCAGGCTGACGCGTCCGGCGGAACTGACTTTCAGGTCCTCAATCTCCGCTTCGGTGAAGGCGGTTCCAAAGACCCTGTATCCTTTCTGCGCGAAGCCCAAAGCGATGTCGCGGCCCAAGCCGCTCCCGGCTCCGGTGATTGCTGCTGAACGCGGATTCTGTTCGGTTTTCATATCGAGGATTGGGTTGGAGTTTTTGCTTTGCGGGCGATTGCTCGTGTGGGTTGGGAATAAAAATTCGTCTTAAGGTTTTGCCATGCGATCAGTGCTCCGCCGTCGGCAGGGCGATGGTAATACGGGCGACCACCTTTACCCCGCTCGCACGATTGCGAACATCCGTTTCCTGGTAGGCATTCAGGTGATACCAGATATTCCGGCTTTGGATCTGGATACCAGGGCCGAGGCCGACCGTGCGCTCCCGCGAATTTGGCACGGCAATTCCGTTAACCTTGTCATCGGTCACCTGCTGCAGCCAGTACCCGTTGAAACCAATTCGCACGTTTTCCCACGCCTCATAGGAAATGGAGTAGTTGGCATGCACCGCCTGCCCAGCCTGCGAGTTTCTAATGCCGAACCCGACAAATGGATCGTCATTGGTTGAATTCCACAGATAGTGGAGCCGGGTGCTGAACTCAATTTTGTCGAGTTCGTAAGTGGCGGCGTAGTAGGGGTTGAAGACGACGCAATGATTGCCGATGTTTACCGGCTGCTTGTCGTTATAGCTGCCGGTTGGCACGGAGAGGTCGAAAATGAGGCGGTGAACAAACACGCCGGGCCCGATTTTTTTTGGGGCCCATTGCAATCCAGGACCAAACTCCAGGTCGGCGAATCCCCTTGCCCGGGAAGAAGTGCCATTAGTCTTTAGATCGACATCCACGAGGGTCTGCAGGACCTCTCCCGACAGCCATCCCCCGAGAAACCGATGAGTACTCACATACGCCACGTGGGTTGTCGTGGTATAAGTGGTCAGGCGGTTTGTTCCTGGAACTTTGTTCCCATTGCTGTCCCGCAGTTCGTCTGCGACGTAAACATCGGGGAATTCCTGCATGAGCCAACCTGGGGATCCAAAGCCGTCCTCAAAGCTCGTTTCACCAAGATTCACGGCCGGTAACTTGACCTCCTGCGCAAGACACAGACTCGGAAGAGCGAGCGCGACAAATACCAGCACGATCAACTGAGCAACGGTCCGCCCTCCTACTGGGACAACTCTCCCGCCAGGTGTATTTGCTAGGGTTTTCAATTGTCCTCCGTTAACGTTAGATGGCCGCCTCTCATGTCGTTTGGAGCATTATTCACGGCCGATTCTTCAGCTCAGATTTGGCCCGCGCCACCATCGACAAAAAACTCGATGCCAGTGATGAAGCTCGATTCGTCTGACGCCAGGAAGAGAACCGCCTTGGCGATGTCTTCGGGTTGCCCGATACGGCCCAACGGGATTTGTGTGACGAAACCGTCTTTGACCGCCTGTGGAACGCCCTCGAAAACACCGGTGTCAATCGGACCAGGGCTAATGACGTTCACACGGATCTTCCGGCTTTTGAGGTCGTTGGTCCACGAGCGGGCAAACGAGCGGACAGCGGCCTTGCTTGCGTTGTAAGTGCTAAAGCCTTCGAACCCCTTGATGCTTGCAATTGAGCCGGTCATGATGATCGAGCTTCCGTCTTTCAGGAGAGGAAGCGCCTTCTGAACCGTGAAGAGCGTGCCGCGGACGTTTGTGCCGAAGGTCTTGTCGTAATTTTCCTCGGGGATTTTGCCGATAGGGACGTTGAACTCACCGTAGCCCGCACTGGCGTAGAGGATGTCGATATGGCCCTTCTCCTTCTTTACGGTTTCGAAGAGCCGATCGAGGTCGGTGAGGTTGGAGGAATCGGCGCGGATGCCAGTGACATTGCGACCGATGGCTTTGACGGCTTGGTCAAGCTTGTCCTCGCGACGACCCGTGATGTAGACGTAGGCGCCCTCTTCAACGAAGAGTTTCGCCGCGGCTAGAGCCATGCCATTAGTCGCGGCGGTGATGACGGCGATCTTGCCAGCAAGTTTTTTGGAGGAGGCGTTCATGAGTTACTATCCTTTTGTTTTTGAACCCAAGGTTTCTTGGGCGCTGCGCTTAACCGATGTTTTGTCCCAAAAGGTTCATTGCGGTTTGTTTTCGGAGAAGGGCCCGGCTGATTTCGGTTCCTCCTGCCAGCCGCCGCCGAGCGCTTGGTAAAGGGTGACGATATTCAGCATTTGGTCGCGCTGGGTGCGGGCCAGGTTAAGCTGGGCGGGAAACAGTTCTTGTTGGGCTTCGAGAACCTCGTAATAGCTGGACTCGCCCGCGCGATATCGCTCGGTGGAAAGGCGGGTTGCCCGCTCCAGCGCGGTTACCTCGTGCGCTTGCTGATCGCGAATTTCTTCCAGTCTTTCGCGCGTTATGAGGGCATCGGATACCTCGCCAAGGGCATTGAGCACAGTTTGCTGGTAACCAAGCCGGGCGGCATCCCGGGCGGCCTTGGCCGCACGGTATTGTCCAACCAACCGGCCGCCTTCGAAAAGAGGGCCGGTCGCTTCAGCCCCAACCCCCCACGCATTGGCGGCTCCCTGCCTGAAGGTGGACAATTGCGGGCTGATTTTTCCGAGGAACGTAGTCAGTCCGATCCTGGGAAAAAATTCCGCCACCGATTCCCCGACTTGCGCGTTGGCAGAGCGGAGCAATTGCTCCGATTCCAGCACATCCGGCCTTCGTTCCAATAATGCGGACGGCAAACCGGCCGGAACCTGCGGCGGCAGCATGTCGGCGAAGGACGTGGTGGTGCGTTCAATTCGCCCGGGATTGCGTCCCAGCAAAATGGAAAGTTCATTTTCCGTGATGGCGATCTCTTCCTTAATGGCCGGGATCGCACCCGCGGCATCGTCAAGGGCGGCTTCGGCCCGCGACGTTTCCAAGGCCGATCCCGTGCCGCCATTCAGACGCTGCGTAAAGATTTTCAAACTCTCGGCGAACGAAGTGGTGGTGCTGCTGGCAATTTCCAACTCCTGGTCCAATTCCAGCAGCCGGAAGTAGTCGGTGGCGACTTCACTCAGCAGGCTCAACCGGACTCCACGACGCGCCTCCTCCGTGGCCAGGAATTGGGCCCGGGCGGATTCGTTGAGACGGCGAATCCGGCCCCAAAAATCCACCTCCCATAAAGCATTCAGCGTCGTCGACGCCGAGTTGACGGTGGCGCCGCCATTCGAAATGGGCGAATCAAACAACTCGTTCCGGCCGCGGCTGACCACGCCGCTGTAGCCTATATTCGGCACAAACTGGGAGCGGGCTTGCATGGCGACCGCCCGGGCCTGTTCCACGCGCGTCACGGCGATGCGCAGGTCATAATTGTTCGTCAATGCTTCGCGGATCAATCCTTGCAAAGCGGCGTCCTGGTAAACCTGCCACCAATTCAGGTCGGCAATCGATGTGCTGGTGGCTGCGGGCTGGTCGCGGAAAGTTCCCGGGGCATTGACCGTCGGTCGCTCGTAGTTGGGGCCAACGGCGCAGCCCGCCAACCAGGCAAAAGATAGCGCCAGGAGAGGGCCGGCGCACCCGGGAGATTTTGCGCATCGACATTTCATGACGGCGTTCCTCCCGCCGCTTCATCGCCCGGCGCCGCGACCGTATCCGGCTCTTTCGTTCGGCGGCGACTGGCCAAGGTTTCCACGACATAAAACGTCACCGGAATCAGGCAGACCGCGATGCAGGTGGCCGCCAGCATGCCGCCGATGACAACCGTGCCCAGAATGCGCCGCGAAACCGCCCCGGCCCCAGTCGCGAACCACAGGGGCGCCGAGCCGAGGATGAAGGCGAAGGACGTCATCAAAATCGGACGCAAACGCGTGCGCGCTCCCGTCAAGGCAGCGTCCATCAGCGGCTTCCCTTTTTCATATTCCAGGCGCGCGAACTCGACGATGAGGATGGCGTTCTTGGCCGCCAGGCCGATGAGCATGACCAACCCGATCTGCGCGTAGACATTGTTTGTCATCTGGCGGAAAAACAAAGCAGCGAAAGCTCCGAGAACCGCGATCGGCGTACCAAGCAAAACGCTGAACGGCAGCGACCAGCTTTCATATAACGCGGCGAGGATTAAAAACACGAAGAAGAAGGAGAGCCCGAAAATCGCGACCGGCGAAACGCCTTGCTGCGCCTTCTTTTCCTGAAACGACATGCCAAGATAGTCATAGCCCATTTCCGCCGGCATCGTTTGGGCGAAGACTTCCTCCAGGGCTTTCATGGCTTGCGCGGAACTGTAGCCTGGGGCGGCCGAGCCGTTGATCTGGGCGCTCCGATAGAGGTTGTAGCGCATGGTGAACTCGGGCCCGGCGATCGACTTCGTGGAAGTCAGGGCCGAGAGCGGGACCGATTCCCCGTTGCGATTGCTCACGTAAAACAAACCCAGGTTCTCGGCGCGGGTGCGAAAGTCGCCGTCGGCTTCAAGATAAACCTGCCACTGCCGGCCGAACCGGTTGAAATAGTTGATGAAATATCCGCCCATGAAAGCTTGCAGCGTCTTGTAAACGTCCGCCAGGTCCACGCCCTGCTTGATGGCCTTGTCCCGATCCACATCCACCAGGAGCTGCGGCGTGGAGGGGAGAAAAGTGGTGCTGATGCTGGCGATTTCGGGCCGCTTGCGCGCTGCCTCCATAAATTTGGCGACGTTGCCGGCCAAAAAGGAAATGTCTTTGCCGGCCCGGTCCTCCAACATGAAGGTGAATCCGCCGGCGGTGCCGACTCCCTGGATGGCCGGAGGCGGAAAGGCGAAAGCGATCGCTCCCGGCAACTGGGATAGCTTTTGGTTAAGATGAGCCTTGATGGCCTCGTAGCTTTCCTGCGGCGTCTTGCGATCGCTCCAGTCCTTCAGGGTTATCCAGATGAAGGCGCTGTAGGTGTTGCGCGCAGAACTGAGGAGACTGAAGCCACCCACCGTAACGCAATCTTTGACTCCGGGCGTGGCCAGCGTGATGTCTTCCACTTGCTTGCAAATCGCCTCGGTGCGATCCAGGGAAGCCGCCAGGGGAAGCTGAACGTTGACGTAGAGATATCCCTGGTCTTCATCGGGCAGAAATCCCGTCGGGAGGTTGTTTCCTAACAGACCAACCAGCAGCGCAACACCCGCGAGGAAGACAAGGCTGACCGTGGATTTTCGAATGAGGGCCCGGCACACACCGACATAGCCGCCGGTGAGGCGCTCATAACCGCGGTTAAACCACCCAAAAAATCTGCCGAGCGGGCCTTTCGTTTTCTCCTTTGGCCGCAAGAGCAGCGCCGACAAGGCCGGACTCAACGTCAAGGCGTTGAAGGCTGAGATGAGAACGGAAATGGCGATGGTCAACGCGAATTGCTGATAGAGCCGCCCTGTGATTCCCGGAATGAACACCGTCGGCAGAAAGACCGCGGCGAGGATGATGGCGATTGCCACCACCGGGCCCGAGACCTCCTCCATCGCCTTCAAGGTCGCATCTTTCGGCGACATTCCCTCTTCGATGTGGTGCTCGACCGCCTCGACGACCACGATGGCGTCGTCCACCACCAAGCCGATCGCGAGGACGAGGCCGAACAGCGACAAGGTGTTGATCGAAAAGCCAAGGAGCGGGAACAAGGCAAAGGTTCCGATGAGCGACACGGGAACCGCCGCCAACGGGATCAAAGCCGCCCGCCAGCCTTGGAGGAAAATGAAAACCACCAACATCACCAGCGCGAGCGCCTCCCAGAAGGTCTGGCCGATTTCGCTAATCCCCTCGGTAACCGCCTTGGTGGTGTCGAGCGTGATGTTGTAGTCGATGTCCGAGGGGAACCGCTGCTGCAGCGCGGCCATCGCTTTTCGGACGCCTGCGGCCGCGTCGAGCGCGTTGCTGCCAGGGAGCTGATACAGGCCGAGAATAGCCGAAGGCTTGCCATCGAACCGGCCGACGACGCTGTAGTCCGCCGCACCCAATTCGATGCGGGCAACATCTTTCAACCGCACAATGGAGCCATCCGGTGTGGCGCGCAGGACGATGTTGCCAAATTCCGCCTCGGAGGTCAGGCGGCCTTGGGCACGCACGGTGTAAGTGAACGGTTGTCCCCGCGGTCCGGGCCGCCCGCCGATTTTCCCGGCCGGGTTGACATTGTTTTGAGCGTTAACGGCGTCGATGATTTCCGGGACGGTGATATTTAGCTTCGCCAATTGATCCGGTCTCACCCAGATGCGCATCGCATACTGGCCCGCGCCGAAAACCTGGACTTGGGAAATGCCGGGTACACGGCTCAGCGCGTCGGTCAGGTTGATGTAAGCATAGTTGGCCAGGAACTCCGCCGTGTGCGTGCCTTTGGGCGAATTGAGCGCGATAATGATGAAGGGCGCGGAAAAGGATTTCTGGACCGTGACGCCAAAGTTGCGGACGTCGGTGGGAAGTTGGGAGTCCGCCTGGGCATAGCGCAATTGGGTCAGGACGTGATCGATGTTGGGATCGGTTTTGAGATCGAAGTTAACAACGACGCGCATCGAACCATCGTTGGCGTTGATCGAGTACATGTAGTTCATGTTGTCCACGCCGCTCATCTGTTGCTCGATGGGCGTGGCCACCGATTGTTCGATGGTCTGCGCATCCGCTCCCACGT
>Ga0210398_10001153_pt1 | contig 28329 bp, 23 predicted proteins | sample IncBWC4OmetaG_FD_161047 | JGI IMG/M metagenome (GOLD analysis project Ga0210398, IMG submission 161047) | Forest soil microbial communities from Barre Woods Harvard Forest LTER site, Petersham, Massachusetts, United States - Inc-BW-C-4-O | ecosystem: Environmental > Terrestrial > Soil >... | reverse complement strand
CTGGGAACTGAACGATCGCGCGCGCCGGACGTTGAAAAGCATCCGGCGTCGTCCACGAGTTCTGACGGCGTGCTGGCAACAATCCCGCTTGGCACTCGACTGAACTATATTATGCGAATCTCAATAGTAAGAATTTGAGCTGCGATGTAACCGATGACGCCACCGGTAATCGGGGCAGCGATAAAAAGCAAAACCGCGTCAGCATTCCAGAGTTTCTTGGTTTCAACACGCGCTCTTGATTTGATCAAACGGAAATAAGACATGAGGGCTTGCGCTAGGCACACTCCCATGCTACCGTTTGGGTGAGCGCCCAACAGTTTAGGATTCGGAGGAAGGCCCGATTAGCAGTCGGGCCTTTCCGCTTTACAGGCCCACCTTATCAAGCATTTCCTCTATTGTCCAGACGTGGTCTGTCAATCTGGCTTCCATTGCGGGTGTGACGCGCAAACTGCGGTGAATCCGGCAGAAATTGTAATGCATGAAGTACAGCGCCACCGCTGCCGCGTGGTTTTCGACTTTCTTGCTGAATCCGTTGGTCAGGCGCGTGAAACGGCGAATCCCCATCCTCATGCTGAGGTTCTGGCGCTCCACGTAGGACGTGCTGATGTGCTCCGGGTCGGGGTTGCCCTGTACCGTCTTGCGCTCACAGGACGTGCAAACGGCTGGCGAGTAGCGCGTTTCCTCTTGGCTCGATTCGTAGGTCTTGATGAGCATGGCGTAATCAATGTCGCATCCGAAGGCACCTTCGACCGCTTCCAAATAGACCTTAAGGCCATCAGTTGTTAGCTGAATCCGACTCGTGACGCGAGAGGCCAAATCCTCAATCAGCATCCGGGCGCTGGCGGCATCACGATTGCCGACCGTGAAGGACGGAATCAGTTTGGTATCCGCGTCAATCGCCGTCCACGTCCAAACGCTACCGAATCCGAATTTCCCTTGCTTGTCCGCTGGCAGATTCTTATCCTTCGCGCCGACGAAAGCCCAAATTTCATCACACTGGACGCGCTTGCAAGTGAGGCCGCGCATCACCTTGTCCTGATACTCAGCCGCCTTGTACCCGGCATCCTTTTGTAGCTTCATCACGGTTTCCTTGTCCACATCGCACATCCGCGAAGTAGCCCGGATAGAATTCCCTTCGATCAGGGCGGCCACGATCTGCGCTTGTTTTTCTCGGCTAAGTCGGTTCATATGCGCTCCTCACTTACAAGCCAAGTATACATAAGCGGCTTACGTATGTCAAGAGAAAAGTGAGGGCCGAAGCAAAATAATTTCGCTTGCCTTTCCTTAGCGGCTTACGTATACTGAGGCCACTATGGGAAAACAAAAGTTATCGGCAGAATTCAGAGATTATCTGGCGAAAATCGGCAGAAAAGGCGGCAAGGTCGGGGGGGCGAAGCGGGCCGCCAACATGACGCCAGATCAGCGAAGTGAGGCCGCAAGGAAGGCTGTGCAAGCGCGGTGGGACCGCGAAAAGGCGAAACGGGGCTTAGAATAGGTGCACATAGGGCACGTTTCGCTAGCGGAACTCTTTGCCGGGGCACCGCAGCGGAACATCGCACGCGCCTTGTCTGGCGTGGCAGGAGTAGTGTCCCATGCCTGCCTTGGTCTGTCAAGAGCCCTACGTGTACGCCTTGGCTAGATTTCTCTCTCCATTAGGTGAAAACGGTCCTATGGCAGCCATACACCAAGCCTACTGTGACGAAAGCGACGATTCCACTTTCCATCAAGCGTTCGTTATCGCTGGCTTCCTCGGCTTTCCGCCTTACCTCGGCTTACTCGAACTCAAATGGGAGGCCGCCTTGGAGGAGGAGCATCTTGAACGCGAGGGCTTCCATATGGCCGATTGTGTAGGGGGATTTAAGGCGTTCAGGAATGTGCCAGAAGCAGAAAGGATCAGGCTTCAGGATCGCTTTATTGCGATCATCAATGAATCGGAAGTTCCCCTATTCGCAACCGGTGTTATGACGAACGACTATGATGCGCTGATGCCGCAGTTCAGGGCATGGCGCGGCGAATACGCCAAGCCTTATTATTTAGCCTTTCAACACCTCGTGCATACAATGGCTAAATTTCTCGATGATGCCGAGGTGCCCCCAAAAGACACCATCGGCTTCATGTTTGATCGGCAGGAAGAGTACGAAGGCCGTGCCAAGAAAATGTATGATGCCCTGTGGAAAGACAAGGTGCAATTCGCTCATCGGCTTGGACCTCTCTGCTATGTAAATCGAATGCAAGCCGTACAGGTACAGGCTGCCGATGTCGTGGCTTATCTGAATCTCAGATATCTCATTGACGTTGAAACGGGAAAGCAAAAGGCGTCCCCACAGTGGGAAAAATTGCGTTCGGCTGGCAGAATGTTGACTAAGTTCTTCTCGCGTGAGGGATTAGAGGCACTTCTGAGAGAGCATGCGTCAAGCCCCCCAAGGGCTTACATCTAGCCTTCGCTTCGCCGGATGACTTCCTGCATCACTCGGAAGGCGGTTTGATTCACGTCCTCACGGGGCTGGCGCTCCTTGCCAGATTCGATGTCCTTGCGCTTGGGTCTCGGGTCGGGTTTCGCGGTACGCTTTTTTGGCTTCGGTATCGGGACGGTTTTGAATGGCATGGCATTAGTGTGCCAGAGGCCCGAACGTGGCACAAGGGGCGAGAAATCGAAAACCGGACACTACCGTCAAGTCATATGCCTTGACAGCGCTCTGAATCAGGGGCAACCCGATCCCAGCCAGGATCGAAGCGACCGCGAGGACGATCATCAGCTCGATCAGGGTCATACCCGCCGGCGAGGGCATCTCACGCGGGCCCTTTACGTCCCCGTCGGCTCGTCCGGCGTAGCCGATGCGCCATGACCTGTTAATTCCCACCAGAACCCACCACAAAGCAATATCGGGAAGCCGCAACCGATGCGTTTCCAGAGACTTTGTCGGCTGGAGCGGCGCCGGACTTGAGCCGGGGGCTCCGCCTGCAGACTCGAACTCGGGAGCCGGCTCGAGATTCCCGGTCGGCCCAGTGCCAGCGCACGTTTCCCACAGGCAAACCCGCTGAAAACAATGAAGAAATTAACGCGATTATTTACTTGACAAAAGTAAATCTTGTGTTCTATCATGTCATTGATGGACGCAAACGCTACTTCGACTTGGGCTTACCGGAAGATGCGGACGCTCGTATCTGGCGCTTCAAGTCCTTTTTTATCGAAGCGACAAGTTTGCGGGTTGGCACCTTGCGGAGCGCATCTCGTTTCTCTTTTTCGTTCATGGGAGTCCTTATGACATCGGCGATCAATCTGGCGGACATTCTGACGCACTTCTCGACCGACGAAAAATGCCGCGAGCTTCTGAAGCGGCTCCGCTGGCCAGACGGCGTGAAGTGCCCTCGCTGCCATGATAGCGCGGTTGAACTTGATACCGTGAAAGACCTCTTGTTCTGCAACCGCTGCCAGTACCAGTTCACGGCGACGGCGGGCACGATATTTCACGATTCGCATCTGCCGCTCGTAAAGTGGTTCATGGCAACACTGTTGATCTGTGAAGCGCGTAAGGGAATCTCCGCGAATCAGATCAAGCGAACTATCGGGGTCAGTTACAAAACCGCATGGTACTTGTGCCATCGCATCCGGTCGGCCATGGGTGAGGCCCGTAAGATGCCGCTGTATGGCAAGGTTGAAATGGACGAGACCTATGTTGGCGGGCGCTACAGCGGAAAGCGCGGACGCGGTGCGGAGCGAAAGGAAATCGTCATCGGCCTTCGACAGCGCAAAGGGCCGGTGCGGTTCTTCCATGCAGCGGATGTGAAAGCTGGCACGCTCGCGCAGTACATCAAGGACAACATCGGGCAGGACCTTGACGTTCTGATGACGGACGAATTCATATCCTACCCCTTCGCCATGAAGCGGGCAGGACTGGACGATTCTCAGCATGAGACCGTAAACCATAAGCAAGGCGAGTACGTCCGGGGAGACATTCACACTAACAGTGTCGAATCCGCCTTCTCGCTCTTGAAGCGCGGCATCATCGGGACGTGGCATAAACTGAGCGCAAAACATCTTCAAGCCTACTTGGAAGAAATGGAGTTTCGCTTCAACCGCCGCAACAATGATGACCTGTTCCTTGATACGCTCACCCATATGGTCACGGCTGACCCTCTGACTTTTGAGCGGCTGACGGCTTAAATAAGCCTGAAGCCATTTTGTCTAAATCATAAACAACTTTCGGATCAGGCAATCTTTTGATCTGCTTGGTCCACGCGGCCCTGATCGAATCAATGGTCTCGTAATCGACTGGAGGATGCCACGGATCAGCATTTAAACTTGCTCACGGTGACGAATGTTGTTAGGCCAATATCCGAGCCAGATTCTGCCATAAATTTAGAGACGCAGCCCTTATAGATCGCATCACCACAACTTTCGACGATGGCGAAGTTTTGAAAAAACATCATACCCAAAGCAACATTCGCACCAGAACCGACCGCGCAGAATCCAGGGGTATCATAACAAGAATACACTCCTGGACTCGAAACTGTGAATATGTGAGGATGGCCTTCATAGTCAAACCCAAACACTAGGAACATTATGTCAATCCTTGCTTTTGCCTCATCGAGTTTCCTAGTGAAGTCAGTGAATATTGGCTCACCGAACTGAGCTAGACCATCCTCTCTAAACTCTTTCATTGTGAGGTCGTACGGAGACAACACCTCGGAGGTTATCCTGTTGACCACATACCGTTGATAGCTCTTCACGAATTCGGAAGTCATAAGGTCAAGAGTAACTTGCTGACCGGATATCGCATTAAACACTGGGTTCACTATCGGCACAAACGGGCTTATATCGTTTCCCGAGAACATAACCACCCAGTTGTTGTCGATTATCTCGACCTTCCGGCTGGTGGCGTCGGCAGAAAATTCTCCTGTAGAAATCTTCATATCCGAAACTGAAACGATCGTTTTATTCGCATCGCAGATGGCGGCTAAGCAAATAGTCATGGCTCTCCTGATCGGTAGCCGCAACGACATTTTCGGTTTCGGCCCCTCTCTGGGACAGATTATTTCACAGATACCTCACTTTCTTCAAGTAAATAGTCCTGGAAATTAAATAGTCTCTCCTGTATGAGCGGTCTCCACCGTCTCTGCCGAATCCTACAGGCTTGTCAACGTGTTCGAGCCAGCTATCACTTGCCTATGCCCAGCCGCCACGATGGTCCGATTCCTGTCGTTGAATCGCGGTCGTTGAGTCGCGAGTCAAGGCCCCTCCCCCCCGTCAAAAATGCAGGAAGCGAACCCAATTAAGCTGTTTGTAATCAACAAAATCATGAGAAAACTGGGACACCGCGAGGCCAACCGAAGCCAACTCGGGCCAAACACTAGCGCCACAAGTCCTTTAGAATTGAAAGCACGGAAGCTCGATGGGTTCGTGGCTTCGCACGTCCATGGAACGGCGGGGCAAACCCGCCTCGACCTAAAAAATCCGAGAAGAGCCTCTTGTGACAGTCATGGTAATCCAAAGGGTTGACAACCGCCGCTCGGCGCGGTACGTTCACGCTGTCGGGTTTGGGCGTCGGAAACGTGAGGCATGCATGAGATTGACACTCTGCGGCCGACGCCGGTCGCAGCGTCGATTTCCGATTTCTCGAGCCCTTCCTCTTCCCGCCGGCCTTCTGCCCGGTTACCCTTCGTCCGTTCCGCACCCTTCCATATACCTTCTCAGGAGGACTATGCCCGGTCTACGGCAGATCACGCTTCGCACTGGACTCATCTTGTTGTCTTTATTGCTGGCCGGGCTGCCGGGATCGGCCCAGGAGGCCACAGCCACCATCGGCGGCGCGGTCAAGGACCCTTCCGGCGCGATCGTGGCCGGAGCCAAGGTAACGCTCACTAACTCCAAAACGGGCATCTCCCGGCAGAGTCAAACCGGGACGGACGGAAGCTATCTCTTTACCCTCGTTCCGATCGGCACCTACAGTGTCTCGGCCGAGGCCTCCGGGTTTCGCAAGTTCGTCCAGAACGGCATCACGCTCGACATCAACCAGAACGCCAAGCAGGACATGACGCTACAGGTGGGCTCCGCCACCCAGGTGGTCGAGGTATCGGGCAACGTAAGCCAGGTGGACACCGTCAGCGCCACACTCGGCGACGTCGAATCCACCCGGCGCATTCAGGAATTACCGCTGGTGGGACGCGACACCTTGCAACTCGGTCTGTTGCAAGCCGGCGTGTTTGCGCCTGACCCCGACGACGGGTCGGGGAATCCTTTCTCGGTCAGCGGGCAGCGATCGGAGTCCATGACCTTCCTTCTGGACGGGGCCAATAACACCGACTTTCTCGGGAACAACATCGTGCTGAGCCCGAACCCCGATGCTGTGGAAGAATTCAAGATCGTTACCAACAACTACGAAGCCGAATATGGCCGGACATCGGGCGGCATCATCAATCAGGTGATCAAATCGGGAACGAACCAGATCCATGGTGACGCCTTCGAGTTCGTGCGCAACGATGCTCTCAACGCCCGCGACTATTTCCTGCCCACCGTCACGCCCTTCAAGCGCAACGTCTTTGGCGGCACCATTGGCGGCCCCATCAAGAAGGACAAGGCTTTCTTTTTTGGTTCTTATCAAGGCACCCGGCGGCGTGAAGGCCAGGTTGCGCCGGTGCTCACCACCCTGACACCGGCGGAGCGGACAGGAGACTTCAGCGATCTTCTGCCGTCGATTCAACTGGTGAATCCGGTCACGGGCGCGAACTATCAGAACAACCAGGTGCCGGTAAATCCGATCTCGGCCAACTACATCAGCAAGTACGTACCGCTACCCAATGTCGGCGGCAACGAGTTTGTGTCAAACCCTGAGGCCCAAGTCCGCGATGACCAGATGATTTACCGGGTCGATTACAATATCAGTGCGTCGAATGTGCTGTCCGCCGTGTACCTGTTCGAGGACATCGGAGATCAATACCCTTTCCAGGTCGTGAAAGGCGCTTCCACGGGCGGAGACGTGCCCATAGGCTCGGGCTTCGCCGATGCCGACCGCTATCAATCAGGCTCGCTGACCTGGACGCACACCTTCAGCCCCGTGCTGATCAACGAGGCGCGCTTCGCGTCCAACCGCACGGCCTCGCTGATGGCCGACCCGACAGACCACACCACCCCGCAGGCGCTCGGCTTCACCAACATTAACGCCGACAACCTCGCCGGCGCCGCCCCACCGCTGATGTTCATCACGGGCTCCTTCAACCTCGGACCATCGCCGCAGGGGCCGACGACGATCCATGACGTCACCTTTCAGTGGCAGGACACGGTCTCGTGGCAGCATGGCAATCACGCGCTCAAGTTCGGGGCGGACATCAACCGGGTCCGCAATAATTTCAATTACGACTACTTCAACAACGGCAGCTTCTACTTCGGGGAGTTCGGGCCCCTCACCGGATATAGCCTGGCGGACTTCGTCGGCGGCTTCCCGGAGGAGTACTATCAGGTTTCCAACGCCATGTACGGCATCCGCGAAAGCACCTACGACGTTTTTATTCAGGACGCCTGGAAAATCGCGCCTCGCTTGAGCCTCGACTACGGTTTGCGTTACGAGTACAACACTCCGCAAATCGACCCTCACAACGAAATCCTCGGCTACTATCCGGGCCAACAATCAACCGTCTTCCCGGACGCGCCTCCGGACATCCTCTACCCGGGCGATCCCGGCACGCCCAACCGCGGCCTGGTGTATCCGGACCACAGAAACTTTGCCCCGCGGTTTGGGTTTGCCTGGGACATGCTGGGGAACGCCCGCCTGGTGATGCGAGGCGGCTTCGGCATCTTCTACGACATTGAGGATGGAGCCCTGAATCTTCAGTTCGGCGGGGAGCCGCCCTACGGCGATGACGCGGACCTTTACCCGACCAATTCGCAGTTGGCGGGCAACTACCTTGCAGATCCGTTCACGCCTCTCGGCATTCAGAACCCCTTCCCGTTCGCTTCCCATGAGGGCACGTTCTTCGTTCCCGCACTCTCCTATGCCTACGTCGCCTACCCGCACTTCCGCACGCCTTACTCTGAGAACTTTAATTACGGATTTCAGTATCAGTTGACGGGGAACACTATGCTACAGGCGGTCTACGTGGGAAGTATGGGCCGGAGGCTGATTTCCAGCGTGGATTTAAATCATCCCGACACGGCCAACGAAATGCAGCAACTGAACCAGTATGGATTCGTAAACATCGATTGCTCGCGTCCGCTGTCGGGCTGCTTTGGCAATGCCAACGGGTCGCTGACCGACGTCGGCGAGCTTTTTACAGACCTGAGCAACGGAGTCTCGGCCAGCAACGAGCTCCAGGTCACGCTCGACAAGCGCTACAGCCACAATTTTGAGACGCGCGTGGCTTATACACTCTCGAAGACGACCGATCTTACGTCAGGGTTCCGCGCGCGGTCCTCCACCTTTACCGATCCCAACGATTACGAGCTCGATCACGGCCTGGCGGATTTTGACGCCACCCACCGGCTGGTGATCAGCGGCATCTGGGGGCTTCCGTTTGACCACAACGTACACTCGAGCGGCTTGGTGAAGAAGCTCGCTTCGGGCTGGCAATTGAGCCCCATCGTCACCTTCCAGTCGGGAAATCCGTTCACCCTCTTCAATAACGACAACTCCAGCATGCAAAATAACGCACTCGACCGGCCGGACGTGCTCGGCCCGGTGCAGGTCTACAAGGATCCGCGGCAGGAGCGTACCTTCACCGCCACCTCGTCCGGCGCCGGCAGTTGCCTGGGAGCGGCCAATCCCGACGGAACCACTACCGGCAACTTCTGGTTCAACCCCACCAATCTGGATTGCGCCACGGTCCCGATGTTCACCTACGGAACCATGGGCCGCAACGTCCTGCGCGGTCCGGGGATCAACAACTGGGATATGGCGGTGTTGAAGGAAACGAACATCACGGAGCGCCAACGGATTGAATTCCGGGCCGAATTCTTCAACGCGTTCAACCACGCCCAATTCAGCAATCCGGACGCCAACGGGTTCGACACCACCTTCGGCCAGGTTGTGCTCACCCGCGGTCACGACTCTGACACGTCGAGCGGCGCGCGCATCATTCAGTTCGCGCTGAAGTACTATTTCTGAAGGCAGAGGCTACGACTTGTTGAGGAGATCGTCCGGGAGGCTCGGACGATGGCGGAGATCGTAGTCCGGAACCGGTGAGGATGCGGGCCGCGCATCCAAGAACATTTCTGCCCCTGCTGCTGACCAACACCAGGGTGGCTAGTCTATTCGGTGATACTTAGTCGAGTGAGGGAGCAGATCCTCACCCGGCGCTCCGCGCCACGCTCTCCCAGAGGAGGAGGCTGAAAGCTATCGGTAAGACGCCCTGTCCCTGAATTTCACCACGCTTCCCAGGACATTTCCTGTTAGAATTCCAGCGCGTTGAGACTAATCTGAAACGAGCAACAAGCAAACGCCGTGGCGGCGCCAGCAAGCTTTCGATTCGCCACGGATTTCCCGGAGGTATCTATGCCATTTACCAGATTCGGCAGGTGGGCAACCCACATCCTGAAGCCGGTTGTCGCGATCCTGTTTATATCGTCCGCTCTGGCCGTTTCAGGTCTTGGCCAGGAGCCGCCCGGCCTCGTCACGGCGCTTTGGACTGCGGGTGCGCCCTCGGTATGGACCAACGCGCCCCGTTGGACTTCGAACCCTTGCGCACCGAACAACGGCTGTGGCGGCAACACCTACGACGTGATCATCAGCGTGAGCGGAGTCAGCCTCAACACCAGTCCCACCGTGAACTCCTTCACCATAGGACCCGGGGCGCTGAAGACGGCCGGCATCGTGACACTATCCGTGCTGGGCGCCTCTACCAACAAAGGTTCGGTCACCCTGAACCCTCGGGGAGCTCTGCATTCGGGCACTTACACTCAGGCCGCGATTGGAACTTTGGCCATCAATATCAGCAGCCCGGCTTTGTATGGCAGAGTCGGAGTGTTAGGTGCGGCATCGGTGGCGGGTACGCTCAACGTGGGGCTGCTGGGCGGGTTTGTGCCTACCATCGGCCAGACCTTCACCATCCTGATGGCCGGGACCGTGACGGGCTCCTTCACCAACAATCACATTTCGATCAATGCCACGGAGCACTTCCAGGTGAGCTACACGGCGACTTCTGTCGTATTGACAGTGGCTGCCGGCCCTTGATTTGGTGGGCGGCGCAAACTGAGCTTCCGAAGCGCCCTACCAGCCGAGCACATGCGCGAAGATGAGCGGGGCGACGATGGTGGCGTCAGACTCGATGATGTACTTCGGGGTGTCGACTCCGAGCTTGCCCCAGGTGATCTTTTCGTTCGGGACGGCTCCCGAGTAGGAACCGTAGCTCGTGGTGGAGTCACTGATCTGGCAGAAGTAGGCCCACAGCGGCACGTGCTCCCGCCGCAGGTCCTGGTGCAGCATGGGCACGACGCAGATGGGGAAATCGCCGGCGATTCCTCCGCCGATCTGGAAGAATCCGAGCGGCGTCTGCGCGGTCGTTTTGGTGTACCACTCCGCGAGCTCGATCATGTACTCGATGCCGGTCCGGACCGTGTGGACATTCTTCACGTCCCCGGAGATGCAATGGCCGGCGTACATATTGCCGAGCGTGGCGTCTTCCCATCCGGGAACGAACATCGGCAGGTTCTTCTGCGCCGCCGCCAGCAGCCAACTGTTCTTGGGATCGATCTGGTAAGAGGCGCTCAGCCGGCAGGAAAGCAGAATCTTGTACATGAACTCGTGCGGGAAGAACCGCTGCCCCGCCCGGTCGGCGGCCACCCACTCATCGAGCACCGCCGCTTCGATGCGCCGCATGGCCTCCATCTCGGGGATGCAGGTGTCGGTGACGCGATTCATGTGACGGGCGAGCAGCGCGGCTTCGTCCTTCGGCGTCAGGTCGCGGTAATGGGGCACGCGCTCATAGAAGTCGTGGGCCACGAGATTGAAAACGTCTTCCTCGAGGTTGGCGCCGGTGCAACTGATTCCGTGCACCTTGTCCTGGCGGATCATCTCGGCCAGAGAGATGCCGAGTTCCGCCGTGCTCATGGCTCCCGCGATGGTCATGAACATGCGGCCGCCGGAGTCGAGCAGTTTGACGTAGCCCTCGGCCGCGTCCACCAGGGCGGCACCGTTGAAATGGCGATAGTGCAGCTTGATGAAAGACGATATGGCTGACATGGTTCTATCGAAGCTCTGTGCCGCGGATCTCGCCGGCGTTCCCGTCCGGACCGGACGCGCGCTATTCGTCAATTCCGAGCAGGACCGAGGCCGCGAGCACCGTGGTCCACAGGCCGCGCTTGTCGCCGATGGCGGACTGCGTGATTTCCATGGTGCGCACGATCTTGTTCGAGATGCGGTAAATCTCTTTCTTTTCGTCCCAGCTCCGGTCGGGATCGAACTCCACGCCCAGGGTGGTGGCGAGCATCTCGGCCGCCAGTTCTTCGGCGTATTCACCCGCCAGTTCCTCGGTCTGGCCGAAGGAGTGGTGCTCGGAGAGATAGCCGAAGGTATTGCGATCGGCCGGAAGCGCCACGCCTACCGAAGCCGCGATCAGCCGATGCGGCTCGTGCGTGGAATTCTCGCTGATCACCACGAACGTCACCTGGCCGGGCTGCAGCTCCTTCATGCCTTCGGCCCGCGGGATCATTTTGCAGCGGGGAGGGAAAATGCTCGAAACCCGTACCAGGTTGCAGGCGGCAATCCCCGCCGAGCGCAACGCGAGTTCGAAGCTGGTCAGCTTCTCGCGATGCTTGCCCACGCCCTTGGTCAGGAACATCCGTTTTGGAACAAACATGGCCGCCTGTTCAGCGCTCCGGAAGGCCGCCGGCTGCTTGGCGCCGGCCCGGGTCGCCGCTCCTTGTCAGTTTCGTGGAACGGGGCACAACGTAACAAAAGGCACGGCGAGTGTCAAACGAAATCTCTCAGATTCAAGATTCCGCGCCGCCAGTGGTCGTCCGCGGGGCCGCGAAGAGCGTGCGTGAAAACCCTTGGCTTGCGCGTCAGCGGCCTTGCCGCCGATCCCAGTTTTTCGCACAAACTCTGCAAGCCGGTTCGCGGACGACTCGGCCCGCGCGCGGCGCGGCTAAGGTTTGACGACTTGCAAATTGTTGGTGACCGAGAACACCCCCGAGACCGAGTTGGCCCGCAATTGCACCATGTTCTTGTCGGCCTCGTTGTCCACGACGCCCTCCAGGCTCGCGTGGCCGTTCTTGACGATAATGCGGATGGGCTTGAGCACACCGAGCGCGTACTTTTGCAGGGGCGGAAAACCATAGATGGCGCGATACAGCCGCAGACGCAACTGCCGGTCGATCGGGGACGGCGGCAACACCTCAACCTGGTTATCGACGTGTTGCACGCCCTCGATTCGCTTCACCGCGTTTCCGGCGTCGGACTTCACCGCCGGATTCGTCACGGCGCCGGTCAAAGTCACGTCGAACCCCTCGACTTTGAAGGCGATGAAATCGAACACATCCATGTAAGGCAGCATGACGATCTCATGCCGAACCTCGCGCGCGATCCGAATCTCGGCGGGACTTTGGCCCGAAACGCCGTTCTGCGCCCGGGATGAAGGAGTCACAGCAACCAACGCCGTCAAAACGAACAAGCCTACGAGAGCCCTTCGGTACATGGCACAATCCTCCCCGCTCTCTTTGATGCGCGGGAAGAGACATTATAGTCAACGAGTGTGACCTTAACGAGCGTATGTGAAATCTGTGGCTCGCGCCGCAGCGGCTTTGCCGCCCGGTGACGCTAGGGTCGCGCCTCGAAGACGAGATTGAAGGGTGTCTCGGCGGCGCGCCGGAAACGCGTAAATCCAGCGCCGGTCACTACTGCCCTGATCTGTTCTTCGCCTGCTTGCGCGCCCAAGGCCGCGCCCACCTCCTGGGCGAGCGATGCCGGCGTGCAGATCATGGTAGAGGCCGAGTAGTAGATACGTCCCACGGGGTTATGATTCTGCTCCGGATGGTCATTGGCAAACGGCTCTACGATCATCCAGGTGCCGTCCGGTTTCAGAGTGCTCAAAACATGCTTGGCCGCTCCTGCGGGATCACCCATATCGTGGAGGCAGTCGAAAAACGTGACCAGGTCATAGCCGCCGTTGCCAGGGTAGCTCTTGGAGCTTGCAACCTCGAAGATGACCTGGTCCTGCAGGCCGTCGCGTCCGGCCACGTGGCGGGCGTACTCGACGGATCCGCTGTGGTAGTCGAACCCGGAGAATCGAGACCTGGGAAACGCCTTCGCCATAAGCAGGGTGGACGCGCCATGGCCACAGCCCACATCGGCAACCGCAGCGCCGGCCTTCAGTTTGGGCTCAACATCGTGCAGCGCCGGAATCCAGGAACTGACGAGATTAGCGGCGTAGTTGGGCCGGAAAAATCTCTCCGTTCCAAAGAAGAGATTTGCATCGTGCTCGTGCCAGCCCACGCCATCGCCCGTGCGGAATGCCTGAGTGATTTTCGGCTCGTCTTTGAAACAGGCCGAGATGATGTGGAAGGCGCCCGGGATGTCCATCACGGTGAGCGCGAATGCCTGTTCCGGTGGGAGCTCGTATCTCTGGGTCGCGGGATCGTAGGTCGCGTAGCCGCTCGCGGCATTCGCGTTCAGCCACTCGCGCACGTAGCGTTCCGTGGTGTTGGTCTTCTTAGCCAGCTCCGCGGCCGTGACCGGTCCGGTCTCGGCCATGGCACGGTAGAGGCCCAGCTTGTCGCCGACCAGAATAAGCGTTGCATGCATGGCAGCGCCGAGATCATGGACCACCTTTTCCATGAACACATTCAGTTTTGATTCGTCATAGGAGAGAGCGGTACCCGTTGTAGCCATCGAAGTCCTCCTGGCCGCGTCCGATCCGTGCTCCGATCGGACCCGGCGATCTCTAAATGAGATGTCCCGTCTGCACAGGCCGGCGGGAAGAATACCATCGGCTGTCTCACCGATGCAAATGCATCCGCCAATGTCGGGGCGCTTTCGCCGTCTCGGAGCAGGGCAGGCAGAGTTTGTGCCCTTCAAACTCTGCGGTCTTCGTTCGCGTTGACGAAAAGCAGGGCAGTTGCAGCTTATCACCGCCAGCACCTACCACCGCGTGCCCGTCTTGCCATCGCCAACTTCCCTCAGTCTTGCGGCGGCATGGCGCGGTACGCTCCAAATTCAGCTTCCTTTCGTAGGGATCGGATCACGTGAATCATCGAGTCAGAACGCGCAGAAAGGTCTACGCTAGCCGGCCACAACAAGTGGTTGTCCAGCTGAAGCCTCGGATGGCTTCGACTCCTTTGATCGTCGCGGCGAGGCAGTGGCCGATTTTGAGGTTTGCCCGCGTTCACGAGAAACGATTCTGGACGTCCCTCGCGGCTTTGGCACCCTACCGATTTGAGGGTCGCCGGCCGCGACGAGCAGCCGGTCTTTGAGAATAGTCTGTAGCAGCGGTTCCACAATTGCCGCAGCAAATGTCCTGCGAGGACATGGGGCGGCCACAAGCAGTGCAGATTCCGTCAGGATGAAGATGACAATACTGCCCCCATGTTAATCTGCTTCGGGGTCTACCGCTGAGGGACAGGCCCGTTGGTAAGGTTCCCGTGAGCGCCTGGATGAGCCGGACAAGGGCCATAATGCTAATCGTAATGCCAAAAATCTCGAACACTGCCAATCACCTCGTTGGGACCAAGTGGAACACCCGGAGCATCAGTTCTAATAGAGGAGAACAGTCCCGCCAATGCACCTGGTAGTCTAACGGTCAATCCCAACCGGGCGAGCTTCCCGTATAAGATTTGCTCTCCGTGTATTGATGGTACTGTTCCAGCGCCCAATGAGAGCGACGAGTTCCGCGTGGATGCGCTCTACCTCGTCCGCAAGCTTCCGGATAAGCCCGCTGCGCTCCGTTTCGACCTCTCGAAGTGCGTTCTGTTGAACCGATTGGGCCTGCCGCTTTGCGCCTTCGAAGCCGCCCATCAACCGCGCCAACTCCCTTTCCATGGCGTCCAACTTAAGCACGTAGTCGCCGAGGAAGCGCTGAACTTCGCCATAGAGTGTTTCGCACGTCCGGTTTTCGATTTTGGAGAACAGGAATTTCTCCTCCTTGACAATCTTTCTCGCTCTTCTGAACCAAACCTGGATTGCCGCCCGGAGATGATCAGTTTGCGTCGGAAACAATATTCCGCGGATCGTTCTGCCAGGAATCTCCGCCAGCACGCTCTGCTCTTCACGCTCCAGTTGGGCTGTCAGTTCGTCGAGGAGCGCCGGGAACGTCTCCGCAAAACGAAACAGTTGATCGTTGAAACCTTCCCTCAGGCGACTGATCGCCAGCCTTGCCTTTTGCTCGATCTGGCCACGCGAGGCGAGGAATTCAGTCTGATATTCTGCCTGCAATTCCAATAACCTGGTGCGTGACATGCTGCCGGACGTCTGAACTTCAGCTTGCGCGGCCGCGATCGCATCGTTATAAGCTGCCCTCGCAGCATTAAATGGGGCGTACCGTATCTTTGTTGACGCCATCTTGCCGGCAATACCGCCTATTATCGCCCCAATTATGCCGCCAACTGCTGCACCGGCCGGTCCTAGGAACAAACCCGCCAATGCCCCGCCTTTTGCTCCCGCCCAGGCTCCACCGCCGACCGCAGCGACATCCATTCCGATGTTCACGAAGGCGCGGTCGAACGTCGTCTTCTCATTCCACAGCAGCTTCGCTTCCCGCCAGGAAGAGAACGCCAGTGTGACGAGCGGGAAGTTGAATCCAGGGTCGAATATATCGTTCAGGCCGTCCAGTGCTTGGCTGGTGGCCTCATGAATCTGATCGACGCTTAAACCACTGAGGCCATGGACCAGCGGGTCTTTGACCGCAGCAGCGACCTCTGGGCTTGTATAAACGTCGATGCCATGATGCGCAGCCAGGAAGTCTTTCACACCGGCGAGCCCCTCCTTTACTTGCACATGCTGGCCGTCCACCACGAGGTCCCAGACGGGCTGATTCGCCGCTGGAGCGAACTCTACGTGATGGCCCATCTGCTCGAGCGCTGAAGCGGCCTTCTGCTCGGTGACGTAGCCCGTGAGCCGCTCGAACCAGCCATCCGCACTCTGGGCGGGTGCGGCAAAGAAATGGTCCTGGACCTAGCTCACGATTGAAGGCAGACTGTGAAGGTGTTCCGCAGTCGAGAACTCAATGGCAGCCAAGACCGAGGTGTCAATGTGAGCGACTGCCTCTGCCACCGAAAATCCTGCAATCGCGCCATCGACTGCTGCCGCTCCGATTCCGGGAAGCGTAGCTTCATGACCCTCAGGCGTGGGATCCTGCGCTGGAGAATAGTCGACGCTAGCGTGACTGTAATCAGGCCTGACGACGGGCGCTTCAAGTGTGGGAAGTGATCGTGACCGGCTTATTGCAAAACGGTTCGCCGTCCACGACAGACAGTTCGCAGGCGGCATTTGAAGAAGGTGGCAGGCACGGGCTTTCCTTGCGCTGTGGACCCTCCATGCCATGTAGATTGCGACGACCAAAAGCAGGAGAATCCAACTAACCACTTTTTCCACCAATGGAGGGCCCTTTTCCAAGTACAACTAATACTACCATGTCATAGGAATCGTGGCAGTGACGACGATCACTTGCTTCGCGGATGGCAACGAGCTTGTACTTGAAAGTCGTCGCCATCGCAACCACCCAAGCTAAACTGCGCGACTTGCCCAAGCGGACCCATACACAATCCTGGTGGGTCGCGGAACCGGACCGGTTCCCGCCGGCAATTGCCGCTGAGACAACTGGGACTGTGTAGCCTTCACGCTAGCCCCCAGCGTTATCCCTCAAAAAGGCAAAAAAAAGAATCTAAAATCTTGCAAAACGAAGCCACTAAGCCCAATAGAATCAATAAATCGACCCGAAAAATGGGTCAAAACGAAGCCAAACGAAGCCAAACTTGATTCCGCTAAGTCCTTTGTAATCAATCCGCGGATTCTGGCGTGGCTCCGTTTTACCAATACCAAGCCAAAACTCGTGTGCGTCGATGTGCGACAGCCAATAGGATTGCTTGGGGCGCGGACGTTTCGCGGACGGTTCAAGGAAGTCGGCGGCGAACGGAGGTCGGATTTGGCGAAGGGAGTTTGGATTTAGGGTAGCGCGGCTCGCGACGCGCGAAGCTCAACTCCGGCGTCTTGCGCGTTCGAGCTCTTGGACGCGACGGTCTTGCTCCCGTTCACCCGTGGCTTGGCTGGGGTGTTCCAGAGGTACATGGCCGCGTAGGCGCGCCAGGGCCGCCAGGCCTCGGACCGGCGCTCGAGCTCGCGTGCGCTCGGGAGATTAAAGGCGCGCAGCAGCCCGAGATCGCCGGACGGGAACGCGTCGGGCTCGCCGAGCGCCCGCATGGCCACGTATTGGGCCGTCCAGTTGCCGACTCCGGGAATCTCGGTGAGCTGGGCCAGGAAGGCATCGGAGTCCACAACGCCCTCGAAGCGCAACCGTCCATCGCAAACTGCGCGGGCAAGGGCCTGGATGGTCCGGGCTCGCGGCTGAGGCATGCCGATGCGAGCGATCGGGGCATCGGCCAGAACCTCGGGCCGCGGAAACAGGCGCGCGAGACCGCCGCCTGCCACAATGGGCTGCCCAAACGCCTCGGCCATGCGCCCGGCAAGCGTGGTCGCACCCTTCACGCTGACCTGCTGGCCGAGAATGGTCCGGACCGCGAGCTCGAAGCCGTTCCAACAGCCCGGCACACGCAGCCCCGGCTGGGCATCCAGACGGCGCCGGAGCGCAGGATCGCCCTTGAGCCCATCGACAACGTCCGCCCAATCGGCGTTCACGTCGAACATGGCGCGAATGCGTTCGACGATGAAGAACAGGGCGCACGGATTGCCAAATTGGACCCGCGCGGCGAGCGCGTCACCCTTCTCGTCGAGAGACACTTCGAAATAACCGTGCTCGCCGTTGACCGAGATGGAGCGCCGGTAGCTGCCGCGATCCACAACTTCCACGCCCGGCGTCGCGCGCGGCCCGAGAAACTCGAGCATGCCCTCCCAGTCATACGGCGGGCGGAAACGAAGCCGGAAGACGTATTGATTCTCCGGGTGCGCAGCCTTCTGCCGCGCCAGGCGCCGGATATCCGTGGGCGTCCGATGGTAGACGCGGCGGATCGCGGCGTTGAATCGCCGCACGCAGCCGAAGCCTGAGGCCACGGCGATCTGGCACATCGGCAGACGAGTCTCGTCAATCAGCTTCTTGGCGAAGTGAAGGCGGCGTGTTTGCGCCACCGCGCTCGGCGTCGCTCCGAGGTGGCGCAGGAACAAGCGGCGAAGATGACGCGAGCCCACGCCAAGGCGTCCGGCAAGACCTTCCAGGCCGCCGTCCTCGAGACCGCCCTCGTCGATCAAGCGCAGGGCGCGTGAAACCGTGCTCGGAGTTCCCAACCAGGCGGGCGTTCCGGGCGAGCATTCGGGCCGGCAACGCAGGCAAGGACGATAGCCCGCCTCGGCCGCGGCTGCAGCGGTCGGAAAGTACCGGCAGTTTTTCTCCTTCGCCGTGGGCGCAGGACAGATGGACCGGCAATAGACCATGCTGCCTCTGACCGCGATGAAGAACTTGCCGTCGAAGCGCGGGTCGCGCGACAGCCGCGCGCGTGAACAGACTTGCCAGTTCAGGTTCATACCGGGACTCGAAGATCAGGATAGTCGATTTCACGGGGCGCTCTGGACGTTTTCGGACGGGGCCGCACAGCGAGGTCCGAAAACGTCCAACCCGCCGACAGCGAGGTCCGTAAACGTCCACTCTTCGCGGCGCAATAAACCTATCGTTGTCGAGACGGGCGGACCGCGCATGCGCCGAGCGTGCTCTGATGTGATCAGCGAACCGTCGCTTTCACCGGGCAGAGATCCGGGAACGACGACGGGTCGTGGCCGGCAGCGCGGTCCCTCCGATCAGGAAGAAACTACGAAGGAGGCACGATGAAATCCCGAATGTGGACCTGCACCACCGTAATGATCTCACTTGTTGCGCTCATGGTCGCTGTGCGGCTGGCCGCGCAAGACTCGGAAGCGCACAGCCAGCAAGCAGCCTATTCTGTTGTCAGCCTCGCCACCCTGGGCGGGACATCCGGCATCGCCAACACCATCAACAACCGGAATTGGGCGATGGGCGCTGCAAACCTGGCTGGGAATCAGACCGTGAACGCCACGGTCTGGCTCGAAGGTCTGACGTTCGACCTCGGCACGCTTGGAGGTCCGAACAGCGGCATCGAGTGGCCCGTGAAGAATAATCGCGGCGTGATCGCCGGCATCGCCGAAACCGGCACCGCGAATCCATTGGGAGAGGCCTGGAGCTGCTCGGCCTTTTTCCCGACCGTTACCGGCGACATCTGTCTCGGGTTCAAATGGCAGAATGGCGTGATGACCGCGCTGCCGACGCTCGGGGGATATGACGGATACGCCGCAGGCGTCAACGACCGGGGCGAGATCGTGGGCTGGGCGGAGAATACAGTTCATGACTCGACCTGCGTGGCGCCCCAGGTTCTGCAGTTCGAGGCCGTCATCTGGGGATCGAACAACCAGGTCCAGGAACTGCCACCCTTCTCGGGCGACGTCGATGGTGCGGCGACCGCGATCAACGATCAGGGCCAGGTGGTCGGCATCTCGGGTGTGTGCGACGTTGCGGTGGGAGCTTTCAGCGCCGCCCACGCGCTGCTATGGCAAAACGGCGTGCCGACGAATCTGGGCAGCCTCGGCGGTGTCGCGTGGAATACGCCGGCCGCCATCAACGCTCTCGGTGAAGTGGTCGGTTTCTCCGACCTGCCGGGCGATCAGAACGGCGCGCCGAATTTCCACGCATTCCTCTGGACCGCGCAAACCGGTATGCAGGACCTTGGCACGCTGCAGGGAGACGTTTACAGCGAGGCTCTCGACATCAACGAGCAGGGCCAGGTAGTCGGGACGTCGTGCACGGCCAACTTCGCGAGCTGCCGCGCCTTCATCTGGCAGAACGGAGTGATGACGGACCTCAACACCATCATCCCGCCAAACTCGCCCCTGTATCTGCTCGACGCCAACGGCATCAACAATCGCGGGGAGATCGCCGGACAAGCCTATGAGCAGAGCACCGGTGACACCCCGCCTTTCCGCGCGATCCCCACTCCGGGCGCAGGCGAGGCTCGCTTACCCCAAGCTCAGCGCGGGGCTCAAACACCAAGAGCCGCGATGCCCGAGAATGTCCGCCAGATGATTCTGCGGCGCCTGGGCCTCGACCGGTCTCCTGCCGCGCCGACGAGACCACAATAATCCGTGAGGGCTGGTGACTGCCCGGGTATTCAGGCGCCCGGGCAGCTCACGGCTTGATCGCCCGCCTTCGCCGCAGGCGTAGCTGAGATCGGGTTTCCCTGCAAGCCTCCGCCTCACGCGGCGCCCTGGGGTCATCGCCTCAAATCCCAGATCTTGAATCGCCTTTGAGAGCTGCTGAGGAGTCATTCTCGGTTGCGCGCGAACACCACCATCCCGTTCGCGGGGATCACGATGCTCGCCGAGGCATCGAAGCCGTGCAACGGACCTCCCGATGCCGAAACGCCTCCGCCATTGCCCGCGACCATCGGGTTCGGGAAGTTGTCGTAGAGGTCGCTGTTAAAGATTTCCGACCAGTGGCCGGAAAAAGGGAATCCAATGGCGTAGTTATACCAGGTGGTTTCGGCCAGGGTTGCCACCACAATGACGTCCTGCCCGGTGCCTTCCACCCAGCGGTGAAACGCGATTACGCGGTTCTGGTCATGAATGTGAAACGGATTAACATTGTCGCCGCGCAAAGCAGGTTGACTCCACCGCAGCCGGATGAGGTCCTGCATGAAACCGAGATAATCCCGCATCGTCGAGTCTGCGGCGCCGCCAAGACCGGCCCAGTCGATCAGATTGGCCGCCACGGTGGGATCGTCGTTCCATTGCTGGTCTTCAAGAAACTCCTGCCCCATGAAAAGCTGGGGTATGCCTGGCGCGGTCAGCAGCAGGCCGGCGGCGAATCGTGAGCGGCTGCGCGCGTACCAGGAGCGGCTATTCGATCCGTCGGCCAGAGCCGGGATCCGCGGGTTTCGATCGAGGTACACGATGTCGTGGTTCTCGATGCAGGTGACGGCTTGCCAGCCATGCGCGAATCCCTGCGGATAAAGACTCCCGGCAATGCTGTCGAAATCCACCGCGGCGCTCTGGCCGTAGGATGCCTGCTGCACGCCGTTACGCAGGGCGCTCCGCAATCCGTCGTGCTGCACAACGTCAAAGCCCGCGCCGCCGCCTGCCGTAGGCGTTACGATCAGGGGCCACGGCTGCGGATAGTTCGGGAACTCGAAGGGCCAATACTCGGCATTCTGCAGCAGCCTCGGCTTCAGGTAGCGAAGGGTGTCCGTTAAATCGCAGCAGAAAGTCCAGCCGGAATCTTCGTTCAGAGACAGAAGGGCGCTGATTTCGTCGTAACGGAAACCATCGACGTGAAACTCGTCGATGTAGTATTTCACGCTGTTGATGATGAACTGCCGAACGTCGTTGTTCCACAAAGCGAAGGAGAGACCGCCGGCGAACCCTTGATTGGTGAAGTAGAGGCTTTGATTGTTGTCGCTATCGACGGCGCGGTCCCAGAAGTAGAGGCTCTGGTCGTCGCCCTCGAATCCGCCGGCGTGGTTGTAAACCACGTCGAAGGCCACCGCGATGCCGTACAGATGACACAAGTCCACCATCACCTTGAGCTGCGCGGGCCCGGAATTGATGTCGCCAATTCCCAACGGCGGAAAGCCCCGGTTGGCCAGCAGCGCGTTGATGGTGCTGAGGTATCCGGCCAAAGCGGCCTGATCGTACACGACGTAAGGGAAGTCCGGGGAGAAATAATCCGCGCCATTGTAGCCCATCGACGGCTGCGCTTCGATCTCATCGATCGGCAGCGGCTGAAGCACGTTAATGCCGAGCGCCACAAGGTACTCGATCTTCCCAATCACGTCGAGGAAAGTCCCCGCTGACCCGGGCGTGCCGGGTGCGTAGGTCCCGACGTGCAACTGGTAGACGATCATGCTGGAAAAGTCGGGCGTCACAAAGGCGGAGTCGTGCCAAGGGTAGGCCGTGCCCGAGCGAATCAGACAACTACAGTTGGGAAAGGGAGCATCGGTGGCCATTTCTCTGGCGTAGGGATCCCGTTTGTACCCGCTCGATCCGGCGCCCACCACCCAAAAATGGTAAGGGTCTCCGTCCTGGGCATCGGGCATGAAGCCCGTCCAGTATCCGTTGCCGTTATTCGCCATCAGCAAGTCGTCGCTCTGGGTTGTGTACGGCGTGCCAGCAAACGTGCCATTGACGTATACCGCCGTCGCGCGTGGCGCCCAGGCGCGAAACGTCGCTCCGCCGCCGGTAACGAGGTTCGCGCCCATGGGAGTTGCCGGCGTGATGTTGGCTTGTGAAATCATGGATTCCTCCGGGAAAGGGTGGAAGATTGGATTTTACACTCCGAGGACTCCGGAACGATGACAATTTAGTGACGATATTAGGATGACGCCGGAACCTCTTGCGCTGATCCGAACGGTGGGCGCATCCCGGTATGTCAAGGCGCCCTTCGGAACAAAGCTCGTCTGCGAGATCACCTCGAAGGATATCGCGAGCTACCAACCGGCCGGCGAACGAGTCCAATCTTGCCCCGTAGGGCTGGCGCTCGAAGGCGCAAGCAAACCCGAAATTCAGGTGGGCATGCACCAAAACGTGCACCAAGTGCAAAGTATGTTAAAATCAACCGCAGCCAACTGATTGATTCACAAGGGCAGGCCCGTAGCTCAGCCCGGTTAGAGCGCTACCTTGACACGGTAGAGGTCTGGGGTTCGAGTCCCCACGGGCCTACCAGCCTTTTCAACAACTTGTGCCAGGCAGACCGACCCCGATTCGGCGGATTGTAACGCGGATTGTAACGTCACCCGACCGTTTCCCATGTCAATGCGCCTTGGATGGTAGATTTGTGGTGAGTGTTTCGCCCGAGGGCGGGATTGCTTGCTGCTCTAGTGCCCCGTCGAGGGCGTCGAGGGCCGCACGCTTGGCGTCAAGGCGAATGTGGCTGTAATGCTCCAGCATCCGCCGGGAGATGTGCCCCGCGATAGACATGATGGTGAGGTCCGCCTCTCCTCGCTCTGCCAGTTCGGTAATGGCGTGGTGACGGAGATCATGAAAGCGCAAGCAGGCTAGGCCTGCCTTCGCTTCCTGTGACAGATCAGGCGCGCGTTCCTGGAGCCAACGGTTAATCTCCCGAAAGCGCCCTTCTCTCTTTAGTCTGTCAAGGTGCGCCCGATCTCCAGAACTCTCAAGCACAGAGGCCCGCGCGCGCAGAGCCCGATCCAGCACGATGAGAGTTTGAGCCGCCCCCGTGAGTTTCCGCCAAGCTCCCCGCCAGCTCACCATTGGCTTTGTCGGGTCGAAGTGCCCCGGCTCGATTGTTGGGAACACGTACAGGTCAGGGTCAGCCGAACCGAGCTTCGACGCTCGTTCCCGGAGTCTCTGAAAAGCAAGCATTGCGGCGGAGTTCAGCGGAATGACTCGAAGCCCCGCGCTGGTCTTAGAGCGACGAACGGCGATCTTTCTTTCAAGCAAGTCAACGTCCTTCCATCGGAGATGCCGAATCTCGCAAGCCCTCATTGTGGTATTCAGTGCGAGGATGGCCGCACAGTAGGCCGCTTCCCATTGTGGGTTACTCGCAGCCACTTCCAAGAGCCTTTGCTTTTCCTTCGGAGACATCGCCCGGCCCACTTCGCTGGCGGGTTCTCTCAGCGGTCTCACATCATCCGCGAACCGGCTCCAGAGCTTCGCTCGCTTCAAGATGCGCCGAAGGGCTCCCACTTCAATGTTGATCGTCACGTTGGAGAGGCCTCTTTCCTTCCGCTTCGACCGGTATTCGAAGATCAGGTCCGCCGTGATGTTGTTCAGAGCCAGATCCCCGAGGGCAGTCGCCACTGGACGGAGAAACTGACGCTCTTTCTTCACAGTGGACGGAAGCGAGTCCGTCGCTCGCTCCGCGAGATACAAGTCAATTGCGTCTCTGAGTCTCTTCCGAGCAAACTCTTTGCGCGGCATCTGCCCTTTTCGAGCCTGCTCAATCAACTCTCGCTCTTTCTGGATGGCTTCGCGCCGGTCGCTTGCCCCGGTCGAAACCTGATACCGGACGCCATACACGGAGAAGTCAGCCCACCAGATTCGAGCCCGCTTATACAGGGACATTCCTCACCTTCCCTTCTGCCGCTCAGCGGCGTTGTTTGTTCGCTTCCCTCGTGGTCTGCCCTTGGGCCATCCGCCTTTCTTGGCCCACTCGGTCAGCTCAGCCTTGCTGTAGCGCTTGGCTCGCTCTTTGCCGCCTTTGCTCGCTGCCTCTCGAAGAAACCTCTTGATTTCGTCGCTTGCTTCAGTCATAGAATCGCCTCCAGAGACCTTATAGCCGAAGCACGGGGTCAATGTCAATACTTAGCTGGAAAGTATGTCCGACAAGAGCCATTATGTTAACTGCCAAGCCTCTCATTGTAGGCTAGATATAGTCAGTTTTTTGGCAAGCGTCTTGCGTCTTTAGACGGCAATCCGGCTTCCACTTGGGACCAGTTCGGAACTTTATTTTCGCGCTTCGAGCTCGGATGCGGCTCCTAAGCTAGGAGCCCAATCGCCCCGCTGGAGCTGTTTCAACCGCAAGAGAAGCACTTTTGGGTAGCGGTAGCCCACGACCCCGCAACGCTTGAGCACTTGATCTAGGAACGCCTCAAGCGGCTTCGGTTCCGTGGGCCGCCCGGCCTCTTGCCAGCACCGCTCAACAAAGTCCGTGGGTTTTTCGGCTTTCCAGGGTATTCTCTCTCGATTCACTTCAAGCAATTCCAAGAGTCCAAGAATGTCTGTTCTTTTCATTGGCTTGTTTCTTCCAATTGACTGTGACTGTGACTTTTTCCTGTTTTTTTGTCCGCCTAGGAGCCCGGCGGACGGTTGGTCCGTGCGCCGGAATCGCCGTCGGACGGCTTTTCAGGCGGACGGCGGGCTAGGTTTTGGTCGCTAACACGAAAGCGAGCACCCTTGAATTGTCCCGCGTAATTCCGCATGGCAACCCGTTCCAGCAAGCCTCTCTTCCTCAACTCGGACCGTGCTCTTTGGACGACATCCCGGCCCCACCCTGTCAGTCTCTGGAGGATTGGCAGACCGGGATACGCCTCGCGCTTGGCGTTGGCGAAGGATGCGTACAGCAGTCCGAGCGCCTTGGCCTCGCCAGACAGTCCTTCATCACGAATGAAGGAATTCCACACTTGGGTGAAGCCCTTCCCTGCCGACCCCGGCGGGTGCAGGGCTCCAGGCGGCGAAGGTTTCACCCGTGGCCCTCCGGTCGCGCCGGTTGCCTCACGGTAGAAACCTCAAAGAGCCGTGCGGCCTCTACCAGCGCCCGGCGGGCTCGCCAGATGCTCATGCACGCCGCGCATGATGCCTTTGGCGAAATCCGGCCGTTGTAACGTGGATGGCGCGGGCATTTCAGCTTCGCTCTTCGAATCCTCAACATTGGCGCGTCCGCCCGCTTTCGGCCTCCGGCGCTTCGCCGGCAGGCTCCAGGAGTTGTCCGCCGGCGGCGCGTTGCTCCAGGTACTCGCGGTCAATCAGCACGCGACCGCCCGCCCGCACACAGCGCAACCGATCTTGAGAAATCCAGAGACGGATTGCGGACTGGCTTACGTTCAGAAATGTCGCCGCGTCGCGGACCGTCAAAAATCGCCTTTCCATTTTTCACCTCGCTCTTGTGGCAAGCTCCCCGGCCAGCCTCATCGCTTTGTATGCCCGCCGACTGAATCCCCGTCGTGTGCTTACAGAGCGATTCACAGCCACAGGATGCCTTCGCTTGCTCTGGCCTTTCACCAAAGCATCTTGCCAACAATTCGACGCCGGATCGATATGGCAGCGAATTAATTCCTGTATGGAACTCCCCGCAGTCTTGCAACAGCCCGAAGATACGCTTCGATTCCTTTGCGAATGTTGTCCTCAGCCTTGCGATATCCGGGCAAACAGCGAGCCGCGATCTCTTTGAGAGTCATCCCCTTCGCTTGGAGCCGTGCCCACTCGCCATATTTGATCGTGTTCTCCAAGAGCGGGCGGCGCCCGCGGGCTATTCCAAAGAGGCGCATCCAGTACGTCTTGCACTCGACCGCCCTGCGGTCCAAGTAGGAGTCAATCTGCGCCACTTGGCGCAGCTCAAGCCAGTGCAGAAGCCGATCTAGCTCTTGCTCGTCCTTCACCGTCCGGGGTTGCTCTGACAACGCGTCTTGACGATGTGCAATGTGTTCGGGATTCCGAAGGCGGCGAAGCCTGTCGATCTTATTGAAGCCGAGGGCCGGATTCGAGCGTGACTCTGCCACCAGCTTGTCGAACTGCAACGCGGCTCCCGGAGAAAGAGAGCTTAAGTCTCCGGTCCATAAGGCGCGTCCAACTTGGCGTTTCTCCGCCGCCTTTTTTCTTCCCTTTAGGTACTCGCGGTCAATTCGCACGCGACCGCCCTCCCGCAAAGAACGCGGCTGATCCTTGGAAATCCAGAGCCGGATCGTCGACTGGCTCACACTCAAGAATGCTGCCGCCTCGGGGACCGTCAAGAATCGTTTCTCCATCGTTGGACACCTCACCACATGCCGAGCTTTCCGTCCGTGTTGCTTGACGTGTTCAGGTTTATCAAGTTTGGCTAGGTATGAGAAGGGCAAGGAACGCTTAACACATCGGGGGGGCGCGATTTTGTCTCGCCGTCAAATGAGCTTCGGACTGTCAGGGATGGCGCTTTTCTCGTGTTCCGGGAAGTCGCGGATCGAGAGGGGCAGGGGCAAGCGAAGCACATTTAACGCTCGGTCCTGTCTGTCCCAGAGAGGTTGACCCATTCAGCCGCAAGAAGCCGGTTCAGAACTCTGTCTAGGCTCCCCCGCTGACGCGAACGGCGGAAAGTGCGAACCTGTACCCTGACCGTCTCCAATGCGTCACCAGACGAGTCCCCAATCTTACGTTTCAGGAAATCGTTTTCGAACTGCCCGATTCGTCGGTAGGCCTCATACGCCCGGACAGGACCTTCGCGGCTATGCTTTGTTAGAAGTGTAAAAAGCGCGTACGCAAGGCCGTTCACCTCGAACGGCCATTTCTTTTTGGCGAGCTCTCGGGTAAGTCTGCGAACGTCCGCGCGGCTCTGCTCGGCTTTGGCCCGTTCCGTGAATCGCTGAAGCAACTCAATTGCGGGCTCCACGCACCCGCTCAGCTCAATCTCGTGAAGAAGGGGTACTCGTTCGACAGTCTTGGAGGTCCGATTAACCTCCCGCAGTTTCTTGATGATAGCCTGTACCCGCCCGCGCATGCCGTGTATCTTCCGCAGGCGTGGTGCATCCAGAGTTGGAATGAAGGCCGGGTCTCTTTCGTGCCAGTATCGGATAATGGCAGCCCGACATATCAGCTGCGCGGCCAAGAAAGCCTTGCCCCCAATCTCAGTGAAGAGCTTTGACCGGAGGAAGCGGCCTTGTTCTCCTATCACCTTCAAGGGAAAATCAAGATCGTCAATGCGGGCAAAAGGGTCAGCCTCTAACGGACCCAGAAGATGGCGGGTTCTCCTCCCCGTCTTGGGGTCCGGCAGATCGAAGCGTAAGAAGCGTACGCGTCTTAAGAATGCCTCCTGCCGCCGTTCCCGCGCGAGCGCCTCATCTGAAACCAAGTCGCCGTTGCGCGGCTTGGCAGCTTGTGTTCCTTTCCCCGCTTCCATATGACGGCAACTCCCGCTTTTTGAGGCTCCGCCGTCCACCCGGACACGTTTCGAGCCTTTGGCGGCACGGAAGGCGGATTCCTAGGACGACAGATGCTTGAGTTCCCTGGGTTGTCACGCGCCCTTGTTCGAAGAGTGAAGGAGCTTCCAAAGCTCGCGAACAATGCGGGTTTGGGTTTCCGGGTCGGCGCTTCGTTCCCCGGCCAACTCGCGGAGCCTCGCCTCCATTTGGGCTTTCCAGCGGTCGTATGCTTCCAGGGCTTGCTTGCAGGTGCGGTCACTCATAGGAATGGCGACCGAGCCGGTATGACCCAACTCCGCAACCTTGGCCGCAAACTCCGCCCGCACTTTGGAGCCGAGCCGGATCACTTGGCCGTTCATTTGAACCGCTCCCCGCTCAAATAGATCATCCAACACTTTGGCCTCACCTGCCGGCAGGTTGACCGCCTCCGCATTCTCTCCGGGAGCGATGAACGCGAGCGGGAAAACGCGAATTTCAGACTTGTCCTCAGTGATCACCCAAAACCGGCCATACATGATCACCTGAAAACCGGCCAACGGAGACACCCTCCGGGACATTGACTCTGGCTTGAGGCGTTATAGCCTCAGCCCCTATGGCCAATGTCTTGA
>Ga0210398_10001152_pt1 | contig 28348 bp, 25 predicted proteins | sample IncBWC4OmetaG_FD_161047 | JGI IMG/M metagenome (GOLD analysis project Ga0210398, IMG submission 161047) | Forest soil microbial communities from Barre Woods Harvard Forest LTER site, Petersham, Massachusetts, United States - Inc-BW-C-4-O | ecosystem: Environmental > Terrestrial > Soil >... | reverse complement strand
CTTTAAATAACATTGCATAGCAATCGTTCGTTATGTAAAGAAAGCCAAGGGGTTAAAGCAGCAGATTCCAGACGATTTACTCCACCAGAGATAACGCAAATCCTCATACAAAGAAGTGCTACACTGGTAGCTACTTATGGCTGCCAGTTTTTTCTTTTATGATTTAGAAACCAGCGGTATTGATTCCCGTAAGTCGCGGACCATGCAATTTGCCGGGCAGCGTACTGACATGAATCTGAAGCCAGTCGGCGAGCCGGTGAATGCCCTGATTACTCTGAGCCCTGATGTCTTGCCCGAGCCTGACGCCATCCTGCTCACCGGTATTACCCCGCAGCAAACACTGGCCGAGGGACTCACAGAAGCCGAGTTCCTGAAACTGTTTTACACCGACGTTGTACAGCCCGATACGATCTTTATTGGTTTCAACAGTATTCGTTTTGACGATGAATTTATGCGCTTTTTACACTACCGTAACTTTTATGATGCCTACGAATGGCAGTGGCAAAACGGCTGCTCCCGCTGGGACCTACTGGATGTGGTGCGGATGACTCGGGCCCTGCGCCCGGATACTATCCAGTGGCCCTTTGCTAGTGACGGCAAACCAACCAATCGGCTGGAACTACTAACCAAGGTAAACAAGCTTGACCACAGCCGCGCCCATGACGCATTGAATGACGTCCAGGCAACCATTGCCGTCGCCCGACTCATTAAGGACACGCAGCCCGACCTATTTTCGTACTTACTGGAGGTGCGCAGTAAAAAAGCAGTGGCAGCATTGGTGAGCAAAGACCAGCCATTTGTCTATACCTCCGGCCATTATTCTAGTGAATATTTGCATACGTCCGTCGCGGTGTGGCTCGGTAATCATCCGCAAAACGACGCTGCGCTCGTGTATGACTTACGGGTTGATCCCACACCTTTTCTAACTATGAAGCCAGCCGAACTTGTCGATGCTTGGCGCTTTACCCGTGATCCAGACGCCGTACGCCTGCCCGTAAAAACCCTGAAATATAACCGTTGTCCGGCAGTTGCCCCGCTTGGAGTAATAAAAGACGCCTCCACGCAGGAGCGTCTGAAGCTGTCACTCGACACCGTACAAAAACACCTCGCCATCTTAAAAAGCCAGCAGCGCCACTTGCTCGACAATGTCTTACTGGCGCTCAAACAGCTGGATAAAGAACGCGAAGCCGCCCAGGAAACGCTGCTGGATAACCCGCTGACGGTGGACGAGCGGCTCTACGATGGCTTTATTGGTGATGCCGACAAAACCCGCATGCGCGCCGTGCGGGCTGCTGAACCAACTGAGCTCGGCGAGCTGGCCGAAGGTTTTCATGACAACCGTCTCAAAAGCCTATTGCCACTGTATAAAGCCCGTAATTATCCTAAAAGCCTCGATGCCGATGAACGAGCAGACTGGGACAGTTTTTGCCGGCACAAGCTGCTGGACGGTGGTGACCAAAGCCGAGCCGCCCGCTACTTTGCTCGCTTGGAAGAAGTTAGGACAGCACGGCCGAATACCAGACAGCAGTACCTCCTAGAGGAACTGCGACTCTACGGTGAGTCTATACTCCCCGTTGATGCAGCTGATTAGCGTGCTTCGGGTAATGAGCCGGAAGCCATAACTGGCGCCGTACGCGATGCTCCAGCCAGAGAATGCTCACGATTACGCTGACAACGACAGCCACAAGCAGCCATGCTACAAAAGAGATTTGAATATGCGTTCCGGGAATGAGCCCGAGAACAAGTACTGAATACACCTGGTGCCCCTTTGTTCAATAAAGTTTGATTTGGATTATACACCTATTTTGAGTTATGTCAAGTATATTTCATTACAGCTTATGCTTGCATCTGGCTAACGGGGACTATAAGCTAGACGAAACAGGAGTATGTATGAAGTTAGGTCAACGAGAAGAAAGAACCGGTATAGTACGAGAGCTTGCTGAACGGAAGCAGATTCTTGGTGATGCCGCTGGAAAACTGCCACGAAATAGGGCTGAGTATATGAAACTACCGGTGCGGGATCGCATGTACGTTGCCGAAGACGTAGTCAAGAGATATGCCCCGGATCCTGATAGGAGAGGCTATGACAAGTATGAGACCCCACACTCTCATCGGCAGCCAGCTACCGCTGAATTTGAACCCGAAGATTACCCAGGCGTAATCGTGCGCGGGCGCGTGGATCATGCAGTGGACGACACCACGCATGGCCGTATAACCGGTCTCTTTATTTGGGCGCATGCCGTCGATCCCGCGGCCAAGCTTACATCGCATTCTGTTCCTTTCGGAGGGGTCATGAATGGTCAGGCAATAATTTCTCCTGATCTCAATTGGGACGGTACACGGGTCCCCCTTGAAGATCCGGCTGCGCTCAATGTCATTGAGTTCATCGACGAGGCCACCGTTGGCTTACTTGAAAGTGTGGTCCGTGATCACAGGAGATTTGTCGGTCAGCAAGCGGTGGGAGAAATACCTGCCGTCTAATGCCTGCAACGGATAACGGAGAACATGCCCCAGCCGGAACCTACGCCTGGTTTATGGACCCCACCTATGTACCAAGCTTAGCTGAGGTCCAAGCAGCAGCGGCCAGCCCAGAAGGGAGCGCAGCTGCCGATGCCTATTACGAACTTGACCCACGCACCGGCCAGTATGAAATATGGACCCGGGAATACATAGCGGGGTTAGGCAGCTATATCGCCCGTACCTTAATTGATTATGATCAGCCCGATGCTACTGTCTTAGAAGTTGGGGCAGGGCATGGGCGTTTATCGGGGCTATTACGGCAAGATTTGGGCGCACGCGGGCTTGCGGCAACCGTAGTAGCAACAGATATTAAACCGCCACGAGAAACACATTTTCCAGTCGAAAGGCTGAGTCATGATGAAGCGCTGGAGAAGTATCAACCGACTATTGCGCTATCAAGCTGGATGCTCATCCATCACGATTGGACACGGGCCATGCGAAAAACCCCAAGTGTACGAGACTATATTTTAATTGGCATACCGGATATGACTGCTACACCAGCGGCCTGGGAGGGCTATGCTTCGCCGGAGTCAGGCGAGTTCGCCATTATCGACCTCCATTATTTAGATGCACTGAAAACACAGCGATTTCAAAGTGTCGGGCCAGATCTTACGCGGGGCTTTCGCCGCTCTACGGACGTACAACCGAAGGTAGCAAATGTTGCTACAGTGTCTGCTCTATAAAAGTTTCAGGCCGCCAATGTTGACAAATAATTCATTATCTTATAAAATAGAATCCAAATCTAAGGAGTAAGTTATTCTATGCCCACTAAAGCTTATGGCGGTGAACCCTATAAATTCCCCGAGGATGTGAATTCGATGACAATTCACCTCGGTATTTTAGAAGGGCCGAAGGAATACCCAGATGTTGATGCATACTTTGCTGAAAAGAAGTTTGCCTTAGCGGCAGACCTATTGGGTAGTGGATTAAATCCAGAACAAATTGAGGCAGCGGTAAATGCGGGCCGAGTAATAGCTGCACATTGGCCTGCTCGGGAACCCAAAACAGACTTTTTCTGGGGCAACAATCTAGATGCGATAGGCCCACTTACTGGCCTTGCATTTCAGGCTGTTAGTGCATGTTATGGCCAAGATAAGGATGCACCCATAGGCGGAGACTTTATTTCAGTAGGAGCAGAAATGGGTAGTCAGCAACTGGCAATTGCTGCATTGATATATGCCAGAGAACAAGGAACACTTAGAGAAGTTCCAGAATTTGACCGAGGCGGCGGCCCGTTTTACATAGTGCGAGATAGCTTTGCGGGGCACATGCTCGAACAAGCATTACCCGAAGCAGCAAGCTAAGCAGTTCTAAGAGTTATTCCTACGCAAGAACCAATCCAGCGTGAAAAAGCTCTACCTTCTTCCGTTAGCAGCATAGTAACCTGACACACTCCTAAAACTACTAGAAAAATTACCCAATTTTGTGTATAATGAACCACCTCATAGTAAGGAAAAGGGGAGTATAGATTGGCTGAGGAAATCGTTGTAAAGGGAGCTCGCGAGCATAATCTTAAGAATGTTGACGTTACTATCCCGCGCAACCAAATGGTAGTTATCACAGGTCTCAGCGGTTCGGGTAAGTCCAGTCTGGCCTTTGACACTATTTACGCCGAGGGCCAACGGCGCTACGTTGAGTCACTCAGTTCCTATGCCCGCCAATTCTTGGGCCTTATGGAAAAACCGGATGTTGATCAGATTGACGGCCTGTCGCCGGCTATCTCGATTGATCAGAAATCCACTTCACGTAACCCGCGCAGTACCGTCGCCACCGTAACGGAGATTTATGATTACTTACGACTTCTCTTTGCCCGCGTTGGTATTCCGCACTGTCCGATTGACGGCAGCCCGGTAGTCCGGCAGACCAGCACCGGTATTATTGACCAGATTGTGGCAACCACTGCCGATAAGCGTCTGATGGTTCTCGCGCCGATCGTTATAGATAAAAAGGGGGCCTTTGAACATATCCCCGAACAGTACCAACGGGCCGGTTTTGCTCGGGTACGCGTTGATGAAGTCGTCTATGCGCTTGATGAATTTCCGACGCTGGACAAGGCCTATCGCCACCGCATCGAAGTTGTTGTCGATCGTTTAGTCAACGACGCAGATAGCCGCAGCCGCCTCGTGCAATCTGTTGAGCAAGCCCTCGATGTGGCTGAGGGGAAGGTTGTCATACTGGATGCTGACAGCAATGAAACCTGGACCTATAGCTTGATGTATGCCTGCCCGGAACATCCAGAGATTACTATCCCGGAACTGGAACCCCGAACCTTTAGTTTCAATAGCCCCCAAGGTGCCTGTCCGGTGTGTACCGGTCTCGGTAGCCGTCTGGAAGTGGACCCTGAACTGGTCATCCCAAACGGTAATCTGACCATCGCCGAGGGAGCCATCCGGCCGTACAACCGCATTAATGTCGATAACTGGTACATGAAGAAACTGCAGGCTGTGGCTGAGGCGCACAACTTTTCACTGCATGTACCGACTGGCGAGCTTACGCCCGAACAATTGAAGCTGGTGATGTACGGAACCGGCACCCAGAAGTACCGGGTGAGTTTAGGCATGGGACGCAGCTTTGAGACCACCTATGAAGGAGTGGTTAACAATCTGGAACGCCGCCATAAGGAAACCGACAGCGACTTTATCCGCCGGGATATCGAGCGCTTTATGCAGGAAAAACCCTGCCACGCCTGTGAAGGCCGCCGTTTAAAGCCGGAAGTCCTGGCTATTACCGTCGGCCACCAATCGATTATGGATGTCTGTTCCTTATCAATTGATGATGCGCTGATCTGGTTCAACGGCCTGAAGCTCAACCCCACCGAAGCCCAGATTGCCCAGCTCATCTTGAAAGAAATTGGGGCCCGTCTGCAGTTTCTGCGTGACGTCGGACTTAATTACCTCAACCTGCTCCGGGGCGCGGCTACCTTAAGTGGCGGTGAAGCTCAGCGTATCCGCTTGGCTACCCAAATCGGTTCCGGTCTGATGGGCGTACTCTATGTCTTGGACGAACCGAGCATCGGTTTGCATCAGCGAGATAATGCCCGCCTGATCACCACCCTCCAGCATCTGAAGTCTCTCGGCAATACGGTCATTGTCGTCGAACATGATGAAGAAACTATCCGCACTGCTGACTACCTGCTCGACATCGGACCTGGTGCCGGTATCCATGGGGGTAGCGTTGTCGCAGCCGGTTCGCCGAATGAAGTAATGCAGGTGCAGGACAGTATCACCGCCCAATACTTGCGGGGCAGTAAAAAGATCGCGGTGCCAAAAAAGCGCCGCAGCGGTAATGGCAACGCCCTGGTTATCCAGGGAGCCCGGGAGAACAATCTCAAAAACGTCACCGTGGAGATTCCGCTTGGCAAACTGGTGGTGGTCAGTGGAGTCAGCGGTTCAGGTAAATCCAGCCTGATCAACGATATCCTGGCGAAAGAACTCTTAGCTCGCTTACACCGAGCATCAACGGTACCAGGTAAACACAATGACATTACCGGCATCAAGCAGCTGGATAAAGCCATCATCATTGACCAGTCACCGATTGGCCGCACACCGCGCTCTAACCCGGCAACCTACACCGGCTTATTTACGCCGATCCGGGAGCTCTACGCCAGCATGCCGGAAGCTAAACTGCGCGGTTATAGTGCCGGACGATTCAGCTTCAATGTACGCGGTGGCCGCTGCGAAAACTGTGCCGGTGACGGTATCATCAAGATCGAAATGCATTTCTTGCCTGATGTCTATGTCCCCTGTGAAGTCTGTCACGGCAAACGCTACAACCGTGAAGCCCTGGAGATTCATTACAAAGGCAAGACCATTGCCGATGTGCTGGCCATGACCTGCGAACAGGCGCTGGAGTTCTTTGCCAATATCCCGGGCATTGCTCGTAAACTGCAAACGCTTGTTGATGTTGGTCTCGGCTACATTGCGCTCGGTCAATCGGCCACGACGCTCAGCGGCGGCGAAGCCCAGCGTATTAAACTGTCTACCGAGCTATCCCGGCGACCGACCGGCCGTACGCTGTATATTCTCGATGAACCAACCACCGGACTCCATATGGCTGATGTCGATAAGCTCCTGCACATGCTGCATGCGCTGGTTGATGCCGGCAATAGCATGGTAGTGATTGAGCACAATCTCGACGTTATTAAAAACGCCGACTGGGTTATAGACATGGGTCCCGAAGGCGGCGACGCCGGTGGGGAGATTGTTGCCGAAGGCACGCCTGAGCAAGTCGCCAAGAACAAGACAAGTTACACTGGTCAGTTTCTAGCAAAAATGTTATAATAATCCTCTACTTACATTGAGGATTATATAAGCAATGGTAGCTGAGGTTATACAGTATAAGCGGTCAGATGAAGTCAAGCTGTGTTTCGCAGCGGCGCATGACGGTCATGATATTGCCATCGACAAATGGGAGCGCAGCAAACGCGGTCTCTATACCAGCGGCGCAGCAACCTGTATCGTTCTGGCTGGCTATAATTTTGAAACGGATGAGGGACTTATGGGACACTTCAGTGCAGTAGCCCCAGCCCACGTAGCTCAGCGGCCACCGGCAAGCGACGATGAGCGATTTGATAAAGCGCTTGAAGCCCTTGCTGACTTAGGTGACCCGAGACACACAGGAGTCTGGTTGGGTGGCGGTGCACCATTTGTCTTCCTCGGCGAAGATGGCGTCAAGGCCGATAGAACGGCTGCCCAGGAGCTGGTGGCAGTGCAACTGGAGGCTATGGGAGCTGCTGCTGGCTTATTGGACATCCGTTGGTCGGCAGTTGATCATGCTATTGATGTCGAGCTGGACTGTCACAATGGGTATATGGCCGTACATGATTACCCAATTCGGCCATCCTCAGCGCAAATAGCTCAAACCTATCTCACCCGACTTCTGGGCGCTCATCTATAGGGTTAGTGAAAAATAATGCTGCATCATAGATGCTTTCTGATACCATTAATAGTAGTTATGCTTGCATTGGCTGGGTAAAACAAGTAAAACTAAGGAACGCTATGGCTAAGAACTGGACGAAGTTATACTCGAATTATAAAGGTCAATGGGTAGCTCTTAAAGGTGACGAAATAACTGTTATAGCATCAGGTAAGAAGCTAAGCACGGTTCTTAAAGAAGCCCGCGATCAGGGCTATGAAAAGCCAATCGTCGCCAAGATACCCAAGAATAATTTAGCTTACATTGGCAACATCTCGTAGTGATACCAATTTTAAATATAAAAACGTAGGTAGCAAAAGGTACCGACCTATAATCCCTATAGAGATTGGAGCCACTGAGGCGGTGTATTACGAGGTTCTTGTCGATTCAGGGGCAGACTTTTGTATATTACATGGTGAAGTAGCAGAAGCTATCGGTATAGAAGATATCACTACCGGCGTAAAATTCAGCTTCGGAGGTGTTACCGGTAAAAGTGAAGTAGGCTATTTTCATAAAGTAACAATTACCGTCAAAGATTGTTCTTATCAAACAAAAGTAGCATTCTCCAATGGTATTCGCGATGATGGCATAGGCATTGTTGGTCAAAAAGGATTTTTTGATCGATTTGCTATCGAGTTTGATTATTCTAAAAAGAGCGTTATTTTAAGAAAAAAGAAGTGGGCGTAGCCCTCATGACTGCTTCTTAGTTGTAGCTTGACGCCGATTACGCAAGGCTTTGCCGATGTGGTAAAACGTTGGTCCCAGCGTCACCACCATAACGAGCAGGACGGCCGTTAAAATATAGTGGTCAAGATGCGGTATGCGGCTGCCAAATTCGTAGCCTAAGACGGTCAAGAGAATCGTCCATACGGTGTCGCCGATGGCATCATAGATAACATATTTCTTATAGTTCATGCGGGCCACGCCGGCGACGGCAGGGGCGAAGGTGCGCACAATCGGCACAAAATGCGCCAGCAGCACCGCCTTATTGCCGTGTTTTTCATAAAAATCTTCGGCCTGGCCGACATACGCTTGCCGAAAGATTAAGCCGTCGGGTTTACGGAACAACCGCCGTCCATAGCGTTTGCCAATATGGTAGCCGATGTTATCGCCCAAGATAGCTGCCAGCGCAATCACCGGGATAACCGTTACGAAGTCTAGTTTGCCGGCAGCTACAAAGATACCGGCCGACAGGAGCAAGGTATCACCGGGAAAGAAAAAACCGACAAACATGCCGGATTCTGCAAAAATAACGGCGGCAATCAGGAGCAATCCGCCCGCCTGAATAATGTGGGTAACGTTGAGCATGTTCTCTTAGCTTAAAGGTTTCCGGGGGCTCCGTCTAGTTAATCTGTTATAATAAAGACTAACTACAATTATAGGAGCGATAAGATACGTTATGTCCCAAGATACTATTAGCCTGACCCTAGAACCCCGAACCGTAACCGGCAAGGCGGTGAAGCACCTCCGCAGCTCCGGTCATATTCCAGCAGTTATTCATGATCACGGAAAAGATTCAGTGATTGTCCAAGCCGACGGTGTGGCCCTGCTAAAAGTCTGGCGCCAAGCCGGCAAGCACCACCCCATAGAACTGACCGCCGGCGACCAGAACTTTGTGGCCCTTATTAAAGAAGCCGTGTTTGACCCAAAGAAGCACTTACTAACCCATGTGGTCTTTAACGCCGTCGACAAGAACCAGAAAGTCGACGCCGACATTCCGGTGCGTCCGCACTATGATGAGGGCAACGAATCCAGCCCGGCAGAGCGGGCCGGCCTGATTGTCCTAACCCAGCTGGAAACAGTACAAGTGAAAGCTATTGCGACCAAACTGCCTGACTTCTTAGAATATGACGCTGAGAAACTGGTAGAAATCGGTGACCACGTTACCGTAGCTGACTTGACGATACCAGAAGGCGTCGAGCTGATAACTGAAGTGGAACATTCCATGGCTACTGTCTATGAACCAAGTGCCCTCGCAGCTGCCAATGATGCTGCCGGTGGTGACGCCGAAGAAGAGGAAGCCCCAGCTGAAGGCGAAGAAGGTGAGGCTGGTGAAGAAGCTGCCGAGGGTGAAGGCGGTGAAGCTAAGCCTGAGTCAGCCGAAGGTGACGCACCAGCCAAAGGCGACGGCGAAAAGCCAGCTGCTGAATAGTTAGACGAACAACTACTATGCTTCGAGAAAGCCACCCGACTGGTGGCTCCAGAGCCGGGCATAGAGACCATCCTGAGCAAGGAGGGTCTCGTGTGAACCATCTTCAACAATGGCGCCGTGATCAAGCACAATAATGCGATCCATGCGCTGGATGGTGCTGAGACGATGGGCAATGACCACGGCGGTCTTGTCCTTCATCAGTCGCCACAAGGCCTTTTGAATGAGCTTTTCACTTTCGCTATCCAGGGCAGACGTTGCTTCATCAAGAATCAGGATTGGGGCGTCCGTCAGCATAGCGCGGGCAATGGCAATACGCTGCCGCTGACCACCACTGAGCTTGACACCGCGTTCACCGACTAGCGTATCGTAACCCTTATTGAGTCCTTGGATGAAATCATGGGCGAAGGCTTTTTTGGCGGCGGCTATAATTTCAGCTTCACTGGCTGCTGGCTTGCCGTAGCTAATGTTCTCGCTGATGGAACGGTGAAATAAGAGTGGCTCCTGCGGAACGTAAGCGATTGCTCGGCGCAGCGCTTGCTGTGGCATGTCGCGAATATCCTGACCATCGATCTGTATGCTGCCGTTTTGGAGATCCATAAAGCGCAGCAGTAATCTCGTAATGGTCGTTTTACCGCCGCCGCTTGGACCGACTAAGCCAACCTTTTTGCCCGCCGCAATTTCCATGGAGAAATCTTTGAATAGTTCTTGATGGCTTGAACTACCCTCATACTGAAAGGTTACATTCTCCAGTGTAATAGTGCCTTTGGTGACATGGCTCTTGGTAGCTGTCGGCCGGTCTTGAACGAGCGGTGCCTGCTCCAGGAGTTCAGCCATCTCTTGACCATCGCCAGCCACAACCTCCAGCTGCCGAACAATAAAGCTGCTGCGGCTGATGTTATCTATAATCCGAAAGATGTATACCTGGAATAGCAGGAACGTGGCAATGCCAAGTGTGTGATGCTCCACCGCCAGAATGCCGCCCACAAACACAATCATCTGCAGTACGGCACATAGTCCCTGGATAATCCAGCCATTGCGAACCGCTCGATGCCAGCTGACGAAAAACAAACCACCGCGAATCTCATTAATAGCGTTATAGCGCCTAATCTCACGATCCTCAGCGGCAAAGGTCTTCATGGTCAGGGCGTTGGTAATAGTATCAGCCAGTTCACCGACCTGCTCACTCTCTTTGGCGACTGCCGCCCGACGCAAAGGCAGGCGGTGCAGGGCAAAGATAATGATTATATAGATTGACACGAGCCAGAGAATCAACACGCTCAGCCCGATCGGCAGACTGTAGTGCAGCATAATACCAAGTGAAATAAGCACACTGGCCAGTTGCGGTACTAAATTGAAGAACAGCGTATCAGTGAAGGCCGTGTAGGATTTCGCAAAGCGGCTCGCTTGTGTAACGAGCGAACCACCAAACCGATCGGCAAAGAACGCATAGTCCTGGTGGGTTAAATACGCAAAGCTATCCTGATACAGAGCTTTCTCCACGCGCAGATGTAGCCCGGAGACACCAAGGTCGTCTAAGAAATACCCGAGTATGACCATCACCAGTTGGAAAAAACCAGCAAAGACAATGAGGCCAACATCAATAGTGTGATGAGCAATCAGCTGGCCGAGCGCGAGGGCTACGAGGAGCGGTACCACCGTCGCCTGTAGGGCGAGCACTAAACTGAACAGGAAGCAGGCAACAGTCAGTAATGGCCACCGCCGCCAATAGCGTACGTAGAGCTTCAGAACTTTCCCGTTCGGTTGCTTGTTCATGTAGTTATTGTAGCCTATCTGCGCCTCTAGTCATCTTCGATGAAGCCACCGGATTGGTGCGCCCAGAGTTTGGCATAGATACCGTTTTGAGCGATGAGTTCTTTGTGGGAACCTTGTTCGACAATCTGCCCGTCTTCCATGACAATGATGCGGTCCATACGCTGAATAGTACTGAGCCGGTGGGCAATGACGATAGCCGTACGACCTTCCATGAGCTTCCATAGGGCATCTTGAATGAGTACCTCACTCTCACTATCAAGCGCTGAGGTTGCCTCGTCAAGCATCAGAATGGGGGCGTTTTTTAACATAGCCCGGGCAATAGCCACCCGTTGCCGCTGACCACCGCTTAATTTGACGCCGCGTTCACCGACTAAGGTGTCGTAGCCTTGCGGCAAAGTGGTAATGAAATCATCGGCATGGGCCAGCCGGGCCACAGCGACGACTTCCTCATCAGTCGCTTCCGGACGACCATAGCGGATATTTTCGATCAGGCTACGGTGAAACAACAGCGGATCCTGCGGCACATAGGCGATACGCTCACGCAAAGAACGCTGGGTAATTTGGGTAATATCTTGCCCGTCAATGAATATCTGACCGGCATCAATGTCCATAAACCGTGACAATAGCCGAACAAGGCTGCTTTTACCGCCACCGGAATGTCCCACTAATCCTACTTGCTCACCAGGCTTAATAACCAAGTTCAGGTCATGAAATAGCGGCCTATTACTGCCTTCGTCATAGCGGAAGCTGACATCAACGAGCCGTATATCACCACGGATTATGCGAGCTGCCTGCGCCTCAGGCTGATCTTTGATGGCCGGTTCAAGCTGGAGAATCTCGGTCATATCATTAGAATCGCCGAAAGAGCGGTTAATATTTCGGATAATGAACATAAATTGCCACAGCCTTTGGCTCAGGTCTAGGGTATAGGTGAGGGTCAGATACAATGTGCCAACTTGCGCATGGAGCGCAACGATGCTGAAGATACCGAATCCAAAAGCCAGAATTTGTACGCCGGTAGTACCACTGCGGCTGATAAGCTCGTTTTTCATCTGCACATGCATAAGCTTAAAGTGGGCTTTTGTTTTTCGGGCGGTCTGCTGATTGAACAATCGTTCCTCGACCGTCTCACCAGCAAAAGCCCGAACCGTCGTCACGTTGGTGATAGCGTCAGCCAGCTTGGCCGTCGTTTCACTTTCGCTGTTAGAGAGCTTGTTATTAAAGGGAATTTGCTTCTGCATACGATGGTACACCACGGCGAAGTAAGCCGCTGAAACACCGGTAAAGACCAAGGCGTAGACTGGGTTAACAAATATTAGGACAATCAGTGAAGCAAAATATGCCGTCAAGCCGTTTAAGATATTCCAGTTGAAAGCGTTGGAAAGCGTATCATAGGCACTCACAAATTTGTTGGCTTGCGATACCAGCGCCCCACCGAAACGGTCCGAGTGAAACTTATTATCCATATATTCGATGTGCCGGAAGATATGTTCCATAATTTTTTGCTCGGCTTTGATGATATAGGTCCAGGCTGACTGAGCCTGGGTCTGCCAGATTACGCTTGCCAGTAAGGCGGTAACGCTATAGATAATGAAATACGGCTCAAAGACATGAAACGTAATAGCCTGATGCGTGGCATACAATTTCTGTAAACGGTTGAAAGCCAGCGCGACAATTAATTGCGGCAAAATACTGTCGGCAATGACACCGACCATAGAGCCGATTGTGGCGTACCAAAACAGGAATGGGTAGGGCTTCGTAAAACGCCAAAAAATCTTCAGCGTTTGTTTAATTGTAGCGTTCGACGTAGTGGATTTCATAGCACACTGCCTCCTGCAGTGCGGATTGGTTTAAGGGTGTAATTTTAAAAGTATGTGTAGGTTTTGAAGAGTTAGCATACGCCTGGGGCGGTGCTGTCGAATGATATGGTTGGTAATGTGTACATTTTGTGCCGCCTCCGGGTTAGATCACCCCTAGGGATGAAGTTGCTAAATAGTGCTTTCTATATTATACTAAAAGATCGATTGATGCAAATAAAATAATTATGGTTATAATCTAAAGTACTATGGAAGGCGCTCCTCTTACCAACGCGACTGATTCGGAAGACCATTTTACGCCTAAAAAACCCAAACAGAAGCGCGAGAAATACGAAGATCTAGACGATGATGCCGCAGCGCTGCACCGTCGCCGGCATATTGCCCGTGAGGCGCTGCGCCATGAAGAAGCGCAGCGATCGCTATCCCTAGAGGCCAACGCGCCGCGTATTGCCAGCCGCGTACTCGAACAGCGCCAACGGGCTCCGGAAGCTACCCAGCTGCACGGTCAACAAAAATCCCCAGAACACATCGGGCATATGCTGCTGACGGCCGAGGCGGATCATAGCACTCGAGAAGGATTACGCCCCTCCTATGGCCCAGAAAGAATCCAATTGCGTCCCGGTATGCACATAGAAACGCTCAGTCGAGCTGAACTCTTGGAGCTCAGTCGGCAGATTGCCGTCGAAACTACCTCACTGCGTGATGTCTATGAAACACATCTGATCGGTGAACAGGCGCTGCGCCGCATCATCGCTGAGTATCTCCAAGGTGGCGATATTCACCATATCTTGCAACGGGAGATTTTGGAGCATGAAATTGACTTTGAACGCGACCCGGCTCTCCGCGATGCTTCAGCCGTGACTAATTATGATCACCACGAAAATTCCCAAGTTATTGCTCCCGGCAAGGATGCCCTGAATCAACTGCTGCAAAAAGCCCAAGCCGTCATTGGCATGAGTGATGATGACGAGAACCTAAGTTATGACCGAGCCCATAGGTCAGGAGAGCAACACACCGCAAGCCCCCCGCGCCTCAAGCGCGGTCCTGTCGACTATGTTATGGCAATTATCATTGTCATGCTTATTATATTAGTTTTGGTCCTACTCTTCGGTCACAAGTAAGATTCCGGTATAATACAGCACATATGCAAAAGATTCTGCTCTACTATAAATTTGTGCCGGTCAAAGATCCCGAAGCACTGCGCCTCTGGCAGCGGACTTTAGGTGAAAAACTGCAGCTGAAAGGCCGTATCCTGATTGCCGAACACGGTATAAACGGTACCGTTGGCGGCGAGCTCGCTGATTTAAAAGCGTACGTTGCTGCTACCAAACAATACCCCGGCTTTAAGGATATGAAATTCAAGTGGAGCGACGGCAGCCGGAACCACTTTCCGAAATTAATCGTCAAGGTACGTCCGGAAATTGTCACCTTTGGCGCCGCGGAAAAAATAAAGGTTACCGAGCACGGTATTCAAGGAGGCGGGACCCATCTCAAGCCCGAGCAGGTACATGAGCTCGTGAAGGAACGGGGCAAAGCAGTCGTCTTCTTTGATGGCCGCAACGCCTATGAAGCTGCCGTCGGTAAATTTAAGGGTGCCGTAGTAACCGGAGCTAATCATACGCGGGATTTCGCTAAAGAATTGAAAGACCCCAAATATAACGATTTGAAGGATAAAACGGTTATCACCTACTGTACTGGCGGCATTCGCTGTGAAGTCCTGACGGTACTGATGAAGGAGGAAGGCTTCAAGGATGTCTATCAAATCGATGGCGGTATCGTAAAGTATGGTGAAGCGTACGGCGACGACGGTCTTTGGGAAGGATCACTGCATGTCTTTGATGATCGCGGCGGCATAAAGTTCAGTGATACAGCGAAAGATCTCGGCACGTGCGCCTACTGCGGCGGTAGCACCAGCAGCTACATCGACTGCAGCGACCCTGTCTGTAATAAACTATTTCTCATATGTGACGGCTGTCAGTATACCCACTGCCCAAGCTGTACTAAGGAGCAACAACCGAGCGCACGGTAGCCCGGGCGGCGCGTGACAACTGCGTGTCTTGCGGGGCCTGATACATAATGTGCAAGTCTTCTTCATCACGGAGCAACTGGGCTAAGTCGACCAAGGTTTCTGCTTGGCCAAGGATTGGTTCACCAAACCACCCGTCTTCAATGCCATTGGCGGTTTCGTGCGAAGCTCTCCTGATAGCACTCCGAAAAGTCGCATAGGTATCTTGCGATAGGCAATTGTCTCGTATGTGATGGCAGACGCCCTGCATGAAAAATTCCATGATCTCATGTTCAGCCTGGGCTTCCTCGACCTCAAGGGCATCGACTATATCGGCAAGGGGTATTGATGGATCAGCCATCATACCGGATTGCAGAGTGCTCAGACAAGCATAGGTGCTGGCTATCGCCTCTATACGAACGCCCGTTGCTGAGATAGGGTTTATTTCGGGGAACATGTCCGCGAAGCCATGCATTTCCCAGGCCTCTGACACCGGACTGATCAGATGATCTGGATACTGTTGATCAAATTGTGGCATGCGTGCCCCCTACAGTTATTGTAGCGCCTTTAGGCCGCGGCTTCACCGGATAAGAGGCGTTGTGCCTCAATGGCAGCAGCAGTAGCGAAGAGGCCACAATATGCCTCTAAATCTTCAGGAAGTACCATAACGCCTTCTACGGCGCAGCCGAGGACGTTCGGATCAAGCGTGCCAAGCGGTGCACTAAAGGCGCTGCCGTCTAAACCATAACGCAGCAAATTATCGCTAATTGCTCGGGCATTTTTTCTAAATTGAATTTCATCACCATTCGGGGCGGCGGGGTAGGTGCCAACTAAACGCACTTCGCCTGATTCAAGTCTATCTTGTAAAGCCATAATTTTACAATATTAACATAACTAGTCAATATAGTCAACACGGCGATACAATAAAGGAGTGAGTAACGTTATTGAGCGCAAATTACAGGAGCTGCCAAAGGAGCCGGGTGTCTACTTCCATAAAGATAGCAAGGGAGACATTATTTACGTCGGTAAAGCCGCCGTACTCCGAAACCGCGTACGTCAGTATTTCCAGACTTCTCGAACGCGGGACCCAAAAACCGAGGCCTTAGTTGCAGAAATTGCCGATATTGACTGGATGATCGTGGACAGTGAACTGGAGGCTCTATTTCTCGAAGCCGAAATGATCCGCCGCTATATGCCGCGTTATAACATCCTGCTGCGGGACGATAAAGCCCTCAGTTATATACGCATCGATTACGATAGTGACTACCCAACGGTCACTACCACCCGCCGTCCCTTAGATGACGGTGCCCGTTACTTTGGCCCGTATTTTAGCACCCAGGCAGTTCGCCAAGCTCTCAAGCTGCTGCGCCGGGTTTTCCCTTTTGCTACCAAGCGGCTGGCGGGCCAGAAGCGCGCTACGCTGCATTACCACTTAGGTCTTGATCCAGGTCTGGAGGAAGGGAAGACAGCTCTGGAAGATTACCGAACCAATCTGCGCAAGCTCATTGCCATTATTGAGGGCAAGCGTAGCCGTATTATCCGCGAACTCGAAAAAGACATGAAACGAGCCGCCAAAGCGAAAAACTTTGAAGAAGCCGCCAAGCTGCGCAATCAGATCTTCGCCTTGCAGAACCTGAACAAGCAAGTTATTTTCAGCGACAAGGAATTCCTGGATATCAGTAAAGACCATGCCCTCAATGAATTAGTTAACTTGTTAAGTATGGGAGCATTTCCGCGGCGGATCGAAGGTTATGACATCAGTCATATGCAAGGTACCGACGTGGTAGCCAGCATGGTAGTCTTCACTAACGGGGTCAGCGATAAGGCTGAATATCGTAAATTTAAAACCAAACGTAATCAGAACAACGATTTCTACAATATGCATGAAACGCTAAAACGGCGCCTCAGTGAGCGGAACGTCAAAGCCTGGGGGCTGCCGAGCCTGGTATTAATTGACGGCGGCAAAGGTCAACTGGATGCCGCCACGACGGCCCGCGATGAACAGGGGCACCAGCGCATCCCTTTTATCGGGCTGGCTAAGCGCGAAGAACAGATTGTTATCCATAAAACCAAGTCCAATGTGACGCTTAATGAACAGATCCTGCACCAACTCGGCGGTTTCTTAAGTGAAAGCGACGATTTCCTGCTGGTTAATGTGCCCCACAATACCAATCTGGTAAAACTGCTGCAGCGTATTCGCGATGAATCCCACCGCTTTGCCGTCAGTTATCACAGTGTCCTGAAGGTCAAGCGGCAGACTGCCAGCGCTCTGGATGAGATTCCTGGCATTGGCACGGTTACTCGCAAGAAGCTCCTGAGAACCTTTGGCAGTAAGCGGGGCGTCAGCGGTGCCTCATTGCAAGAGCTCAGTGCAGTAGTTGGTGATAAAAGGGCTCACGCCCTCAAGCAGTACTTAACAGATTGACCGATTCGCTTGCGTGCAACGGATACGCTCATGGTATACTAGCACCGAGGCGTGGCACTTATGTTTAAAAAATACTTTGCCGATGAACAAAAAAGGCTGAAATTCTTAAGTTCTACAGCAGTCGTGCTGGCCGTGGCAGCTATCGGTACCTATCTATTGGTCGGCAGTCATGCGGCCAATCCTTACGCAAGTATTCCAGCTAATCAAGGTACGCTCACCAATGGCGCGACGTCGCAAGCGTGCAGCGGAGCGATTAACGGTAGTTGCGTGACCTTTGGCCAGCCTGTTGCCATGGACGGTAACGTAGCTTTAGATTTGGTACAATCGGGCGCGCCGTTTGCGTCTGACAGTTTCTGGAATACCCAAGTACCGAGCAATGTAACACTCAATCCGAACAGCGCTGACTATGTCAATGAGATAGCCAATCAGGTATGTTATGGCTATACTACTTTTTCCACGGCGCCGCTCAGTTCCTGCCCGAGCAGTATCCCCCCGGTAAATGGCACCTGTATCTATGGCCGAGCGCCGGTAAATGGTGCCTGTTCCCTGTCAGATACTTCGGCGTTAAATACCACAGAGTGGAGTGGGCCCCTGTATGTTGTCCCCGCTAACCAACCGCTCCTGCCGGTGACTAACATCTGTAGTACAAGTACGGCCTTTAACAATTCAGTAGCTGGTGGCGTACCAATTCCGGCTGACGCTCACGGGGCTGGAGGGGCGTATGTACCAAATCCCCCGATTATCACTAACCATGGCACTACCGGAACGACAACCGCTTACTATGTCGTTGCTTCCGTTACCGCCAGCGGTAGCACCACTGAACCGTCGTCTTCTGGTGTTACCAGTACCAGCAATGCCACCCTATCTACGACTAACTATAATACTATTACCTGGACCCCAGTTGCGGGGGTTACCCAGTACAAGATTTACCGTAACTATTCCAATGGTACCCCCTCGTCAGAGGGCTTGATTGGAACGGTTAGTCCTGAGAATAGTAATAGTGGACCACAAACCTTCAATGACACCGGTTTGTCCGGTACGACAGCTCCGACAGGGAGTGATACCGATGAAGAGGTCACGATTTACCAACCATCAACTAATAAAGAGTGGGAGTTCTGGCACTTCGCGAAAGATAGTAGCGGTAATTGGACTGCCTGTTGGGGCGGGGGAATGAGCAATGTCTCTACTGGCAATGGTATTTTCCCGAATGACCTAGGTGCCACAGCCACCAGTCTGCCCCTGCTTGGCGGCATCCCTCGTATCAGTGAATTCCGGGCCGGACAGATTAACCACGTCATGGGTTTGAGCCTTGGAGAGAATTTTTACAGAACGGAGATCACGCCCGCTACAACGCCCCCTACCTATACGGTTCCCGCTAACGTTACGGATCCCGGCAATGTAGCGTACTCGTGGCCGGCAACCCGTAATGACGGGGTAAGTAGCAGCCCCTTAGCCATCCCCGAGGGCACTCGTTTTATTCTGAATCCCAACCTGGATTTAAGTACGCTTGGTCTAAGCCCCATGGCCATGACCATTGCGGTGGCGGCTCAGAAGTATGGCTTTGTGGTTGATGATACATCTGGTAGTGTCAGTATTCGCCTCCCCGACCCTACTACATACACGGTGGCTGGCCTGCCGAATCCCTACACAAGCGGCCCTGGTGTCGGCGGAGTTGGTAATCAAGGGCTATACGAGGGGGCTTCTTCAAACTCAATCATGAAGAATTTTCCCTGGGATCAACTAGAAGCCCTGCCATTTAACTACGGTGAACCATCGTAAAAAACAGCCCGCGAGGCCTTGGTATATGCTGATACGCTCCTTGCACAGCCACACGCAGCGACTCAGGCTGTTAACCACAATTCTGGTAGTGCTTGCTGTTGCTGCTCTCGGTACTTACATACTGGTTGCGAGTCATGCCGATAATACGCCCTATACTTCCACGACGGCTGATAGCGGTACCCTCAGTGGAGGGGCAACCAATGCCACAGACTGTGCCGGTGCCAGTGATGGCAATTGTACGGTCTTTACCGGGTCATCCCCTATGGATGGCTCAGTAGCCCTAGCGCTGAATCAACCCGGTGCACCCTTTGCTGCGAGTAGCTTCTGGAACACCCCATTACCGGATGATGCACCGGTGAATGCGAACACTCCTGACTATATTAGTGACATCAATGCCGCACTCTGTTTGCACCCCGAACAAACATCATCCAGCAACTCATGTTTAGTGCCGAACTACGGTACCGTCAATATCAGCCAATACAGTGCACCACTCTACATAGTACCGGCCAACCAACCACTGGTAGCAGTAGCGGGCGCCTGCGCCAATCCGAAACCGGGAACGGATTATACTTCACCGCCAGACTTTGCAGAAGACGTGTTGGCCGGTGGTATACCAATCCCGGCCGATGCTCACGGAGCTGCTGGTACGGATGAAGAGATTCAAATTTATCAGCCTTCGACCGATACGGAATGGGAAATGTGGCAGTTCCAAAAAGGAAGCAGCGGGGAGTGGCAAGCCTGTTATGGTGGGGTGATTACTAATGTTTCTCAAAGCGACGGTATCTTCCCCAATAACTTCGGTGCAACGGCCACCAGCTTACCGCTGCTCGGTGGTGTTGTCCGGATTGATGAACTGCAGGCGGGGCAGATTGATCATGTGATGGGGTTACAGCTCGCCAACAACTTAATTAAGAGCGTTATCCCAGCCAATACTCCAGGGGCTACCAACGGTATATCCTGGCCGGCTAGCCGTACGGACGGCACCAATACCAGCGACACCGCTATACCTGAGGGCTTGCGCTTGCGCTTACCTCCGGCATGTACCACGCCACCAGCGCCTGCCATTAGTCCCTGTATAACACTCAGTGACTATGATCTGACACCCTTAGCCAAGACGATTGCCATAGCCGCCCAAAAGTATGGTTTTGTGGTCTATGATACTGATCCTAATGGCGTCAATATTCGTCTCGGCGACCCAACTGCCTATACGACAGCCGGGCTGCCAAATCCCTATACAACTGGTCCGGGGGTCGGCGGAGTTGGTAATAAGGGACTCCTCGATGGCGTGCTTCAAAGTCACATCATGCAGAATTTTCCCTGGGATCAACTCGAAGCCCTGCCATTTAACTACGGTGAACCCAGCAGCTAGATACACAAGTTTGCTATACTGGACACTTGACTATGCAAGCAAGCTTTAATAGCGAGTTTTTTATTGGCAACCGGCAGCGTCTGAGAGATTTGTTCACCGGTACCGCACCCATTGTCTTAACCGCCAGCGGTCTCCTGCAACGCGGCGGTGACGTTACCTATAACTTTTCCCAAGATGCCAGCTTCTGGTATCTCACCGGTATCGACAAGCCGGATATTACGCTGGTCATGGACCGTGACCGTGAATACCTCATTGTGCCGAAACTTTCACCAATTCGAGAAGCCTTTGATGGCAAAACACTGACCGAAGAACTGAGCCGTATCTCCGGCATCCAGACCATCTACGAGTACGAAGATGGCTGGAAACAGCTGGCGACGCGCCTCAAAAAGGTAAAGCATGCGGCTACTCTGGCCAGTCCGCCGCCCTATGTCGAAGTCTACAGCTTATACACTAATCCGGCTCGGGCAGTACTTGCGACCCGACTCAAAAGCTACAACAGTGCTCTGGAGCTCCTGGATATCAACCCGCACCTCATTCGCATGCGCATGATCAAGCAAGCACCGGAAATCGCGGCTATCCAGTCGGCGATAGACATTACCATTGCTTCACTGAAAGCCGCGACGCGGCCAACCCAGATGCAGAAGTATACCTATGAATATGAACTGGAAGCGGCTATTGCCCAAGGCTTTCGTGTGCGCGGTGCCAGCGGCCATGCCTTTGATCCAATCGTTGCTGGCGGGGAACGCGCCGTTACCTTGCATAATCTGGCGAACAACGCTGCCCTGTCGTCTGATGAGCTAATCGTTCTTGATGTCGGCGCCGAAGTCAGCCACTATGCCGCCGATATTACCCGTACCATTGGTCTGAAAACGGTATCTCGCCGCCAACGCGCCGTGCATGAAGCCGTACAGGAGATTCAACAGCATGCCTTCGAACTCCTGAAGCCCGGGGTACGCTTACGCGAATATGAACAGCAAGTTGAACACTTGATGGGCGAAAAATTACGCGAACTCGGTCTAATTAAAAGTATTACCCATGAAGCAGTGCGGCACTATTATCCCCACGCCACCTCACATTTCCTGGGGCTGAATGTCCATGACGTCGGTGACTATGAGCGGCCGCTGGAGCCGGGCATAGTCATGACTGTTGAACCGGGCATCTACATTCCCGAAGAAGGTATCGGCGTACGCATAGAAGATGATGTCCTGATTACCTCCCGGGGTATTAAGATCCTCAGCAACAAGCTTCCCCGTACCCTGTCCTAAAGCATGGCAAAATCCTGTACAATAAGCATTACTACCTATGAATAAGAATAAGCCACTGAATAAGCCGCCCTATCGTTTTCTCACCCGCTGGCTCGTCTGCAGTCTGGGTTTATGGATTGCCGCCGCTATCTTAAGTACCAGTATTAGCTATGGCAGCCGTTTCGGAGTGGTCATTATCGCCGGGCTGATACTGGCCATTATTAATACCATCGTCAAGCCGATCATTATCTTCCTGTCATTGCCGGCCCTGCTCCTCAGCCTTGGCCTGTTCATGATTATTATCAATGGCCTGACGGTGCTCATCGCTTCGAAGCTGTACCACTCACTGCACGTGACTAATTTCTGGGCAGCAGTATTTGCCGGTATGGTCATCGGCCTGGTAAACTTATTAGTAACAGCCATATTGGAGGGCGTAACCACAAAATGAGCGTATACAACTACATCACTCTCGGCTCGATGTTACTCATGACTTTCTTAATCTTGATTCAAACCCGCGGCGCCAGTCTCGGGGCTGGACTTGGCGGTGCCGGAGAAGTAAACACTACTCGCCGCGGTACCGATAAAACCATTTTCCAGCTGACGATTATTTGCGCCTTGGCGTTTAGCTTATCCCTGATATTCGGCGTTATTGTCAAATAGTTATCATTCATGCAATTCCGCCTCATCCGACTGCGCTTTCGTCGTCATCTGCGGCGTAGCCAAAAACAAGTAGAAGAAATGGGTACCCAGGCTGAGCAGCACCTGGAGCGGCATTTCTTTACGCGCTTTGAACACTTGCTGCCGGTGCGGCGCTTTGTGCTGGGCTGGGTCGGCCTGGTGGTCATACTCATTGGTGCTGTGCTGGCCCAAAGCTTATCACTGAGCACCTATTTTCAGAGCCTCCATACTATCCCGGGCGGCATCTACACTGAAGGTGTCTTTGGCCGCTTTACAAACGCCAACCCCATCTACGCCACCAGTGAAGCCGATACCACCGTCTCTCGCTTGGTCTTTGCCAGCCTTTTTGACGCCAGTGACCAGGGCTCCTTAGTCGGTGATCTGGCGACGAACTACAGCGTCAATACCAAAGGCACCGTCTACACCGTACACCTCAAGTCCCATCTCACCTGGCAGGATGGCAAACCGCTCACCAGCGCCGATGTCGTCTTTACCTATCAGACTATCCAAGATCCGGATGCTTTGTCGCCGCTCCTCAGTAGCTGGCGGGGGGTGAACGTGACGGCGCCGAATCCTGACACCGTAGTCTTTAGCTTGCCCGATCCCTTAGCTTCTTTCCCGTATAGCCTGACGACCGGCATTTTACCGAAACATATTCTCCAGAACGTACCGGCAGCCGATCTCCGCTCCGCCGACTTTAACACCATTCACCTGGTTGGCTCCGGACCGTTTGCCCTGCAAGGTATCCAGGTCAACAGCAACGGGAATCCCGATATGGACGAGGAACAAATTGGTCTGGTACCCTTTACGCACTACGAAGGCGGCAAGCCCAAACTGGATAAATTTGTCGTAGATGTCTACGCCAGCCAGCCAGAGCTTACCAAAGCCTTTACCGGCGGCCAGCTCACCGCTATGGAAGCGGTTAATCCACCCTCGCTCAGCGTCCAAACCAAGCCGGGAGTAGTTGCCACCAGTCTCATACTCCGGGCCGCGAACATGGTCTTCTTCAAGATGTCCAGCGGAGTACTCGCTGATCAGCAGGTACGGCAGGCTTTAGTAGCCGGCGCCAACGTCCCGGCTATTATTCACCAGCTTGGTTATGACACGCCGGCGGTGCAGGAGCCACTACTCGTGGGCCAAGTAGCCTATGATCCGACCTATGCCCAGGCTCCTTTTAATCTGAGTACTGCCAAGCAGTTCTTAACTGCCGATGGCTGGGCAGTCGGCAGTAATGGCTTGCGCTCTAAAGCTGGCCAACAGCTTGCCTTTACGCTGACTGCTGCCGATACGGCTGAGGACCACTTCGTTGCCGGTTTTTTACAGAAACAATGGCACGCTTTAGGTGTGCAAGTCTCTCTTCAGTATCTTGATCCAGTAGATTTCCAAAGTGCTCTTGATTACCACAATTATGACGCAGTCTTAAATGGTATTTCCATCGGTATTGACCCCGACGTTTATGTTTATTGGGCAAGTTCGCAGGCCAGCATCACGGCTGCCAACGACCTCAACTTTTCTGAATTTAAAAACACCGCCGCCGACACTTCCTTGGAGGCTGGCCGCACTCGTCTGGACCCCTTGCTGCGCACCATTAAATACCAGCCTTTCTTACAAGCTTGGCAGCAGGCCGCACCGGCCCTCGGCCTCTACCAGCCGCGTCTCTTATATCTGACAAACGGCTACGTGAGCGGTTTAGAGCAGGGCCCGATTGTTTCTTCAGCCGATCGGTTTAATAACGTTCAGAACTGGGAAATCCGCCAAGCCAAAGTCACGGACTAGCCCAGCAGACATCGCTTGAGTTATTGCGCTAAAACAGATACCATATGATGGTCTAAGCCCATGCGGATGTGGCGGAATTGGTAGACGCGCTAGCTTCAGGAGCTAGTGAGCTTCGGCTCGTGGAGGTTCAAGTCCTCTCATCCGCACCATCATCTTCGGACTAAAACCTCCACGGCCCGTAAGGGCTGGAGGTTCAGCGCCCGCAGGAGCCGAATCTGGCTCTTGTGGGCGCTGGTCGTTGTGGGCGTCTCGCTGGCGCAGCACCCCGTTGATGGTGTCCTCTAGCTCGTGCTCGCTTTGAGCGACGATCGCTCGGCGTAGCTGGTCGCCGAGGATCACGTCGAATGGTGGCGCCAGCTCGCCCGTGACCTCTCCCTCGTCGCTGAGCAGCAAGCGCTTGAAGAACGCCATGTTGAACTGCCTCCTGAGCCGGTCGTTGGCCTCGCCGTAGGCTGCATGGCAGTCGCCAGCTCGCGTCAGGGCGCGGGCGAGGTTGGCCTCAGCCTTCTGGAAGTCGCTTTCGACCTCGGCCAGACGGCCTTCGGCGTTGGCGATCTCGGCCGTGAGACGATCTTGCTCGCTCTTGAGCAGGTCGAGCGGGATCGCATCGGCGTAGTGCGCATCGAGCAGCTTCTTGCGTTCGCCTTCGAGCTGTCCGAGCCGCCGCGTCTGCGCCATGCGCTCGCACTCGGCACCCTTGCGGAGCTTCGCCAGCTCGTCTCCGAGATAGGCCCGCAGCCGGGCAGTCTCGGGCTCGGGGAGCTGGATCGTGGAGTAGTAGGCGGCGATGGCTGTCTCGGCAGCCTCGATGCGGATGGCGCGCTGCTTGCAGCTCGTCTTGTCGCGCTGTCGCCCGATGCAGATGAAGTAGGGATAGGTGCCGCCTCGGCCTTTGGCGTGGCAGACGATCAGGCGCGAGCCGCACTGGCCGCAGTAGATCGAGCCCTTGAGGTAGTGCGGGTGTTCGCGGTCCTTCTCGCCAGCGAAGTTCTTGGCAGAGAGCAGCCGCTGAACCTCGTGCCACGTCTCGGGCGTCGTCAGCGGCTCATGCCTGCCGGGGTAGAGCGCGCCTCGGTAGCGAACCAGGCCCATGTAGTAGGGATGGCGCAGCAGCGTGTGCAGATGCGAGACGGCCAGCGGTTTGCCGCCTCGCTGTCCCGGTGCCGTCGTTAGCCCTCGGTCGGTCAGCTCGGCCAGCAGGCGCCGGATCGTCCAGTCGCCAGTCGCATAGGCATCGAACGCCCAACTCATCAGCGGACCGCGCTCGGGATCGACCTCGATCGTTCGGACTTCGCGGCCGTTCTCGAATCGGCGGACGTTCAGGTAGCCCGTGAGCGCCCGGCCGGGTGTACCGCCGTTCTTGGCCTTCTGCGTGGTGCCCTTGATGACCTCCGTCGCCAGGTTGCGGCTGTAGAACTCGCTGATCGACGCCATGATGCCGTGCAGCAGCAAGCCGGACGGCGTTTGGTCAATGTTCTCGGAGACGGACACCAGCTCCGCGCCTGCCTGCCGGATCGCCAGATTGATCGCCACGTCATCGGCACGGTTGCGCGCCAGGCGATCAATCTTGTGCACAATGACGTACTTGACGGGATGCTCGGCGATGTACTGGAGCATCCGCTGTAGTTCCGGCCTGTCGGCGGTCTTGGCTGACTCGCCACGCTCCACAAACTGCTCGATCAAGGCTGCCTTGATGCTGGCAGCCTTGCGCTTGCACGCCTCGCGCTGCGCCGGGATCGAGAAGCCCTCAGCTTCGCCGCCCTTCTCGGCCTGCTCCTTGCTGGAGACGCGAATGTAGGCGACGGCTGGAGCACCATTCAACTCACCGGCTCCTACTTGTGTCATCAACACCGCCTCTTGTTGCACGGTCGATACCTCTTAGTGTTGTTAAGTGTACCACAATTAGTCAATGGGTTATTTTGCATATTGCTACCCCCCTTTCTGTTAATAGTTAGCGTGTTAATTAATCGAACAGAGCGCTGTCACTGCTTTCTCGCTGGTCGTCACCACGAACAACCTGTCAGGCAATTGTCGGTCTCGGTCAATAGCCTTCCGCACCCGCTCGGCTCTCACGTCGTCGGGCACGACCCAAGCGACGCGAGGAAAGACGCCATGCGCTATCTGCTCTTTGCCGGACTGGTAGTACGCCACGTAGAGCCGGCACTTTTTGAGCACGGTCGAGATGCTCTCGCTACTGCGGTCCAGCTCAACGAACCAGCGCAGCTCGTAGCCGCGACTGTCGATCGCCAGGAAAGCGTCGGGTCGCAGCCAGCGCCGACCACCGCTGCTGGCGAAGTCGCGCCAGCAACCCGGTTCGGCTTGGACGTCTAGCAGTTCGCAGCGGCCTTGACGGCTGGCGAGCTGCACACCCACGATGAGCTGCGCCACAGCAAGCGTATGGTCGAAGAAGCGCAGCCCCGGCTCGTGGCCGCGCTGCCGTGGTCCGCTCAAGCCAAGCACCCGCTGACCAACCGGACCAAGCGCCAGGACCAGCCCAGCCGATCCGGCCCGGATGCCGCCGACGCGGCGCTGCAAGGCACACAAGAGCTGAGCACGGCACAGCCGCGTGACCACCCGTTGCCGGGCGCGCGTCGCCGCCAACTCATTGGTGTGCTGCTCGGCCGGGAAGTGGATCGCTTGAATCTGCCGGGCACTCATCAGCCGCAGATCGGCAACCTGTCGGATGATGGCGAGGTCTCGATCGCTCAGACGCTCGCGGAGACGCTCCACCCCCCTTACGCTGACATAGCGTCTGGTGTGTGTTGAATTACTCATGCTCTGCCCACGCTTCTTTTCCTTCTCTTTCGTTACCAATGTGGACGAGATGAGAAGGGTTACGGGCAGTGCTCAGCCCTACCCGACGCGACGCTCTGTACCCTCTGCGGCCGACAACCGCACCCCCCGCGTCACGTCGCCAGTGGAACCGGCAAGCTCGCACCGATACCGACCGCTCCCTGTTAGCCGTCAATCCGACCGGCCGAGACGCCCGCCGGCCCAGCGGGCACAGAAAATGGTGAAGCAGGCACCATACTTTCGTCGCCATTCTCGCCTCAATTTTCGCTCCGCGACGGGTTGTATGCCCACTCCCAGCCCACGCGACGCGACGGGCGACACGACGCCTACACATTGCTGCCTCCGCTGACCCGTCGCCGGGGCGAGAGGTCGTCGTGCTCGGATGGCCGGTGGCCGGCAATGAGCGTGCGCAGCTCGGCCTCGATGGTCGCTCGATCGACGCCGTAGTTCCGCTGCGAGATTGCTCGAACGGCCGCCGGATCGCTGCACGGCTCATGTGGCGGGAAGGTCCGCAGACTGCACCACGGCTGCACGCTGCCACCACTAACGAGCTGGGCGTAGCAGGCAAAGGCATCGAGTCCTTGGAAGTCCTCGGCATCCAGACTGCTGCCGCCGGCGATGATCCGGGCGTCCTCTGCTGGCAAGCGGAACGCTACCCGTGACTGCGCGTTCGCCAGCACCGCCGAGCGCATCGCCGCGTCCAGTTGGTGCAGGTATTGGTGCGCTAGGCCGAAGCCGACCCCCAAACCTCGCGCCTGGGCCAGGGCGTCAGCGAAGTCGAGCGGCAGGTGCAGGTAATCCTGAAACTCATCGACCACCACGAACACCGGGTGCCGCCTATCCCGCGGTATGACGCTGCGCCCGAGAATGGCCTGCCAGAGCTGGGAGATAACCAGGCTGCCAAGCAGACTGGCCGTCTCCGGGCCGAGCAGCCCCTTATTGAGATTGACGAGCAAGACTTTCCGCTCGGTGAAAACCCGCCGCAGATCGAAGCTGCCACGGGCTTGCCCGATGATGTCCCGCATTTCTGGCCGAAGTAGCAGCGGACGCAGCTTGTTCATAACCGGCGCGATGGCCGCTGCCCGTTCCGGCTCGCTCCAGGC
>Ga0210398_10001150_pt1 | contig 28361 bp, 39 predicted proteins | sample IncBWC4OmetaG_FD_161047 | JGI IMG/M metagenome (GOLD analysis project Ga0210398, IMG submission 161047) | Forest soil microbial communities from Barre Woods Harvard Forest LTER site, Petersham, Massachusetts, United States - Inc-BW-C-4-O | ecosystem: Environmental > Terrestrial > Soil >... | reverse complement strand
AATCCCTTTGGAACACGTCGTGGCACTCTTCCGCAAGCACGTTGCCGACGTAGAGATCGCCGAGGACTTCCCTGCTCTCGATGAGAGAGACTTGGCCTATGCGCGGCTCGCGGCACGACTTGGACAGCCACCAGGACGGCCAAAGAAGCGCTTGCGAATCGAAAGGGAGCCCGGTGCCCGCCGTTGATTCGCATCTTGCTGGACGAACATGTTTCGCCGTCTTTGGTCGGCAAACTCGGTGATAAGGGTATCTTTGCTGTGGCCGCAACACATGTCGGCTTGTCTGGGGAACCGGACGCGAGAATCTGGAACTACGCTTTCGAAAATGACTTTGTCGTCGTTACATGCAACGCGCGCGATTTTATCCGGCTTCTCAACGTCGAGGTGCACCCGGGTCTGATTGTGCTCCGCGAGGGCGGCCTGACCCGCGACGAACAATGGGACCGTGTCCAACCCGTAATCGCATACATCTTGGAATCTAGCGATGAGATTTCTTGGTGAACAAACTGGTCGAAATCTCGGGTGTGGACGAGTGGGAAATTCGCGAGATTCCAAAACCGTGACCATGCAAGGAACTGCGGTGCACCATAAGCAACGATTTCTGGTCACTCAACGATTGGCCAGATCATGTGCTACTAAAGTTGGGGGCTGTTTCCCAGCATGGGAGACCGCTATGGCAAACTGGTGGAAGATGTCGGCTACCGGCAAGACCAAGTAAAGAGAACTGGACTCGGTTTCGAGCTTCCAGAATCCGTTATTTGGGCTACGTGGGCTACAAATTTTGGAGGCAACTGCTGCAGCGTAATGAATAACCCAATGAAAATAAGGTGAAAGTGGTCGGGGCGAAAGGATTTGAACCTTCGACCTCCTGGTCCCGAACCAGGCGCTTCGGAAATCCTAAGTCGTTTCGGTGGTGTCGAATAGGAACCAAAACCACTTTTCTCCGAACCCCTTAATCGAACCTAAATTGAGCCTAAGCATGGCAGCAATTCTTTACGATAGTCATCGAGCTTCAGGCAGCCAGTTTTGAGCCCGAGGCCTGATTGATCTTTTGCGGTGCGCTTCATGTACGGCCTCCGCTGCTTCGGCACTGGCGCACCGCTCAGAAAGCACTCGGCCAACTGGCTCAGTCGATTCCTCATGCGACCAAACCCGCTTTTCGTGAGCCCCAGCCAATCGGCCGCCTCACCCTGTGTTCCGGTCGCGAGAATCGCCTCTATCGCGGGCAAAACCTTTAGGTCTTCCCGCCGCACGAAATTCACGAACTCCTCAAGGAATGCCCTATCGCCGGACTGTTTTTCAGAAGCCTTAGCGGCCACACGCAACTGCGCCGAATGCGCATGGCAGTATTCGTCATCCACGGAGCGGAAATCATCATCTTCGATTCGTCCAGCGAGCGACATGTTGCCGCGGTGGCACAGGGCATCCTTCATGCGCTTCGAATGCATGGTTCTGAATTTGTTGGCGAGGCAGAGATTGATGTAATTCCGGAACCGGGCTTAGCGGGTCTGGAAGGAATGGAAGAAGCGAACGGGTGTCACACGACAAAGACAAATGGAAGCGTCGAGATCAGTTAAAGCCCAAAAGACGATTACTGCCGCCTGAACTTTGACGCATCAACTTTTCTACGATCACTTTCTGGCGGTCGATCTTGTGCCATTCAACGGCAATTTCTTCAATGGTTCGACCGTAAGCCAAGACATTCTTGGTGGCGTCCTCCACCGTAAAGAATCCGTCAGCATCTTTTGGCGGGCGAACGTACAGGTGGATATTGTCCGTCATGGACGTTCCGGGTTTGTAGTATGAAGCATTGGCGAGCGGGCTGGTTTCGTTCGGCGGAACAATCGGCTCGGTTCTGAGCGAATCAGACCATCCTTTATTGAGCGCTAGTAAGCCGGGCATCAGGTCGTTCGGGAAGAACCCGATTTCGATTCCCGCTTCGACAAGGGAAGCGTGCCCGTAGACCGATTCGTGTTTGTCTGCCATACCGTATACGACTCGCGCTACCTTGCTCTCGATCAGTCGGGAAGTGCAGGACTTCTTCGGTGGGTTGCGCGTGGAACAGGGTTCAAGCGTCGTGTAGACGGTCGCGCCCTGCGCGTCAGCCTCGCTCAGTTTTTTCAAGGCGCAATACTCACCATGGTCGCCGCTGCCCGACTCGCCGCGATGCGCGGTTGCGAGAACTTTGCCGTCCTTGACGATGACCACGCCAACGAACGGGTGCGGACGGCCGTCTTCCGCGACGCTCTTCCCAGCTTCAGAGACGGCTAATTCGCAAAACTTCCGGTCGAAAAAAATTTGAATGAGTTCCTCGCCGGACTTCGTCAGGGAAACATCCAAGAGAAATTCGTCGCGTATCGCCATGTTCTTTGCCTTCGTGAGATGTCCGCTCGTTATAGCAGTCCTCAGCATCGCGGCTTGCGTGGTGGCGGAGATAGCCGTGGAGTCTACGTTGTCGTCGATGGTGTGACCACCCCGAAAACAGCTCAGGAAGTCGGCGTAGGTTGTGATCGGAGCCTGCGTAAGCTGCGGGTAGATGCTTCCCGGTGGGAGCTTTTCGTGAATGAGCAAGACGCCCTCTGGAGCAGGAGTCGGTCTAACGGAGACAACGTTAGCAGAAGGAACAGATCACGATCAATTCGGCGTATTAGTCGGTTCCAGCTAGAGCATACTAATGACGCTATGACCGCAATTGCTTCAGCGTTTACATCGGAAGGTTTTGTCATCGGCGCAGATGGCAGGCAGTTGGGCAAAGACAAAAAGATAATTTCAGAGTTTTCGCAAAAGATTTTCAATTTTGGGTATCGACACATCGATGTCGTCTACGCGTGGTGCGGAGAAACTGGCGTAGTCAACGAATCGAACGAAGTCATATATGACCTTTACGCGATAACTCGCTTAGCTTTGCGTTCTGCCGTTCAACTAGCAGGTAGACCATTTCCTTCCTTCATACAGCAGTCTTGTACGGGCATCTACGAGGGCATCATAAAAAGCCTCGTCGTACGACAAATTACTAACTCGGATTCTTTGCCGGAATCAAAGGCGCGGATGCTCTTGAATGGGTATTTTGATGGGCAGCCTTTTATGACCGAATTTCATGTTCGAGAAACCGACAGGATAAGAGTGCAGGCTGAACGAGTTCTAATGCCCATCCCTACACCTACGAGGAATTTGTTCAACGGCTGTACGCGTCAAAACAAGAAATATGAAAATGTTTTGCCCACAACTACCCTTGAGGCTCTAAAACTCGTATCCGATTACATTCGAGAGTGCATCGACAATTCCGACCCGGATTGTTCTGCAGTAGGTGGTCATCGGCATATCGCGCATCTCACCTCCGATGGCTTTTATTGGATTGACGCACCCACAAATTCGAACTGACCACTACCGCTCGTCAGGGCGACAGAAGATCCAACTTCCCGTTTCTCCCATGGAATTGTGGCGAAGCTGTACCGAGTCGCTAGTGCGGAGGTCTCGCAGCAGGTTGATGAAGGGCGGAAGTAACGAAATTCCGCTGACAGCGTTGCTGAAATCCACTACTTTTTCTTTTGTTGGCGGTATTTGTTGATTAGACTTTGTACAGCCCTGCGCCCCAAACAGCGCACTTTTTCCCAAGGCTTGGTTCCGTCTTTTCGCTGCTGAAGAAAGTTCACGCCAAAAAACATCGGTTCATATCGAAAGCCTTCTATGGCGGTCTCATCGGGAACATAACTCAATTCCCACAATCCACCACCGCTCAGCCCGTAGTATTCATAGAGTGGGCTATTTTGATCTGTGTGGGGATACACCGTGACGAAATCTAGCCCAAGGTCAGGATGGTTCTCTTCTTCAATCTTCCCAACAGGCGTGGCTCTCATTTCGAAATTGAGAATGGTAGGATCAGTCGGATCGTAGGTTGCAACCTGACCCGGCGCACCGATGATTACGTAGTCGTTTGCCAAATCTGCCTGCCCTCGTTTTTCATGAAGGAAACCGTAGAACGAAAGACGAGCGTCTAAACGTCCATGGTCAATAGGATTGATCGTTAGCAGCGTTAAGTCCGCGGACAATAAATCTGGACTGGTCACCTCACTTAGTGAGCATTCCTCCAACGCGGCAACGTATACCTCGGTCTTGTGAATGATTCTATCAATCATGCTAATGCAGATTTTTGTCTTTTTCCGCAGTGTGCGCCATACGTGATTGGCAGTGAGAATGAATTTCTCTCCGTCGATGGTGACCAGAGTGCCGCTGCCCCGAAGATGTACGAGGCCGTTACCCTCTTCTAGGAACGCAATCGAATGCTTGCAGACAAATCGACAAGCGTCGAAGTAGCGTTCAGTAGAAACTACTTTCGGTGGGGGCATTGGTCTCCAAACTCGGACTGCAGGGAAATGAGTATTACAAATCCTGCTAGTTCGCGCAATTTAGGCTCTTGAGCTTTGGAATGGAGCACCGGAACCGCTGTTGATCCGGTGCTCCCTCGCGTTTAAGCGGCTCTTCGCCAACAGGAGCGGGTTGACTGATAAGAAGGCACGTACTGGGCGTCGCGGATACGCATATAATCCACCCATTGAGGGGCGCATGATGAATCTGACAATGGAGGGAGAATGAATCTTAGCGACCTCTTAGCTGAGAAGGGCATTAAACCGAACGAGCCGAATCAGGTTCTTGTGATGCGTCATACGCCCACGGAGGAAAAACTCCGAAAGGTGCTCCCTTGGTTGGCGGCCGAACATCCCGAGATGTTCAATGCATATCAGCAAACGCAAAAGCCGACACAGGAGAAATCACTGTCGCGAGCAAATTATCTTGCGTCTTTCATCGGGCATGAGCCCGGTGAAGCCTTATTCATCGGTCTTTATGAAGTTCGCGGTAGCCACCCCATTTCCTGCAAAAAATATTGGCAAATTAAAGCTATTCAAGACTTGAGAAAGTATGGCGTTGGCGGGCTTTCCGAGGGTAATGCTTGTCTGTGGTTCGAATTGAACTTGACGAAGATTCTTGAGGAGTGGCGAGGCAAACTGATAGTGAATTGGCCTCCACTCGATCGGAATTGGTGCCGATGGGCACACGCCAATGAATTTCGGGTGAAAGCGATTGTTGAAGAGAGCCTCCTATCGCGCGTTCTGCCCGAGCCCGCCGAACTTGTGTTGTCGTGGGCGGAGCTAAAAATTCTCCCGAAATCTTGGCGTGCCGCCCTAGCTCAATGGCGTGGTATCTATCTCATTTTTGACATATCGGATTGTAAGGGTTACGTTGGGGCGGCATACGGAAAAGATAACCTCTATGGCCGTTGGCTGAACTATTCTGCGAAAGGCCACGGTGACAACACGCGTCTTCGCAAACGCTCGCCTGAAAACTTCCGCTTCTCAATCTTGCAACTTGTCTCACCCTCAATCGAACCAGAAGACGTGATTCGACTTGAAAGCACATGGAAGGAACGGCTGCATACCCGCGAATTCGGTCTCAATGGGAATTGAGGCCGCCGCTGACCTCGGACGCGACATCGTGGTGAACGCAGCAGTTTGTCAATTCCGAGAGCGCAGTAACTCCCAGTTCAAGGCACACGATCGGCTGTTGGGTGGGTAGTGGAGGCACGTCGGACATAGGGCGAGATTCGTCACACCCCAGAAAAGCGGAAATAAACGAAATAAACGGTAAAATCGCTCTACTCCACCCAGAGGCGATTACAGGCAGGGTGACCATCGTGGCATGGTTCCGGTAGGGCAGGCTGGTGCGGAGGTCACCATGACCCTTTGGACCAAGCTGGCGGGGCTTCGTGGTGGCTGACTGGAGGGGAGGAGACTAACGCTCAAAGATTCGCTCATACCCGACTTCGAAATCATCTTCAGAAATCCAGACTTGATTCGTCCTCCAGATTTCGTCTATGTTCTTAGGAACGGCAATCCTCTCGATCATCGCCGGGATGTCGTCCTCCGACAATTCATCTCCGAAAAAATCGAGGAGTACGACCTTCCATTTGTCCCGATACCCAAGGAACTTCCGAGATGCGTTTTCAAGTTGTTCCTTCAACGCCGGGGTGGTTCCCGCAATCGCCGTTTCCGGAACACGGTCTTGAAGGCTCACGTTCTGTGCGCTCTCGACGCAAATGCCCTTCCGGTCGCCGTACTGGTGGGAATCGATTCTACGGAAACTCCAATTTATCGGCGTGGACCATCTCATAGGTAAATCGGTAGGAACAAGCTTAGACAATGTTGTGCCGATGTTCCTTGCGATTACAGTTGCAGACTTCTTGTCGAGTGATCCTAATTGCTCGGCATCTACACTGACTTTGTAGAGCCCATCGCGATACCAGCCCTTCGCTGATTCAGAAATTAAGTCACCAAATAGATGAAATGTCTCCTCGTTGCGAACGTAGCTCGGAGGCCAAACCACCGATTTACGTTCGATGACCATCTGCTTGCCACTAAGTTTATCGGTCAGCAATACCTCGGGCTGTTTAGGTGTGGCCGGGCCAATGGGCAGGATGTCCAAGCATTCCGTGAGCGAATAGGCTGTTCCGCGTTCGCGGTTGTAATGAGAAACGAATACGTGCAGACCGCCCTCAAGCCATTCACATTTCCCGCGACGGTCGAAATGGCTAAACATTTTGTGTCTTCAAAAGACCATTACGATTGAGTTTCTTTCTTAATTTCGTCGATAAACCAGTCAAATGCCTTCAGGAATGTCAAACCCATCTCTCCCTTTGCAATGTCAGCCATCGATATTCCGGGTTGCCGATTGATGGCTTCCGCTGGCAATTTCTTGGGAAGAAACGAGTTTAAGAGTGCCAAAAGTTCCCGCCTCTTTTCCTCCGCTTCGAAGGGAGGCCTAGTTCGGAAATACTGGAAGTAAATGTTGACCTGTCCACTCGTGTAAGCGGCAAACGGCTGATAGGTGAAGCCGCCAGAATCGAGTTCTGGAACAAACGATCCGAACTGAAGGCCGTGACCCCACCAGATGCGAGACATATTGCGTTGAGACCACTCGTAAATCTTCCGCCCGATTGTTACGGCAGTATCGCCCTTCACTTGCAGTGCCTCGAAAAACCTGTCCTCCGTCCAAGCTTCTCCTCTTCCACTCGCAGCCTTTCGGCGCTCAGCTTCGGCAGTCTGGCCAAAAACTCGCGGAACCAGTGTTCTTAGCCCCTGACTTACATATTGCCGGAGTTCAACGGCAAGAACCTCTGCCGGGTCCATTTGCTGGTTCAGGAATTCCACGATCCTTTTTAGCTCAGGAGGAATCTGATCAGCCACGAAAAGCATTCGTACTCGCCCGGCCTGAAGGTTTGTCTTGACGCTCTGCCAGAATTCTTCAATGTCATGCGTCTCAACCAGAAATTCACGCAACACCTGATCACCGTCCACGTGATGGGCCTCACAAGTGCGCCCAAAATGATCGCGGATGGTTTCCAGTGGCCAATAGGCGACCGCATTGGCCGCATAATCGAGCATCTGTCCCACGACTTCGCGGCGGATTCGTGTGTCTGTGCTTCGCTTGACTTCGACGAGAGTAGGAATGCCGTCTTGGTCAACAAAGAGATGGTCGAGCGACCATTGGCCAGCGCCAGACTCCTGAGCGGGAACAGAGATTTCTCGGGCGATAAGGAGCCAGCGGCGTGGCTTCTGACTGTCGATCTGGTCGCCCGCTAGGAGGTTAGGATAGTCAGCGAGAATAGTTTGAAAAACATCTTCCGATTTGTATCGCTCTTCCTTCATTTCAACCAATTTGCCATCCGCTTGGATGAGAAAAATGCCTCCCATTTCACCGCCCCCTTCAATTTGCGTCCAAAGATGCCATCAGAGAATTCTGTGTGTTAAAGTCGCTTTCCGCTAGAACCAGTTTTCTATACGTGAGGGACTAACTCTTCTTTCCAAGTACCCGATAGGCCCCCAGCAACAATCTTTTCGCGGCACTGAGGCTTCATTCTAAGTTGATCTTTCGTGGCGCATTCAAATCTAACGTGGGTATGCTATCTGGTTTTGGTTCATCCGGGTCGACCACCTTGACATCCGCTATGAGTCCACGGTCCTGAAACGTCGCCAGTTCGTCAAGAGGGTCAAATAAGAGTTGCCCCAGCAAAGGGGATAGGTCTTCTTCATTTGCTCCCAACTCTTTTGCCACCTTAACCTTTTCGCTCAACACTTTTGTTCGCAAAAGTTCGTTTTCTAGGAGCCTCTTCTCTTCATCCGTGGCTAGACGGTACTGTTTGTCCTTCCTTCGTTCATGCCTGTCGTTCAAATACTTACGGAGCACTTCGAGAGAATCAGAGACTCCTAAGAGCTTCCAGTTACCGGGTGATTCCAACCGTACGCTGCTGAGGATAAGAGACTGGCTTCTCCCAATCAGAGACGCCACCGATGATTTTGTGAAATGAACGGGTTTGCCCTCGCTGCCAGCAAGAATTGCCAATGGACTATATTCCAATAGCGGCGAACGGAAAATCGGGACGCCCGGCTTCCTTTCCAGACGAGGCAGTCCATCCAGCAATGTCAGAAGCAACAGTACTCGATTGTAGGCGTCCTCAATCTCCGCAAGGAATTTTCTGGGAAGCGGAGAAGAAACTCACGGCGGCGGCGAGCGGTCGCCGGAAGATCGGCAAGACCGACTATCAGGCGCAGGGTGTGCCCTACATACCGGAAAAGGCTCGGTTTGCGACCCTGCTGAATCTGCCCGAGGGAGCCGACATCGGCAAGGCGATCAACGAGGCGATGAAGTCCATCGGGAAGATCGTCTGGAACGAATAGCGGAGGACATCAGTCTTCGCCCACATTGGTCTGCTTACCCCGCAAACAATGGGGGCACCTATAACGCGAATCGGTGTCCAGCCTGACTTTTTTGAGCAGGTTCAGGGCTTTTTTGATCTGAGCGATCATGCCTTTGCGATTCAGAATGCACTTGTCAGCCAGTATCGTAAAGCTCTCGTTCGTTGTGTCGAACATCACTCGCCCGCGAGGATATTCTTCATACTCGGAGCCACGGGAAACTCTTCCGCTGCGTTCGAACTTTGCCCAAACATCAACGTGGCTGCGGGGGTGTGTCAAGCAGTCGCCGTATGGCTCAGCTTCGCTCATCGGCGAACTGTCGAAAATCAACTTGCCATCGACAAGCCAAAAGATTCCAAGATGTGGTGCTCGATCTAAATTTGTCTTCGCCGTCCGTCGTGATTTTCCGCTTCTCACTTCAGCACTCCGGCATACCAAAGGACTCTGATTAGCCCTTCCGCAGTAGTCGTATTCCAGCCCTTGTCGGTCGAGGCCTGCCTCATGTCGTCGGGAACCAGCTCCCATGCATCCTCGTCGCGATACTCGACGATGAACTTCGGAATTCCGTTGTGAGCGTCGTCGGCATCATTGACCTCGAACCAGCCTAAATCATAGTCTTTCACCCACAACTGGATATCGCCTTTGGGGTCTTTATCCTTGCGCCGGACGTTGATCTCGGGCATGTAGACGCCGTTCACTCGGATACGAAACGCGGGTGGTGCTTTCACTGGTAACGTTGCGGGCACTTATTTCTCCTTGAAGTAGCAGCCCAGTTTTTCGCGGAAGGATGCGGCGGCCAATCCCCCATTGGTAACAACCATTAGTTTTCAATTAGCGGGGGCAATTTCTAGTCAATTCCCGACCGACCGCTGTATACCAATAGTAGGAGCAACTTGAATAACCTGCCTGAGACGAATCGAGCGGTTCGCCTCATGGAAGCAGGACAGGAGAAAATATGAAACGAGCCGCCCTGTATGCCCGTGTAAGCACACCCGATCAGCACGTCGAAACGCAGTTATACGATCTTCGAAAGCTGGCAGCCCAGCGAGGGTTCGAAATCACCCGTGAATACTGTGACCGAGGAGTCTCTAGCTCGAAGGCACGGCGTCCGGCTCTCGACGCCATGATGAATGACGCGCGTCGAGGGGAGTTCTCAGTGGTGCTCGTCGCCGCCTTCGATCGCATCGCCCGTTCGACAAGGAATTTTTTGGAAATTGTTGATGAATTGAGCAGCGCCAACATAGCTTTCATTTCGGCAAGGGAGGCAATCGACAGCAGCGGCCCGATGGGCAGAATGTTCATCACGATGATAGGGAGTATCGCCGAATTGGAGCGATCACTCATCGTGGAGCGCATCAAAGCCGGAATGCGGCGTGCCAAGATCGAGGGACGCCGCCTCGGGCGCGCTCCCCTCAACGTTGACCGGAATGCGCTCGTCCGCGATCGCCTCGCCGGAATGTCGCTGACCGACGTTGGGGCGAAATACCGAATCAGCCGCGCCAGCGTCGTGCGCGTCGTCAGGGATGCGAAGCAGAAGCAATTGGTCGAAGCCGCGTGAGCAGCTTAGGAGAAAGATGAGCCACCCTCATTACTGCGATTTCGCTGGGCACGATTGGCAGTGCAGCGGGGACTGCGGGTGCATATGCGGTCTTCCCATGGAAGGAAACGACCACAGCGACTGCCCAGTCGAGCTTCGCGCTTGCCCCGAGCACGCAGCCGAGCAGGAACGGAGCATTGCGGAAGCGATGGCTTCCGAGCCCGACGCTGCGTCCATCCAAGACTGCCGCGAGCGGGAGTCTGCGCTGCCCCATTGCGAATGCGGATGCGTCGAGACCGAATCGAGCAAGGTCGTCGGCTGGTGCTTTCATTGCGACCACGTCTACGTGGAGTACGACCCAAAGATCGAAGACCTGCACTTCGCCTACCACTGTCCCGACGCTCCCGAGGAACTCAAGTCATCTGCTCTGGAGAGGCTGGCAAAGCACTGATCGGCTTCTGAAATTCCAACTGGTCAATCTGAAAAAGGAGAACAATGATCCGAAGCCTGATGAATTTCTTGGCGTTCAACGCCTTCGTGCTGCTCCTGCCAGTGGCTTGTTTCGCAGCATGGGGCTGGGGAAGCTCCGAAGAAAGGTGGTTGATGAAAGGGGCGTTCTGCGTCCTCGGCCCGTTCTGCCTCGACTTCTGGTATCTCATCGTCCGGCATATCGTGCTGCGGAAGGATTCGAGCTATCTCCTGCAGTTCATGATTTTCGTCCTCGGGTACGCGGGCATTTTCGTGATGCTGAAGTCCGGCATGGTGCGATTTTGAGCGAACCCAAACGGACACTTACGCCCGCCGCGCTCTACGAGCTTTTCGAGAGGCACTCGCAGTGTGTGTTGGATCAAAGTGGGAAGTGCCCGTTGCTGGTCTTCACCCGGCAGATGTGTGACGAACTCAATGAGTTTTTCAATGGAGAGGAAAATGAAAATACTGGTCGTCGAGGGCGACAACGGGCAATTTCTACGGCTGAAGAAGAGGAGCTTGAGTGACGCCGGGCACGAGGTTCACTGCGCACGTGATGGCGACTCGGCGCTGGCCATGTATAAGACATTTTGCCCGTTCGACGTGGTCGTCACGAACAGTCTGCTCCGAAAAAGAGCATGGAGTGGCGGCCGCGTGGTCGAGGTCGCAGTTCGGACGAGCACTGATCTAATCGAATGTATCCGGGCCATCGATTCCGGTCAGCCGTTTATCGTGCAGGCAGAATCGGAAAGCACGGAGCTTCCCCGTGGAGTCCCAATGCTTCGCAAGCCTTACAAAATCGGCAGGTTGCTGCGCATGCTCGCGTCGGCAAAATCGCAACGGCTTCCGCTTTTCGATCACCCATTGATTTCGCGTTCACCAGACGCTTGCGCGGGCGAGGCATTTATCTATTGTCGCGTTCAGGAGGTGCCCCGATGAAGGCACTCAACCAAGATGAAATCTTGAAAGTTCTCAAGGCGGTCAGCGACAATCCACGCGATCTAGCGATGATTCTGATTGCCTTCCGCCACGGCATGAGGGCATCGGAAATCTGCGGGCTGGAACTGAAGGACGTAGACCTAAAGAACGGAGAAATCACGATTCGCAGACTCAAGGGCAGCCTCAAGACAACGCAACCGCTGGCCGATCTGCAAGGACAGCCGCTACTCTCTGAGAAGCGTGTGCTACGGGCTTGGCTGGCAGAACGCGGAAGCCATCCTAGCAAATACGTCTTTACGTCCCAGAAGAGTGGCAGGGTGCATCGCAGCCAGTTCTATCGGATATTCTCTGCCGCTGCGGAAAAAGCTGGATTGCCAGCCGACAGACGGCACCCGCACTGCCTCAAGCACGCGCTGGGAGTTGCGCTGGTGGGTGCAAACGTCAACCTAGCGGTGATCAAACAGGCCCTCGGTCACAAGTCCATCGCCAGCACCGCAATCTACACCGTGCCAACTGACGAATGTGCGGGCAAGGCTGTGACGAGTGCACTAGCGTCGATGTTTTAGGGAATTGGAAGGCCCGTTATTCTCGCACCCTTCAGGATTTGCTCCATCCACGAATTGACTTGGGTCTGACCAAACCGGGAGGATGACCCTCTTCCTTATTACCCATGCGAATGCCATAGCCTCTCTGAAGATAGCGTTTCATTTCATCCTCAGTCTCAACCCGGATTGGGTCGTCCCCCTTTTTCATGAGGACGTGAAAAGTCCCGTCTTTATGCCTCCACGGAGTAGACCGAACTCCCCGATTCTTACCTCGCTCTATGATTGTGAAAAGCATCGTTCAAGCCCTCCCCCTAAGAGGAATGCTGTACCACGAAACAGGGAAAATCAAGGCCAGTACACAATGCATCAAAATAGAGGAATCGTTGCGCTACTCGGGATTTTTGATCTGCAACGTATTGAGTTCTCTAGGGACAGTTTTTGTCACTATGCGAAGTATTGATGCATTTCGGGGTCGGAGCGTCCACTGTGGGTCGGGGCTTTGCAACTTCGAGTTCAGCTTGCAACCTCTAAGGTGGAGGTTCGCAGCGGCATGAAAAAAGAGAAGCAAGTTGCCCGCCACGAGCGGCCGTAAGCGTCTGTTATAATTGAAAGCCACGACGACAATGGAAGAACTCTTCAAGCAAAGGGACGCCACCGAGCCGGGCTCCAAAGAAGAAGATCAGGTTGTGGACAAGATTGCGCAAGCCATGTTTCCTGCCTCCCCCGAAGACCGCCTACGGGCGGCATACGAGAAGTTCGTGAATACCCCACAGGGAACGCCTGAACATGAACAGGCCGGAGACGAACTCACGGATGTCATCTTCGCCAACGCCAAGTAATCCTCCCGGGCGTCGAGCATTTTGCAGGAACGGTTGAATGATTACTTGCCTTTGCCCTGCTTGGCAGCATCCGCGGCCATGAACCGAAGCATCTGCTCCTTCAATTGCGCATCCACCTCATCCGCGATGGTCACAACATCGGGAAGGAGCAGGCCGGATTCCAAACTGTTCGCGTTTTTCTGCAGCGTCGAAAATATGGTGACCTGCAGCAGACGAGACTCCTGTACCGCCATCGCTACGGTATAGCCTTGTTTCCGCCGCAATTCCCCGTGTTCGGCCGCAGCCTTCGAAATCGGAGCCTTCGTCCCTGCATCCAGACGCAACCGCGCAATCACGTCGTGTAGAAGCGCAGGAAGGTGGCCCGTGCGGTCTTCAAAGCTCAGCGGGATGCGCCTTAGGTCTGGCTCCTGCTCGACTCGCTTAAGCCAATCCGCAATCAAAGGTTGGAGTTCGCGTTCGAGAACGTCCGCCACGCTCTCAATAGTGGCAGCACTGCTAGTCGCTTTAGCTGCCCCCGCCGACGCGATAGATTTGGCCACGGCACCCTCCCTCGTTTACCAGAATCATCTCTTTGATCAGCCTCCCACTAAGACGGAACGCAAGCTGTCCAATAAGCAACAGCCCGCCATCTGGAGCTTTCTGGTGTACAAAGAATAACCAGCAAGTTCGCAGCGCAAGTTGAAGATAAGCGATTGGGGCTGCGTCGGATTAGCGGAAATTGAGACCAAGTTTTCGATTGCGGCCTTTATCAAGCACCGAATGCGTACTGTGTGCAGCAGCGAGTCAGTTCGACTTTTTCGATTTCGGACGGAGCCGGAACAGTGGAAAGGACAGCATCAGTGCTGCAATGGCGAATGGGGTTGCCGTGCTCAGGCGTGATCGAAATTCTTCATGCTGCTTCTCCCGAAGTGCACGCAGCGTCTCTGCTGAAGGATGTTGGTACCATTCAATGAACTCCCTGCGGGCGAAGTCCTGACTCGGTATCGTCAGAATCAGGGCGGCAATTAAGATTGCCATTGCCTCGAAAACAAACAGAACCCGGTACCATGAGCGGTTCATATTTTCGCGCCCGCCGCTTTCTGCTCCCATAATCCCACCAATTCCTGTAGGCACCAACTCGGCGAGGCAACTCGTCCGGTATGCTCCTGCGCACGTTGGCAGTTGCCCGACAAGCGGCGTCAATCAGGCATTGATGCAGGCGAGGGAAGTAAGGAGTGACCAGTTTTAAGGTCGACGGCGAAGCGCGATTCGTGCGTTACAGCATTCGTGGGGTCATACCCCGTGCCTTCGACAACGTCGCTAGTCACGTTCGTAATCTTCAGGCCATCCCAGCAAACTCGCGGACTTCGCCAAGCAAACTTGGTTCCATACGCAGCCAGTCTGATGAAATCGGCGAACAGGAGAAGTTTTTTCTCAAGCAGCGACCGAACATCTAACACAGGGCTGATGGGTAGTTGCTCCCACTCGTCAGGTTGTCCAGCATCCACGATGTAAGCACTTCCGAGGGACACGACGCACACACTCTCGGGGTCGGGTGAACTGAGGACGCGAGAAAAAGCCGGAGGCGAGTTGTAGCCGAATGAAAAAACGCCGATCCAAGCCTTGCCACTTTTCGCCTGTACCCTCAACCATAGTCCATCGTGCTCGCCCCTGTTTTTGGGTGGGGGAAAGTAAATCACCGGGACACTAAGACTTCCTGTTCCCGGCCATTCGCGGAGTTCGTGCACTTCGTACGAGTGTGGGAAAGCGAAGTCAAATTCGAGCATTCATTTCTCCGGGGAAAATGTTCACTCATGCTCTGAGGAAAGGTCAAGTACCGGGGCTCTCGTTGGAAGTAACTTGAAAACATCATTCCCTAAAACAAGCGCTTGCGTTGGCCGTGAGCAACGGTGTCACAATCCATCATGGTAAACCCATCGTACGCCCTCTGGTCAATTTGGACTGAGCTTCCAACCACGGCTAGGATGTTCGTCCCGATTCTCGCCGTGGTTGCCATTTACTCATTGTTCTCAGCGATAGCGATTCTGGTGCGCCTTCGCTCCATAGTGAATCCAAGCCAATCTAAGGACACGGCTGCTCTTCAACGCTCTGTAGCTGCGCTTCACGCCCGTTCTGCCAATGTACGCCAGCTCATTTTGGCAACGTTCTATCTTTTTGGAACCGTCTTCTTCTTCGGCTTGTGGTCCGCTCGGTGGACGGCCGACCACAGCAGGGCTTCTATTCTGGACGGTTTCTATGTGTATTTCGCTTTTGCTGTCAACGCGTTCTTTATCTTTCTAGCCCTGCATTCAGTGCAGTGGTTTGTGTCTGGCCGACTGCAAGCATGCGCGTTGCGTTTGAACGCCTCGCACATTGAATGAGAAACTGCTGTTCGTGCCTGACGCTCCAACGGCCTAATCGGACGCGCCCCGAGCACCGTGCTGCCTTCACGTATTCGCGAAAACGCGCGTCCGGTACAGTTCTATCGTTAGTCAGGCACTTCAAAAATAAAGGCACGGATGCCTTGTAGTGCGAGAGGTTTTGCCGTCCCTAAATGAACAGGACAAATCCACCTTCAAAAGATGGACTCAGTACGGCGGAGCGCACCGAGTCAACATCAATGGAGCGCTAAAGAGGGCATGGACAGAACATTATCGTGCATTTCCCAACAGTCGCAAGCGTCCCTTGTTCGCAATTCTCTTGATAGCTGCCAGCTTGTCCGTACTGGCGTGGCCGCTGTGGTACGCCCTGAGTCGGCGTTGAAACTCCTTACAATAGGTCTGAGGCCATTGGTCGATCCATGGATGTCAGTGGACGTTGCGGCGTGCCATCAAGCATCTCAGCTTCACGGACATATTTCGCTACCGCCGTGATAGATTGCTGGTTCTGGGAGGACGACGTGGTTTCGCGCATGTCGGTGACTGGTGTTCTATTGGTTCAGTTAACCTTCGCAGATTCGACTTGGGCAGAAACCAGATGGATTGAAGGTACCTATCGCAATCCAGCTCTCGGCTACTCGGTCAGGGTTCCTCGTGGGTTGAGAGGTAAGACAGGGGACCAAGATGGACCTGAGCGCGGTATAAGAATTTTGTTGCCTTCCGGCAGCGAGGTCGTTGTCTTTGGCGAACCCAATAGTATGGAGTGGAAGAATCCGGAAGATGGCGTGAGGGCTGAACTGACGTATGAGACTTGCGATTCCGGCCAGCCAGAGGTCAAGCAAGCCCGCGTCGGCAAACTCAATGGTGCCAAGGCAAGCCTCGTGTGTGGTGACCGCATTCTGACGGAGATTCTGGTGTTCCGTCCGGGCGGCGGGCTAATCTATTGGATACGTCTCGAAACGGAACGCGCTCATGAGTCCGAAGACAGCACAATTCTCGAAAGCATCGCCGCGAGTTTTAAGTTGACTCGGCGGGAGTAGCAAACCGTTTGACAGCACCTCCAATTTGTAGCCAAGTCTCGGAGACCACTGGTGAGGAGCCTCAGCCATCGAAACTAGAAGTCAATCTTCAATGCTGCTGCTTTGGGCTCTAGTGCCTGTAGGCATATGGGCCTGCGCGTTGAAGGCGATAGACCACTTTTATGGATTGAACTCTACTCCGGGAACTTGGGCGGCGTATATCGGAAGTCCCGGAATGATTGTTGGCGGCATTACGATACGCCTGATAGGTTCTGAATCCGCCTTTTATGTCGGAGTGTTTCTGGGGAACTGGCTTTTCTACTTTTGCATAATCAAGGCGGTTGTCGCCCTCAGAAACAGATTGCGCTCACGCATGTGACGATTAATTGGAATCCGAACGCGCATAATCCAATGGCGAAATCGATGGAAATCGGTGGGCACGGGGGACACATTAAAATTGATGTCCAAGGCTACGAGCGGCCGGAGACTTCCGATGAGGACGATGCGAATTGGTTGGTAGCCCAATGCAAGGTGGCTGCTGCCGAGTTTTCTTGCATTCTCAAACTTTCTCTCGTGACTCGGGATTTTGTGGAATTTCTGGCGCAACTTGAGAAGGCGGTTGATTCCCTCAACGGGGCCGCGACTTTCACGACCTTGGAAGAGGGCCTTCACATCGAAATCAAATTCAATCATGCTGGTCACGCCGACCTGTTTGGTCGCGCACGGTCTCAGACATCAATGGTTCCAGAGCAGTCGGTACTTTCATTTTCGTTTGAGACGGACCAATCGTTCCTTGCTCAAACAGTTCGGGAGTTGAAAGGAATTGTGATGCAATTCCCGATTCGTAAGCCAAGCGCTCCCACTTGACCCCTAAGTCGGTGGATCGAACTCCGCTTCGTGGGCTTCGATTGCTGCTTCTAATGTCTCGTAGGCTTTACTCCTGCCGTCAGGCGCTTGCTCGATGAAAAGTTCGATGTGTTGCCGCTCAAGTTGAGCCGACTGGTTGGGGTTCCCGGGCAAGCGGTAGAAATCGGCACTCTGGACGGAATACTCTCCTGTCTGAAGGCACTGAAAACACCTGTACCGCACGGCCGCCGAATCGCTGATTCGTTTCCAAACGTCTATCGCTTTGAACACTGGATTGCTTCGATCGCCACGAACTTCGGGGCGAAGTTGAAACTGTAGCAAAAACTTTCTTGTTTTAGGCTTATCTCTCGGTAAATCTTGATAAGCCGTGAAATCGGACAAGTGCCCGGCCCGCTTTCGCGGCGGATTCCTCATGTATGTGCACGGGGTTTATCGGGACTTAGCACAGTTATTCATCCGGTGACTTTGCCCACATTGGCAGGTTGCAGTAGTGGCAGTGCTTGGGGAAAAAGAGGTCGCCGCCCCACTTGAACGGTTGGCCGCAGCGAGGACATTGCCAATCGTTCCATCGTACGTAGACAAGAGTCGTATACGGTATGTACGCCAGAATGAAAACCGTCGCGATTTTTTCATTCCATCCGAATAGCCGGAAGAGGCCACTTAGCAGCATCGCAAAAACAAACCAGCCCGGAACGGAGAGAGGCAACTCAAAACGGAGTCTCCGGTATTTCCGCCACGCGGCTTTGTAGCGGGCTCTGGCTTCCTCATCCGATTCCGGCAGCAGGAAGCGGCGCTCTACTCGTGGTCGTAGGTCAAATTTGGAGGAGAAGAGACCCACGAGGTATCCGAGAAGCGCTAACGCGCCGACCCCAAGGATGGCTGTCCAGATATTGTCAATCTGCATGCTCGGTTACCGAGCCTTTTTATCTGAGCTAGACGTTTACACCTAGCAACGGAGAGAGCGTCACTCAAGGCAGCGCTCGCACTCATCTGGGCTGAGATCAGAATGAAGAACCAGTGGCGTAGGGGGAGCGAAATATTTCACTTCGCTCCATTCTACGGCGAGTGCTGCGCTCCGGTTCGATTCGTCGCGGGCTAGTGTCGGTAAAGCGATAAGAGCGGGCCTCTTCGAGGGCAAGTGGAGGTGTAGTTGGCATTCCCGGGCGGGTATGCCCCGCTGTGGACCAGCGCCTTTTCACGGCGCACCCGGTTGCGGCGCTAATTGGGAGCTAGGCAGGAAGTGCTTTAGTTCTTCGCCGAAACTGGTTACTTGTTGCCGGGCACAACTTCGAGTCCGATGAATTCACCCCGTCCCGGCTCCACTCGTCCTCCGGTCCACCATCGCTTCCACATTCGTTTAATATACGCGTCTTCGACGCGTCACTGGTGCCAGAAACCTGCCCAGAACGATTTGTTGATTCGAAACGGCTCATCAACAAGTCTATGCAGAGCGCGTTAATCGACGGGCTCAGGCGTTGGATCGTACTGCTTCTTGGTAATAACAATTCGACCATCATCAATGCGGAATCTGACGTCAACTGATCCCCCGGTCGGGCAACAGTTTGCGTCTGTTTGCCTCCAGACTGGCGTGTAATACCTCAACGCCAATAAATCCAGACCGCCTCCCTTCCAAATTCCAAAATCGGCAGGGAGAATTGACTGCGCCGCGCTCCTTATGGGCTGAAAGTCGATTCGTGATGGACCAGCATGTGAAAACCAGAAATAATCCTCATAAGAATAGTTGCCTGTACCCGGGATTAGATCGCTGGTCGCTAGAATCCGCTCCGAACTGACTTTTAGCAAGAACGAAGGCCTGATCTGTGCGGCGAGTGGCTGCAAGTGGTAAATCTCACGGAATTGCCCCTGCGAAACTTCCACAAGGATGGATTTCCAGTCGATCTCTTTGCTATCCACGTGATCATCGAAACAATAGAACACATCGAAGATCGCAAACCCATGCAACGTCCCAACCTTCCTTACCTCGGTCTTGAATCTATGCTGGAAATGCACGGTAGCCTTGCCGTCTGGCGTGCAAACCGAGCAGAACTCATCGGCGTCGTCGCGAGAGAAAGGGTCACTGGTGAAGTAGGTGAGCGGGTGAGCTTGTGGCGTGTCAAAAGACTCGCCTTTTGCCGAAAGGACGTGTCGTTGCCAGAAAGTGGGAGTCGCAGAAGCGGTAATGAAGAACCACAGGAAAATGGATTTCATGGCGCGCTACCTCACGCGCGGATAGTATATGCAAGACAAACTGATCAGCGGTCCGATGAGAAGAGCAGCAGCCGCGACGCCCGCAGCAATTAGCACGATACGCCGCTTCAGCAGGACTAACTCTTTGAGCGAACTTCCCACGAGTAGCGCACCGAGAAGTTCTCTATTGCGTCCCTCCAAGGGCATCACGTGAAAGGCTTCGGCGGAGGAGGGGTCGCTGGTCCAGTCGATGGTCTGGACGAAGGGTTGCCGACGCTTCTGAATCTGTTCGATCAGCGACGCAAAGCGGTCCGCTTGGGCCACGACGGCAGTATCATCTGTGAGATTTGTGGGGACAAACGTTGGTTCGAGAGCGCGATACAGAAGCACCTGCATGCCGGGCGGAAGGAGCAACAACGACAGGAAATTGTGGTCGATGCGGCCGCCACCGATTACGTATAAATGCTTATCGTTGCCGCCGCTGACCGAGCGGACCGCTATAAGAGAAAGAGCTTCGCCATCTGGGAGTTCCTCTATCTTCAAAAATGCCCGGGAATCGCGCCAGTCCTTGGTCGCCAATACCCAGTCCTCTTTTTGGCCCGCACGCGTAGGGTATTGCGCAGAAGAAATTACGGTACCATCCCAGTTCACGATGTCGAGGAAATCTAAGCCCCGCTCCTGTGCAACGACGATTGCGTCGTGGGCGTAAAGGGATTGATCCGCCTTGGACCGCGCCAGATCAATTGCCATCCCTAGAGTGGTGCTCGCGTCCGCGATGTTTTGCACCAGCTTAGCAATCTCATCCTCGCGCTGAACAAACTCTTTCTTGAATTGCGCAACGATCACATCCGTTCGCTCCGCGTCCATCTCTTCAAAGGCGGCGATGGCGTAGTGAGAGACGCCGTAGGCAACAGAGACTGACGCGAGCGCCGCAGCGAGGAAAACAGGTAGGAGTTTGGTTCGTGCCTGTGACCCGTTCATGATATTTGCCCGCGAACGAAGGTTTGATGGTGGTTGTGGTGCATATGAACCCTCCCGTAGAGCGGAGGAGCAACTCGCGCACCATAATTCCGCAAGAAAATACTGGGCTTACGACCAACGCTCCGCTCGAATGAGTCTGCTAAGACACACTGTGTCTGTGCGGCAGCACACGTTTGTCCCGATTGATCGCGCCGCCAGAAACTTGGGTTCAATAAATCGGCCGAGTCGGGTCTCGCCGCGTTCGGCGACCCGAGCGACGAATTCGCTAAGTCCTTTAAAACGGCTCTGGCTCCAAAGGGGTATTTCCGGAGGGGGCGCAAGTCATTGAATCTGGTGCCCTGATTTTCGCGGTTTCTGCGCGTCTTTGGCTAATGTCTGTGACACTACCATTTTTGCCGAAGCGTCCGGAATCGTCCAAGTCGCCCGCGAGGTTTACCGGACGCGCAGAACTCCCTGACCTCCGTTCATTTATCAGAGCTTGCCTAGTCTTCGTCGAACGGCAACTCAGAGAACAACGCATTTATGTAACGATCAGGATCGGCGACAAATCGACTAACCAATTGGAAGGGCTGACTGTCGCGGTAGCGTACTTCGTGAACCTTTCCGCCATCGAATGAGAAAATCTGTGCTCCGGGAAACGCCAACAAAATCGGGGAATGCGTGGCTATGATGAACTGGATGTTTTCATTCCCTCGCACCAAATCATTGAGGAGAATCAGAAAGCTTAACTGACGCTGAGGAGACAAGGCTGCCTCGGGTTCGTCCATGAGGTAGAAGCCGGAGCGAGTGAAACGATTCTGCAGCAAGGAGAGAAATGATTCTCCGTGTGATTGAGCATGAAGGCTTCTGCCGCCGTAGCTTTCCGATGCTCCTACTTGGTCAACGTAACTCGCCACGTTAAAGAAACTTTCAGCCCTCAAATAAAATCCTCCGCCCGTCCTCTTCGTAAACGATAGCCTCAGCGCTTTGACCAGCGGTTCAATCGTCGTCACACTGTCCGTTGTCGTCGGAGAAAAATTGCGGTTCCCGCCTTCCAACCCAAAACCATAATGGGCAGCGATTGCTTCCAGTAAGGTCGATTTTCCAGTTCCATTCTCGCCCACAAAAAAGCAGACTCGGCTAGAAATCTCAATGGTTTTCAGCGAAGCAACGGCCGGTATGCTGAATGGGTATTCACGAGGTTTCGTTATGCGCTCTTTCAGGAGCGAGATTTTCTTGAGGCGCATCATTTGGGTATGCGAGGAGACGCTAGCTGCATCCTAAACTCCCTCGGCAGAAGGTGCGAGTTCTTCGCGCTCAGACTTTCAGTGCATCTATAGCACCTGAAAATTCTTTGAGTTTCTTTTCAGCGTTGGAGCCAGCATCGACGGCGATTCTCTCAGCGACGTGACGAGCGATTAAGGGCTTTGATCGCTCGGGGAAAAGGCCGAATTTATCTTGAGCCTCTTTTTCTAAAGCCGGATATTTGTTGCCAAAGACGACCCTGAAGCATTCTTCAAAGTTCTTCCCAAGAACACTGACGCTTGGCTGAACGATCCATTCCTTGGAGTTTAAGAATTTGGCCTGTGCCTTGGCATCCATTTCGAGGGCAGTAAGAAGATCGCTTCTTTTCTTTTGATCAGCGTCGTCCTTGGCATCGTTGTCGAAAATCGGATATGTCGGGATTCCGTACGCAGTAAAAAATCTCCACCACTTTGCAAGGTTTCCGACCCCGTGAACCGGGATTACAGCAATTCCTTCCTTGAGAGGGTTTAGACCTATTCGCTCCAGATAGATTGGCAAAGCGAGAGCTTCTGTTGGACCTTCGACTAGAACAATCTTCCGCGCAAAAAACCCCGAAAGTATCTCTTGTGTAGCTGCGGCGGCGTAAAACGGCAGTATCGAGTCAGGCGTTGCCTTGGCTCCCGTCTTGGCGCAGGCATCAGCCAACTTCTCTTTCGACAGTTGCTTGACCCGAGTCGCTCCTTTCTCTTTACTGACCAGTGCAAGCCCCTCAAGGTTTAGGACGGACAGAAAAGCCGGACTGTGCGTCGTTATGGCTACTTGAATCCCTCCCGCCATCGCAAACTCATGCACTTTTCGGCTTACCCACTGCTGTGCAAGCGGATGAAGATGGGCTTCAGGCTCTTCAATGATTAACACCAAGCCCTCTGCTTTACCATGAAACGCCTTAGCGTAGGCGTACGCAAAGCTCAGTGCTAGCACCTGCTCTTGACCTGTACCGAGTTCCTCCAGCGTCCGCACTTCACCATTCTGTACGGGTTGCACACGTAAGGAACGGAAGTAGTTCGAGGGGTCATAAGCCGAGAAGTCCACTTCAAGGCGATATTCGAGGTTCCGAGAAAAGTCGTCCATTTGTTTCTGGAGTTCATCCGTGAACACCGCAAACTCTTTGATCCCCTCGAAAGATTTACGAATCTCCTCGAACTTCTCCTTCAAGCCCTTCACTCGATCCTTGTCTTCTGTAAGGGCTTGATGAAACTGCTTCATCAGCTTGGAGAGGAACGTGTACTTGGAACTGTATCCCAGCTGATAAGAAAGCCTCCTATCGGCACTGATCAATATGGATCGGCATTGATCTCGTGTGCCATTACTGACAAACGTGTTCTCTGCTCCATCGTTCAGGATCATGCAGTAAGGTCGATCCTCTCCACCTGTGTGCCTCACGACGAAAGCTTTAACGGGGGTCGCACCGTACTTGTGAGCGTGCAAAACATCCTCAACCTCCACGAAGATTTCAAGTGGGACATTCGACGTATCACGACCGTAAAAATCGTGGTCATCAGGCTGATAGCTGCCCGGCCAAGATTCTCCGAGCACAAGCTCAAGCGCACGCATCAGATTGGATTTGCCAGTGTTGTTCGGGCCAACGATTACAAGTGGACCAGACCTAGGAAAGACCAAATCAACACGTTCATGGATCGATTTGTAATTTCTAATCGATAGCTTGGTAACCCTGCCCACGCTGATCACCTACCTTGACGGAGGCGGACGAACCCCAACCTTACTGTAGCTGAGGGAGGTATTTGTCGGGAAGAAAGCGTTCCTAGCTGATAACTAGCGTCGTCAGACGGATATGGGTTCTGCCACGACACACCAATCAAGGAAGACTGGTACCGAAACCTTCCTGTTCTTTGATCGTGCCGCCTTTTTTTGAATCTCGAACTTCAATACCAGATCGTAGCATCCAATCCATTTGCGTCCCGCTCCGGTTCGCACACCCGCTGAGCCTCGCCCTTCCATACTCTCAGCGCAGTCCACGCCGCGACCGCTGCATCGAGCAGGTCATCTTTCCCGACACTGGATGGTTGATTTTGCAGATGGCGCTCAATATTCGGAAATACGGAGCGGAGCAGACCGAGCCGTTCTTCGACCCCAGCCTTCGTCTTTTTCCTGTGTGCCATTGGGCGTCCTCCGGCAAGAGCCCAAAAGCAGACCTCCGGGTGAACTTCAAGCGCCCACTTCTGGGACTCCGGCGTGATGGCATCATCCACTTGTTTGATCTTCGAAGCGATGCCCCACGCCTGCGCAAAGAGACAGTTTCAATGCCACGACTCCCCCGGTCAAGGACAGTTACAGGAGGATTCGTAACCACTTTGCTGTCCTCGATTCGATTTGGAACTCTGCGCTACCGTTACACGCGTCGCAGGGCGCATACGTGCACCACCAGAACAAACTGCCTGATTCGGGCGCGGACGATTTAGCCGTCCAGCTTCCTCTGTTTCCCGCGTTGCATTTTCCCGCCACCGATATTATGGTTCACTCCTCGACACCACCGAAGCGGCGGAAACGAGGACGTTCCATGAGCCGCAGGCGTGGGCAGAGCGGAAGTATCAGCAAAAATGGTAACTGGTGGACCGTGCGATATTGGATAGATGCACCGGGAAAAAAGCAAAGAGTCTACAAGCGGGAGAAGATTTGCCCGACTTCAGGACCGGGGCTTCTAACGGTTTCAGCGCGGAAACGCAAGGCCAAGGAAATCATTGAGGCTAGTGGCGCGGACAAAGCCGAGACTCTACAGGCATCTATTGTATCAGTCTGCGGTACGACGTTCCGCCAACAGTCCGAGACTTGGCTGCGGGGAGTAGAGAAACGTGACGTGGCACCTTCCACATTTAGAGACTCGGAATGCTGCCTCAATGCGTGGATTTTACCCACCAGCATCAACGGGACACCTTTCGGAGACCTTCCCCTTGCAGTTATCAAGCGGACGGTCGCACAGGAACTCATCGACAAGATGGTTGCGGGCGATTTGTCGCCTAAGACAATCTCGAATTACTTCCAAGTGGTGCGGATGGTTTTTTCCTCCTGTGTTGATGAGGACGGACAGGAACTCTACCCGCGCAACTGGAGGAGGATGGGTCTTGTAATTCCGAAGGTGAACCGAAGGAAGCAACGTCGTCCATGCTTCACAAAGGACGTGATGAATCACCTAGCTAATTCGTTGACCGTCGAGCGCAAGATGAGGATGTTGTTTATCCTCTGTGGCGCGACTGGTCTTCGATTTGGCGAAGCGCTCGGTATCCGCCTCGAGAAGATTCTTGACGGCGGTAGCCGAATCATCATCGATCAAAAGGCATGGCGCGGCGAAATACACGACTACCTCAAGACCGTGAACGGAGAGCGTGAAGTTGACCTTCCCGCGAATGTGGCGAAGTTGTTGGTTGAGTTTATCGGCGACCGTAAGACGGGGCTATTGTTCTGTACCCGGCACGGCAACCAGCTAAAACAAAGGGACATCCTGCGGCATCTCCACAAGGCACTTGAGGAAGTCGGTTTCGAGCAGGCAGGAGCACACAGCTTCCGCCGCTATCGCAACACCTATCTTCGCAACTTCACGGCTTGCCCGACGAGCATTCTCGACTTCTGGCTGGGCTGGAGTAGCGAAGGCATGAGCGCACACTACGACAAGATCAAGGCGGATGTGGCGTTCCGCAAGGAAGTGGCGAATAGCTGTGGAGTTGGGTTCGATGTTCCGGCCAGTCTAGGCCCAATTGAACCTATTGAACCCAAAAAAGTCGAAGAAGGGGTTGCTGTAACCGCTTGATGAGCAGGGAGAAAAGTGGTCGGGGCGAAAGGATTTGAACCTTCGACCTCCTGGTCCCGAACCAGTGGACAAAATCACATAAGTCGCTGTCCTGGCGTCACTTATTGGTTTTCGGGCCGCTCTCTGATGGACAAGTCGGGACAAGCCACCGCCGAATGCTGGCGACTACCTTGGAGGGAATTGATTCCGAAAACTTGATCACGACCCTTCGGTTAACAGCCGGGAGCTCTACCGTCGAGCTACCGGGGAATTGAAGAACATGCGTGTTTCTCCAAATAAATGGGAATCAGGATCAATTGGCGACGTCCAACCACACCACGACGGTGCCGGGATTGCTCCTACATGCGGTATGCCCCTCAGCAAGGAGAAATTAGGTGGCGTCGTGCGAGTTCAGACTGTCGCTCAAAATTAATGAATAACTTGCGCAGGCTCCGTCCACTGAGTAAAACTCGTTATCCACCATGAATAATGCCGCCCAAAGCGCCCTTGTTGTTCCGGTAACTTCCGTAACGGTGAACCAAACAAACTTGGGACCCGTCGTCAGCGATAAGATCTTGGGCATGAATATGGCCTATTGGTATGACGCGACGAGAGCCGGCCTCGTCCCCGCGCTACAGAAAGCGGGAATCAGGACATTGCGTTGGTCGGGAGGATCCCTTTCCGACGAGTACCATTGGCGGAGCAACAGTTTCTGCAACGGCAACACGTCTCAGGCCGTTGATTTCCAAACCTTTCTCTCCGCAGTGGTAAAGCCCGGTAATTTTGATCTGGCGATTCCTGTGAATTATGGATCGAACCCGGCATGTAACGATGGCGGCGAGCCAACGGAGGCCGCCGCCTGGGTAACCGAGGCGCTGAACAGCGGCAACAATGTGAGCTTTATGAACCCTAGCATAGCATCACTTTGTAGGAGTCTACGTCGTAGAGCTTGAGGACGGAACCCTCAGGCAACTGGTTGCGCACGGCGGCTATGTCTAATTCTTCGACCATTCCTCTTTTCCACTCACTTCTAAAAGAGCTTCCTGTATTTTGTAAGTACTGCGCAGGGGAGGAACCGGGTAATCGTCGTGCTAGTACCACCGAACGGGCTACTCGCCTTTCCCCCTATCCAGGAACATAGGACTCGGGATAAACTTTTTGGGATGTTTGCCTTTGGATGTAATTTCGTGGCGACGGAGGCGCGTGCCCTGCTTATTTACGAGGTCGTGGCCCTCTGAGAGAAAATATCGGATCAGAGCACGTTCGATGAGTTTAAGACATTTAGGTTCCTGTTGTCCCGGAAGAGGGACGAATCGTCCTGCGAGCACTATGCGTTTTCCATTCTTTGCTTTTTGTAGGTGCTTCATGAGCGGCACCCTTTCTAACTGCTGCCCTATACGCCCGCGAATATCACCCGCCTTGCCGACATAGAGTGCCTCAAAGTCACTCCCGTAGCGGCGACCAAAGACATAAATGCCAGCGATCTTCGGCAGTTTGCTCTTGTCTACTGAATAGATGAGATTCTGTCGCGAGCCATCTTTTAGTGAAATTGGCCGAGTCCATTCTAAATGCAATTTCATCTTGCCCCCCGCATCGACGGTTAAGTGCCTGGAATCTATCGCATCACTCACTCAATGGCAATTAACTCTTATGGTAGAGTGTGCTGCCAACGGGCTGGGGGCGTCGCATCATGTCTAAGCGGATTACTTGTTTGGCTCAATGACCCGTATCTCTTCTCCAACCCACTGGCCGCTTACATGAAGGAACGAATGGCCGAGGCCGACAGCCTACAAAAAATCGCCGCGATGGACGAATTCTATACAAGGCTAGAAGACTTCAACCAGAAGTGGGACGTATACAAGATGGCTGCGGCCATCAGGGAGTCGTCCTAACTATTTTTCTTGCCCTCTGTTGGCGGAAGATCCCATCCATCTCTCATCTTGCCGCCTCCACTTGCGACGATGAGTCGCGCCCATTCTACGGCCTCTTTGCCAACTTGCTCCCTGGTTGACTTCCGCAATGCATTGAGTTCTTCCGTGGTAGCGTTGGGAGCTAGCAATTTCTGAGTGTGAAACGCTTGCAGCATAGAGATAGATGCTTCCGCGCCCATTTCACCCTCGTTGAAGTCTATGAATTGCGCCGCGAACGCAAACGTTGCTTGTGAAGCGAAATGCGTCAACATCTCCTGGCGAATCCGGGTCTCGGTGTTCTTGTCGCGCCGCTCCAATTCCTTGAAGAGTCTTCTGACGTCCACCATTGCGATTACAGCTATAACTATGGCGATGAATGCCAGGATGCGATCCAGATGTTCGCCAATCCAATAGATGACAGACATCGTTTTCCTCCGGACCGCAATGAATTTGTCTCTGATCGCATGCCTTGAAGATGCAGATTGAATGGGGATGGGTGCGGGTGCTGCAAAGACGCAGGCTCCAACGTCATCACGGTAGTAGTTGCGAGGGCATGGGTCGGGCTGCTTCGTCTTTATCCAGAGAGACATGAATCCCAAAATAAATCCTGCAAGAGCCAAAAGCAGCGTCATCCTTTTGCGCCAGTCATCGTTCGCCTCTCGCTGTGCTGTTTGAACTTCGCGTTGTAACCGCTCATAGGCTCCAAGCGTGAGTGCCCAATCGCCAGTGACATTGTTCATCTGCCAGTCATCGCTAATAGCATCATACGTGGCTGGTATCCTTGGAACTGGCACGTAGAGCATACGGGCCTTGCGGACGAGTTTGTCAGATGCGGTCACGTAGTTCGGCTCATCAATTGAAGCCTGCTCGTGATGCCATTCGGCGTAGAGGTTTTGGATTGCTATGTTGTTCTTGGCGAGACGCGCTTGCGCAATCAAA
>Ga0210398_10001149_pt1 | contig 28386 bp, 18 predicted proteins | sample IncBWC4OmetaG_FD_161047 | JGI IMG/M metagenome (GOLD analysis project Ga0210398, IMG submission 161047) | Forest soil microbial communities from Barre Woods Harvard Forest LTER site, Petersham, Massachusetts, United States - Inc-BW-C-4-O | ecosystem: Environmental > Terrestrial > Soil >... | reverse complement strand
GTCGTTGATCACCCCGGCGGCCGAGGTTCCGACCAGCACGATATGTCCCGCCACCGATGTCGAATCGAATTTCCCTGCCAGCACGTCGGCGGCGGAGATGGTGAGGCCGGGTTCGCGCTTGGCGTAGTGCAGCCAGACCCGGCCGGCGGCGTCGGTCGGCACCGTCACCGGGCCGATGCGGATCGCGGTGAGGCCGGTGTCCTGGCCAAAATTGCTCTCGCCGTTGGCGCCGGCAGCGCGCCCGATATAGGTCGAGGCGCCAAAGGCGAGCCGCAGCGCCTCGGCAGTGAGCGAAGGATATGGCTTGCCGTTCAATTGCATGACCAGCGCCACCCGGCGCACGACATTGTCCCAATCGAGCGTTTGGTTGAGAAACCCGTCGCCGGCCGCGGCGGCTTCGAACACCGGCAAATTCGGCACCACATGAGAAAAGCCGTCGACATGCCCGAGCGGGTCGGTTCCGGCGAAAGCGAACCCTGCCTTTGCCGCCGGGAGCCGGGTCGCGCCGTGGTCGGTCAGGATAAACCCGGTCACCACCGGGACTTTGCGCATCGCCGCGCCCAGAACCTGATCGGGGTCGGGTAAGACCGACAACAGCTTTTCGGCGTCGGCGGTGCTAACCCCGTTCTGCGCGATCAGCGGCAGCAGCAGTTGCGGCGAGGTACGGTCGGGCTCGGCGAAATCGATGTCGAAGGCGACGACCGCGGCGCCGGCGGCGGCGAGACGATCGACCAGTTGTGCCACGATCGTCCGCGGCCACGGCCATTGGCCGATTTTGGCGAGGCTCCTGTCGTCGATGTCGACGATGCGGATCGGCGCGTTTCCCGGCTGGCGTGGCGCCGCGCGCTGGTAAAGATCAAAGGCGATCAGCGACAGCCGGTCGAGCAGATCGGGAGCAACGATGCGCGCGCCGATCGCCACCAGCAGCACGGCAAGCGGCAGCAGATAGATGACGCCTTGGCGGAGCTGGGCCAAAATACGCATCGGTGCCGAGCGTCAAGTTTGTGCGGTAATCCTGGGACGGCAAAGTCGGCAACGCCTATCATTGCCGACTTTGCCAGAGTTTTCCACAATCGCCGATGTCCCAGACAACTTGTCCGGACACCGGCGAGTAACCAGTGTTTAAAGCTCGATGAGCGACGCAATCGACCTCCCATTGCCGCGGCGACCCGTACGGCTCGACGCCGGCGAGCGAGCGGACAAGGCCTCGCCCGGCGAAGCGAAAAAGGCCAAGCTGATCCGTAAGGCGACCGCCCTCGCCGCGGAAAGCCTGGACTTTGCCGAGCACGCCCCCGCCGCGGCGGTAATCGCCAAATTCTACGACCACGTGCCGCCCGACGACGTCGCCGAGCGCAGCCTGCGCGATCTTGCCGGCGCGGCGCTGGCGCTGTGGCGCTTTGCCGGGCGCCGGCAGCCCGGCCAGGCCAAGATCAGGGTATATAACCCGGAGTCGGACATAGACGGCTGGTCGTCGCCGCACACGATCGTCGAGATCGTCAACGACGACATGCCGTTTCTGGTCGACTCGGTGGCCGCGGCGATCAATGCCGGCGAGCGCGTCGTCCGTCTGATCATTCACCCGATCATGACCGTCGATCGCGATGCGAGCGGGCGGTTGCGTGACATCGGCGACAGCGGCGATGGCGGGCGTCGCGAATCATGGATGCAGATCGAAATCACCCGCGAACCTGATGCGGCCGGGCTGCCGCGGCTGACCCAGGCCTTGTCGGGGGTCCTCGCCGATGTCCGCGCCGCGGTCGCCGACTGGCAGCCGATGCGGCGGACCCTGCGCGCCGTGCTCGAGGAATTGCCCGGCCCGGCCGCACTGCCGGTGCCGCGGCACGAGTTGGCGGAAGTGCAGGATTTCCTGCGCTGGCTCGATGACGACAACTTCACCTTTCTCGGCTATCGCGAATACGATTTTAACGGTGCGGCCGAGCCCGAGCGACCGGCGCTCGGCATCCTCGCCGATCCCGGCTATCGGATCTTCGACGGATTGCGCGATTTGTCGTCCTTGCCGCCCGACGTGCAGGATTTCGTCCGCCGGCGCGAGCTTCTTGTCGTCACCAAGTCGAACCGCCGGGCCACCGTCCATCGGGTGGCGCATATGGACGCGATCGGCGTGCGCCGGTTCGATGCGAATGGCGCGGTCGTTGGGATTCGCCTGTTTCTCGGGCTGTTCACGTCGCTCGCCTACAGCCGCAATCCGCGCGCGATCCCGTTGTTGCGGCGCAAGGTCCGCCACATCGTCGGGCGATCCGGGTTGTCACCCGCCAGCCACGACGGCAAGGCGCTGGCGCATATTCTCGACGCCCTGCCGCGCGACGAGTTGTTCCAAGCCGGCGAAGACGAGCTGTTCGATACCGTCATCGGCATTCTCAATCTGCAGGAACGCCAGCGCATCGCGCTTTTTGTGCGCCGCGACCCGCTCGAGCGCTTTGTCTCGTGTCTCGTGTTCGCGCCGCGCGAACGCTATGACAGCGACCTGCGCCGGCGGTTCGCGGCCATCCTCGAACGGGCCTTCGCCGGCCGTCTCTCGGCCTTTTACACCCATCTTGACGATTCGGCGCTGGCGCGCATCCAGTTCATCATTCGGACCACCCGCGGCAAGGTGCCGGCCGTCGATACGGTGGCGCTCGAACGAGAACTCGCCGAAGCTGGCCGCAGCTGGTCGGATCATCTCGAGCAGGAGGCGGAGGCCGCCTTTGGCGAGGCCGACGCGCGCGCGCGGCTGCGCCGCCTCGAGCCGTTCCCGGTCGCCTACCAGGCGTTGACGCCGCCGATCCAGGCGATCGCCGATTTGCCGCGAATTGAAAAGGTGCAGGCGGGCTCGCCGATCGAGGTGTCGCTGCACCCCATCGCGCAAGGCGAGCGAACTGGGTTGCGGCTCTACCGCGCCAAGGACCCGGTCGTGCTGTCCGACGTGCTGCCGATGATCGAAAATCTCGGGCTGCGCGTCGTCGCCGAAGAGCCGTTTCGCATCGCCAGCATCGACGGCAGCGTGGTCTGGGTCCACGAATTCCAGCTTGCCGGCAATGCCGCCGCCAACGTGGTTTCGGGTGCGGTCAGAGGGCGGTTCGAGGAAGCTCTGGCGGCGATATGGACCGGCCGCGTCGAAAACGACCGCTTCAACCGCCTCGTCCTCGCGGGCGGTCTTTCGGCCCGGCAGGTCAGCGTCCTTCGCCTCTACGCCAAACTCTTGCGCCAGACCGGCAGCGCCTTCAGCCAGGCCTATATGGAGGACGCGCTCGGCGCTCACCCCGGCATCGCCGCCCGCCTGGTAAGGCTGTTCGAAATCCGCTTCGATCTCGCCGAGCCGGCAGACCGCGGGCTTGCCGTCATCGGCGAGGTGCAGGCGATCGACCACGCGCTCGACGCGGTGGCGAACCTCGACGAAGACCGCATCCTGCGCGGCTATTTGACCCTGATCCTCAAAACCGTGCGCACGAATTACTTTCAGCCGTTGCCGTCGGGCGACCCCAAACCTTATCTCGCGATCAAGCTCGCCAGCAGCGAGATCGATTTGCTGCCTTTGCCCCGCCCGCTGTTCGAGATCTTCGTCTACAGCCCGCGGGTCGAAGGCGTCCACATGCGCGCCGGCAAGGTTGCCCGCGGCGGGATCCGGTGGTCCGACCGGAAGGAGGATTTCCGCAGCGAAATCCTCGGCCTGATGAAGGCGCAGACGGTCAAGAACGCGGTCATCGTCCCGGTCGGGGCAAAGGGCGGGTTCGTCGTCAAACAGCCGCCCGCGGCGCGCGACCAGATCGCCGCCGAAGCAGTCGAATGCTACAAGATCCTGATCCGCGGCTTGCTCGACCTGACCGACAACATCGTTGCCGACGGCGCCGGTGGACACCGCGTTGTCCCGCCCGCCAATGTCGTCCGCCATGATAGCAACGACCCCTATCTCGTCGTCGCCGCGGACAAGGGCACCGCGACCTTCTCCGATTACGCCAACGCGATCTCCGAGGAATACGGCTTTTGGCTCGGCGACGCGTTTGCCTCAGGGGGCTCGGTGGGGTACGACCACAAGGCGATCGGAATTACCGCGCGCGGCGCCTGGGAACTCGTCAAACGCCATTTCCGCGAGCTCAAGCGCGACATCGAGACAAGCGATCCGACCGTCATCGGGGTCGGCGACATGTCGGGTGACGTGTTCGGCAACGGAATGCTGATGTCACGCCGGCTGCGGCTGCTCGGCGCGTTCGACCATCGCCACGTCTTTGTCGATCCAGACCCCGACCCGGCGCGCAGTTTCGCCGAACGTCAGCGGCTTTTCCGCCTGCCGCGGTCGAGCTGGGCCGATTACGACCCGGCGCTGATCTCCGAGGGCGGCGGGGTCTTTGAGCGTGGCGCCAAATCGGTGCCGGTCAGCCCGCAGATGAAGCGGCTTTTCGGCATCGAGGCCGACCGGCTGACTCCGGCCGAGCTGATCCGCAAAATGCTCGCAGCCTCGGTCGACCTGTTGTGGTTCGGCGGCATCGGCACTTACGTCAAGGCGCCGGACGAAAGCCACGCCGAAGCCGGCGACCGGGCCAACGACGCGCTGCGCATCAACGGCAATGAAATCCGCGCCAAAATCGTCGGCGAGGGCGCCAATCTCGGCGTCACCCAGCGCGGCCGCGTCGCCTATGCGCTGGCCGGCGGCCGTATCGACACCGACGCGATCGACAATTCGGCCGGCGTGGACACCTCCGACCACGAGGTCAACCTCAAGATTCTGATCGATCGCGCCGTCGCCGCCGGGGCATTGCCGACCGCCGACCGCGAACCGCTGCTTCACGCCATGACCGAGGAGGTCGCGACCCTGGTGTTGCGCGACAACTATTTGCAGGGCGAGGCGCTGTCGGTCGCCGAAGCGCGCGGCACCGCGGGTCTCGATCGACAGGCGCGGCTAATCCGCGAGCTCGAGAAATCGGGCCGGCTCAATCGCGCGCTCGAATTTCTTCCCGACGACGAGACCTTGGCGAGCCGGGCGGCGCACGGCCAGGGTCTAGTTCGCCCGGAACTCGCGGTGCTGCTCGGCTATGCCAAGATGGCGCTCGACGCCGAACTCCTCGCCTCCGACCTGCCGGATGCCCCGCAGCTTGCCAACGAGCTTTGCCGCTATTTCCCGGCCGCCCTGCGCGAGCGGCTCAGCCCACAGATCCCGACCCATCCGCTGCGCCGCGAGATCACCGCCACGATCGTTACCAACGATCTTGTCAACCGCGCCGGCATCACCTTTGTCAGCGACATGCGGGCGCGCACCGGCCAGGCCGCGCCGGACATTGCGCGTGCCTATTGGATCGTCCGCGAAATCTTTGATCTACCGCGACTTTGGGCCGAGATCGAAGCGCTCGACGAGCTGGTTCCGGCGCGGATCCAGATCGGAATGCTGCTCGAAATCGCGACCGTCGTCGAGCACGCCGCGGCTTGGCTGTTGCAACGCCGCCGGCTCGACCTCGCCGGTGACGCGGCCCGGCTCGCACCGCACGTTCGCAGTCTCGCGGCATCTTTTCCGGCGCTGCTGCCGCCCCGCGACAAGGCGATTGCCGACGAGCGTGCCGATCGCTTTGTCAAAGCCGGCGCGCCGGAAATGCTCGCCGGGCGGATCGGGGCGATGATCTTTCTCGCACCGGCGCTCGACATTGCCGAACTGGCCGAGCGCGCCGGGCGGCCGATCGAGCGCGCGGCACAAGTCTATTATCAGGCCGGCGTGCGCTTTGCCCTCGACGAAATGCGCGCCGCGGCGCGCCGGCTGCCAGCCGAGACCCAATGGCAGAAGCTCGCGGTCGAGGCGACGATCGAGGACATGCTGGCGTTACAGGCGGAAATCACCGCGCGCGTGCTGGCCAGCGAGCAACTAGAGGCTGCAGACCCGCTGGCGGATTGGACCGCGGCGCGGGCAGGTGCGTTTGCCGGCGCCGATGCTCTCGCCCGTGAATTGCGGGCAAATGCCGCCGCCGATCTCGCTCTGCTCGTCGTCGCCGCCCGCCAGCTCCGCCAAGCGCTCGGGTAAGCGACGCCTCGGCTAAGGGGCGCGGTTCAGCCGGTTGCCGACCAGATCGTCGACGACGGCGGGGTCGGCGAGGGTCGAGGTGTCGCCGAGCGCGTCGTGCTCGTCGGCCGCGATCTTGCGCAGGATGCGGCGCATGATCTTGCCCGACCGGGTCTTCGGCAGCCCGGGCGCCCACTGCACCAGGTCGGGTGCCGCGATCGGGCCGATCTCGCGGCGCACCCAGGCGACGAGCTCGCGCCGCAATTCCTCGCTCGTCGCCTGGTCGGCCCGCAAGGTGACATAGGCGTAAATGCCCTGCCCCTTGATGTCGTGCGGGTAGCCGACGACCGCCGCCTCGGCGACCTTTGGGTGGGCGACGAGCGCGCTTTCGATCTCGGCGGTGCCGAGCCGGTGGCCGGCGACGTTGATCACGTCGTCGACGCGGCCGGTGATCCAGTAAAAGCCGTCCTCGTCGCGGCGCGCGCCGTCGCCGGTAAAGTAAAGTCCCCGAAAGCTCGAAAAATACGTGTCGACAAAGCGGCGATGGTCGCCATAGACGGTGCGCATCTGGCCGGGCCAGGAGCGCGCCAAGCAAAGATTTCCTTCGCCCGGGCCTTCGATTCGCCTGCCGTCATTGTCGACCAGAAGCGGCTCGATCCCGAAGAATGGACGGGTCGCGGAGCCCGGTTTGAGCGGGGTAGCGCCGGGGAGCGGGGTGATCAAAATGCCGCCGGTCTCGGTCTGCCACCAGGTGTCGACAATCGGGCAGCGGCGCTCGCCGACATGGTTGTAATACCACAGCCACGCCTCGGGGTTGATCGGCTCGCCGACCGTGCCAAGGATGCGCAGCGAGCGCCGGCTGGTGCGGCGGACATAGTCCTCGCCCTCGCGCATCAGCGCGCGGATCGCGGTGGGTGCCGTGTAAAAGATCGAGACCTGGTGCTTGTCAACGACCTGCCAAAAGCGCGACGGGTCGGGATAGTTGGGCACACCCTCGAACATCAGCGTCGTCGCACCGTTGGCAAGCGGTCCGTAAAGGATGTAGCTGTGCCCGGTCACCCAGCCGACATCGGCGGTGCACCAATAAACCTCGACCTCGCGGTAGTCGAAAACATATTCATGCGTCATCGACGCATAGACGAGATAGCCGCCCGTCGTATGCAGCACCCCTTTGGGCTGTCCGGTCGAGCCCGAGGTGTAAAGGATAAACAACGGGTCCTCGGCCGACATTTCGGTCGGCGGGCAGTCGGGCGAGGCCGCCGCGCAGGCCTCGTGATACCAGACGTCGCGGCCCGCAACCCAGTTGACGGGGGCGCCGGTGCGGCGGACCACGACGACGTCGCGCACGTCGGGGCAGCTTTCGAGGGCGGCATCGGCGTTGCGCTTGAGCGGCACGGTGCGGCCGCCGCGCAGTCCTTCATCGGCGGTCACCAAAAAGGTCGAGCGGCAGTCGCGGATGCGCCCGGCAAGGCTCTCCGGCGAAAACCCGCCGAACACGACCGAATGAACCGCACCGATCCGCGCGCAGGCGAGCACCGCGACAGCGATCTCCGGGATCATCGGCAAATAGATCGTGACGCGATCGCCTTTTTGGACGCCGCGCTCCTTCAGCACATTCGCAAAACGGCACACCGCCTCGTGCAACTCGCGATAGGTGATATGGCGGTCTTCGCTCGGATCGTCGCCCTCCCACAGGATCGCGGTCTGCTCGCCGCGCCGGGGCAAATGGCGGTCGACGCAGTTATAGCAGGCGTTCAGCGTCCCATCTTCGTACCAGGCGATGCGAACGTCGCCGTCGAACGAGGCATCTTTTACGCGGGTGTACGGTTTAATCCAGGTGAGCCGGTTGCCGTGCTCGCGCCAAAAGCCGTCGGGATCGTCGAGCGAATGCTGGTACAGCCGCAAGTAATCAGCTTCGCTGATTTTGCCGGCTCCCGGGTGGGCCGAGATCGGGATCATCGTCCGGCTGGACATGGCGCGCTTTGCTCCTCGGCTGGCAGCGCCCGGATGCAGCGCCGCGCACACTGTCGCCGAAGACTATTCTGCCAGGCCGGACGGTTACAATACCCCTTCCATGACCGGTGTGCGAACAGTGCTGCCGACGTGACGAGTGTTGCCAGTCGCAAGCAGTGCCGCCTGCGTGCGGTTTACCACGTGAAGGCGCCGAATGATCTGCTTGACGTGCGCCTTTACCGTACTCTCGGACATTCGAAGCGCGTCGCCGATGAGCTTGTTCGATCGGCCCTCCGAAATCAGCGCCAGCACGTCGCGTTGGCGCCTGGTGAGCGCCTGCCAGGGCAGACACGCGGCCTCGGGGGTCGCTCGGTCGTCGTCGGCTTCGCTCAGCACCAGTGGCACGAATGTCCCGCCCGCCCGCACCCGCTCGAGCGCCGCAACCAGAACCTTGAGCCCAAGGCTCACTGGCAGGAATCCTCGTGCGCCCGAGCGAAGAATCATCCGCGCCCTCGCCGGATCCTCACAATCGGCAATTGCGAGGATCGGCGTCTGCGGCGCCGCGGCCGCCAACAACACCAGATCGACCAGGTCGATCTGCCGGCAAGTCGCTCCGCCGAGAAGAATGACCGAAAATTCCGCACCTTGTCGCAATAGGCACACCAAATCAGCGGCCGCCTCGACATCGGTGACCCGCCACCGCCGTTGCTGCTGGCCGAGCGCGAGTTTGAGGCAATCGCGCCGCAATGCGCTCGGATCGACGATCGCGAGATGCCGCCGGGCCGGCGCGACGAACGCACCGGTCTCGGCCGAAGCACGATTGGGGCAAAGCTCGCCAATCGCGCCAAAGGAGTCGTACATTTCCAAAGCGGCCCCCTTACGCTTAGGCTCTCGGGCGAAAGCTTGCGCCAGATTGAAAAAGCACACGGTAAAATTTTGTAAACCGATGTAACAGAGCGTGAGAGTCCCACCACTTGCTTTTCGTTACGCCGGGCACGGCAATGTCAAGCAGGCATATGTTGATACATCGCAGCGCGGCGTCAGTCGATCCCTGACCTTATTTTGTCACAGCCGATGCGCTTCGCAGCTTCTCGTGGCGATGATGCCGCAAAGGCGAGCGCAAAAATCCACCCTGTCCGCTCCACGGCGTCCTCGACAGCGTGATTCCTGCCGAGCCAAACGGCTTTCGGCCTGCTACCGTAGCGCCGGCTCAATTCTCGCCGGGAGCAGAGATGCAATACGGATTTGGCGCGCCGGTCAGCGGTCTTCTCTCGATGCCCGATAACCTGGCGCGCATCGTGGTCGAAGGCGAGGCGATCGGGTACGACTACGCTACGATCAGCGACCACGTGGTGATTCCGCGCGACATCGAGGCGCGATACCCCTACAGCGACACCGGTGAGTTTCCCGGCCGCTCCCGCGGCGACCGGCACGAGCAGCTGACCGCGGTCGCGTTCATCGCCGGCAAGACCTCGCGACTGCGGCTTGTCACCTCGGTCACCGTCGTCCCGCACCGCCCCGCGGTACTGCAGGCCAAGATGCTGGCGACGATCGACGTGTTGTCGAAGGGCCGGCTGACCTTTGGCATCGGCGCCGGCTGGATGAAGGAGGAGTTCGAGGCGTTGGGCGTGCCGCCGTTTTCCGAACGCGGCACCGTAACCGATGAATATCTGATGGCTTGCCGCGAGCTGTGGACCAAGGACGATCCACGCTTCGAAGGCAAATACGTCAAGTTCGCCAATGTCCTGTTCGAGCCGAAGCCGGTGCAAAAGCCGCACCCGCCGATCTGGGTCGGCGGCGAGAGTGGGCCGGCATTGCGCCGTACCGCGCGGCTCGGCGACGGCTGGTATCCGATCGGCACCAACCCGCAACATCGGCTCGACTCGATGAAGCGGTTTCAAGCCGGGGTCGAAAGACTGGGGCGCTTGACCCGCGAGGCCGGCCGCGACCCGGCGCAGATCGCCCTCGCCTACCGGGTGACGAGCTGGGGCAAATCGCTTCCGGCCCGTGCCGATGACGGCGAGCGCCGGCTGTTTTCGGGGGAGACGGCCGACGTCGTCGGCGATCTGCGGGCATTCCGCGATTTCGGCGTCGGCCATGTCGATTTCAGTTTCGACGGCGACACTCCCGACGCCATGATCGCCAACATGCGCCGCTTTCGCGAGGATGTGCTGGCGAAGGTTTGACACCTGCAACACGAGGGCAGGGAGGAGATTTCCCTTGTCGTTGCGAGGAGGCCAGAGGCCGACGCGGCAATCTCGGCGCAGATGCGGCCCCCATGCGAGATTGCTTTCCCGTGCTCGCAATGACAGCTCTCGGTGCATTGTTGCGAAGCCTCGTTAAAAGGAGCCACCGTTGCTGAAGTTTGGATACAAGGCGTCGGCCGAACAGTTCGGGCCACGTGAATTGCTGGACTTCTCGTGCCTGGCCGAGACGGTCGGGTTCGATTCGGTATTCGTCAGCGACCACTTCCAGCCGTGGAAGCACACCGACGGCCACGCGCCGTCGGCGCTCGCCTGGCTCGGCGCGCTCGGCGCTCGCACGCAGCGGGTGGTGATCGGCACGAGCGTCTTGACCCCGACCTTCCGCTATCATCCCTCGGTCGTCGCCCAAGTCTTCGGCACGCTCGGAACCATGTTCCCAGGACGCGTCGTGCTCGGCGTCGGCACTGGCGAATCGCTGAACGAAGTGCCGGCGATCGGCGTCAAATGGCCGGGCCCCAAGGAGCGGCGCGACCGGCTGCGCGAGGCGATAGCACTGATCAACAAATTGTGGACCGAGGACCGGGTTACATTCGAGGGTCAATTCTATCGCACCGAAAATGCCACGATCTACGACAAGCCCAAGGATAAGGTGCCGATTTGGGTCGCCGCCTCCGGCCCGCTCGCGGCGGCGATGGCGGGCCAGGTCGCCGAGGGGTTCATCTGCACCAGCGGCAAGAACCCGCAACTCTATACCGAACTGACCGGCAAGGTCGGCGAGGGCCTCGCCAGGGCACGGCGCGAGCATGCGAGCCTCGAAAAGATGATTGAGGTCAAGGTGTCGTTCGATACCGATGCGGCGCACGCCAAGGACGACACCCGGCATTGGGCGGCGCTGGCCCTGACCCCCGAGGAGAAGGTCGGGGTCGAGGACCCGGTCGAAATGGAGCGGCTGGCGGCAGCCCTGCCGCTCGACCGCGCGGCCAGCCGCTGGATCGTCTCCGCCGACCCGCAAGAGCAGGTCGAGAAGATCCGCCCCTATGTCGAGCTCGGCTTCCGCCATCTCGTCTTTCACGCACCCGGCCCCGACCAGGCGCGCTTTCTGAAACTTTACGCCGAACAGGTTCTGCCGCTGCTTAGGGCAAAGCTTGGATGACGAGATCGGAGGTCACGATCAAGGCGCTGACCGGCATCAAGCTCGTCGAGCCGGGCGACGATCTCGGCGCGATTACCGTGGCGGCGTTGGCCGCCAACGGACTGGCGCCGCAAGACGGCGATGTCTTGGTGGTGGCGCAGAAGATCGTTTCTAAGGCCGAGGGCCGGTATGTCGATGTGGCTGCCGTAGAGCCCTCGGAGCGGGCGATCGCACTCGCCGCCGAAACCGACAAGGACCCGCGCTTTGTCGAAGTCGTCCTCGGCGAGTCGAAGCGCGTGGTGCGCCATCGCCCAGGCCTGCTGATTGTCGAGCACCGGCTTGGTTTTGTCATGGCCAATGCTGGTATCGACCACTCGAACATACCGAGGGGTGACGGGGTCGACCGGGTGCTGCTGCTGCCGCTGGACCCCGACTCCTCGGCCGCCCGTCTGCGCCAGCACATCATCGACGCCTGCGGCACAGCGATCGGCGTCGTCATCAGCGACAGCTTTGGCCGGGCCTGGCGAAAGGGAACCGTCGGCATAGCACTCGGCGCCGCCGGCCTGCCCGCGGTGATCGACATGCGCGGTCATGCGGACCTCTTCGGGCGCGAATTGCTGGTGACCGAAACCGGCTTTGCCGACGAGATCGCCGCCGCCGCCGGCTTGTTGATGGGCCAGGCCGACGAGGCGATACCGATGGCTCTGGTGCGCGGCCTTGGCTGGTCTGCGCCGGAAATGCCGGCGGCCGCGTTGATCCGCCCGGCGGAGCACGATCTGTTCCGATGACCGGGGTGAGCGGCTTTGTCCTGGCGCTGTCGGGTGGGATCGGCGGCGCCAAACTGGCGCTCGGCCTCTATCGCGTCCTGCCGCCGGGCGCGCTGACCGTTGTCGCCAATACTGGCGACGATTTCGAGCATCTCGGGTTGTCGATCTCGCCCGACCTCGACACGCTGCTCTATACCCTCGCCGGCCTCGACAATCCCGACACCGGCTGGGGCCGGCACGGCGAGACCTGGACGTTTATGGCGGCCCTCGAAGCGCTTGGCGGCAAGACCTGGTTCCAGCTCGGCGACGGCGATCTCGCCACCCATGTCGAGCGTACCCGCCGCCTGCGTACCGGTGAGCGCCTCTCCGCGATCACCGACGATTTCCGCCGCCGGCTCGGCATCTCGGCGCGGCTGTTGCCGATGAGCGACGACCCGGTGCGCACCCGCGTGCTGACCGAGGAAGGGTGGATCGATTTCCAGGATTATTTCGTGCGGCTGCACTGCACCCCTGCGGTGCGCGAGATCGCGTTCGCCGGCGCCGCCTCGGCGCGGCCGCATCCCGATTTCCTGGCCGCGCTTGGCGACGACAAGTTGCGCATGGTCGTGATCTGCCCGTCGAACCCGCTGATCAGCATCGATCCGATTCTGAGCCTGCCCGGCCTGCGCGACGCCTTACGTTCATGTCGGTCGCCGGTCGTGGCGGTGTCGCCACTGATCGGCGGCAAGGCGGTCAAGGGCCCGACCGCCAAGATGATGGCCGAGCTCGGCCTACCGGTCGGCGCCGCGTCGGTCGCCCGCCATTACGGCGATCTTCTCGATCATTATGTGATCGACGAGGCGGATGCGGGCGCTGTGACCGGCTTAGACTTGCCGGTTACCGCGACGCGCGCGTTGATGCAGACGCTCGCCGACCGCGAAGCGCTGGCGCGGGTCGTTCTGGCAGCGGGTCCGGGCTTTTGACGATGGATCTCTGGGCGGTGGTGCCGGTCAAGGAACGGGACCGAGCCAAGGAACGGCTCGCCCCGCTGCTCGGTGGCAAGATGCGTCAGGCATTGGCCCTCGCCATGCTCGAAGACGTGCTGGCGGCGCTTGGCGCCGCCTCGGGTCTCGCCGGGCTGATCGTCGTCACCGTCGATCGGGAGGCGCGCCGGCTGGCGCTCGGTTATGGCACGCGCATCCTCGAAGGCGGCGCCCGCGACGGGCATACCGGCGCCGTCGCCGCGGCGGCGCGAGTGCTCGCGGCCGAAGGGCATACCGGGATGCTGACCCTGCCGGGCGACATCCCGCTCGTCACCGCCGCCGAAATCGACCAGGTCGTCGCCGCGCATCGCCCGGCGCCGTCGTTTACGATCGTCCCGTCGCATGACGAGGGCGGCTCGAACGCGATCCTGCTGTCGCCACCCGACGCGGTGCCTCTGCGATTTGGCGTCGACAGCTTTTTCCCGCATCTGCGCGCCGCCGAGGTGCGGGGCATCCGCCCGACCGTGCTGCGCATGCCGGGCATCGCACTCGATATCGACAACCCCGAGGACCTCGCCGCCTTCGCCCGCCGGCCGACGCAGACGCGGACGCAGGCGCTCCTCGCCGAGAATGCTATGCTGCCGCTGCTGCGGCTCGCCTCGGCATGACGCTAGGAGAATTGCGAACATGACCTCCGACCGAATTTTGGCGCGGGCTTTGGCCGGGCAGCGGCTCGCCGCCGACGAGGCGCTGGCGCTGGCCGAGAGCGACATCGGCGATCTCGAGGCGCTGATGAAAGCCGCGGCCGAATTGCGCGACCAAGGCCACCGCGATCTCGTCTCCTATTCGCCCAAAGTCTTTATCCCGCTGACCCAGCTGTGCCGTGACGTGTGCCACTACTGCACCTTCGCCCACCCGCCGCGGCCAGGGGAGCCGATCTATCTCGATGCCGAAGCGGTGCTGGCGATCGCCCGCGCCGGGGCCGAGGCCGGCTGCCACGAAGCGCTGTTCACGCTGGGCGACAAGCCCGAGCTGCGCTATGCCGCCGCGCGCGCGGCGCTGGACCGGCTCGGACACGAGACGACGCTGTCCTACCTCGCCGAGATGGCGGGGCTGGTGTTGCGCGAGACCGGGCTGTTGCCGCATCTGAACCCCGGCGTCATGAGCCGCGCCGATCTCGATGCGCTGCGCCAAGTCTCGGCCTCGCAAGGGATCATGCTCGAAAGCGCGTCGCCGCGGCTGCGCCGGCGCGGCGGCCCGCATTTCGGCTCGCCCGACAAGGACCCGGCCCTGCGCCTCGACACGATCCGCGCCGCCGGCGAAGCGGGCGTGCCGTTTACCTCGGGCATCCTGATCGGCATCGGCGAAACCCGGCGCGAGCGGGTCGAGTCGCTGCTGGCGTTGCGCGACCTCAACGATCGCTACAGCCACATCCAGGAAATCATCATCCAAAATTTCCGCGCCAAGCCGGGCACGCGGATGGCCGGCGCGCCCGAGCCCGATCTTGCCGACCATCTGTGGACGATCGCGGTTGCCCGGCTGATCTTTGGGTCCGACATGAACCTGCAAGCGCCGCCCAATCTCAATCCCGACGGGCTCGCCGAAATGGTCATGGCCGGGATCAACGACTGGGGCGGCGTGTCGCCGGTGACGCGCGACCATGTCAACCCGGAGGCGCCGTGGCCGGCGCTCGACCGCTTGGCACGACAGACCGCCGCCGCCGGCAAGGAATTGGTGCCGCGCCTCGCGGTCTACCCCGCTTATGCCCGCAACCCCGAGCGCTGGCTCGATCCGGCGTTGCGCACGCCGGTGCTGCGGGCGATGGACGGCGAAGGCTTTGCCCGCCCCGATTTTTGGGTTGCCGGCTCGGGCAGCGAGCCGCCTCCCGCGCCGCCCTCCACCCTCACCCCCTTCGCTGCGCTCAGGACCCTCTCCCGCACTGCGGGAGAGGGGAGACCCGGACCGCAGGGCCGGGTGAGTGAGGGTACTGAGGGGCCAGTTGCCGCCATTCTCGACCGCGCGGCGGCGGGCGAGACCTTGACCGAGGCCGAGATCGTGCGGCTGTTCGAGGCGCGCGGCGACGCCTTTGCCGAGGTCTGCGACACCGCCGACCGGCTGCGCCGGCGGGTCAACGGCGACACCGTCAGCTATGTCGTGACGCGCAACATCAACTACACCAACGTGTGCTATTTCCGCTGCCAGTTCTGCGCTTTCTCCAAAGGCAAGCTCAGCGAGAACTTGCGCGGCCGGCCCTATAACCTCGATCTGCCCGAGATCCGGCGCCGGGTCGAGGAAGCCTGGGAGCGCGGCGCCACCGAGGTGTGCCTGCAGGGCGGCATCCATCCCGAATACACCGGCGCCACCTATTTGGGCGTGTGCCGCGCGATCAAGGAGGCGGTCCCCGGCATCCATGTCCACGCCTTTTCGCCGCTCGAAATCTGGCAGGGCGCCAAGACCCTCGGCCGAACCCTCCCCGAGTTTCTGCACGAGCTGAAGGAGGCAGGGCTGAGCTCCCTGCCCGGCACCGCGGCCGAGATCCTCGACGACGAAATCCGCGCCGTGATCTGCCCGGACAAGATCAAGACCGCCCAATGGCTCGAAGTCATGGAGGCGGCGCACGATGTCGGTCTGCGCAGCACGGTCACGGTCATGTACGGCCATGTCGAGGGCTACCGGCATTGGGCGCGGCACCTGTTGCGCATCCGCGCCTTGCAGACCGGGACCGGCGGCTTTACCGAATTCGTGCCGCTGCCGTTTGTGCCGATGGAGACGCCGATCTATCTGAAGGGCCGCGCCCGCCGCGGCGCCACCTGGCGCGAAGCGGTGCTGATGCACGCGGTGGCGCGCTTGGCGTTGCACCCGGTCATCACCAACATCCAGACCTCGTGGGTCAAGATGGGCAGCGGCGGCGCCGCGTTTTGCCTCGATGCCGGCGCCAACGATTTGGGCGGCACCTTGATGAACGAGAGCATCACCCGCGCGGCGGGTGCGGTGCACGGCCAGGAAATGCCGCCCGCGGCGATGGAGGCGCTGATCCGCGGCATCGGCCGCACCCCGCGCCAGCGCACGACGCTCTACGCCGACGCCCCATCTGCGCGCCAAGCCGCCGCCTTTGCCGCCGCCCCGCTGGTGGAGCCGGTCAACACCCCGGCCCGGCGCTACGAACGCGATCGCGAGAGCGCCGCCGCCGCCGATTGAGCACCCCAGTCGAAAAGCGGCGAAATTCCCGTGCAACCGGGAAAAATCCGGGAATTTTTCGCGGTTGTCGCCTTCCTTAAGGCGGAATCATCATTGTAATCAATCGATTACAGAAGATCACCGAGGTGCAGTAAACGGGAATTTTTTCGGCTTAACCGGGAAACGATTTTGCTTAACCGGGAATTCGACGTTTACGGGGACCGCCATCCTTTTGATCATTTCCATCCTGGTTACGCTACACGTGGTTTGTGGCGTTTTTTGAGATGTCCGAATCGGCTTCCGCGAGCAAGTACGCCGATACGACCGCGGATGGTGATGCACCGAGATTAGAGCGGCTGATCGCGCCGGCCACCGGCGGGTTTCGCTTTCCGCTTGCCCGGCCGCGCACGGCCTCGGCCAGCTGCCGGCGGATAGATCGCGAGGATGTCACTTGCATCTTGAAAGTGGCTGAGAGAGGGGTTACTTTCATCGTGAAAGTTAGTGGGGGCGCCCGATGCAGCGCAAGAACTATGGCAATATGAAATGCCCGATCGCCCGCAGCCTCGACCGGGTCGGCGAGTGGTGGTCGATCCTGATCCTGCGCGACGCGTTTTACGGTTTGCGGCGGTTCGACGAGTTCCAGAAGAGCCTCGGCGTCGCCCCCAACATCCTGACCCGGCGGCTTAACGCGCTCGTGCAATCGGGCCTGTTGGAGCGCCGCCGCTACAGCGACCACCCGCCCCGCGACGAATATCTGCTGGCCGACCGTGGCCGTGATTTTCACCCGGTCCTGCTCGCCTTGTCTGCCTGGGGCAACCGCCATTTCGCTCCCGAGGGGGCGGCGGTGCAACTCGTCAACAACCGCACGGGGGCCCTGGTCGAACCGGTCCTGGTCGATGGTGCTACCGGCGAGAAGATCGCCGGCCCCGGCTTTTTGTTCGTTCCCGGACCCGGCGCCGATGACGGCGTGCGCGAGCGGCTGTTTGAACGCGGGCATCGGCCCTTTGCCCAAGGAGGGGAAGCATGAGCGCCGAAATCCTCGACCGCGGCGCCGCGCGCGAACTCGCCCCCGACAGCCTGCTCGGGATCCCGGCAGTCCGACCGCGCCTTCGCTTTGATCGGCGGCTCGGCCTCGCGGCACTCGGGATGCTGGTCGCCGGCGGGATCGCCTGGTACGGCTGGAATTGGTGGGAGGTCGGCAGGTTCATCGAAACCACCGACGATGCCTATGTGGGCGGCAACGTGACCACCTTGTCGCCGCATGTCGCGGGCTTCGTGTCTGAGATCCTGGTTCGCGACAATCAGTTCGTCAAAGCCGGCCAGTTGCTGATCACCCTCGACGACCGCGACTACAAGGCCAATCTCGCGCATGCCGAGGCGGTGGTTCAGAACCAGAGGGCGGCGCTCGCCAATCTGCATGCGAAATACACGCTGCAGCAGATGATGATCGCGCAGGCCCAAGCCCAATTGGCCGCGGACCAGGCCGAGGCCGGCTGGACGCGCGAGGATGCCGCCCGCTACCATGCGCTGGCGCTGACCACTTTTGGCACGGTGCAAGCCGACCAGAAGGCATTCGCCGCCAACCGCAAGGCGACCGCCGCGGTGCGCGCCGGCGAGGCCAGCCTCGACGCCGCCAAGCAGCAACTGGCGGTGATCGACACCGAAATCGCCGAAACCCAGGCGAGCCTGGCCCAGGCGCTGGCCGATCTGCAAACCGCCCAGCTCGATCTCGGCTACACCCAAATTCGCTCGCCCACCGACGGGTATGTCGGCAATCGCGCCGCCGATATAGGTGCATATACGACTATTGGCGCGGCGCTGTTGGCGATCATCCCGGCGCATGGGCTTTGGGTCGATGCGAATTTCAAGGAAGACCAGCTGGCGCGGATGCGGCCGGGGCAACACGTCACCTTTTTTGCCGATGTGCTCCCGGGCCGCACCTTTGCGGGCCGGCTGGTGAGCCTCGCCCCGGCGACAGGTGCCGTCTTCAGCGTGATCCCGCCGGAAAACGCGACCGGCAACTTCACCAAGATCGTGCAGCGCGTCCCCGTTCGCATCGCCGTCGACGATAACGGCGGGACCTTGGGACTGCTGCGCCCCGGCCTGTCAACGACGGTAAGCGTATATACCCGCGCCTCGGCGGAGACCAAGAAATGACTGCGTCGGCGACCGCCTCCACGCAACCGGCCGCACCGAGCATCGTGCCGTTCGCGGTCATGTGCGTCGGCATGTTCGTGGCGTTGCTCGACATCCAGATCGTCGCGGCTTCGTTGCAGGATATCGGCGGCGGGCTCTCCGCCGCGCAGGACGACATCAGCTGGGTGCAGACCGCTTATCTCATCGCCGAGATCATCGTGATCCCGCTGTCCGGCTGGCTGACCCGGGTGTTCTCGACGCGCTGGCTGTTCGCGGCATCGGCGGCCGGGTTCACCCTCGCCAGCATGCTGTGCGGGATCGCCTGGAACATCGAGAGCATGATCGTGTTCCGCGCCCTGCAAGGGATGCTCGGCGCCTCGATGATCCCAACCGTCTTCACGTCGTCGTTCCATTATTTCCCAGGCCCGCGCCGGGTCTATTCGGCGGCGGTGGTCGGGACGATCGCCTCGGTCGCGCCGGTTTTGGGCCCGGTGATCGGCGGCTGGATCACCGACACGCTCGATTGGCACTGGCTATTCTACGTAAATCTGGTGCCGGGCATGCTGGTCGCGGCGGCGGTGCCGTTCCTGGTCAACATCGACCGGCCGGATCTGTCGTTGCTGAAGGGTGCCGATTACCTGGGCATGGTTTTGATGGCGGTGGCGCTCGGCACCCTCGAATACTTCCTCGAAGAAGGCGCGCGCTGGAATTGGTTCGATGATGCGACGATCACCGCCTGCGCCTGGATTGCCGCGATTTCCGGCATCCTGTTCATCGCCCGCAGCCTGACCTTCGCGCGGCCGGTCGTCGATCTGCGCGCCCTGCGCGACCGGAATTTCGCGCTCGGCTGCTTTCTCTCCTTCGTGACCGGCATCGGCATCTTTTCGACGATCTATCTGACCCCGCTGTTTCTCGGCTATGTGCGCGGTTTCAGCGCCTGGGAGACCGGGCTTGCGATCTTTTCGACGGGGACGGCATCGCTCGCCGGCGTGCCGGTGTACATCCTCCTGGCGCGCAAGATCGATACCCGCTGGCTGATGATGTTCGGGCTCGCGAGCTTTGCCGCGGCGATGTGGTCGTTCAGCTTCATCACCCATGATTGGGGCGGCGACCAGTTGTTGATCCCGCAGGTGCTGCGCGGCTTCCCACAGGTCTTCGCGGTGGCGCCGGCCGTGACCCTCGGTCTCGGCAGCCTGTCGCCGCAGCGGCTGAAATATGCGAGCGGCCTCTTCAACATGATGCGCAATTTGGGAGGCGCCGTCGGCATCGCGGTGTGCGGCGCCATCCTCAACAACCAAACCAATCTGCATTTCCTCTACATCGCATCCCATCTGACGCCGGCCAACGGGGCGATGGAGCACCTGCTTCACAGCATGACCGAACGTTGGGGCACAGCACTCGGCGGGCCGGTCGCCGGGCATGCCGCGGCGATGTCGCAGCTCTGGCATCTCGCCTACCGCGAGGCCTCGACCCTCGCCTATGCCGACGCCTTTCGCGCGATCATGGTCGCGTTCGTCATCGCTACCTTGCTCGTGCCGCTGCTCCGCAACGTGACCCCGGGCAAGGCCCCGCCGGCGGAGGCCCACTGAACCCGAACGAAGGGAGTGCGACGATGCGTGTCCTCGTGGTCGGCGCCGGCGCGATCGGCGGCTATTTCGGCGGCCGGATGATCGAGGCCGGCGGTGACGTGACGTTTTTGGTGCGGGAGCGGCGCGCCGCCGAGTTGGCGGCCGAGGGGCTCGTGATCAAAAGCGCGTTCGGCGATTTTACGCGCCCGGCGCCTCCGACCGTGCCGGCGCACGACCCCGGCCCGCCCTCCGAGCTGATCCTATTGACCTGCAAGGCCTATTCGCTCGCCGACGCGATCCAGTCCGTGGCACCCGCGGTCGGGCCCGACACCGTTATCCTGCCGTTGCTTAACGGCACCCGCCACCTCGATGTCCTCGACGACCATTTCGGCAAAGAGCGTGTGCTCGGCGGTCAATGCGTGATCGCCGCCACACTCGACGCCGGGCATCGCGTCATTCATCTGAACCAAAGTCACGAGCTGTCGTTCGGCGAGCGCGACGGCGTGCTGTCGGATCGGGTCCGCGCCATCGCCGAGGCGATGCAGGGTGCGGCGTTCGAAGCCAGGGCCAGCGAACGCATCCTGCCGGAGATGTGGGAGAAATGGGTGTTTCTCGCCGCCTTTGCCGCCGGCACCTGCCTGATGCGCGCCGCGGTCGGCGACATCGCCGCGGCACCTGGCGGCGCTGAAATGATGCTGGGACTGCTCGACGAATGCCGGATGATCGCCGCCGCCAGCGGCTTTCCGCCGCGCGACGGGTTCGTCGAGCGCACGCGCGCGCTGCTGACCGCCGCCGGCTCGACCCTGACCGCCTCGATGCTGCGCGACATCGAGAACGGCAACCAGATCGAGGCCGACCACATCGTCGGCGACCTGATCCGACGCGGCGAGCGGGCGGGCATCTCGCCCGAAAAAGCGGCGTTGCTGCGCCTCGCCTACGCTCATTTGAAGGCTTACGAGGCGCGGCTGCGCCGCCCCCGGTCGAGCGAATAGCGCCGCCGGTTTCGCGCCGCCCGGCCGGGGCTTCCGGGCGAGGGCGGGTCGCGGTTCAAGCCGCAGGGATCAGGGCGCTGTCCGCGGCGGTCGGGTGTTGGTGAAGTGAGATGCGTCGGAATTCCCGGCGCGATCCCACAACCCCCAGGGGGTCCTGCCCCCGATCGCGATTGGCTACCGCATGTCTTGGATGACCACCGACAGCATCGGGCGACCGGCCTCCCTGTCCGAATGGACGGTTCAGGCCGCCCGCGACCTGCTCGACGGCAGACGGCGCAATTGGCAAGGCTATCTGGCGTTCGCCGGCCCGGCCGTGGTGGCGTCGATCGCTTACATGGACCCCGGAAATTTTGCGACGAACATCGAGGCCGGCGCCAAATACGGCTACGGGCTGTTGTGGGTCGTGCTGCTGGCGAACTTGATCGCGATCCTGTTCCAGGCGCTCTCCGCCAAGCTCGGCATCGTCACCGGCCGCAATCTCGCCGAGCTCTGCCGCGAGCAATTGCCGCAGCCGGCGGCGTGGGCGATGTGGGTGGTCAGCGAGATCACGGCGATGGCGACCGATTTGGCCGAATTGGTCGGCGGCGCCATTGGCCTGTCGCTATTGCTCGGCATCCCGCTTCTCGCCGGGATGGTCGTAACCGCGGCGGTCGTCTATGGGATCCTGCTGTTCCAGCGAAGAGGCTTCCGGCCGATCGAGCTGATCATCGGCGGCTTGGTCGCGACGATCGGGCTGTGCTACCTGATCGAGCTGTGCATTGCGCCGGTCGAGTGGGGCGCCGCGGCGTGGCATTCGATCGTGCCGCAAATTGCCGGCCCCGAGGCATTGGCGCTCGCCGTCGGCATCGTCGGCGCGACGGTGATGCCGCATGCGGTCTATCTGCATTCGGGGCTGACCCAAGCGCGCATACCGGCTCGCAACGACAGCGAGAAACGAAAAATTGTCCGCGCCTCCAACACCGAGGTGGTCGTGGCGTTGGCGATTGCCGGAATCGTGAACATGGCGATGGTGTTGATGGCCTCGGGTGCGTTCCACGCGGGGCACAGCGACGTCGCCGAGATCGAGACCGCCTATCGCACGCTGGCGCCGCTGCTCGGCCCGGCCGCGGCCGGCGTGTTCCTGGTCTCGTTGCTCGCCTCCGGGGTGTCGAGCTCGGCGGTCGGTACGATGGCCGGGCAGATGATCATGCAAGGCTTTGTCGGCTTCACGATCCCGGTCTGGCTGCGCCGGCTCGTTACGATGCTGCCGGCCTTTGCCGTCGTGGCGCTTGGCGTCAACGCGACGAACGCGCTCGTCGTCAGCCAGATCGTGCTGAGCGTCGCCCTGCCGTTGCCGATGATCGCGCTCTTGGCCTTCACGCGCCGCGCGAGCATCATGGGCCGGTTCGCCAACACCAGGCGCACGCAGGCCGCAGCGGTTTGCGGCACCGTCGTCGTCCTCGCGCTCAACGTCGTTCTGATCCTCCAGACCTGTGGTTTCGCGATTCCCGGGCTATCGTAGGATGCAGGACGTCTTACGAAGAATGCCGCCACCGCGACGCCGCGTCGGGCATTGATCCATCCCGGCGTATTGCGCTATCTCGGGGGGTATCGGCGCGCTCGGCTGAACACAAATCGCTTGGAGAAGCCATGCCTGACTTGTCTGTCTCGTACCGGCCGATCGAAGGGCCGAGCGCCTGGATGCGCGCCGATGTGCGCCCCGAGGATTGGCGGGTCGAACTCGACGCCGCTTGCCGCGACGAGATCCGCCGGACTGTCGACGAGTTGCGCGCCTACCCGCTGCCGACGGTCGTCCTCGGCGCGCAGGATTTCGCGATGCCGGCCTGCCGCGACGCGATGGCGCGGACGCGGGCGATGCTCGCCTCGGGGGTGCGCTTTGCGATCGTCGACCGGCTGCCGCTCGACGAGATCAACGCGAGCGAGGCGACCGCGATCTATTGGCTGTTGTCGAGCATGGTTTCGCGCCCGGTCGCGCAAAAGCTCGACGGCACCCTGGTCTACGACGTGCTCGACACCGGCCAGGAGGCATTGCCGGGTTCGGGGGTTCGTCCCGACAAGACCAATATCGAAATTCGCTTTCATAACGACAACGCCTACAACGACACGCCTCCCGATTACGTTGGCCTGTTGTGCCTGCGCCGGGCGTTGAGCGGCGGCCACAGCCGGGTCCTCAGTTTTCATACCGCCTACAACGAAATGCTCGCCCGTTTTCCCGGACGGCTGGGGCGGCTCTACCAACCGTTCTGGTTCGACCGCCAGCGCGAATTCCACCCCGGCGAAAGCCCGGTCTTTGCCGCCCCGGTGTTCGACGACGGCGCCGAGCTGAAGGCGCGGTTCAGCGTCCACCAGATCAACAGCGGCTATGCGATGAGAGGCGAGCCGGTCGACGAGGCGGGGGAAGCGGCATTGTCGGCGATGCTCGACATTTTCGAGGACGAGGAATTGTCGGTCGATTTCGACCTCGAACCGGGGCAGATGCAGTTTGTCGACAACCGCGCGCTGGGGCACAGCCGCACCGCCTTTGTCGATGACACCGACCCCGCGCAAAAGCGCCATCTCGTCCGCCTGTGGCTGCGCGACCGCGGCCGTCGCGCCTACCCCGGCTAATGAAAAAGAAGCGAAGCCTCGGCGCCGACGCTGAGGTTTAATTAACCAAATCACCGGCATTGTCGCGGCGATGTCGTCGCTGACAATTGCCTCGATCGTCCTTGGCTGCGTGCTCTCCGGCTCGCTATTCGGGATGTGGCTCGGCTGTCGCTTGCCCGAGCCGCACCGTTCCGCCGAATCACATGACGCGATCAAGCTTGCCACCGGCATGCTGTCGGTGTTGGCGGCATTGGTGCTGGGGCTGTTGATCGCCAGCGTCAAGAACTCGTTCGACACGACCGACACGCAGATCCGGCATTTTGCCGCCACCCTGATCCTGCTCAACCAAACATTAGCCGATTACGGGCCGGAAACCGCCGAAGCGCGCGACATGCTGCGGCGTTACACGCACCGGGCGTTGGCCGACAACTGGCCTACAGACAAGGCGGCGCCGATCAAGATGGAGGATGTCGAGGCCGGAAAGCTGCTCGACGGCGCGCGCGGCGGCATTCTGGCGCTGTCGGGCGGCGATGCGCGCCGCGAAGCGCTCCGTTCCGCGGCGGCGTCCTTGGTCGAAGATGCGCTGAAAACGCGCTGGCTGCTGATCGAGCGCGCCGAAAGCTCGATCCAGCCATTGTTTCTGGAAATTTTGATTGCGTGGATCACCTTGATCTTCATCAGCTTCGGCTACAGCGCGCCGCGCAACGCAACGGTGGTGGCAAGCTTTGGGCTGAGTGCCGTAGCACTCGCCGCCTGCATCTTTCTGATCGTCGAGATGGACACGCCGTTCGAAGGGCAGATCACCGTTTCGAGCACGCCAATGCGAAACGCGCTCGCGCATATGACCCCGGAACCGGAGGCGGCGGCCCAGAACCGCTGACGAAGTCCGCCTCTATTCAGCCGCACATCGCCGCGGTTGCGAGGCACCTTGCCATCCGGCAATTGCATCGCGAAGCTGCGCGTCGAACCCGTCCGGGCTGCGAAAGAAGGCGAACGATCATGAACCACGCCGCCAATATCGATCTTGCCGCGGCGCTCGCCGAAGCGGAGGAAGACTATCGGGCACGCAATCCGAAAAGCCTCGCCCAGCACCGCGAGGCGTGCCTGGCGATGCCCGGCGGCAACACCCGCGCCTCGATCCATACCGACCCGTTCCCGCTGACGATGGCGCGCGGGCATGGGGCGCGGCTGTGGGACCTCGACGATCACGAATATTCCGATTTTCTCAGCGAGTTCACCACCGGGATCTACGGCCACTCGCACCCGGCGATCCGCCGGGCGATCGAGGAGGCATTGGCGGGCGGGCTCAATTTCGGCGCCCAGAACAAGGCCGAGGCGCGGTTTGCCGCGGCTGTGTGCGCCCGCTTTCCGTCGATCGACCTGGTGCGCTTTACCAATTCAGGCACCGAGGCCAATCTGATGGCGGTCGGCGCCGCCCGAGCCATCACCGGCCGCCCCAAGATCCTGGTCTTTGGCGGCGGCTATCACGGCGGCGTGTTCTATTTCCGCGGCCATGGCAGCCCTGTCAACGCGCCGTTCGACTATCTGATCGGGCATTACAACGATCTCGACGCGGTCGAGGACCTCGTCCGCCCCTACCGCGCCGATCTCGCGGCGATCCTGGTCGAGCCGATGCAGGGGACGACCGGCTGCATCCCGGCCGAGCGCGCTTTTCTCGCCGGCCTGCGGGCGCTGGCCGACGAAACCGGCGCAGTACTGATCTTCGACGAGGTGATGACCTCGCGGCTGGCGCCGGGCGGGTTGCAGGAGGCGCACGGCATCCTCCCCGACCTGACGACATTGGGCAAATATCTCGGCGGCGGCATGAGCTTTGGCGCCTTTGGCGGGCACGCCGCGATTATGGAGCGCTTCGACCCGCGCCGGCCGGATTCGTTCCAGCATGCCGGCACATTCAACAACAATGTGCTGACGATGAACGCCGGCTATGTCGGCCTGACCGAAATCTATACGCCTGAGCGCGCCCGCACCCTGAACGAATGGGGTGACGGCCTGCGCGATCGGCTGAACCAGATCATCGGGCGGCACGGGCTGGCGATGCAGTTTACCGGGCGAGGCTCGATGATGTCGGTGCACATGACTGACGCGCAGATCCGCTCGGAGGACGACGCGGCGCGCGGCATCAGCGCGCTGCGGGACTTGTTTTGGTTCGACCTCGTCGCGTCGGGCATCTGGTTTGCCAAGCGCGGCATGTTCGCCTTGTCTATCGCGCTCGACGAGGCCGATGGCGACAAGCTCGCCGAGGCGGTCGAGGACTTCGCTCACACCCGCGCGCCTTTGTTCGCGGGGTGACGCAGGGCTGTCCGGGGGATTTATGGTTGCAACTCGGCCGGGGCCTAGGCTGCCCCATGGCCCATCACCGATCGTATGCGCGGACCTGTATGGGGATTTTGCTGTCAAGGGCGTTTGTCATTGACACTACCGTTATTGGCGTCGCAGTGCGCTGAGCAGTTGGATTTTTGGCGGGCCTGGGTTGCCGGGAAAGGCCGAGACTCAGGGAGCTCGCGAGCAGCACGCGGTCGCGCCCCGAACTTGTATTCGGTCGTTAACCAACTTTTTTCGGCGAAAATTCCGCTTGTTGCGCTAAAATTCGCCAAAATTGGATAATGAGCTTTGTCAGTCGGCGCGACCCTGTCCGCGATGTAGGATCATTATCCTCGGCATTGTGTAGATCGGGATATTGCGGAGGCAATCGAATGTACATCGACGTCATTGAAGAGTTGAGCGATTTCGACGCGCTCCGCCCGGCCTGGGATGCGGTCTACGAGGCCGATCCCGAGGCGCATTTCTTTCTTTCCTGGCAATGGCTGTCCGGCTGGCTGGCCACGCACCGCACCGTCTGGTTTGTTCTCGCGGCCAAGCGCAACGACACCGACCCCGAATATGTTGCCTTCCTGCCGATGCGGATGACGACAGGTTTTGACAAGAAGCACGGCTTTTTCAACGAACTCTCATTCGCCGGCTGCGGCTTTTCGGATTACGCGGGCATCCTGGCAAAACCCGAGTTCGAGGCGGAGGCTGTTCCAGCGCTTGCCGAATACGTCAAGCGAAAGCTCAATTGGACGCGTTTCACGATGGACAATCTGATGATGTCCGATCACCGGCGCCGCTTGTTTTTGCGAGCCTTTGACAAGACGCGTTTTGTACAGACTCCGATTGCTTATGTCGATGTCAATACCGGGACGGACCATGGCATATGTCCCTCGGTAAATTTACCGGCTAGTTGGGACGAATATCTCAAACAGCTCAGTACCAACAACAGACAAAAAATTCGCCGGCTGTTGCGGAAGATTGACGCGTCGGAAGACTGCCGGATCACTTTGTCCGATATCGAGAACTACGATAATAACATCACAACATTGTTAGAATTGTGGAAATTAAAGTGGCTGCCGAGCAAGGGGGAACAACGGGTAAACGATGTTGCCGCACTGAACTATCTGATGTTGTCGCATTGCGTCGAGAGCGGCACGTTGTTCCTTCCGGTATTTTGGCATGGCGACAGACCGGTGGCCGCGCTCGCGACCTTGATCGATCCCTGCAAGAAATCGCTGCTGTTTTTCGTTACTGGACGGGATGAAACCTATAGCGAGATGCCCGCGGGCTATCTGCTGCATGCCTACAGCATCCGCCATGCGATCGCCCACGGTTTTACGACATACGACTTCCTGCGCGGAGATGAGCCCTACAAATACATGTTTGCCCCACGAGAACGCCGCTTGAAGGCGGTCTCCGTGGTGGCCAAGAACAACCGCAATCTTGGCGGCAAGCTAGACCCGCGGGGGCTGTTCGCCATGATCGAGACGACGCTCGAGCATGAGAACCAGGGCGAAACCGCAGATGCCGAACGCGGCTACCGCCAAATCCTGGAGGTCGAGCCGGATCACGCGCTGGCGCTCTATCGGTTCGGCCGGTTCAAGGCCGAGCTTGGCGCTCATGCCGAAGCGAAAGAGCTGCTGTCGCGTTCGGTGGAGATTGAACCCGACGGCGACAACGCCTGGTTCTTCTTGGCGAGGTCGCTGCAATCTCTCGGGGAGGACGAGGCGGCACTTGCGGCTTGCCGCGAGGTCGTCAAGCTTCAGCCGCAGCACAAGGACGCGAAGGAGTTGCTGGTGCAACTGAGCCTTGCTGTCGAGCCAGCGGATCGATCGGCGGCGACGGTCTTGCCGGTTCAAGCCCCGATGGCGGCGCCGGCGCCGCACCAATCCACCGGCAAACCCGAGGGGACTGCTCCCGCTCGGGTACTCGAAACGAAAGTGAAAGAAATCCGCAGCCTGACACAGGACTATTTTGACCGGTTCGTCAGCCCGCGCCCGCCGTGGCAGGGTAGGGGAGATAGAATCCGCAACGCGGCCGATCGAGCGCGAGGATCATAGGACCGGCGGAACGCCAACGGGTGGTCCGCCCCGAAGCCCCGCCGATTACGCCGGCGCCATCGCCGAGTGCCGCGCCCTCGCCTGGAAATGCGGGATTATTTGCTCGCCAAAAAGCCGGATTGTATTGAGCACCTCAGGGTGTTGCGCCGGGCCAATCGCGCACAGCAAAAACACCTCCTCGATACCGAGAGCTTCGTATCTTTCGAGAAAGCGGATGCAGTCGGCCGGGGTGCCGACGCAAAACTTTGTGCCTTGCTCGCGCACCTCTTGCGGGGTGGGCTCGCCGGGATGCGGCCCGCTGGCGAGGCGTTGGTCGCGCGCGTAATAGCCCTGGTAATCCGGCGGGACGGTGGTCGGGTCATAATCGCGCCACACCAGGCGGGCGCGCTCGCGCTGCTGCTCGAGGTACCAGCCGACGAGTTCGGTCCCGCGCTCGGCCACGACCCGCGGATCCTCGTGGCAGAAGCCGGCGGTCATCAGCGCGGTGCGCGGCCCGGCTGCGGCCCCGTTATCGGGCGCTCTCGGCAACGCGTCCCGA
>Ga0210398_10001148_pt1 | contig 28394 bp, 20 predicted proteins | sample IncBWC4OmetaG_FD_161047 | JGI IMG/M metagenome (GOLD analysis project Ga0210398, IMG submission 161047) | Forest soil microbial communities from Barre Woods Harvard Forest LTER site, Petersham, Massachusetts, United States - Inc-BW-C-4-O | ecosystem: Environmental > Terrestrial > Soil >... | reverse complement strand
GGGGTCGGATATTCCGGTATCGGTCACTACTACGGCAAGGCCGGGTTTGACGCTCTCACGCACGCGAAATCAGTTCTGATTTCGCCGCCCGACGTAGCCATTGAGCACTTGTTCCCGCCGTATACGGAGGAGAAGGTCAAAGCGCTCAGCCAGTGGTTTGAATACTAGGGCACAAGATCCCCGACAAAAGCGACCCCAAAGGAGCATAGAGATGAAAGGGAACGCGAAAGATTACGTATCGAAAGTGCCACGACTGCTCGTGGTCGGGGGTGCTGGAAGTCTGGAAGTTACCCCCGGAGTTACTCTTGTCAACACCCCGGACTTTCCCGCTGAGTACAAGCCTGAGACGCTCGCGGGTGTGGAGTTCCTGAATGTCTTGCGCGGGGAGAAGGAACTCGATTGGACATTCTTATCTCCGTCCTACCCTTTCGCTCCCGGCGAACGCACCGGCAAATTCCGACTCGGTAAAGACGAACTTTTGGTTGCTGCTGACGGTCAAAGCCACATATCCACCGAAGACTTTGCGATCGCACTCGTGGACGAGTTGGAACAGCCGAAGCACTCTCGCCAACGATTCACGGTCGGGTACTGACGACAAATCCATGCACGAACTGAGCGGCGGAGCAAAAAGCCAATCGTCGACCACGAACGATATGACAACGAAAGAGGTAGGGAATGGTTTTAGCAGGAATCAAAGTACCCGACACCGTTCTGGTCCGCGATGCGATTGATTTGTCACGGAGCGCGTCAGAGCCATTTCTCTTCAACCATGCGATGCGCTCCTGGCTATTCAGCGTATTGCTTTCAGAAGGTGCTGAACGTGCCCCGGATCCCGAGTTGTTGGCAGTAGCCACGATTCTGCATGATCTGGGCCTGACTGACCGCTATACGGCGGAAAATCGCTTTGAGGTGGATGGCGCCAACGCGGCGCGTTCGTTTCTGAAGGGGCGCGGCATCTCGACGCAGCAGATGCAAGTTGTTTGGGATGCCATCGCGCTTCATACCACACGATCTATCGCTCTTCACAAAGAGCCCGAAGTGGTTATGACCCATTCGGGAATAACGGCGGATGTTCTGGGGGCAGGCCTTGATCGAATTCCGCAGGACAAACAAGGCGCCATCCTAGCCGAATTTCCGCGCCTGGCACTTAAAAACGGACTCAAAGAGTGCCTTTGCAACATCGCTCGCCGGAAGCCGGAGTCCACCTTTGACAACATCGCTCGGGATTTCGGCGTTCGATATGTCGAGGGGTACACATCCCCCAACTTTGCTGATGTCGTCGCGAATGCACCATTTTCCGAATAGACGACCTGCCGATCATCGAATTGCGCACACATATCAGCGCGGCTAAAGAAAGGAGACACCATGAACTACCAAATTCAAGGACTTTCCATCCATGCGGAGGTGCACGGGACTGCGGAGCCGGCTCTCGTATTTCTCCATTACTGGGGTGGAACTTCGCGCACCTGGCGCAAGGTTACTGCCGAACTTGAGGGACAGTTCAAGACAGTGGCCTATGACGCGCGCGGCTGGGGAAGTCCAACAAGACCTTAGCTGGCTACAAACTGGCAGACCTTGCGGACGAAGCTCTCTCACTGGTCAAAGCGCTGGAAATCAAACAATATGTCCTGGTTGGACATTCGATGGGAGGAAGGTCGCAGCTCGCCGCATCGCGGAGGCCGGAGGGGCTTTCAGGCCTCATTCTAGTGGCTCCTGCTCAGCCAACGCCTCGGCGCAATCCTGAAGAGATGCGTCAAGGACAGCTTCATGCGTATGACAATCGTGAGATCCTTCCTAAGACCATTGGCAGTGGCCGTCTGACTGCTCGTCCCCCTTCGCCAGAGATTTTGGAGCAGATTGTCGAAGACAGCTTGTCCGGCTCTCGCGATTTTGCCTCCCAGGCGCATGCGGGTCGTGGATGAATCTTTTGGCGCCCATGGGGAAGAGTATAGCGAATAAAAAACGAATGTAATCCACAGCACGGAAATCCTCGGATTTGATGATCGCCAGCGACAATCGAGCCGGTGTACTATCTCTGCCATCTCACGGGACCATCCTAGAGCTGTCCTGATACGAGGGCGAAACAGTCGTATTCCCCGATTGCTCCTCCTGACCCCGGTGAAATCTGCGAAACGCACACGGTTTCAGACCGCGATAGGGGGAGAGTATGCCCAAAAGACTCGCAATCACGATCGCGGGCGCCGTGTCGCTCGGAAGCTATGAAGCGGGCGTCTTATACGAGATCCTGCGTGCGGTCCGCTTCAACAACGAGAACACAGACGTCAACGCGATGGCCATCTTCTCCGCGCCTGGCTTCGAGGACTTCATGCGGGGCGCGCGTCGGTTCATGAGGAGAAGAATGTACCGCTGTCCAAGGCGGAGAACGATGAGCTGATGCAAGGCCTTTACATGGGTGGTCTACAAGGAGTCCTAGAAGCGTTCAGCGTTCGGAGAATCCCGGTTGCTTCGGCTGCCTATAAGATGTGGTCCTGTGGACCGGGCTTTTATCTAAGGGTTAAGCTCGCGTATCCAGCACGACGTCAGATGTCGACGCGGTCAAGAGCCTGCAGCGTGTGTCGGCCCCCACCAAGGCTGCGATGAAGCCGTTCTGAAGAGAGCAGGCTCGGCACTCCTCGCCCGCCAAATCAACGGTGAGGAAAGACCCCGCGCCAGGCATCCAGATCCGCAACGACGGGCCCTCGGCGATACAGGCAAGAGAGGTTGAAGGATCGGTGGCCAAAGAATCGAGGCCGCTCGTGCTGGTCATCAATGTTCGCCGGATCTCGCCTGAAGAGGGGTCGAATTCAAACAAAGCAGTCCCTGTGTTCATCAGTAGTGTTGCGGGAGCATGCCAGAACTTCACCTCGGGATGTTTGTTGCGCTTTTGGAACTCCGACGTGATTTCGCGGGACCACAGAATAGAGCACGCGGCTGTATCGACCGCGCTCAGTAACATCTTGCCGTCTGCGACCGCGGCGGCGAAATAGCGTTTGCCAGTTGGGTCAAAGCACATCGACACGACGTACGACTCGGGGAAAGCGCATGCGCCGATTTCTTTTCGCTCAATCACCGAGAAGAGGATCACATCCCTGCGCCGGGGCTCATGGACGAAAGCGAGGAAAGTACCTTCGTCAGGCGAGAGCGTGATCGGAGGAGATTGCCAGGACCACGTAACGCATACTTCAGTGCTTACGATTGCGTTATTCACAACGTTTAGCCGAGAGAAGTAGATCGTGTCTGGTGCGTGATAGCCGATCCCGCTCGTCATTGCAAGCGCTCCCCATGAGGTCGCCTGCAACCACTCTGCACCTTTCCGGGCGATGTTGCGTAGTGACCCGGTCGGGAGGTTCCGGACTTCGACCTCCGTATCTGAGGCGAGCCAGAGTTTTTGCCCGGATCGGTCAATCGAACAGCGTTGCATCTCTTTCGCCACGGTTGTTTCGACAAATGTGATGTTTCCGTGGCCCTGTTTAAGCATGTCCGCGTCGCTCGGCACGCTGAAGACACGCGCGGGTGCCTCATGCTCAGCAGCGAGCGTATTGGTCACAAGCTCGGCTAGCTGCACGAGGTACGCCCGGTGCTCGGGCGGCTCAGGCATTATGAAGGCATTCAGTTGAGCGAACCAATTGAAATCGCTGGGAAGCGACGCCAGAGGTGGCATAGTGCCGGGTACGAGAACAACCGGAATCACACGACGTGCGAAGCGGTGCGCGGTTCGCAGTTCATAAGCGACTACATCGTTTTCATCGTGCAATCGCGATGGGTCCCAATGCAGCCCTATGACCACAATAACGAGCCTGGCCTGGGAAATCGCCTGTTGAATCCTGGACATGAAAGGGATGCCCAGCTCAATGTCGTCGACATCCATAAAGACGCCGGAGACGCGGCGCAGACGATCGGTGAGAAGGTCTACGAAGAGCGAACTGTCACGCCTTCGATAAGAGACGAAGAGTTCGTCCACTTGATTCTCCAGCTACTTGTGTGTCATGAACTGTATCATTCAGAATGCAGGTTCGGGCCGGACCCCAAAGTAACGGGACTAAACCAGAATCGCGCTGCGAGGAGGCTCAGCCAACAAGATCACCTCTGCTGTAGGGGTGGGGAGCGCCGTTACGCGAATGGCTCGTCAACATCACCAATCCCAAAACACGCCAATTCTATAAAGATGAGTGGCGGAGTTCGTAGCCTTCACCGGCCTGAAAGACTCCGCACACTGTAGACAAGCTCGCAACGGTTTCCTAGACCATTAGTCCGAGATCGCGACCATTGGCTTATAGCTCATTTCCAGACGGGGAAGGATGGCTAAAGTGTGCGCTTTGAAGTCGCAATATCCATACCAAAAAGTAACCGGATGCCGCCAGTGTTCGTCGAGGAATCGGGCTCGAAGTGACCGGTGACGATTTTACTGGTCGTAGAATGAACTCGAAGGCAATCCGGTTTGAAGAGCAGCGAGCCGCTATTTGTTGACTGTGACCATGACAGTGACAGATTGCGAGCTGCTACCGGAGCTCTTGGCGGTGACGGTTATGGTTGAGGTGCCAGCGGGTGTGCTGGGAGGTGAGCCGCAAGCGACGATTCCGGAGATGGCGGCGGCTAGCACTATCATCCACAAGGCCCGTTTGGCGGCTGGACTGAGCCGCTTCCGGTGCCAGTACAGGACAAAGCTCAACAGGCCGGCGGGCAGCCAGCACAGTAGCGTCGAGGCAGTTCCTGACGCGGGAGTGTTCTGACTGACGGTTCCATGATTAGAGCCGGTGGTAGTGAGTGTCATGGTTGTGCTTACGGCGGTATTGGAACCATCGGCCATCAGCGTGGCAGGATTGAAGCTGCAGGCTGCGAGCTCCGGCACGCCGGTGCAGTCAAAGGTCAGCGATCCGTTGTAGCCGCCAATCGGAGTGAGGGTGATTTTTATCTGGCCCGTTTCTCCCTGGCTGAGGCTAAGACTGGTTGGATTGGCGCTGAGGGAAAAGCCAGGGGCTGTTACTGTCTGAGAGAGCATCGCCTGCGAGCCGAGGAAGTCGACGTTGCCCGTGTAAACCGCATCGATGGTTTGAGTCCCGGCGACGAGCGCGCTCGTTGTGTAAGTAGCTACTCCTTGCGCATTCAGTACTGAATTCCCGAGTACGGTCGAGCCGTTCAGGAACTCAACTGAGCCAACTGGCGTGCCTGTCGTTGATGATCTTACTGTTGCGGTAAAAGTTACAGATTCGTTCAGGTTCGAGTTGGGCGTCGAGGAAGCGATGGTGGTCGCGCTCGCAGCCGCTGTTATGGTGAGAATGCCGTTCTTAATAGTCACAGCGTAATCGGCCAGATTGCTCCCGCTAGCGCTGGGCACGATAGCGTACGTTCCCGCATCGGTATTGACGGTTGCCGCGGTCGCGAAAGTTTCGGTGAAGGTATCGCCGTTGATGGCGCCGGTGAGGGTTCCGGTGAAGGTTGGATTTGCTGTTCCGTAAACGCGCGTCGCGTTGTTAGCGGAGGCGGTCAGCGTGGCCTGAGCAACGGTTAACATCGCGGCCCGCGTCGCTGCTTTGTAATCGACTGTATCGGCCGGAGTGAAGTCTGCTGTCAGCGTGTAGCTGCCCACGGGCAGCACGGTGGCGGCTGTCAACGCTATAGTGTTGCCGCCTGCGGCCTGTGCAGAATAGCTGAAGCTGCCAGGTGTGTTTGCAGTTGCATCCAGTAAGGCTGCGGCATTGGTACCGTATCCAATCGAGCTGGCAGGAGACCATGTGATTGCCGGTGTTGCCTGTTGCACAGTGATCGGAACGCTGACGCTCGTCGCCGCAGCATAGTCGGCCGTTCCGCTAAAGCTTAGCGCCACAGTGTGTGCCCCGGCATGGAGTCGTCCATACGTCGCAGTTACAGTGCCATTTTGGTAAGTCGCAGCTGGAACGGTCACAGAATTAGCCGTGTTCTGGTCAATGAGAAAAGAGAACAGGCTTGAGATCGCTCCCGCAGGGGGTGGAGAGATGGTTCCTGTAAAGGTGACCGCTGCTCCGTATATCGGATTTGATGGAGCGGCGCTTAGCGCTAACGTGTTTGTCGCCTTGTTTACCACGATTGTTTGAGTAACCTGCGGAGCGGCGGCATACTCCAGGTTGCCTGCCTGATTGGCGGCCACGACGACTGTACCCACGCCGGTAATGGTCAACGTGTGGCCGCTAACCATGCCCGGGCCAGAGAGAACGCCGAACGTCACGGCAAGGCCGGAAGTCGCAGTTGCAACCAGCGGGATAGGGCTTACCCCGTAGGTCACGGGACTCGCCGGCGGAGTAAAGGTAATTGTCTGGCTGGATTGTCCTACGTCGAAGGGAGTGCTTGTCGCGGAGACGCTGATGGGTGCGGTCAGGGGTGCAGGCGGAGGCGTCGTGGTGAGCGGGAGCGTTGCCACTAGAGTGTCATTTATGCGGGCGGCGCTTACTGAAAGCTTCGCATAGGTGGCCACGCCGCTTGCGTTGGTCGATGCTGTGCCGCCGCTAAGTGTGCCGTTGTTCCCTGCACCCAACGCAAGTGAGATGCTGACGCCGTTGACCGGGAAGGGAGCGCCACTCTCATCGAGTTGCACGGCGGAGGTGAACGAGACGTTCGTCCCGACATTTGCGGGTGGCTCGGTGCTGAAGAGCAGCGAGTAGTTGGTTTGAACTGCGCCGGAGTCATAGCAGGCTGTGCCGTTGTAATTGATGGGAAGGGGAAATCCACGCTGATCTTGCTGCGTGTATGCTCCGCCTGCGGCACAGATTGCGGGACTTCCCGGAAGCGGCGGCTTGGTCGGAGTGGGGCCGCCATAGTTGGCGAGCGGGGCGAGCATGGAATTTGCCGTCACGACATTGCCGTTCGTGCCGGTTGTCGGACAAGCCGTAACACCTGCGGTAGCGCAGTCGTCCACGACGCTGTTGTATACCGCGAGAGTGCCACCGTTATAAAGGTTGCCGCCGGCGTTGTTGGAGATGGTGCTGTTGATGATGGTCATTCTGCCGCCGGCGGGGCTTAGAAATGGATCCCCAGGCGCGTTATAGACGCCGCCTCCGCCGGTGTTCCCTGAGATGGTGCTGTTAATTATTGTCAGATAACCCGGTACATCATTAAAAATGCCACCACCGCTGAAACCAGTGTTGGGATCGCCGGATGCGCTGTTCCCGGAGATAGTGCAGTCAATTACAGTGAGTGCGCCTCCATTAGAGATGCCGCCGCCTGTGTCGGCGCTGCCACCGGTGATCGTAATCCCGGAAATGACAGCGCCAACTACCTGCGACTGATAAGGGATCTGGAAGACCGATGTGGTAAAGCTGTTTGCCGCGCTGACCGTTACCAGATTCGTTCGGCTGGTTCCGCTGCCAGTTGACGGTCCCACGATGGTTGTATTCGAGGGTATAAATAATGGCAGATATACCGGGATCGTTTGCGGAGTAGAGAAAACAGTCGGATCGAACGTGACATTGATGGCACCTGAGCAGTTGGGCGGGCAGGCCGTTTCCGCTGCTGCGGCCAGTGCATCGGCCAGGCTGCAATTGGCATCTGGCTTCGCGCCGGGCTGATTCTGGTCGGTGCAGTTTGCGCCGTTGCCTGAGTCATCGGTCGTTACAGTCACCATGAAGTTCGGGCCCTGGAAGTTTGCGGTTATGTTCTCAGGAGCATTCATCGTGATCGTAGTGTTTGGACTGGATGGGTTGGCGATGGCGCCATTCGTTTCGCCTGTCCAGCCAGCGAAGTATGCGCCAGAATATGCCGTCGCGCTGATTGCGACCGCGGTGGTCGCCGCATAGAATCCACCCGAGGCGGGCGAGACGGTTCCTCCCGATGGGGGATTCGCAGCGACGGTGAGCTGGTACGAAGTAGAAAATGTCGCCGTATAGTTCATGACGCTGGCGGACGCGGTCACCGTGTGGCTGATGGCGCCGCTATCGCTCCACGATGCGAAGGTGAACTGGGTACCGGGAGCCGACTGTGGAGAAGTAGTAGCGATGGTGTGCTGCGAGCCCACGGTCCAACTTACAGAGACGGGCGCGACTTGTGGGGGTCCTCCGTCCACCGTTACCGACAACCCGGTTGGAAGAGTGTCAATCACCGTTTTAGGGCCGGCCTGCGTTACGTCGAAGGGGCTGCTTGTCCCGATGATAGCGAGCGGGGAGGTTAGCGGCGCCGGTGGCGGCATAGCTGTAATCGGAAAGGTCGACACCAGCGTGTCAGCCGTGCCGGGCTCGTTGACGGAGAGATTCGAATACGTCACCACACCATTTCCATTGGTTGGGGATGCGCCTCCTCCGCTGAGTGAACCGCCGTCTCCAGTGCCCAAGGCAAGCGGAATCATCAGGCCGCCGGCCGCGTAGGGGAAGCCGCTCTCACTGAACTGGACCGCAGCGACGAAGCTGATGCCGGCTTCCACACTGGCTGGCGGTTGGGTGCTGAAGCTCAATGCATAGTGTGTCTGGATCGCGCCGGAGTCCACGCAGATCATATTTCCTGAAGAAGTGCTATAGGTAGTCGTGCGCGGCACACCGCGCTGATCTGTTTTCACCCCCGGCGGGATGTCAGCAATGATTCCGGCGCAGATGGCGCGGCTACCGGGCGATGTGGAAGACAGACCCGCACCGGACAGGTTGCCGTCGACGCCAGTCGTTACGCAGCCGTCGCAATCGTCCTCCTGATTCCCCAGTTCGGTTTGCTTGTAGTTGTCTGCCACGATGGTGTTAGTGATCTGGCCTCCCCCGAAAATACCGCCATAGCCGACAAAGCATAGGTTGGTACTGTTACCTGTGATGGTGCTGTTGGTGACGATAAGGGTATCGCTGTTATAGATGCCTCCGCCTCCATTACAAGGGTTTTGACCAAAGCTATTGCTAAAGGCCGCGCTGTTTCCCGCGATAGTGCTATTGATGATTGTCAGAACACCAGGGACGTCGTTGAATATTCCTCCACCGCCAAGGCTATCGAGTACGTTGTTCCCAGTTATGCTGCTGTTCGAAACGGTCAACGTTCCGGCGTTATAGATGGCACCGCCCCCACTAATAGTGGAACCGTCAACATACCCACCAGTGATGTTTAGCCCAGAGATAGCTGTGTTGGCTACTCCGGAGCCGACAGAGAAGATTTGGTGCTGGCCGCTTCCACTTATCGTCACCAGATTCGTGAAATCCGGGCCGCCGCTTGGTAGACCGGTGATTGTGGTGTTGGCGGGGATGCTTAAGGTGCCCGCGCTGCCAAGCGTAATGGTTCTTGCCGCGACTGGCTGATTTGCGCCGAATACGGTTGTGTCGAAGGTGATGTTCGCGCCGTCGGATGCTGCGGCGGCGAGAGCGTCGCGCAGGCTGCAATTCGGGTCGCGCATGGCGCCGGGTAAGCTTTGATCGGTACAGTTTGCGGACGTGCTGTTCGCATCGTCGGCTGCGGTGGTTACGATGTAACTCGGTAGGGTCTCCGCGCACAGCGCACTAGCAGATAACAGCGCCAGAGTGGCTACCAGGTGGAGACGAGAGAAGCTACAGAACGTACTCACGAGCAGCTCCGGGACAGAAGAGTAGGAGCAACTACGGAGTTCGCTGGAGGCCCAGAAGGGAAGGCACGAGCACTCCGAATACGCTATCGACCTTGACGATGTCGATAAAGTACAACTGGCCCGTTATGAATCGACCAAACCATACAGATGCGTAATAGGGGTGTCAAGCGCAAAAAATGCTCAGCCCGTCCTAAGCTCCGCCCATATCACTCGTCGTTGCAATCGGGACACGAGGAGACGGGGGAGCATTCGAGCAGGCTTTTTGCTAATCGGAGCGTTAACTGAGGTTGCGTATATACCTATCTAAATCCCGCGATATCCGTCGCTTCCAATTCAGCTTTGGCCATAACCAGTATCGACTTGAGTTGTTCCGCAACGGCGCTTTTGGATCTGGGTCTGTCATTCTGGAAATCAGGTCCCAGAGTACGCGGTTCCACTCAGTCGATTTATTTGTCCCTTTGGCTGGCCGATACCTATGACGCTATGGTCTTCCTTCGCCAGCTTTAATATTTACTCTGCTGGTTTCTTATAGTCAGTCCGGAATGAATCCTCCATCGCGACACCGAGCGAGTAAACGTCGGGGCCACGCGATACTAGGCCATCAACCCTCCTGTTCAGGCGATATATACCGGGTGTCCCATATGCTTCCGTATTCCCCTCAGGCTCTGATACCGGCCATCCTTCTTGATCCATCTCGTTTTCAGTTTCGCAGGACATTGGCGCTGCAGATCGGGGATCATGAAGTCTACCAACACCGGTTCTTCTCGTCCCCTCGTTATCATTAATGTTTCCAGGCTTTATATCACCATGCATCACGCCGATTTCTGTATGTGGTCGTTGTGTACGTTTCGTGAGCCGTCAGCAGCGACTCGGCGCCTGCCTGAGTGCAAGAAAGCCTGACTCCTCTTCGGCCTCGGGCCAAGTTGATCAGATAGCGCGAAGTTACTCACAAGGGGAATTTTCGAGAGGTTCGGACAATTTTTTGGATAGCCGGTTTCTCGTCCGCTTGCAAGACTTAGATCGAACTGAATAGCTCGATGCGCGTATTGACCTGTTCTCGCAAAGTACGGCTGGGTTAAGTTCAATCTTTCCAGACTCTAGATGTTTGAGGGTGGTTTCGGGGAAAGTGAGCTGCTCGGAAGTTGAGCAGAAGAATCGCCGACGTCGGTGAATGCATAATCGCCAAGTATCAAATCGAGAAGGGCTCCGCTAGGGCGCGCATCCAGGCAGCATCTGAGCAGGTTCGCCGGGATCTTGCAGGCCGATGGCTATGTCCGGTTATCCACGTTGACCGTCCGCACTGGTCAAGCTGTTCAGCTGTCTTGAATATTCGAGATCCGGCAACGGCAGATGGGGTCTTGGGCTGCGTACGCTTCTGTAGGAAATGTGGGTCCTGCTTCATCGCCCGATGGCCTCCTCGCCACCACGCGATAAGCGCCATTTTCAGGGTTATTTCCGGTTTGGCGGTGACACAGTATCCATCAAGTGAGTCTACTGTGCCGCCGGGAATACAAGCATTGAGTCAGAGCGAAGGTGCAGTCAGGCCTTTATTTGCTCGCAGCGGTACCCGCTTTGTTTTTCTGCACTTGCACGGTCCAAGGGGGCACGATGCCATTCTGCCGCGCGTAGGCAATAAGTTGGCCGAGGTGTTCGTGCGCATCGACAACGAGAATGTAGACAACGTCGCCCTCGTTGGCCTGCGGGCCGAGCTTTGGCAGCAGCTTCGCGAAATCCGCATTGCTCATGCTAGTGATCGTTTTGTTCGCGAAATCCCAAGACTGATTGAGGTCTTCGACGATGCGATCCTTCTCGGTTGTGGATTTTTCGAGTTCTCGCGCCTTAAACCCTACGGGAGGGTTCGCACCCATCATGCTGAGGATTGCATATCGCTCTCCAGCGACGTGCAGAAACACTTCAGCAAAGGACCGGGTGTCGGGTGACGGGCGCCAAGTGAACATGTCGCTCGGAAGTGCCTCGGCGAGATCGACGCACTTCTTATTCACTGCCTGTAGGTCAAGAAGGGCCTGGGCTTTCATGTCATAGCTGGGTGCAGTGCTGTCAGTGGACTTGTTGGGAGTTTGCGCGTGCATTGCGACAGCACTCGTATTCAGGATGCATGCGAGACAAATCAAAGAGAGAATCGGCGTTTTCATTGCGGTCCCCCGCTGCAATCGAAGCTCTTGTAATCGCCCCGAGGCTAGAGCAAAGGGGGGGAAAGATGCAAGCAGTTCGTGACCGCCCGGATGTTTCGAGGGGTGAGTCGCTGCCTTAACGAGATTGATGATTCCGGAGATTGCCATGGCCGCGCATGAAAGTGAGCTGATCCGTTCCCCGGCTCCTGCCCGTCTCGGCTGGGGCGTTTCACGTGCCTGCCGTGATCGCCGAGGCCGGCGAGAAAACAAGTGAACACTTCCTGGAATTTTCGCCGCGACCATCCGTCATTCGAACACGCGCGCGGCTTATGCACTACGTGATAAACCGGATTATCATGCGCTTAGCAGGACGACAAGCAATTCATAGTTGTGTCGCTGGGCGATTAGCGAGCCATCGCAAAGCGAACGTTGCGCGCACTGTTGGCGACAACGTCCTGTATCGTTCATAACCTTCGTGGATGTTGAATGCAATCAATTCTGCCAACCGTGACAATCATCCAATGCTGCCACCGATCCACGTTTCCAACACCGGCGAAACCGTGAAACGGCGCTTTGGCGATTTTGCGTGAAGCTGGATTGGAATCTTAACAGCAGGGGAGGGTCAAGGTTCGTGCTGTTTAGGTCTCAATCCCAGGCCCCCAAACGAGACCTCAGGCACACAATCCTGGGTTCGATCCTTGAAAAATTGTCCACACGACTCTTGCGTTGGGAGAAGAATGGTGACAGAATCGCAAGTCATCAAAGAAAGTGCCGAGATGTTGGAATGTTCCAAACTGGAGTCGAAGACAAGCAGCCGACTCCACCTCAATTGATCCAGCGTCTCCCGCGCCAAATTTCGTAAGCCTTGGTCCCTAATCTGCATTACCACGGGCGATCCATCACCAGAAGCCAGGTTCCGGTACTTGAGATTAGGGGGGATTGTGTTTCGAAGATTGGGCACAGCTCTGTTTACATTCTTCGCGGTCGTCTCGATCGCGAATAGCGTTTCCCACGCGCAGCCACGGCCCCTGTTGACTCGTCATGTGCGTCGAGAGACTGTCACCGGACAGACGCCGTTCGTCGGTCGCGTCTCCGCCGACCAGCCTATGCGGCTGGTGATTGTTTTGCCTCTCCGCAATGAGGCGGGCCTGGAAGAATTCCTGAAGGAGCTCTACAACCCTTCCAGCCCGTCTTATCGCAAATATCTCACGGTGGAAGAATTCACCGAGATGTTTGGTCCGACCCAGCAAGACTACGACGATGTGGTGCATTGGGCGGAAAGCAACGGGTTCACGATTGCCGCCAAGTCCCGCAATCGCATGAACGTGGACGTGACGGGGTCAGCGGCTACCATCGAGAGCGCATTCCATGTGAAGATGGGTCTCTACCACCACCCCATGGAAAACCGCACCTTTTATGCTCCGGATCGCGAGCCCACGGTGGACCTGCCTTTCCCGCTTTGGCACATTGCGGGGCTGGACAACTACTCGATACCGATTCCTGCCGTGAAGCGCAAAGCTCTGGAGGTAAAGTCCGAGGCCACGACAGGCTCCTGCCCCGAACAGTCCTTCTGCGGCAGCGACATGAGAGCGGCCTATTACGGAGGCACATCTCTAACCGGCTCCGGCCAATCGCTGGGGCTGCTGGAGTATCTCGGCACCGATTTGACGGATCTGGAAACCTACTATGCGAACGCCGGTCAGACCCTCAGTGTGCCTATAACCCTGCTCTCCACGGACGGGACGAGCACTAGCTGCACCTACCCGGACTGCGATGACACCGAACAGACCATCGACATGACTCAGGCTCTTGGCATGGCTCCAGGTCTTTCGAGCCTTGTAATGTACGTCGGATCGAGCGATGCGGCCATTTTCGATGCAATGGCCACGGCCAGTCCCCTGAACGCGCAATTGAGCTCTTCGTGGACCTGGTACCCAGCGGACCCGAGCACGGATGATCCATACTTTCAGGAGTTCGCGGCTCAGGGGCAAAATCTGTTTCAGGCGGCCGGAGACGGGGGCGCGTGGAGTTCCTCTTCGGAGATCTATCCCGCCGATAACGTCTATTTGACATCAGTAGGCGGAACGGACCTGGAGACCACCGGCCCTGGCGGCACTTGGAGTTCAGAGACTGCCTGGGTGGATGGCGGAGGCGGAATTTCTCCGGACAAATACGCGATTCCCTTCTGGCAGACGGCGACAGCCAGCAGCTGCTCCGAGTGCTCCATTGAGTATCGCAACGGCCCGGACGTTTCGGCCAATGCGAATTTCACTTTCTACGTCTGCGCCGATCAAACCGCCTGCACGGCTAATTTTTATGGCGGGACCAGCTTCGCGGCGCCCATGTGGGCCGGCTACCTAGCTTTAGTCAATCAACAGGCAGTGGCTGACGGTGAGCCCACGCTCGGCTTCATCAATCCGGCTCTTTATGACATTGGTTTAGGCTCGAGCTACGACACCGATTTCCACGACATCACCAGTGGCAACAACGGCTATGCAGCCACCACCGGCTATGATTTGGCAACCGGCTGGGGCAGTCCGAACGGAAGCAATCTGATCACTGGGCTGATCAACACAATTAAGACTCCTGGTTTTGGACTTACAGCCTCGCCCACTGCGGTCTCAGTGGTGCAGGGCAGCTCGGGAACGTCGACGATTACTAGCACCGTGTTGAACGCCTTTAGCTCGGCCATTTCCCTGTCTGCGACGGGCCAGCCCGCGGGCGTGACCGTAACCTTCAGCCCAACCTCGATAACCGGAGCTGGAACTTCAACGATCACCTTCGCTGTGGGCGCCTCGGTTGCCCCCGGCACGTATCGCATTACCGTCACGGGAACCTCCGGCAGCATCAAGGAAGCTGTTGCACTCACTCTGACGGTGACCAAAGCGTCTCCTGACTACACCATCAGCGCATCGCCCACAACGATCAGCGTCGACCAGGGCAGCTCCGGCACAACCACGATCACCTCCGTTATTTCCGGCGGCTTTGACTCGGCCATTTCGTTGGAGGCAACCGGTTACCCAATCGGGGTGACCGTGAGCTTCAGCCCTAAAACCATATCGGCACCTGGCTCGGGTAAGTCCACCCTGAAAATTAGCGTGGACAAGAAGGTCGCGCTCGGAGACCACACCATCACGATCAACGCTACGGGCGCGGGAATACCGCGCACGATTCAGGTCACGCTCGACGTTCTCAAGTGAGATCGAGCGAACCGGGATCGGACAACCGAGATTGGACAACTGGGAATGGCGGCACGGGCGAACTCAACACACGAGCGATCTCAACAAAGGAGGACTGCCCATTCTACGAGAAGTGAAGACGGAACCGCTTTTTGCAACGTCTGGCACGGAACGAATGCATGACGAATTGGCCATGTCACTCGCAGCCGTTGGACTGAAACCCATTTGGATTCCCTGATCGAAGGATCGGGGACAGCCCCCGGGGGGTAACAAGGAGACAAAATGTTAGGACGAGGATTTGGTTTAATCGCGCTCGCGGCAGCCCTGGTCCCTTTCACCCAGATGGCGGCAGCGCAGGACTACAAGGGAACACCCAAGCCGACGATCCAGGATTATGGACCGTTTCCCGCTACCGCCGTCAAGCCCGCCACCAGCACCACCGAAACTTCTGTTTCTTCCGCTGTCGCCAGCGGGAAATGCGGCAATCCAGTGGCCGCATGCCTGTTTTATGGCGGCGATTTTCTCGATAACCCTCTTTACCCGCCGTTCCTTGCCAATGGTCTGGCCAACGAGAATACGCTGCTCGCACCCGGAACCCCGTACGGAGCCGCAGTTTGGATTCCCTTTACCGTGCCCAAAGGCGAAACTTGGGACGTGACCGGACTCTTCACAAACAATCTTTCGTCGTATGGCGTCCTCGACCAGGGAACCCTGCCCACCTCTGTGGCCTACTGGTCGATCAACGAAGAAGTAATCGCCGGCAGCCCTGGAGTTGTAGTCGATTCCGGTACTTCCCCGGCTACCAGCACCGCAACGGGTCGAGCCGCTTTTGCACTGACCGAATACACGGTCCAGGTGACAGGACTGAGCGTCACGCTCGCGCCTGGCGCCTACTGGCTCACGGTTGTCCCTGTATGCACCAATTCGGCCAACCCATACTGCGACGGTGTTTTCTTTGCCTCGGACGTCGAATACCTTAACACCACACCCGTCAACGCCTATGGCCCGATAGAGCCGGCGGATGAAGCGTACTTCGACTCATCAACCTTTGGCGTGAGTTTCGAACCCACCTATGGACCAGCGGGGGCCTGTGGCGGCGACGGATGCGACTCGTTCTCAGCCGGCGTGTTAGGAAAAATTGCGAAGAAATAATGCGGTACAAGATAAGATCGGCTTTCCGTTGATCGAGATCTCGCCCGCCTGGAGTGTGAAAAAGGGAGGTTCGACGGTTCCGGCCGCCGGACCTCCCTTTTTCACTTCTTATGAGCTACTTCCCCGTGTTCAAGTCGAGAATGGGTTCTGTATGGTTGGCCGGTCACCCGCTCGGAACACAGAAACGCTCCGATTTTTCGCCTGGAGTTCTCGATGCGCGACTTGGCGATTTTGGCATCAACGGACCAACGAATCAGAGAAGCAACCGATCGGGTACCACTTTCCTGACGTCCGGATTTGTGCATGATAAAGGACGTTATCATTCGCGCAGCAAGCACGAATCGGCTCTGGCATCAAGAATCGCCGATTCGGCATTTGAACGGCACTGGTGCCTCATCGCTGTCACGCGGCACACATTCCGCGCACTCCCACCACACCGGCGAAATGGAAAACATGCGCTACGAAATCAGCCAACTCCGCCGCACCTGGCTCGCCAAGGAGGAAGTCGTCAACTCTCTGTCGGCATATGAATTTCTCGCCAGTCTCCGGCCACCAGCTACGTAAACTCGAAAGAATCGACAACCATCATGACCGATCGCAGCAAAGTCACGAAAAGCAGGTTCGAGCTCGACGAGGACGGAGAAACTGCCTGGCTCGAGTTCGAGCGCGACGGCCAGGGATGGATGACCCTCTGGCACACTGAAGTTCCACCATCGCTTCGCGGACGAGGAATCGCCGGAACCCTCGCCCGCACCGCCCTCGAATACGCCCGCAACGAGAAGCTGAAAGTGGACGTCATCTGCCCCATCGTCACCGACTACATCCACAAGAATCCAGAGTTCAACGACTTGGTTGGTAAAAAACGGTAAGGTGGCCCACAGACTTGCGAATGGCCAGAGAGGCCGACTGTAAGATTGTCGTCAACACCGACGCCCAACCACAACATCGAAATGGAAAACATGCGCTACGGAATTCGACAACTCCGCCGCGCCTGGCTAAACAAGAAAGACGTGCTCAACACACTGCCAGCAAAAGGGTTCCTGCCAACCTACGACCAAAGAACTGACTGTCTGGAGCCAATCTGATCCGCGGCTCTTGGCGGCGGGCAAAACAGGCAGGCATCGAGACACGCATCGGCAATCACAGCCTGTTGGGAATTTTGACACGGTAGACATAGGAGTCGGCTCCTTCCACCGCATCCCATGCTGCGTGCAAACAGATGCCTGCGCAAAATACGAGAATGTCGAATTAAATTTTCCGAGGCAAGACGGGTCAGCGCTTTTTGATCGCAGAGGACCATTCGCATGAACAACGCCAGTTCTTCGCATCTAGACGCGGTGAGTACTGACTTCATGTCCCTCCTCTTCAAAGGGGAGCCTATCAACGCACTTCTACGAGGCGAGTTCATTCCATTAGGTCACTCCCAAGACGTAGTAGCATTTCTGAATCGTAGGACCCAAATACAGTAAAGAGACACCATGGAGCATTCACCTAAGCTGTTTATCTGCTACCGTCGGGATGACACAGGAGGAGATGCTGGGCGGTTGAACGATACGCTCATTCAGCTTCTTGGCACTGGTTCGACGTTTTTTGATCTAAGCAGCATCGTGCCGGGCAGAGACTTCGAAGTCGAGCTCAAACGTGCTCTCAGTCAGACCAGATTTCTACTTGCGCTAATCGGCCCGAAGTGGGAGATAGTCGCAGATTCTGTTCATAAACCACGGCTCCATGACGAGAACGACTATGTTCGAATGGAGTTGCTTGCCGGAATAGAAAACGATGTCCCTGTTGTTCCAGTTTTGTTGAACAGGAACTCCGTTCCGAACGCGGTCGACCTGCCTGATGTCTTACGTCCGATCACAAAGCTACAGGCATTCGAAATCCGAAGGGACCGTTGGACGGATGATGTCTCGGTATTGTTGAAAAAGTTAGATATCGCTTTGGATCCCGAGGAGGATCGCCAAGCTCGGCAGGTTGCGGCTATGGTCGAGTGGAAACGGCGAGATCATCCGGATTCGACGCCACGCCGTTGGGTTGTGTATATCGACAACCATAGCGAAGCTCCAATCATCGTCAAGGAAGTTAGAGCGGTTTCGAAGTCGCTTGACCTGTCGATTGAGGACTGGGGCCATGTTGCACCGAGGGCGTCCTCCGACTACGAGCTCGAAGAACAGGATTTCAATCCTATAGAGGACCGACCCGACGTGTATGTGCGGTTTGTTGACGCCCGTGGACGCAAGTGGTCCTTGCGTAACGATACGCTTCGGCGACTTCGGCGATGAATCGAGCGTTTGATTATGGCCGGCGCCGATAACCAGGGCCCAGATGCGGGCGCACTGCCCGAACGCTGAAAGCAGCTTTTGGCCGTGAGCATTCCACGCAAATCTGCGGATGTGACTTCCAGTATCCAGTACAGTTTCGCGATTCCAGCTCGGGCTTATGGCAGATTCTTCAGCCTAGTTCCAGTCAGATCCTGAGCAAACCCGGCGTGAACTTATGAACCGCTTAGTAGATTGGTTGCGATCGTCCACAATCGCACTCGCGGGCTTGCCAAGGAGTAGCAAATGATAAAATCCATTATCGCGTTTCAACGACGCGGGCAGGGCCATGAGTTCGGGGCTGATTCCGGTTCTCAAAAGAACCCCGACACCTGGAACTCCAATACCGATTGCTCTGTCTCGTCGACCAACTCCAAGTTCAAAGGCAAGCGAGATTGTCCCGCCGTCCGGATGTCACTAACGCCACAAAATGAGTAATAGCGGCGCATCTTCCCCACCCATCTGCGTTCGATCAACAATTGCGTGGCAGTGCGTGCAAAAGGTAATCATCAAATAGCTACACTCCAGGAGATTTCGCCCGTCCCTTGGCGCAACATCCATCTCATATGTTCATAGGCAATTGTCGACTTCACGACAGCATCATCAGAGGTCGACATCAAGCCCTCGCTGCCTGCTATCAGGAACAACGATTTCTGGCTACGCTTCATGATCGAATTAGAAGGCGAGGGGCGGCTATGATCCCACTTAGACTTTTCGAGGATGGGCAAGAATAGCCCCGATTGGAGAACTTCCTCGGCTTTGTCCGCCTCGCATGCCTGCACATGTTGCTAGGCATTTATGAGGCGCTTCAACTGTAAATGTGGTGTGTGAAGGTGCTTAGTGTCGCGTTGCGTTTTTACGCGGTGGGGCGTTCTTTACGTATTTATCAAACCACGTCTGCATTTCGTAAATGAGTTCCTCGTTGGACTCAAGGGCAGCGTACCAGTGCGGTTCGTTTGGCAGCATGACCAGGCGCGCGATTCCGCCGTTGCCGCGGATGGCTTCATAGAGCTTCGTCGCCTGGAGGGGCGTGGTGCCGGGGTTTGCGTCCTCTGCACCGTGCACGATGAGTAGAGGCGTCTTGAGCTTGTCGGCGACGAAAAAGGGCGAAACCTTCAGATAAACGTCGGTCGCCTCCCAAACGGAGCGCCGCTCGTTTTGGAAGCCGAACGGCGTAAGGGTTTTATTGTAGGAGCCGCTGGTGGCTGCGCCGGCGCGGAAGAGATCGGAATGTGCGACAAGGTTGACCGTCATGAGTGCGCCGTGGCTGTGCCCGGTCACGCCGACACGGTCGGGATCGGTGACGCCGAGGCGCACGGCTTCGTCGACGGCAGCTTTGGCATCGGCTACAAGCTGCTCGAGGTAGCTATCATAGGCCTTCTTAGGGTCGCCGACGATCGGGAAGGAGGCATCGTCGATGATGGCGTAACCGGCGAGGAGCAGCAGGCTGTACTGATAAAGCCGCGTGAACTGTTCCTGGGAGCCGGTGACCTGCCCGGCGACGGAGGCGTCGGCGTAGTCGAGCGGATAGGCGTAGAGAATGGTGGGAACGCGCTGACCCTCCTGATAGCCCGGCGGCGTGTAAAGGGTGAAGGAAAGATCGAGGCCGTCGGCTCGCTTGTACTTGACGAGGCGCTTCTGGATCTGGCGCACCACGGGAGTTGGATCAGCGAGATGGGTGACCGGGGTGGCCGTGTTGGCAAAGGAGGCTTCGCCAGCCGGGGCATTCACGGGGCCGCCGATGGTGCGAGCGAAGAGGTTGGGCGGATCCTGGTGGGACTGGTGCCAGGTGAGGATGTTGCCGAAGCCGGATCCTGAGAAGGAGACGAAATATTCGAGAGAGGTCTTGTCGCTGCGGAAGAGGCGCTCTGACTGCAGGGTGTCAAGGTGAAGGCGATCGAGAAAGGGGCGGTCGCCATCGGGCGAGGAGCCGTCGCCGCTAAGGTAGATGGAGTCACCGTCCATGCGAATGACGGAGACGCCGTTGGGAAGCTGGCGCTCGACGGGAGAGCCGGGGTTCTTGTAGTGCTCGTCCATCGAAATGTCCCAGAGGAGACGCGGCTTCTGCCGGGGATCGTCGACGTTGAGGATGTAGCTCCGCGTCCAGTGACGATTGAAGTCGACCTCAGTGAGGAGGGCGGTGTTGGGCCTCTCGCTCCAGGCGATGCTGTCATAACGCTGCTCTAAGCGCGCGATCTCGACGGGGGACGCGTTGAAGGGCGCTCGGAGCATCATGACTTTGTCGCGGTTGGGGACTTTGACATTCCAGTCGCCGCCGTCGAGAGCCTCGGCCCAGAGGAGCGTGGCGGGATCGGTAGCGCGCCAGGAGAATTCGCGCGGACCGACGGGAACGCCCTCGACGGGAACGCGATCTGCCAGGAGCAGCGAGGCGATAGTGTGCGGGATGGGGTGCGCGGGGTCACCGATATCCCAAACTTCAACCTGCTTGGGGAAGCGCTCGTACGTTGTGACGTAGGAATAGGGTTTGCGCAGCGCGGTGGTCAGGACGTGGCGGCCGTCGGGGGCGGCCTTTACGGATTCGTAATTGGCGGGCTTGCCGATTGTTTGGATCTTGCCGGTCGCCGGATCGACGAGTGCGAGTTGCGAGGCGATGTAGTAGTCGAAGAGTTCTACGTCGTGTTCGCTGTTCAGGGTGTCACGAACTTCATAGGTGCTGCTCTTACCGGAGTCGCCGCCGGTTTCCTGAATGCTCGGGCTTGAGGGCACGATCGGGTCCGGCGGCGGCGGCCCAAGATCGTCGGGAACCAGCTTGACCAGAATGGTCTTCTGGTCGGGCATCCACTGCAGTTCATCGTAAAGGGCGGGATTGAGGCGAACGCCCGAGACTTTATGAGCGGAAGCGGTCAGGGTGTCGCCAACCCATAGCTCGACGGCTTCGGGAGCAATGTTGATAAAGGTGAATTGCTTGCCGTCGGCGGAGTACGCTGGAGTTCCGGCACAGGAATCCGCCGGCAGCGCGATGTGGGTCTGTGTGGCGTCGGCGACTCGAACCAGGTCGATGCTTCGGGCGCAGGGGGTGATCCCGTAGCCGCCTCGGGTGTCGTGTCGGCTGTGATTTTTAGGCTCGATGCGGACTCCGGCGAGGCGCAGAAAGGGCGTGGAGACACGAGCGATCGAGGGGTAGTACTCGCGGGTGACCAGCAGGACGGTATCGTTCGTCGGGCTTACGTACGGGCGCGGGGGCAGGGACGCCTGCATTACATCCAGAATGGATTGCGAAGGCTGATGGTAACGCGAAGCGGTATCGGATGGGGCGGCAGGCGGGTTCGATTGCGCAGCTGCCAGCGAGGCCTGCATTGAGGCGCAGAGAATTCCGGTGAGGAGGTTTGGCCAATTTCTTGCGTGTTTCATGGACTCCCTCGATTGCAAAGTGCCGCTGCTGGTCCGATCTCAGAGAGTATGCGGAAGCGGCGATGCAGTTCAAGCACCTTCGACTTCCTCGGCCTCACGCATTTTAGCGCGATTACGGTTTCCATGAGAACGAAGTGGTATTACGAATGCTCAAAGCCATTATTGACGCAGCATTTCGGCGGCAAAAGAATTTTTTCCCGCGACCACTGAAAAGACCATTTCACCTGATTATTTCGAATCCAGTAATGCGATTGGCAAGGAAAGCTCCAATTGCCAATGGACCGGTCGAGCGAAACGGTCTTCCCGTCAAAGATCAGCTTCCAGTCTGCGGGTCGGATCGGCGTTACCACTTTATTGCCGCAGCCGCAACAGCACAGGTGCGATGCCGTAGCGAAGCGTATCGAAACATAAATCGTTCCCTGTTCCAGCTCGTCCGGAATGAACTCGACGAATTGATGCTTAAGGACGATGTCCCGGTTCATTGCGGCCGGTCCTCGTTGAGCAATAGGTTGGTGTCGATGGCGAACTGACTGTGATGCTCGGACTTTAGATCGCGGTAGAATCCGAACAGCTTCTTCCATTTAATTACGGCGAGAGCGGCGTTCAAGGCGTTGAGATCGGCGATCTGTATGTTGCGGTTATAGTCATCGTAGCCTGGCGCGTCCTCGAATGACACCCTGCTGCGAAAATGATCCCGCATCTGCGGAGTGCTGGTGGTAACCCTCACGATGCCGCCCAAAGCGGTGTCGTCTAATTGAATGCCCATGCCTACATCGGTGAAGGGAATCCTAAACTCTTCCAGCTTTTCGACAATCAATTTTTTGGGGCTGTTCTTGTCAAGGCACACGAAAACGAAGTCCATAGCGCACGGGCTTGCAGGAACACAGGCTTTTGGAGGCGCAGTTGTGGCGTGGAGATCGCTACCGCGCGCTGTTGCGATAGCGTCCTTATCATTCGCCAATCGGTTTGACAAGAACGCGCTACTGTCATGACAGGCACAAATCAAGAATCTGCGGGGCTAACGCTGCCCGTACATAGGTACCTCAGCTAATGTCTTACCATTGGTGTCCTCCGTCTCCGCCCGTTGGAATACCTTCACCATCTGCCTCTAGTCTTTCCCAGCGCTCGTGCTGGTCGATGTCTCTCTTGGCCGCGTGAGCGAGGATATTGTGGCCGCGCGTGGTGGGGTGAAGATCGTCCCAGAACAGATATGTGTCGGGGTCGATCGTGGGGATGCCCTGGGAACTGCTGCTAATGTCTGCCAGGGAGTATCTGGCGGGTGAGGCGACGATGCGGTTGAAGAGGGCAAAGACATCGAGCTGCACGAGATCGAGATGTTTGCGCGGGTTGAAGTCGCGCAGGATAGCGAGGCCTGACGCCAGGACGTCGTTATAAAGGACGCTTGCCTGTGTCGCCGGAATGGAGGTTGCGGGGGAGCCGTTGAGCCGGGGAACCAGTCCAAGCGGAGGCAGGTTTGGAACGATGAAGTGGGTGGCGCCAGCCTCGATGAGGCGCTGGATGTTATTGGCCTGATTGATGGCCGCGGTGATTACGTCGTTCGATGAGGTGGCATAGAGCACGTCAATGGCCCCGCCCCAGATCACGAAGAGAGTCTTATCGTTGATCTTCGGATGCGTCGCGAGATAGTCGGTAATCTGCTGGCCAATGTTGTTAACGTTGACGGATAGCGAATCTGAAGGGCCAAAGGTGAATACCCCGGTACCACTGCCGGTGGTGGCGAAGCCGTATGCGTAATCGGTTCCACCATCGAGCGAGTCCTTGATCTCGGGCTTGGACGGCAGCGTCGCTGCGAACTGCTCAATCCACACGCCGAAGTAGTTTTGCGCAGCCGGCACGGTATCGGCGCCGTCCGTAAAGCGGCCATCCGTGTAGTCGGCGACGGGCCCGGGAATTCGCACCCCGTACTTGGCTTCCGTGAGGTGCGCGACATTGCCAGTGTCCGAGAGAGAGTCGCCAAAGACGACTATCGAGGTGTACTCCTGGGCATGAGCCAGGACTGCGGTGAAAGTGAAGAGGAGCGTCGAGAAGAGGCAAACAAGGCGGCGTGGCTGGTGCGCGGGAGTTCTCGTTGAATTGGTGGGTGTCAGAGGTTCACACAAAAGAGTTTTGACAGGAAGGGGCGTAGGCTTACGAAATCGTGGAGTTAGTCGCATGGGTATTTCTCCATCGTGAAAGAATTGGAAACATGGCCCGGGAGCTGACAATAGTGATAGGGTTTACGGAACGCGGCCGAAGCAGCTAGTCGCAGATGCAGTCCGCGGCATTGTATTGTACGCCGTACATGATTGACAGCTTGGAGTGGTGTCCTGGCTTCAGTCGATCCTTGTGGGCAGAACTTCACTCCCCTTTTCGCTGCCTTTGCAGTCTTCGTGAAGCGTGAGCTTAAATACGACGCCGCAGCCGTAGCCGTAGCAAGGGGCTGCCTGGTTGGCTAAGTCGCCGCCGTAGGTTGCAGTGCCAATCAAGTTGCCCTGCGCGTCCGCGATCAGGCCTCCGTAAGGATTCTCTCCGTCCGGCCCTGTGAAGCTGTGAAGCACTGTCTCTTTGCCAGTCGCGTCCACCTTGAATACCACACCGCAGGGACCTCCGCAGGCTGCGGCCGAATTGCCGCCGTTGGCTGTGGTGCCGTAGAGATCCTTTCCGACCAGCAATGGCGTTCCAACTGGATTCGCCCCATCCATCCCGCCTGTGAAGGAGTAGAGCGCCGTGAACTTGCCGCTCCGGTCCAGCTTGAAGACCACTCCGCTGCCTCGTGGGGTGCTCGAGGATTCATCCCCACCCACGGCAGTGACGCCATAGAGCGTACCGTCCCAATCCCGAATAAGAGCTCTAGGCAATGCCCCGTCCGCGCCCCCGGTGAAGCTGTAGAGCACAGTTTCCTTGCCATCGGGCGCCAGTTTGAAGACCACGCCGTTGCCCGAAGTTCCGCCTACATTTCCGGGAGTTCCGCCGGAGTCGGTGACACCATAGAGGTTGCCCTCCTCGTCCTGGACCAGGCTCGGCTCTGGAAGCCCCCCGTCCGCTCCGCCTGTGAAGGAGTAGAGCACAGTTTCCTTGCCGGTCCAGTCCAGCTTGAACACCGTACCGCAGCCCGCTCCATAGCACCCGGTCTCATTGACGCCGCCTTGTGAGGTCGTGCCGTAGAGGCTGCCATCACTCCCGCGGATGACGCCCTGGGAGCCACCGCCGTCCGGCGCTCCAGTGAAGGCATAGAGTAAGGTCTCGCTTCCTGCCCGATCCAGCTTGAAGACTTCTCCCCATCCGTCAGGGCCGCCCACTGCGGTGCCGTAAAGATTGCCCTTTTCGTCTCGGATAACACTAAAAGGCTGCACTCCGTCCGCTCCTCCGGTAAAGGTGTAGAGAACGGTCTCTTTACCGGCCGGGTCCAGCTTGAACACCACTCCACAGCCACTGCCGCCGCAGTCGGCGCTGCTCAAGTCGCCGCCCCAGATTGTGGTGCCGTAGAGATTGCCTGCTCGATCCAATATCAGATCCTCCGTGAACGGGCCAGCACCGTCCGCCCCGCCGGTAAACGTGTAGAGGACTGTGTAAGTCGGCGGTTTCGGCGCCTTCTCTTCCTGTGATCGGGCCGTGGTGACGGCTAAGAGAAGCAGAATTCCTACTCCAAGCACGGTCCACGCCGACCGCAAAGGTATCGACCGGATCGAGGTCGATGAGTTCCGAATTTGCAGTTCCTTTGCCATACCATGGTCCTCCCTTTTCGCTGTGAGAATCGTCTTTGCCGAGCATCAAGACAGAGGGAAGGGGCACGACTCACGGTTGTGCCCCTCTCTCTGGACGCTTACTTATCGGCTGAATTGCAGGGGTACCAAACAAAGCCGTGATTCAGGTTGCTCCCGTCAATGTAGTACCCCGTGACCGCGCCCGCTTGGTTGATGCCTTCAGGGCGTGTGCCCTGGCCGGGGCCTGTGCCCGCGTCCGGAGCGTCGAACTTGGTGAAGCCGCCGTAAGGAGCGCGCACGTAACCGTGAAGCACATTGCTTGCGTCAATGTATGGTCCAGTGATCATCCTCGCCGCATTGAGCTTAAAAGCGGCCGTGCCCTGGACAGGGCCTGTTCCCCCGCCCGGAACGTCAAACATGGTCAGGGTGCCGTCGGGAGCGCGCAGGAACCCCTGAAGCACATAGCCTGGGTTTAGGGTGTATCCCGTGGTGGCGCCCGCCGGGTTGATTCCTCCCACGAGAGTGCCCTGTTGGACACCTGTTCCTCCGCCCGGAACATCGACCGTGGTGATGGAGCCGTCAGGAGCACGCACGAAACCGTGAGAGGCATCGTTGGTGTCGTAGTACCATCCGACCATCGCCCCCTCAGGATTTAAGCCGTTGGTTGCGACCTCGGTTCCCTGGTAGGGACCTGTGCCTGCGCCCGGAGCATCGAACGAAGTGATAGCGCCGTCGCGGTGGCGCACGAAGCCATGAATCACGCTGTTTTCATCAAGGTAGTAGCCGGCAACGATCCCCGCTGAGTTGATGCTAGTCGCCAAGGTGCCAAGACCCTGGCCGATGGTACTGCCGGCGCCCGGAGCGTCGAACGTGGTGAAGGAGCCGTCGGGGTAACGCACAAAGGCGTGAAAAACGTCGTTCGGGTCTTCGAACTGTCCCGCGATCACGCCCAGATCGTTGATGCTGTATGCGACGGTGCCCTGGTTGAGGTTAGCCCCCAGCCCCGCTCCGGGGGCATCGAAGGAAATGATGTGGCCGTCAGGAGTGCGCAAGAAGCCATGCGGTACGACGTTTGCGTCCGTGTAGGAACCCACGATTGTCCCTTCCGCATTGTTGGCGAAAGCTTGAGTACCGCAAGACGGTGCGCAGGCAGGTGAAGATACTGTGCCGGTGCCCGGAGGATCGAATTCAATGAGTTTGCGCTTCTGACCGAAGCTGTGGTCGTCTTGTTGTCCCTGAGCAGGCAACTGAACTGAGATCGCGAGCGCAGCAGACAAAGCTATTGCGCTAATGCAGCCTGGAATCTTGGTCTTCATGATTTTTTCCTCCTTAAAGTTGACTTCTGGTTCTGGGATTACCTCGTTTGTCCAGAATCCTCTGCCTCGGTGATGGATTAGCGGGCGACAGCCATCACGTTGCCTCAGACCGCCAGCAGTGGCAATTGTCTGGATATCATCTAGCAGTGATTTTTGAGTGATTATGTAAGTGATTGATAAGTCACCATCGAGTAGGATTGTCCTCGCGGTTTGATCCTGGCTAACTTCCATGCCGGACGCAGGTTTGCCCAACTTAGTTCGCTTCGGGCCTTTCGAACTCGACCTTGCGGCCGGGGATTTGCAGAGGAATGGGCGAAAGGTTCGCCTGCCGGAGCAACAATTCCAGATATTGCAGATGCTTCTTCTTCGCGAGGGGGGTGTGGTTTCGCGTGAGGAGATTCGCAAGAAGCTCTGGCCGAATGACACGGTGGTGGAGTTCGATCGCAGCATCAATGCCGCCATCATGAAGCTCCGCTCGGCGCTGGGCGATACAGCAGAAAAGCCCGGTTTTATCGAGACCGTGGCAAGACGTGGCTATAGGTTCATGGTTCCAGTCGAACTTGACAAGAGAGAACCGCAGATCCCCGCGGCGGATACTAAGCAAGGTTCGCTCATCGGCCAGAAGGTATCGCACTATCGCGTGCTGGGAGTTCTGGGTGGCGGGGGCATGGGACTGGTTTACAAGGCGGAGGATCTGAAGCTTAACCGCCCAGTCGCCTTGAAGTTCCTGCCTGAAGAATTGGCCACAGACTCTGTGACTCTTCAGCGTTTTGAGCGCGAGGCACGCACTGCCTCCTCACTGAACCATCCCAATATCTGCACTATTCACGAAGTGGAGGAACACGAAACACAGCCCTTCATCGTGATGGAACTGCTGGAGGGCGAGACTCTGCGAGAGGTGATCACGAAATCCGTCACTTTGGTTGGTGGAGAAAGTCGGTGCTTGCCGCTCGGGCAACTACTTGACATTGCCGTTCAAATCGCCGAAGGACTGGACGCCGCCCACCAGAGGGACATCATTCATCGTGACATCAAGCCCGCCAATATCTTCGTGACGACCCGGGGGCAGGTCAAGATTCTGGACTTCGGCTTGGCGAAAGTTGCTACGACCGTAGTGGACATTCTTCCGGACCCGTTCGGAGAGGATAACGCTCACGGTTCTCAGACGGTATCCCGGCATGAGTCGGCAATTGACCACAGCTTAAGCCGCACCGGAATTGCAATGGGTACAGCGGGCTATATGTCTCCGGAGCAGGTGCGCGGGGAGAAACTGGATACTCGCACGGATCTGTTTTCCTTTGGCCTGATCCTCTTTGAGATGGCCACTGGGCAACGCGCCTTCAGCGGAGACACAGCGGCAATTGTGCAGGATGCCATCCTGAACCAAACGCTGCCTCCGGCAAGATTACTGAACCCCGAGCTGCCCGTTACCCTCGAAGAGATCATTCGCAAAGCGCTTGAAAAGGACCGCGAAGCCCGCTACCAGACCTCGGCGGAGATCTGTGCTGATCTGAAACGACTGAATCACGATACTGAGCTTGCCATGCAGACTTTGCCGGCGCGAGTGGATGGCGCTTCTGTCATGCACAAGCCCAGGCGGTACAGCCGGGGACTGTGGGTTGGGGTGGCCCTTGCTGTTGTTCTTCTTACGATTGGCTTGGGATTTCGCTGGTTCAAGGATCGGCAGATCGCTCCCCGCGAGAGGTTAAGCGAGCGGCTATTGAC
>Ga0210398_10001147_pt1 | contig 28396 bp, 24 predicted proteins | sample IncBWC4OmetaG_FD_161047 | JGI IMG/M metagenome (GOLD analysis project Ga0210398, IMG submission 161047) | Forest soil microbial communities from Barre Woods Harvard Forest LTER site, Petersham, Massachusetts, United States - Inc-BW-C-4-O | ecosystem: Environmental > Terrestrial > Soil >... | reverse complement strand
ATCTTGCATCGCGTTCCGAGGGTGGCTTGCGCACCTTTGGGCGCTACCTGGCTTTCTGGGCATTCACGCTCGCGGGGCTCGTGGTACTCGGCGCCATCTTCGCCGCGGCCCACGGGCATGGGCGCTGGCGCGGCATGCACGAGCACTGCCCTTGGGGCGCTGCGCGGCTGGAAGGACCCCGCGGGCCGCCGCCGCCGGGGACGCCGCCGCTTCCTGCGGCCCCGGGCGCTGCGGATTCCGGCAGCCCGCCTGCGGCCACCCACTAAAGGTTCGCGCATGCGCGCAACCCGGACTGTCGTCAGCGCTGTCGCCGGAGTGGGCGATGGTTGATGCCGGGGTGATCCTGCGGCGCTTTGAGGCGCCGGACGAGACGCGCGTGCTCGAGCACGGCAAGTTCGAAGTCGTCACTCTGGGTGGCATGACCATCGGTCGCGCAACCTATCAGCCGGGCTGGAAGTGGTCGCTGCACGTCGGACCCGCGTTGGGACTGTCACGCTGCCCGGTCGAGCACGTCGGGCTGGTACTCTCGGGACGGGCCACCGCCGCCTTCGAAGATGGCAGCGTGATCGAGCTGCGCGCGGGCGAGCTGTTCTACATTCCGCCGCAACCGCACGACAGCTGGGTCGTCGGCGACGAACCCTATATTTCGCTGCACTTCGCCGGCGCCCATCACTACGCGCGGCGCTGACGTGCGCCGCCTGTGGATCTACCTGGCAGTGACTTTCGGCATCACCTGGCCGCTGTGGTGGATGCTCGCGCGGCAGATTCCGCCCGGCAGTTCACCGCTGGCCACGGGCGGCGCCACCGCGCTCTACGTGCTGGGCGGACTCGGCCCGACCCTGGCCGCGTTCGTCGCCGTCGCCCTGACCCCGCAACAGGGCACGCTGCGCGAATACGCGGCACGCCTCATCCGCTGGCGGGTGAACCCCGGCTGGTATGCGGCAGCGTTGCTCGGACCGGCGCTGCTGGCCTGCGTGCTGGAACGCGTGACGCTCTGGATGCATCCGCTGCCGGCCCAGTCGCTGGCGCCGCTCGCGCAAGTGTTCACGCTCTTCCCGCTGATGATCGTCGGCGGCGGACTGGAAGAGCTCGGCTGGCGCGGTGTCGCACAGCCGCTGCTGCAGCGGCGCTGGCCGCTGCTGTGGGCGTGCATCCTGGTGGGCATCGTCTGGGCGCTTTGGCATCTGCCGCTGTTCTTCCTGCACGGGGTGACCCAGTACGGCGCCAATTTCCTGCCATTCGCTGTTGACGTGCTCGCCAACGCGCTGCTGCTCGGCTGGCTGTACGCCAACACCGGCAGCATTCTCCTGTGCGTGCTGTTTCACGCCGCGAGCAACACCTCTACGGCGATGGGCCTCGCGCTTCCGGCCGGCGCCCCACACGCGCTCTGGCTGGGTGCACGGCTCGGCCTCGGGGTGCTGCTGGTGCTCTTCACTCCGCGTCCTGCCGGAGCCGGCCGCGCTCAGGGCGCGGGGGCGGGGGCGTAGAAGTAATAGTCGGCGCTGTACGGCACACGCAGCTCGGAGCTCTGGGGGCTCACGCTGCAGGCCTGTTGCGGGGCCTGGCCACCGTGCGTGTGCAGACGCTGAATGGTCGTGACCGGCGTCAGCCGGCCTGCACCGCTGTGCGTCGTCACCGTCACCAGCAGCCAGGCAACCGACTTGCCGTCCGGTGAATCAACGTGCGCAACGGCTTTGCCGCTCACTTCGCTGCCATCGTTCAGGCGCCAGCTCGGCCCGGCCGCATGGTGGCCGATGACGACGCCGTGCAGATCGCGCAGCACCGCCGCCGGCGCCTTGAGCGTCCACTGCGCGCCGTTGGCGGCGCACACGTAGATCTGCACGCCGGTGGCATGCGTACGCAGCAGCAACTGCTCGCCGGCCGGCACCTGCAGTGCCTCCGGGACCTGGGGCGCGCTGGATCCGCCGGGCGCTGCGGCCGCGGCAGCGCACAGCAGTGTCAGCGCGGCGAGAAGTGGTGATCGCGGGTTCATGATGGGCAGGACCTCCGGTCGTGACGCGGCGCTCAGGCGCCGCGGAATTCCAGGCGCATCGACAGATCCACCGCCCGCACGTGCTTGGTGAGCGAGCCGACCGAGACGAAGTCGACACCGGTCTCGGCGATCTCACGGACGCGCTCGAGCGAGACGCTGCCGGAGGCCTCGAGCTGCGCGGGCGCGCCGCGCTCGCGGTTGACGGCCACGGCCGTGCGCAGGTCGGCCAGGGAAAAATCATCCAGCAGGATGATATCGGGGCGTGCCTGCAGCGCCTCGTGCAGCTCGCTGAGTGACTCGACCTCGACTTCCACGCTGATGCCCGGGGCGCGCTCCCGTGCCGCGGCGATCGCCGCGGTGATCGAGCCGGCTGCGGCGATGTGGTTCTCCTTGATGAGCACGCGGTCGTACAGCCCCATGCGGTGGTTGTCACCCCCGCCGCAACGCACCGCGTACTTCTGCGCGCTGCGCAGTCCGGGCAGGGTTTTGCGCGTGTCGAGGATGCGGCAGGCCGTGCCGGCAAGCGCCTCCACATAGGCGCGGGTGATGGTCGCGGTGGCGCACAGCAGTTGCAGGAAGTTGAGCGCGGTGCGCTCGCCGGTCAGGACTGCGCGCGCCGGTCCCTGGATGCTGAACAGCGTCGCACCGGCGCTCACTGTCTGGCCATCGTGCGCCTGCCAGCCGAGCTGCACACGCTCATCGAGGCGGCGGAAGGTTTCCTGCACCCAGGCGCTGCCGCACAACACCGCGCGCTCACGCGTGATGACGCTGCCACGCACCTGCTGCGCCGCCGGCACCAGCGCCGCGGTGACATCGCCGCTGCCGATGTCCTCGCGCAGCGCGGCCTCGACCTGGGTGGCGAGATCGCTGGGCAGCGCGGGCACCACTGGCCGCGGGGTGTTAGTTGCCGATGAACGGCAGGCCGTGGCTGGCTCCTGCCATGCACATGAGCATCGGGATCGACAGCACGAAGTTGATGCGCGAGGCGGTGCCGGCGATCTTGCGGGCCTGCGCCTTCTCCGTATCGGTCGCGGCGACGATGCCGAGAATCTTCTTCTGATTCGGCCAGATCAGGCCCCACACGTTGAACAGCATGATGGTGCCCAACCACGCGCCGATACCGATCGTCAGCAGGTATTGGTGCGGGGCGGCGCCGGCGACGGCGCCGAGCGAGAAGGCGCCGAGAAAGTTGCCGCCGCGTGCCAGCAGCCAGGCGCCGCCGAGCCAGGTGGCCAGCGCCGCCCAGCGGAACCAGAACAGCGCGCGCGGTGCGACGTACTTGGTGATCCCGGCGCCGCCCGGGCCACCCTTGTCGGCGGCGGCATCGGCCAGCGCCGGCGTCTGCGCCACATTGAAGTAGTAGAGGAGTCCGATCCAGAACACCCCGGAGACGATGTGGAACCAGCGCGCGAGGCCCAGTTCGTAGAAGTGCGTGCCGCCGATCAGCAGCGCCAGAACGACGGCGATGACGATGCCGAGAATCAGCGACTGCCGGTGGTTGTTCAGAAGATTCATGGCGTTATAACTCCAAGTTATTGTTTCTATAGGAGGCGGCGCTCAGCGGCGGTTTGAAGAATAGGCGAGGCACCCCCATAATTCAACGCAAGCTCAGTAGCAGCGTGCGGCAGGTGCCGTAGCGCCCAGGTGGTGAATACGGTTGGAACCGACGCCGACGCGCACGGAGCGTCCCCCCTCTCCGTGCATCAACGTCTGCAGACTCGACGAGCGCGGCTACTGCATCGGTTGTCTGCGCAGCGGGGAGGAGATCGGACGCTGGCTGTCGATGAGCGCGGCGCAGCAGTGGCAACTGGTGGCGCAGCTCGCCGAGCGGCGGCAACTTACGAGGTAACGGCAATGGATGTGGTCGAGAGGATCAAGGCGGAGCTGAATTCGAGCCCGGTAGTGCTGTTCATGAAGGGCACACCGGACTTCCCGCAGTGCGGTTTCTCCGCGCAGACGGTCGCGGCACTGCGCGCGGTCGGTGCGCAGTTCAAGCACGTCAATATTTTCGAAGAGCCGGAGCTGCGCGAGGCGCTGAAGCGCTTCTCCAACTGGCCCACCTACCCGCAGCTGTACGTCAACGGTGAACTCGTAGGCGGCTGCGACATCGCCCTGCAGATGTATAAGAGCGGCGAGCTGCACAAGCTCGTGGCCGAGGCCGGCGGCGACAAGTAACGCGCGGCGCGCCGCGCCGCCTGTCAGCGGTCGGTCACCGTGCCCAGCTCGGGCGCGGCCTGCGGCTCGCTCAGCCAGCCGAGCGCACGGGCACGTTCCTCGGCCGCCTGGTGGCTGTCGCGCAGGCGATTACACACCAGACAGAAGATCTCGGCGCTGCGCTCGGCGTCATAGCGCGCGTTGTGCGCGCTGCCGGAATCCCACTCCAGACCGGCCACCGTGACCGCCTTGGCGAGCACCGTCTGGCCGAGTGCGGCGCCGGCCAGGGTCGCGGTGTCGAAGCAGGAAAACGGGTGGAACGGGTTGCGCTTGACGTCGGCACGCGCCACCGCTGCGTTGAGGAAGCCCAGATCGAAAGCCGCGTTATGGCCGACCAGGATCGCGCGCCGGCATTGATAGGCGCGCACCGCATGGCGGATTTCGCGGAAGACGCGCTGTAGCGCATCGCGCTCGGGCAGTGCGGGGCGCAGCGGATGGTGTGGATCGATGCCGGTGATCGACAGCGAGGTCGGATCGAGCCGCCCGCCCTCGAACGGCTGCACGTGATAGTTGATGGTCGCACCGCGGCGCAGGATGCCGTCGGTGTCCATGTCGATGAGCACGGCGGCGACCTCCAGCAGCGCATCGGTGGCGGCGTGGAAGCCGCCGGTCTCGACATCGATAGCCACCGGCAGATAGCCGCGGAAGCGACGCGCCATGAGCGCTGCGCCCGGTGCCGGGACGAGCGCCGTACCGGTACTGTCGGCGAGCGGCGGATTGCTCATGCGTCGATCTTAATGCACGCCGGCAGGGGCGAGGCGCCAACCGATGCGATCGCCGGCCCGCAGCGGTACCAGTTCGTCGCCCGCGAACGGGTAGCTGGGCGGTACCTCCCAGGCCTCTTGCAGCAGCGTGAGCGTGTCGCGATTGCGCGGCAGCCGGTAGAAGTCGGCGCCGTGGAACGCGGCGAATGCCTCGAGCTGCTCGAGCGCACCGGCCTGCGCGAACGCTTCGGCGTACAACTCGATCGCGGCGTGCGCCGAGAAAATGCCGGCGCAGCCGCAGGCGCTCTCCTTGGCACGGCGGCCGTGCGGCGCACTGTCGCTGCCGAGGAACAGCCGCGGGCTGCCGCGCGCCACGGCGGCGAGCAGCGCGCGGCGGTGCTCCTCTGCCTTGAGCACCGGCAGGCAGTAATGGTGCGGCCGCAGGCCGCCGGCGAACAGCGCATTGCGGTTCATCAGCAGGTGCTGCGGAGTGATCGTGGCGGCGACTCCGGCGCGTGCGCCCAGCACGAACTCGAGCGCGCTGCGCGTGCTGATGTGCTCGAGCACCACGCGCAGCCGCGCGTGGCGCGCCACCAGCGGCGCGAGCACCGTGTCGATGAAGCGCGCCTCGCGCTCGAACACGTCCACTTCCGGGTCGGTGACTTCGCCGTGCACCTGTAGCACCAGGTCGAGCTCCGCCATGCGCGCCAGCACCGCGTCGATGCGGCGTACGTCCGTCACGCCCGAGTCGCTGTGGGTGGTGGCACCCGCCGGATACAGTTTGCAGCCGAGGATGCGGCCGCAGGCGTGCGCCCGGTCGATCTCCGCGAGCGGGGTCTGGTCGGTGAGATAGAGCGTCATCAGCGGCTCGAACTGCGCCGCGGCTGGCAGCGCCGCGAGGATGCGCTCGCGGTAGGCGAGCGCTGCGGCGGTCGTGCTGACCGGCGGAGTCAGGTTCGGCATCACGATGGCGCGCGCAAAGCGCGCCGCACTGAAGGGCAGCACCGCAGCGAGTGCAGCGCCATCACGCAGGTGCAGGTGCCAGTCATCCGGGCGGCACAGCGTGAGTCTGGTCACGCCGTGGACTCCAGCGTCTGCAGCGCGTTCTGACGCAACAGCAGTTCCAGCGCCCAGCGCACGCCGAAACCGGTCACATCCGTCGGCACGTGCGCCAGGCCGCCGCTGCGGGTGGCCGCCGACAGGTCGACATGCGCCCAGGGAATGTCCGCCGGAACGAAGCGCGACAGAAAACGCGTGGCGAGGATATGGTCACCCTTGCCTTCGACCGCACACTGCACGATATCGGCAACCTTACTGTCGAGCTCCGCGTCGAAGTCGGCCTCGAAGGGGAAATTCCACACACGCTCACCGCTCGCACGGCCCGCTTCCAGCAGCGCCGCAGTGAGCGCGGCCCGGTTCGTGAACACCCCGCTCATGCGCTCGGTGAGTGCGTACACGCACGCCCCGGTGAGCGTCGCGAAGTCGATCATCAGCCGGGGACGCGTGCGCGCGGCGAGCGCCAGCGTGTCGGCAAGCACCATGCGCCCCTCCGCGTCGGTGTGAATCACCTGGATGGTGACGCCATTGGCGGCGCGCACCACTTCCTGCGGCCGGTAGGCCTGTGGCCCGATGTGGTTCTCGGAGATCGCAAGCCACGCATCCGCGCTGAACGGCGCGCGCAGCTCCGCCAGTGCCACAAGCGTGGCGAGCGCCACCGCACTGCCGGCCATGTCGGTGTGCATGTCGAGCATCGAGCGATGCGGCTTCAGGTTCACGCCGCCAGTATCGAACAGGATGCCTTTGCCGATCAGCGCCACATCCGCGCGCGCCGCGCGGCGCCGCCGCGCCGGGCGGTACTTCAGATGCGCGATGCCGGCCCCGGCGCCGGCGTTGCCGGCAGCGACCGCCAGGAAGGCGCGCGCGCCGGCGCGCCGCAGCGCGCGCTCGTCCAGCCAGCGCATGCCGAGTCCATGGGTGCGCGCCAGGCGCGCAATGGCGTCCCGGTAGCCGCGCGCATCGAGGATGTTGGGCGGCAGCGCCGTGAGCCAGCGCGCCAGATTGGTGCCGCGGCCCACGGCCGCAGCGTAGCGCGTGTCCATGCGCTCCTCGCCGAGCAAGACGATGCGGCGCAGCGCGTGCTCATCGCGCGCCGGCGCGCGCAGGCTCGGCAGGCCGAAGGCGTGCGCGAGTGCGGCCGCCAGCAGCGCCTCGAGCGCGGCGCGCGCACTGCTGGCGCTGCCGCCGGCGGCGAGGCCCACCACTTCCGGGTGGCGCGCGCTGGTTTCCTTGAGCATGCGCCCGGCGAGCGTCAGGCGTTCGAAGGCGCTGGCGTCGGCTGCCAGGTAGCCGAGCACGGCGAGCGTGTGGCGGCGATTGCTGAGTACCGTGGTGCGCACGCTGCCGGCGCGCGCCGGCGCGCGCGCATCCAGTTCGCGCCAGCGCGCGCTCTCCGGCAGGCGGCGCAGGGCGCTGGCACTGGGCGGATGCGGCACCATGACCAGCAGTGCATCGAGCTCATCGGCGTTCGCACGCGCGGCGTTGACGATGGCCGGAGCGTGCGCGCTTGGCAGCAGGAGCCCCCGGGCGCGCGCTCCTGCGCTTGCCGACCTCACTTGCTTTACCTGCCGCTGCTCGCCATCATTGCTCATTCTAACGCGACACGGCATCACACGCGCATGAGCAGCTCGCGATCGCGCCGTCACGCGGTCCGTCACTGCGCTAGCGCGAGCGCAGCGCAATGACCGAACCGCCCAAGCTGGAAGATCTCGATCCCGTTGAAACGCGGGAGTGGCTCGAATCGATCGATTCGGTGCTCAAGACTCACGGTCCCGAGCGTGCCCACTATCTGCTCGAGCGGCTGATCGACTACACGCGCCGCAGCGGCGCTTACCTGCCGTTCAAGCCCAACACCGCCTACGTCAACAGCATCGCCGCCGGTCGTGAGCCGGAGTATCCGGGCAACCGCGCGCTCGAGCGGCGCATCGAGGCCTATATCCGCTGGAACGCGCTCGCCATGGTACTGGCGGCCAACAAGGCCTCCTCGGAATACGGCGGCCATCTGGCGAGCTACGCTTCCTCGGCGACGCTCTATGAGGTCGGCTTCAACCACGTGTGGCGCGCACCCAGCGAGCAGCATCCCGGCGACATGGTGTTCATCCAGGGACATTCCTCTCCCGGCGTGTATGCGCGCGCCTACCTCGAGGGGCGCCTGAACGAGGAGCAGCTGAAATTCTTCCGCCAGGAGGCGAGTCATCCGGGGCTCGGTCTCTCGTCCTACCCGCACCCATGGCTGATGCCGGACTTCTGGCAGTTCCCGACCGTCTCCATGGGTCTGGGTCCCATGATGGCGATCTTCCAGGCGCGCTTCACGCGCTACCTCGAGCACCGCGGCCTGGTGCGGCCGTCCGATCAGAAAGTGTGGGCCATTCTCGGCGACGGTGAGATGGACGAGCCCGAGTCGATGGGCGCACTCACCATGCCGGTGCGCGAAGGCCTCGACAATCTCATCTTCGTCATCAACTGCAATCTGCAGCGTCTCGACGGGCCGGTGCGCGGTAACGGCAAGATCATCCAGGAACTCGAAGCGGCCTTTCTCGGTGCCGGCTGGAACGTCATCAAGGTGCTGTGGGGCTCGCGCTGGGATCCGCTCCTGGCGCGCGACCATCAGGGGCTGCTGCGGCGCGTGATGGAGGAGAGCGTCGACGGCGAATACCAGAACTTCAAGGCCAAGGGTGGCGCGTACACGCGCGAGCATTTCTTCGGCAAGTACCCCGAGCTCAAGGCGATGGTCGCCAACATGTCGGACGAGGAGATCTGGCGCCTGAACCGCGGCGGCCACGATCCGCGCAAGGTGTACGCGGCCTATGCCGCGGCCATGGGCCACAAGGGCCAGCCGACGGTGATTCTCGCCAAGACCGTCAAGGGTTTCGGTCTCGGCAAGGGCGGCGAAGGCCAGATGATCGCCCACCAGCAGAAGAAGCTGTCGGAAGAGGACCTGAAGGTGTTCCGCGACCGCTTCAACATTCCGGTGGCAGATGCCGACATCGCCGGGCTGCCGTTCCGCAAGCCCGAGGAAAGCGCCGAGGAGACGCGCTACCTCAAGGAGCGGCGCGCCGCGCTCGGCGGCTACTTGCCGCAGCGGCGGCGCACGGCAGCGCCGCTCACTATCCCGCCGCTCGAGGCTTTCGCCTCGGTGCTCGAGGGCACTGGCGAGCGCGAGATCTCCACCACCATGGCGTTCGTGCGCCTGCTCACCGTGCTGCTCAAGGACAAGAACATCGGCAAGAACGTCGTGCCCATCGTGCCCGATGAGGCACGCACCTTCGGCATGGAGGGACTGTTCCGCCAGATCGGCATCTATTCTTCCGTGGGCCAGCTGTACACGCCACAGGACGCCGAGACGCTCATGTCCTATCGCGAGGACAAGAAGGGCCAGATGCTGGAAGAGGGCATCAACGAGGCCGGTTCGCTCTGCTCGTGGATCGCCGCCGGTACCGCCTACAGCAATCACGGCATCAACATGGTGCCGTTCTACATTTTCTACTCGATGTTCGGCTTCCAGCGCGTCGGCGACTTCATCTGGGCGGGCGGTGACATCCAGTCGCGCGGCTTCCTGCTGGGTGCGACCGCCGGCCGCACCACGCTCGCCGGCGAAGGGCTGCAGCACCAGGACGGACACAGCCAGCTGGTGGCGACCACGGTGCCCAACTGCATCGCCTACGATCCGGCCTACGGCTACGAACTCGCGGTCATCATCCATGACGGCCTGCGACGCATGTACGCCGAGCAGCAGAGCGTCTTTTATTACATCACGCTGATGAACGAGAACTACGTGCAGCCGCCCATGCCGAGCGGCGTCGAGGCCGGCATCTTGAGCGGCGGCTACCTGCTGCAGATCGGCGGTCGCGGCAAAGTGCGCGTCTCGCTGCTCGGTTCGGGCACGATCCTGCGCGAGTGTCTGGCGGCGGCCAAGATTCTCGAGGACGACTTCCAGATCCCCGCTGACGTGCTCTCGATCACAAGCTTCAGCGAGTTGCGGCGCGAGGCGCTCGAGTGCGAGCGCTGGAATCTGCTGCATCCGAACGAGAACCCCCGTGTGCCGTACGTGCGCCAGATGCTGCAGGGTCGCGAGGGACCGGTCGTGGCGGCGACTGACTACATGCGCACCGTGCCGGACCAGATCCGTCAATGGGTGCCGGGACGCTATGTGACGCTCGGCACCGACGGCTATGGACGCTCGGACTCGCGCGCGGCGCTGCGCGGCTTTTTCGAGATGGATCGCCGCTACATCGTGGTGGCTGCGCTCAAGGCGCTGGCCGACGACGGCCGCGTCGACCGGGCCACGGTCGGCCGTGCGATCGAGGCGCTCGGCATCGATCCGGACAAGCCAGTTCCCTGGAAGGTCTAAGGGAGCCACGTTGGTTGTGAGCGCAGCGGCTGTCACCGAAGTACACGTGCCCGATATGGGCAATTTCAAGGACGTCGCGGTCATCGACGTGCTGGTGAAGCCCGGCGACAGCGTCGAACTCGACACACCGCTCCTGACGCTCGAGTCCGACAAGGCGACCATGGACGTGCCTTCGACCGCCGCCGGCGTGGTCGAGCAGGTGCACACCCGCAAGGGTGGCAAGGTCAACACGGGGGATCTGGTCGTCACCCTGCGGGCGAATGGCGCAGCGGCGAAGGCGCCCGAGCAGGCTGCTGCGGCGCCGCCGGCACCCGTCGCTCCCGCCGCGCCGTCTGCGCCCGCCGCCCAGGCCGCGCCCGTGGCCCGCGCCGCCTCGCCCGCAGCGCCGCCTGCAGGCGCAGTGCTCAAGCCGCGCTCGCAGCTCGGCATGCCGACCTCCTACCGACCGGATCTGCCGGCCATCGACGAGCCGGGCTTTTCGCGCGCGCACGCCAGTCCCTCGGTGCGCCAGTTCGCGCGCGAGCTCGGCGTGAATCTCGCGCAGGTCGCCGGCCACGGCTTCAAAGACCGCATCACGCACGAGGATGTGAAGGCGTTCGTCAAGGACGCGCTCGCCGAAGCCCCGGCGGCGGCCAAACCCGCAACGCCCGGTGCGCCCGCCGTGCCGGCAGTCGACTACACGCAGTTCGGGCCGACCGTGCTCGAGCCGCTGACGCGCATCCAGCGCATCTCCGGGCCGCGCCTGCAGGCGAGCTGGAGCACGATTCCGCACGTCACGCAGTTCGACGAGGCGGACATCAGCGATCTGGAGCAGGTGCGCGCCGGCCTCAAGGAGCGCGCCCAGGCGGCGGGCGTCAAGCTGACACCGCTGGCCTTCATCATGCGTGCGTGCGTCAAGACGCTGCAGGAGTTTCCGCGCTTCAACTCCTCGCTCGATGCCAGCGGCGCGAACCTGATCGTGCGCAAATACCTGCACATCGGTTTCGCCGCCGATACGCCCAACGGACTGGTCGTGCCGGTGGTGCGCGATGCCGATCGCAAAGACGTGTATGAGCTCGCGCGACATCTCGGACAACTTTCCGAGAAGGCGCGCGCCGGCAAGCTGCCGCCAGCGGACATGCAGGGCGGGTGTTTCACCATCTCGAGCCTCGGCGGCATCGGCGGCACGGCCTTCACGCCCATCATCAACGCGCCCGAGGTGGCGATCCTCGGCGTGTCACGTTCCTCCATGCGCCCGGTCTACCGCGACGGTGGCTTCGTGCCACGCCTGATGCTGCCTTTGTCGCTGTCGTACGACCATCGCGTGATCGACGGCGCGATGGCGGCGCGCTTCACTACGCAGCTGGCACAGACGCTCGCCGACCCGCGGCTGCTGCTCGAGGCGGTGCTGTGAGCATCGATCTGACGGTGCCCGACATCGGCAACTTCACCAACGTCGATGTGGTCGACGTCCTGGTGAAAGCCGGTGACGTCGTGGAGCTGGACACGCCGCTGGTCACACTCGAGACCGACAAGGCTTCGCTGGATGTGCCGGCGACCGCTGCCGGCCGCATCACCGAGGTGCTGCTGAAGCGCGGCGACAAGGTTTCCAAGGGCAGGGTCATCGCGCGCCTGGAGGCCGCTGCTGCCAGCGCCGCTGCAGCAGAGCCGGCGGCCGCCGCCGCACCGCCGCCTGCCGTCTCCCCAGAGGCGGCGGCAGCCCCCGCGCTGCGCGCGGACGCCGACCGCACGGGTGACACGGTGCGCATGCCGCGGCCCCAACTGGCTGACGGCGGCGGTGCGGGCGACCCGCAGGAGCGCGCGGCCCAGCTGCTGGTGCTCGGCTCAGGACCCGGGGGCTACACGGCCGCTTTCCGCGCCGCGGATCTCGGGCTCAAGGTGACGCTCGTCGAGCGCTGGGCGGAGCTGGGCGGGGTATGCCTCAACGTGGGTTGCATTCCGTCCAAGGCACTGCTGCATGCCGCGAAGGTCATCGAGGATGCCGCCGAGATGTCTGCGCGCGGTGTGAGCTTCGGCAGCCCGCAGATCGACCGGGCGCGGCTGCGCACCTGGAAAGCCTCGGTGGTCACCAAACTCACCAGTGGACTTAAGGTGCTGGCGAAACAGCGCAAGGTCGAAGTCGTGCGCGGCAGCGGGCGCTTTGTCGGCCCGCAGGTGCTCGAAGTGCTGACGGCCGCAGGACCTGAGCGCATCCGCTTCGAGCAATGCATCATCGCCGCCGGTTCTGAGGCGGTGCAGCTGCCGGGACTGCCGCAGGATCCGCGCATCATGGATTCGAGCGATGCGCTCGAGGTCCCGCAGTTCAGCGGCGAGCTGCTAGTGGTGGGCGGCGGCATCATCGGACTCGAGATGGCCTGCGTATTCGATGCCCTCGGCAGCAAGCTCAGCGTCGTGGAGCTCACCGGTCAGCTGATGCCCGGCTGCGATCCGGATCTGGTGCGGCCGCTCGAGCGGCGCATTCGCGCGCGCTACCGGCAGATACTGCTGAACACCCGGGTTGCCGGCATTGAGGCGCAGGCCGCGGGCCTGAAAGTGAGCTTCGCGGGCGATGCGGTGCCGGAACCGCAGCTGTTCGAGCGGGTGTTGGTAGCGGTCGGGCGCACGCCCAACGGCCACCGCATTGGTGCCGAGCGCGCCGGCGTGAAGGTGACCGAGCGCGGCTTCATCCCGGCCGACCGGCAGATGCGTACCAATGTGCCGCACATCTTCGCGATCGGTGACATCGCCGGACCGCCGTTGCTCGCGCACAAGGCCATGCATGAGGGCAAAGTGGCTGCGGAAGTCGCCGCCGGACAGAAGCGCGCGGCCGACTGGCGCGTGGTGCCCTCAGTGGCCTACACCGACCCCGAGATCGCCTGGGTCGGCCTGACCGAGACCGAGTTGCGCGCGACGGGCACCGCCTACAAGAAGGGGGCCTTCCCGTGGGTCGCCAATGGCCGCTCGCTGTCGCTCGGGCGCGAGGACGGGTTTACGAAACTGCTCTTCAATCCCGACAACCACCGGCTGCTGGGCGGTGGCATCGTCGGTACTAATGCCGGCGAGCTGATCAGCGAGGTGGCGCTCGCCATCGAAACCGGTTCCGATGCCGCGGACATCGGTCTGACGATTCATCCCCATCCGACCCTCAGTGAGACCGTCGCCGGGGCCGCCGAGGCCTTCGAGGGCACGCTCACCGATCTCTACCTGCCCAAGAAGTAAGCGGCCCCGCAGGCCGCGCTTCTGCTTAAGCTGGCGCGGTCAGCCTCTCGGGCGAGCTGCGGATCCCCAAAACGACATCGCCCGCACGGGCGGGCGATGTCGGAAGTCGCAGAGACCGGCTTGTCAGTCTTTGCGCTTGCGCCGGTTGAGTCCCAGCCCGATCAGTCCTGCGCCCAAGAGCGCCAGCGTCGCCGGCTCGGGCACACCCTTGCCACCACCACCGCCGCTGGTGGTCGTGAGGTTGAACTCCGCGAAGAAGTTGCCCGGTGCCGAGTCCACGGCTCCCGCGACGAGGCCCACGTTGTAGATGTCACACACGGCGACTGCCGTGCCGCTGCAGGAGTCTTTGACGTAGGTATACGAGTAGCCGGCGCCTTTAGCGAAGACACCGTCGACGATCATCGGCTCCACCAGCGTGCCACTGGAGGTGTCCAGCGTCAGGCTCACGTTGGTCGACGGATCGAGCTTCAGATACTGGATGCTGTCGGCCTGGTGCAGGTTGCCGCTCGGATCGTCGCCATAGGTTTGTGCGATGGGCGACTTGGGTCCGGCCATGGGGGAATCGGTGCCGTCATAGTTCGTCGTCAGAGTCCAGGAGCCCGAGGCGATGCCGCTGACTGTGGAGGTGTAATTGCCGGACAGCAGGCAGGTCGTGTTGCCTCCGCTGACGCTACACGCCCCCTGACCGGCGTCGAACGAGCCGTAAGTGCCTGTGCCGAAAGAGCCTGTGGTCACAGGACCGAGTCCGTAGAGCGTAAAATTCTGCGCCGAGGGTCCGAGATTGAGGGTGACCTCGGTCGCCTGCGCGGCCGTTGCAGCGGCAGCTGCGGCTGCCGTGACCAGGATTGCGATTGGAAACTTCACCGGGATACTCCTTAGGTCGCTGCTTCGGATGATGGAGATGGCGCGACGCGGGGCGCATTGAAGCCGTGATGGTCGGACGGCGGCAACGAACCCGTCCGGACGCGAACGGTCGCAAGCGGACAGGAGGCGTGCGCCGCCCGCATCCGGCGAAGCGCAGTACTGCAGCGACTACTTCGGCCGTTTCACGATCGCGACGAAGTCCGGGTCTTTGAGGTAGGAGGCAAACTCCGGGTAGCCGTAGACGCAGGGCAGGTTGTGGTCGTGGCTTTCAGCGGCGATGGTCAACCAGCGCAGCATGCCTGCGCGGTCATGAGCGAGCGCGCGATACTCCGCGACGTAGACGGCTGAGCCCTTGCCGTCCTGCCAGCGAGCTGCTTCGTTCAGGCTCAGCTGATCGAGCATCGCCGGGCGACCGCCGCGCTGCAGCTCCGCCTCAGCGAGGCGCAGCTCCGCGACGACGTCCTCCTGGCCGCGCAACTGCGCTGCGATGACCGCTTCGCGCAGGAAGTCCGCGTCGCGCTCGGCCCGTAAGTAGATGCGCGACAGGTAGAAGTGCGGGGACTCGAAGCTCGGGTCGAGCTGGGTGAGGCGCACGAGCGTGGCGATCGCCTCGTCTTGCTGGCCGCCGGCACCGTAACGGATGTAGGCCTCGTCGGCCACGATCGGCGGATTGTCGGGGCTGAGCGCACGTGCCCGCCTGATCTCTTCCAGCGCTTGCGGAAACTCGCCGCGTGCCGCCAGCGCGGTAGCGTACCAGTGGTGCGCGCGCGAGGAGTTCGGATCGAGCCGCAACGCGGTGGTGAACTCCTCGAACGCGTTGCCGCTGTCGCCCTGCCACCACCAGCTGATGAAGGCCTCATCGAGCCAGGCACTCGCGGCGCGCGGATCGAGCGCGATCGCCGCGCGCGCGGCGCGCGCGGCCTGCGGGTAGGCGATCTTGTCCGGCATGGAGCCGAACTCGCGCAGCAGCAGATAGGTTTCCGCCAGCCCGGACCAGCCGGCCGCCCTTTCCGGGTAGCGCTCGACCAGCTGGCGGAAGCCGCGTTCCGCGGAGCTCAGGCCGTTGGCCGAACGCGTCGACAGCTCGAAGCGCGCATTCATGTAGGTCGAACGCGCCTCGGGGTTGTCGTCGTAGGCGGTGCTCACGGTCTCGGCAGGGCGCGCGGCATCGCGCGTGCGGTAATCGAACACCGCGACCGCCAGCAGCAGCAGGCCCAGCACCACGGCCGACACGCGCCACAACGGCCAGCGACTCTCGGCGCTCGCAGGTTCGGCAGCGATCACGGGCGGTGTGCTCGGCGCCGCGGCGGGCGGCATGTCGGGCGGTGCGATCGGCGCCGCGGCGGGCGGCGTCTCGGGCGGCGCCATCGGCGCCGCGGCGGGCGGCGTCTCGGCTAGCGCCTCGGGCGGTCCCGGCTCCTCCAGGTCCTGCTCGGCACGCAGGCTTGCCTGCACCTCCGAAGGCAGCGTCTCCAGCCACGTGCTGAGTTCGTCCGCATGCGCCCACACGGCGCGGCGGCCGCCGCCGGGGATGCGGTGTACGGGCAGCGCGCGGTCGGATTCCCAGCGGCGCGCGGTGCGCTCGGTGCAGCCGAGGAACTGTCCGATAGCTTTCCAGCCCAGCAGCCGTCGCCCGTTGCCACCGCCGGGAGCGCCGCTGGTCCGGCTGTTGGAATGCGTTAACACTACATAGAGTCTGGCTGGCGGGCCGTTGTGGCCCTGTTTTGTCTTATGCCCCGCGGCCACTGCGCTTCTCATGGAGCGCTTGCGGCCGCGAGCACTTTAGCAAGTTTTCTGAAGCAGGCAGCGCCGCGACCTCCGTTTTGAGACACAGCACGCGAAACGGCGGCTCGCCCGATCGTTCAGTGGCTCGACACGGTTGATGGCGTCGGCTGCTCAGAGCGCGCCGCAAGAAACCGCCGGGCGTCCCGCGGCGTTGCGGTCCGTCTGACCGGGCCGCCACGGTAGCAGCGCAGGCGTCTGCGGCGGAAGGGATTTTCGCGCCGCTCGCCGACCTGACCCTGGTTCAGGGGGTCTCATCCGCGGCTGGCTTGAGCGGGACGGCCTCATCTCGATCGCGGCCACGAGCTGCGCCTCGGATGGACGGGTGGCGGCTGTCCAGCTGCAGCGCTGCAGCGGGAACGGTCTTCTGCCACGGGCATGCCTCAGCGGTGTCGGGCGGGAAGTGCGCGGGGCACGCGACGTGCGCGTCCCGCAGGCGCGGGCTTGGTCTTGTGCGGGTATTCACACAGGTCGCGGATGATGCAGGTGGGGCAGTGCGGCGTGCGCGCGGTACAGACGTAGCGACCGTGCAGCAGCAGCCAGTGGTGCGCGTCTTTGCGGTACTCGGCGGGCGTGTTGGTGCGCAGCGCCTCTTCGACCTCGCGCGGTGTCTTGCCCGGCGCGAGCCCGGTGCGGTTGGCGACGCGGAAGATGTGGGTGTCGACGGCAATCTCGGCCTGGCCGAACACCATGTTGAGGATGATGCTCGCGGTCTTGCGGCCAACGCCCGGCAGCGCCTCGAGCGCGTCACGCTCGGCCGGGACTTCACCGCCGTGCCGGTCGAGCAGTTGCTGTGCCAGGCCGACGAGATTCTTGGCCTTGGTGTTGTAGAGGCCCACCGACTTGAGGTACGGCTTCACGCCTTCGATGCCCAGCGCGACGATTGCCGCGGGCGTGTGGGCGAGCGGAAACAGCTGGCGCGTCGCCGCGTTCACGCTCTTGTCGGTCGTATGTGCGGACAGCATCACTGCCACCAGCAGTTCGAACGCCGAGTCGAACAGCAGCTCCGTGGTGGGGGCGGGATTGGCGGCCTGGAGGCGCCGGAAGATCGCGCGACGGGTCGCGGCGTGCATCGCTTCAGTCCTCGACGCCAGTGGCCGATTGCTTGCGCTCGGCGAGCAGCGCGGCACGCTGGTCGTCGCGCGCTGCGGCCCGTGCGAGGTGCAAGGCGAAGCGCCTGCGGTTGTCGTCAGCGCCCGGCGCCGGATCGCGAGCGGCGCGCGGCACCATGACGATACAGTCGACCGGGCAGGGCGCTAGGCACAGCTCACAGCCGGTGCACTGCGCCAACAGCACGGTGTGCATCTGGCGATGCGCACCGACGATCGCATCCACCGGACAAGGCGGTAGACACTTGGCGCAGCCGATGCAGGTGTCCTCGTCGATCTGCGCGACCAGTGCCGGCTGCTCCACGCCATTGTGCGGGTTGAGCGGCAGCGCCGTGCGTCCGAGGAGCGTGGCGAGTAAGGCGATGGTGGTCGCGCCCCCGGGCGGACACTGGTTGATCGGTGCCTGCGCGCTGATGATCGCCTCTGCGTACGGGCGGCAACCGCTGTAGCCGCAGCGAGTGCACTGGGTCTGCGGTAACAACGCGTCAACCTGCTCGGCGCTCACCATGCGTCAGATCCGCTGCGACGCCTTCAGCTGACCCGCATCCCCGGCGTCGCGCCGGCGTCCGGTGCGAGCAGGAACACCCCCGGCTCGGATCCACTGGCCGCGAGCACCATGCCCTCGGAAACACCGAACTTCATCTTGCGCGGCGCGAGGTTGGCGACCACTACGGTCAGGCGACCCGGCAGCGACGCCGGATCGTAGGCGGACTTGATCCCCGCGAAGACCGTGCGCCGCTCCGAACCCAGATCGAGCGTCAGCTTCAGCAGTTTGTCGGCGCCGGCCACCGTCTCGGCGGCGAGGATGCGCGCCACACGTAGATCGAGCTTCTTGAACTCATCGATCGAAATGGTTGGCGCGGCGGGGGTGTCGGCCGCAGGCGCGGCCGCTGGCGGTGCGGCCGCCTCGGTCTCGAACAGGGCGTCCAGCTGCTTGGGATCGACGCGCGTCAGCAGGTGCTGGTACGGCTTGACGTGCGTCGGCAGGACCGACGCATCGCTCCAGCGGAACGTGCGGTCGAGCCCGAACAGTTCGCGGGCGACGCGCTCGGCGACTGCCGGCAGCACCGGTGCCAGCAGCACCGACAGCAGCTGAAAGCCGTGCAGCGCGCGCGAGCAGACATCCTGCAGCCGCGCGGCCTGGCTGGGGTCCTTGGCCAGCTGCCACGGCTGTGCGGCGTCGAATTCCTGGTTGATGCGGTCGGCGAGCGCCATGATCTCGCGCAGCGCGCGGCCGAACTCGCGCTGCTCGTAGGCCGCCTGCACCACGTCCGCCGCGGCCGCCGCGCCGGCGCGCAGCCGCTCGAGGTCGCCAGAGTAGCGCAGCTCGCCGCCGAACTGGCGGCTGATGAAATTGGCGGCGCGACTGGCGATGTTGACGTACTTGCCGACCAGATCGCTGTTGACGCGCGCGACGAAGTCGGCCGGGTTGAAATCGATGTCCTCGACGTTGCCGTTCAACTTGGCGGCGATGTAGTAGCGCAGCCACTCCGGATTCAGGCCGAGCTCGAGGTAGCGCAGCGGGCTGATGCCAGTGCCGCGCGACTTGGACATCTTCTCGCCCGAGACCGTGATGAAGCCGTGCACGTACACGTGGTCGGGCACTTTGTAAGGCGTCCCGGCGAAACGCAGCATGGCCGGCCAGAACAGCGTGTGAAAGTAGATGATGTCCTTGCCGATGAAGTGGATCTGCTCGGTGTCCGGAGCCGCGAGGAATTGCTCAAAGGTGCGCGTCTCCCCGTGAGCGCGCGCCTTGCCGCTGCTGAAATAGTTCTTGAGCGCGGCGAGGTAGCCGACGGGCGCATCGAGCCAGACATAAAAGAACTTGCCGGGCGCATCCGGGATGGGAATGCCGAAATACGGCGCATCACGCGAGATGTCCCAGTCGCTCAGGCGCTGCTCGCCGCCGCCGCTGAGCCACTCGCCTGCCTTGTTCACGACCTCGGGCTGCAAGCGCCCGGGGGACTGCAGCCACTCTTTGAGAAAGCTGACGCAGCGCGGGTCCGACAGCCGGAAGAAGAAGTGCGCGGACGACTTGAGCACCGGTCGCGCCCCCGACAGGGTGGATACCGGATTAATCAGCTCGGTGGCGGCGTACACCGTGCCGCACACCTCGCAGGCATCGCCGTACTGTTCCAGCGAGTGGCAGTTCGGGCACTCGCCCTTGATGTAGCGGTCGGGCAGGAACATGCCCTTGAGCGGGTCGTAGAACTGCTCGACCGACTTTTCGTAGATCAGGCCCGCGGCCTTCAGGCGCAGGTAGATGTCCTGCGACAGCTGCGTGTTCTCGGGTGAATCGGTCGAGTACCAGTGGTCGAAGCTCAGATGGAAGCCGCTCAGGTAACGCGGCCGCCCGGCGGCGATGCGCGCCACCAGCTGCTGCGGCGTCACTCCCTCGCTCTCTGCCTTGAGCATGATGGGTGCGCCGTGGGCATCGTCCGCACCGACGAAATGCACCTGGTTTCCCAGCATGCGCTGGAAGCGCACCCAGATGTCGGCCTGGATGTACTCCATGATGTGGCCGATGTGGAACGGCCCGTTGGCGTAGGGCAGCGCCGTCGTGACGAACAGCTTGCGGGTCATCGGCGCTAGTTTACACAGCTTGTCCACCCGGCAAGCCGCGCGCGCGCCCGTCAGCCCTGGTCCTTCAGCTCCTCGAAGCGTCCCTTGTTGATGGCCTTCTTATAGGCCTCTTTGCCGGAAACCTGCCGCTCGCGCAGCAGCTGCTCGATGGCCGAGTCCATGGTGCGCATGCCGAACTGGCCGCCGGCCTGCATGGTGTTCTCGAGCTGATCGAGCTTGCCCTGGCGGATCAGGTTGGAGGCCGCGGGTGTGTTCACCAGAATCTCGAGTGCCGCCACGCGGCCGCTCTTGTCGGCGCGCTGCAGCAGCTGCTGCGAAACCACGCCACGCAGCGAGGTCGACAGCATGGTGCGCACGTGCGACTGCTTGTCGGACGGGAACACGTTGACCATGCGATCGACGGTCTGCGCCGCACCATTGGTGTGCAGTGTGCCCATGACCAGAATGCCCATCTCGGCGGCGGTCACCGCGATGCTCATGGTCTCCAGGTCACGCAACTCGCCCACCAGGATCACGTCCGGATCCTCGCGCAGCGCCGAGTGCACGGCGGCCGCGAAGCTCGGACTGTGCACGCCGATCTCGCGCTGGCTGATCAGGCAGCTCTTGCGCTCGTGGACGAATTCGATCGGATCCTCGACGGTGAGGATGTGGCCCTTCACGCGGCGGTTGATGTCATCGATCATGGCCGCGAGTGTGGTCGATTTGCCCGAGCCGGTCTTGCCGGTGACCAGGATGAGTCCGTGGTTGGCGCGGCACATCTGCCGCACCGCCTCCGGCAATTTCAGCTCATCGAGCGTGAGCGCCTTGGAAGGAATGGCGCGGAACACCGCACCCATGCCGTTCAGCTGGCGCATGACGTTGACGCGAAAGCGGCCGCGATCGGCCAGCGTGTGGGCAAAGTCGGCGCCGTCCTTGCTTTCGAAGCGGTCGAGCGCCGTCTTCGGCATGATCTCGTACAGCGCCTGCTTGACCGCCTCGGCGGCGAGCTTGTCCGGGCGCAGCGGCGCCAGATCGCCGTAGAGACGGATGCGCGGCGGATCACCGGCAATGAAGTGCAGGTCGGAGCCGCGTTTTTCCAGCACCTCGATCAGCAGTGGGTCGATCTGCGCCACGGGCAATCTCAGGCGGCGGAATCGGCCGTCGACGCGGGCGCAGTGCCGGTGATATCGAGCTTCGGCAACATGCTGGTGTCGGTGACGAACTTCTGAAAGGCGCGCTTTTCGCTCGCGTAAGCGTAGGCGTCGTCCGGGTCGATGGTGCGTGCGTTGATGGCGGCGAGCAGCGCCTGGTCGAGCAACTGCATGCCGAGGTCGCGCCCCATCTGCAGCTGAGTGGGAATCTGATGCGTCTGGTCGGTCTGGATGAGCTTGGCGATGGCCTTGGTCATCATGAGCACCTCGCAGATCGCCTTGCGACCGTGACCGTCAGCGGTCTTCACCAGCACCTGGGTCACCACTGCCAGCAGGCTCTGCGCGAGGAAGCTCTTGGTCTGCTCGCGCTCCTCGACCGGCAGTGCGTCGATGATGCGATCGATCGTCTTGACCGCACCGGTGGTGTGCAGGGTGCCGAGCACCAGATGGCCGGTCTCGGCGGCGGTCATCGCCATCGAGATCGTCTCGGCATCGCGCAACTCGCCCACCAGGATCACGTCGGGGTCCTCGCGCATTGCCGCGCGCACACCTTCGGCGAAGCTCGGGATGTGGGTGCCGAGCTCGCGCTGGATCACCTGGCTGTTCTTGCTCGCGTGCACGAACTCGATCGGATCCTCGAGGCTGATGATGTTCAGGCGCCGCGTCTGGTTGAGATGGTCGATCATGGCCGCGAGCGTGGTCGACTTGCCGGTGCCGGTCGAGCCGGTCACCAGCACCATGCCCTGGTGGAAGTCGCACAGCTTGGTCACGATCGGCGGCAGCGCCAGCTTCTCCAGCGTCGGCACGGCCGAGGGGATGGAGCGGAAGGTGGCGCCAATGCCGGTGTCCTTGCGGAACACGTTGACGCGGAAGCGGCCGCCTTCGGCGGACACGTAGGAGAAGTCGAGGTCGTTCCCCTTGCCGAAGTGCTCGCTCTGCGAGCGGGTGAGGATTTCGGCGATGTAGCCCTCGAGCTCCACCGCCCGCAGGTCACGGAACTTGATGGGCATCAGATCGCCGTACATGCGCAGCATCGGGGGTACGCCGACTGCCAGATGCACGTCCGAGCACCCCTGCTGGGTGCCGAGCTTCAGAAACGCGTCGATACGCGCCAAGCCACTGCTCCTTAAGGGAAATCTTCTATATCGCTGTTTAGCCCGGCATGGGCTTTGAGATCAATAACTTGTGCCCGGAAATTTGACCTAACGCACGAACTTTGGCAAGGCGCAGGCCTGGGCGCGGCCTTGAACGGGGCGCAGACCCTCAGAGGTATTTCTCGAGCGCGAGCCGCAGCTCTTCCATGGTCTGGAAGCGCTTGGTCTTGTCGACCGCCATCGATTTCACGATCAGCTCCGAAAGCCCGGGCGGCAGGTTGGGGTTGATGTCCTGGGGGTTGCGTGCCTTGCCCTGCACGTGCTGATACATGACCGACATGTGATCGCCACGGGAGTAGGGTGGCACCCCGGTCATCATCTCGTAGAGCATGACGCCGACCGCGTAGATGTCGGCGCGCTCGTCGACTTTCTTGCCGAGGATCTGCTCCGGGGCCATGTACTTGGGTGAGCCGATCACGTAGCCGGTCTTGGTCAGCTGCGTGTCGCCCTCGCGCTGCGCGGCGGCGACGCCGAAGTCGACGATCTTCAGCAGCGCCTCCTGGTTGATGAGCACGTTGGCGGGCTTCAGGTCGCGGTGCACGATGCCGACCTGGTGCGCGACGCTCATGCCGGTGCACATGTCCATGCCGAACTGCACGGCGCGCTTCAACTCGACGGGCTTCTCGTTGACCACCTCGCTGCCGAGGGTGTGCGAAGGGAAGTACTCCATCGAGATGGCGTAATTTCCCTGGATGTAGAGGAAGTCGTAGATGCGGATGACGTTCTTGTGGGTGATCTTGCGCGAGTAGCGCAGCTCGTGGACGAAGCGCTTCATCACCTCTTCGTCCTGCGAGACGTTGGGGTTCAGGAACTTGAGAATCAGGCGCTCGTCCACCACCGTGTCTTCCATCAGCAGCACGGTGCCGAAGGCGCCGCGGCCGATACGGTCGATGTACTTGTAGCGGCCCTCGATGACGTCGCCCGGCTTGAGCTGCTGGATGTCGAGCCGCGCCGCACTCTCGGCCTGCTTGGCGGCCTGCGCGACGGCCTGATCGGAGATCAGCAGCGTCTTGGCGGCTTCGGCGCCCGCGGCGGACGGCGCGCGCGGCGTACTCGCGGCGGGCGAGACCGGCGGCACCGGTGGCGGCATCGGCGCGATGCCGCTGCGCAACTGGCTGATGCCGGCGATGCGGTTGTCGAGTTCGGTGACGGCCGCCGCGGCCATGCGCGAGATGGTCTGGTCGGGCGAGCCGACCTGGGCCTGCAGTTCGTTGCGCACCTGATCGGCGCGGCTCTCATCGGCGATGCGCGACAGTGCCTGGATGGCCTCGATGCGGATCTCGCGCTCGGGACGCGCGACCAGCGGCAGCAGCGTATCGACCAGCTTGCTGTCGCCGAGCTTGCCGAGCGCGCGCACCACGATCGGGGTCGCCTTGCCGGTCGGCGCGTGCAGCATCTCCATGAGGCGCGGCACCGCGCGCTTGCTGCCGATCTCGGCGAGCGCGTCCACCGCGCGCTCGCTCACCCACCAGTCGCTGTCGCGCGTCGCCTGGATGAGCGATTCCACCGCGCGCTCGTCCTTGGTCTGGTTGAGGATCTCGATGGCGGCGCGGCGGATGTCCTCATCCTTGTCACGCACCAGCTGCAGCACCGCATCGATGACCTTGGGGCCGCCGATCTTGCCGAGCGCATCGGCGGCGCGGCTGCGCACCCACCAGTCGCTGTCCTTGAGGGACTCCAGCAGGAACTTCACCGATTGCGCGTTGCCGATCTCGTTGAGCACCTCGACGGCGGCGCGGCGCGCGTTCTCGTTCTCGTCCTTCAGCACCGCTGTCAGATACTTCATGGTCTCGGGGTGATTGGCCTTGATCACCACGTCGACCGCGCGATTGAGTACGTCGATCTCCGGATCGCGCAGCAGCGCGCTCACCCGCTCGATGTCGATCGGGCCGTCCATCCGCTGCAGCGCCGAGAGGGTCGCGCCGCGGATCAGCTTGTTGGGGTCGCGCAGCAGCCCCTGCAGGGCGTTCTGCACCTCCGGGGTGTTGAAACGCGCCAGCGTGTTGATGATGTGCACGCGCGCGATCGGGTCCTTGCCGTTCACGCGACCCACCAGCTCGGGGACCGAGCTCTTATCGGCGATCTCACCGATCACGCGAAACAGCGCCGCCTTCTCGTTCGGCTCCTGGGTGTAGGCGGCCGTGAGCAGCTCACGCACGCCGAAGCGGCTCTTCTGCGCCGAGATGACTTCCAGGATGGAGGGCTTGGAGACTCCCTGCGTGGTCAGGGCTTCGAGCAGCAGGTGCGGTGGGTAGTTGGTCTTGACGATGAGCGCCTGCGTGATGCCGGCGACCACGCGCGGGCTGCCCTCGACCAGACCACGCACGAACTGCGGGAAGGTCTTCGGGTTGACGTAGCTGCTCAATATCTCGATGAACGCCTGGGTGGCGTTCTTGTCGGAATCCGGCAGGGCGGCGAATACCGCCTCGATGGCGCTCGGGCCGACGTCCTTCAGGCGCGCGATGGCCTTCTGCGCGGCGGGCGAGGCCGGGTCGGTCGCGGAGCGGATTTCCGTGACCAGGCGATCCGCCCGCAGGTTGGAGAAAAAGCTCATGCAGCGGTTTGGCCGAGCGCACTCTGCATCGATGTCCCCGTGCCTCCGGGCCGATGGCGCAGGCGCAGCGCGCCGACGCAAGCGTCGCGCCGCTCGCGCCCCGGGCGTCGTGGCCGGTGTTTAATAAAGGAGGAGGCTCCCAAGCAGGGGCGGATTATGCCACAGCCTAGAGCGGGAACCCGGGCGGGGCGGTTCTGGCGCTTGGCCACGGACACTCTACAATCCAAAGTCCATTTGAGGCGTGCATTCACCATGACTTCTGCAGACTCCATCGATACGGTACGCCGGACACTCGAGGCGTACATCGATCCTTACCTGGGCGAGACACTGGGCGCCGCGCAGGCGCTGCGCGACCTGCAACCCGCCGGCGCCGGCTTCAGCGCGCGCATCATTCTCGGCTTTCCGGTGGGCGGTTACCGTGAACCACTGAACGCGGCATTGACGGCGCAGCTGGCCGCGGCCGGGATCAGTGCCCCACTGAGCGTGCAGCTCGAATCCGACATCCGCACGCACGCAGTGCAGCGCAACCTCAAACCGCTGGGCGAGATCCGCAACGTCGTCGCGGTGGCTTCCGGCAAGGGCGGTGTGGGCAAGTCGACCGTGGCGGTGAACCTGGCGCTCGCCTGGGCGGCGCAGGGCGCCCGGGTCGGAATTCTGGATGCCGACATCTACGGGCCGAGCCAGCCGCTGATGCTGGGGCTCGCCGGTCAGCGCCCGACCTCCCCCGACGGCAAACACCTGCGGCCGCTGCAAAGTCACGGTATCAGCGCGATGTCGATCGGCTTCCTGATCGATGCCGACCAGCCGATGGTGTGGCGCGGGCCCATGGTAACGCAGGCCCTCTCGCAGCTGCTCTCCGAGACCGATTGGGGCGCGCTCGACTACCTGGTGGTGGACATGCCGCCCGGGACCGGCGACATCCAGCTGACGCTCGCGCAGCGCGTGCCGGTCGCCGGTGCGGTGATCGTCACCACCCCGCAGGACATCGCACTCGCCGATGCGCGCAAGGGCCTGAAGATGTTCGAGAAGGTGTCGGTGCCGGTGCTCGGTGTGGTCGAGAACATGAGCGTGCACATCTGCGCGAACTGCGGCCACAGCGAGCACATCTTCGGCAGCGGCGGCGGCGAGCGCATGGCGCGCGACTATGGCGTGCGACTGCTGGGCGAGCTGCCGCTCGATGCACACATCCGCGCCGAGGCCGACGGCGGCCGTCCCACGGTGGTTGCCGCCCCCGATTCGGCGCGCGCCCAGCCGTACTTCGCGATGGCGCGCCGCACCGCCGGGGCGCTGGCGACGCGCGCGCGCGACCGCAGCAGCGTATTTCCCAAGATCGTCATCGAGGAAACCTGATACTTTGCGCGCGCGCCTTGCGGCGCTGCGGCAAAAGCAGGAGCTCATGAGCATCAAGTCTGATAACTGGATCCGCCGCATGGCGCGCGAGCACGCCATGATCGAGCCGTTCGAAGCCGGCCAGGTGCGTGAGGTCGACGGCCGCCGCATCGTCTCTTACGGCACTTCGAGCTATGGCTACGACGTGCGCTGTGCCAGCGAATTCAAGATCTTCACCAACATCAACTCGACGATCGTCGACCCCAAGGCATTCGACGAGAAGAGCTTCGTCGACTTCAGCGGCGCGGTCTGCATCATCCCGCCCAATTCGTTCGCGCTGGCGCGCACGGTCGAGTACTTCCGTATCCCGCGCAATGTGCTGGTGGTCACCCTGGGCAAGAGCACCTATGCCCGCTGCGGCTGCATCGTCAACGTGACGCCGCTCGAGCCGGAGTGGGAGGGGCACGTGACACTGGAGTTCTCCAACACCACGCCGCTGCCGGCGAAGATCTATGCCAACGAGGGCGTGGCGCAGATGTTGTTTTTCGAGTCCGACGAGGTCTGCTCGACCTCCTACCGCGATCGCGGCGGCAAGTACATGGGCCAGCGCGGCGTGACGCTGCCCAAGACCTGAGGCAAGAGCGCTCAGTCGCGCGTCAGGCTCTGGATCTCCATGGTCCACTCGACATCGTCGCCCTTCTTCTGCTGCGCGCGCAGTGGCACGAAGCCGCGTGCCGGCGCGCACCAGTAGCGGTTCACGCGCGGTGAGTTGGCGCGCCGGCTACTGTAGATCACGGTCGCCACCTCGCCGAACGGGGTCTTGAGCGTCTCCTCCCCGTCACGCGCATAGCGATACTCGCGCACCGAGTTCTGGTCGATCACCGAGAAGTGGTCGGGGGTCTTGCCGTGCAGCAGTGAATCCATCAGCGCCACCTGCACCGAGGCATCGTCCTGCACATCGCTGCTGAGCGGCAGATCGACCGGCGTGCGTTCATACACGCCGGTGACACGCAAGCGAGTCCAGTCGTACTTGAGATTGATGGTTTTCTTGTCGGAGCTGCTGCCGTCGTCGAGGTTGTAACTGAGCGGCCGCACGCCGGTACTGGTCACCTGCAGAACGCTCACCGACTTCGGCTGCAGCGACAGCAGCTTGCCGATGCCGCGTCCCTCGCCGCTTGAGCTGTAGGTCCAGGTGTCGCCGCTTTTCTCCAGCTTGACGTTCATGGCCGCGACGGTCATGCCATTCCAGATCCAGTTGTAGCTGGCGGCAAAGGGTTTGAGTTCATCCGCGCGCGCTGCCGGCCATGCCAGCAGCGCAGCCAGCGCCAGCGCGGGCAGCGCGCCACGGTGTTTGTCAGCGGGGAACAGGCGCACGGAAATCCTCCACTACCGGGGTGCTCAGAGGCCGGCCGTCGAGCCAGGCCGCATCATCCTGCCATGTGAGCCGCCCTTGTGCTAACCAGGCGAGCGCGCGCGGATAGATCACGTGCTCGCTCGCCAGCACCCGTGCGGCGAGTGCCGCCTCGCTGTCGCCTGGCAGCACCGCAACCCGGGACTGCAGCACCACCGGGCCGCCGTCGAGCTCGGGCGTCACGAAGTGCACGCTGGCACCGTGCTCGCGCTCACCCGCCGCCAACACCCGGCGATGGGTGTGCAGGCCGCGGTAGGTGGGCAGGAGCGAGGGGTGGATATTGAGCATGCGTCCCAGGTGACGCAGCACGAACTCGCGCGACAGGATGCGCATGAAGCCGGCGAGCGCGATCAGCTCGACGCGCGCGGCGCTCAGCGCCGCCTCGAGCGGCACTTCGAAAGCGGCGGTGGCCGGCAACGCCACTGCCGCGACACCGAGTTCGCGCGCCAGCGCGAGTCCCGGGGCGGCGCTGCGGTCGGAGATCGCCACCACCGGCGTGGCCGCGACGCTGCCGTCCTGACAGGCGCGCACCAGCGCGCTCATGTTGGAGCCGCGCCCGGAGAGGAGAATGGCGAGACGCAGAGGGTCGCGGCGGCTCATTCGCGGATGTGCACGCCCCGCGCGCCAGCGCGCACCTCGCCGATGAGCTGCGCGCCTTCGCCGTGCGCGCGCAGCAGCTCGAGCGCCGCCGCGGCGCGTTCGGCCGCCACGATCACCACCATGCCGATGCCGCAGTTGAAGGTGCGGTACATCTCCGCGCTGCTGATATGTGCGGTCTGCTGCAGCCAGGCGAACACCGGATCCTGCGGCCAGCGCGCGCGCTCGAGCAACGCCTCGCTGCCCGGCGGCAACACCCGCGGAATGTTGTCGCTGAGTCCGCCGCCGGTGATGTGCGCAAGGCCGTGCACCGGCAGCGCGCGCATGAGCGCCAGCAGCGGCTTGACGTAGATGCGCGTCGGCGCCA
>Ga0210398_10001145_pt1 | contig 28419 bp, 23 predicted proteins | sample IncBWC4OmetaG_FD_161047 | JGI IMG/M metagenome (GOLD analysis project Ga0210398, IMG submission 161047) | Forest soil microbial communities from Barre Woods Harvard Forest LTER site, Petersham, Massachusetts, United States - Inc-BW-C-4-O | ecosystem: Environmental > Terrestrial > Soil >... | reverse complement strand
GAGTGTGATATAGAAGATGGCTCCACAATCACTGAGGACATTTTTCGTGCCGGAACCGATCATCGCAGTGGAAGGCCTGTTCAAAAGCTATGGCGCCGTCGAAGCCGTCCGCGGCCTCAGCTTTTCCGTCCAAGAGGGTGAGGTTTTCGGTCTGCTGGGCCCCAACGGCGCGGGAAAGACCACCACCGTCGAAATCCTGGAAGGTATGCGCACGCCCGACCGCGGCACGGCACGCGTCTGCGGCCTCGATCCCGAAAAAGCCGGCTCGGAGTTCAAGCAGAAAATCGGCGCCGTGCTGCAGTCCACTTCCCTGCCGGACAAACTGCGCGTCAAGGAAGCGCTCGACCTATTCGCAAACTTCTACACCAGCCGCGCCGACACCGAATCTCTGCTGAAACGCTTTCAGCTCGAGGAAAAGCGCGACGCTTTCTACAGCCAGCTATCCGGCGGGCAAAAACAGCGCCTCGCCCTAGCCATGGCGCTCGTCAATAATCCGCAAGTGGTGTTTCTCGACGAACCCACCGCCGGCCTCGACCCGCAAGTCCGCCGCGAAATCTACGACATCATCGAGGAACTGCGCAAAGACAAGAAGACCGTGCTCATCACCACCCACTACATCGAAGAAGCTGAACGCCTCTGTGATCGCGTCGCCATTGTGGACTACGGCCGCATCATCAAAACCGGCTCGCCGCGCGAACTGAAACATTCCTCTGCTGGGACCACGCGCATCGAAGTCCGCCTCGCGCGGCCTCTCACGAACGGCGTTCTCAGCACGCTCGAAGGCGTCGCCGATTGCCGCGACTTTGAAGGTACTTACATCTTGCATTCAACGCTTCCTCCCCGGACCATCGTCGCGCTCGTCAAACAACTGGAAGCGGAAAACAACGAACTGCAAAGCCTGGAAATGTTCTCGCCCTCTCTCGAAGACGTCTTCATCGAGCTGACCGGCCGCAGGCTGAGGGACTGAAAATGGCCTCCAACCCCATCACGAATACCTGGACGCTCACAAAAATCCGCGTGCGCCTCGCCATGCGCAATCGCACGTTTCTGTTTTTCAGCCTGATCATGCCGCTGGGCTTCCTGTTTTTCTTCGTGCTGGTTTTTAGTAAGGGCTCCACCGGATGGATTGCCTACATTCTCGGCGCCGTCCTCACCCTCACCGTGATGGGCAGCTTCTGGGGACTCAGCGTCCAGCTGGTAATGTTTCGTGAAGCCGGAATCCTGCGCCGCTTCCGCCTGGCGCCCCTGGGCGCAGGGCCGATGCTCGCGTCCAGCATCGTCGCGAATTATTTGCTGGTCGTTCCTTCAGTGATCATAGAAATTCTTGCCTGCAAATGGGCGCTGCACATGCCGGGCTGGGGCAATCTCTGGGCGGTGTTTTTGCTGATTACCGTCGGCTCGGCGGCGTTCTCCGCTTTCGGCCTGATCGTCGCCAGCGTGACCAACACCATGCAGGAAACGCAAGTCATCAACCAGCTCATCTGGACCGGCTTCCTGTTTCTCTCGGGCGCCAGCGTCCCGCTCGCCATCTTCCCGCACTGGATTCAACGCGCCGCTCTGTTCATGCCCGCCACCTATCTGGCGAACGGACTGGAAGCCGCCACCACGAATGCCTCCACCCCCACCGAAGTCCTCACGGATTTCGTCGCCCTCACTCTCGGCTTGCTCGTCGCCTTCGAAATCTCTCGCAGGCTCTTCCGCTGGGAACCCGAAGCAAAATTCCCCAATAGCGCCAAGCTCTGGGCCCTCGCCGCCCTGGTCCCCTTCGTGGTTTTCGGCATATACGAGAACGTCGCCGGCAATCGTCTGGAGCGCATCCAGCACAATTTCCGATCGCTCAGCAATCGCGAAGCGCCTCCTCCGCCCTCCGACGTGCATTGAACCCGGATCATTTCCGAATTTCTATCGCCGCACTTTAAATCTAAATCCACACGGCTTCCGGCAACATCCAATTCCTGACGATTTCAGCGTAGCCGGCTTGCGAGCGGAATTGTGGGAAGCGCAACGCTGGATTTCAGCCTCTCGCAAGAGTAAAACAGTTCGTAGCATTCAGGCCGAAAGCCGCTCCCTGGCCACGAAAAATCCGTCGCGCCAAATCTGGCTGTCCACAGGAGGCTCGCATGCAACGCACCGCCACAGCAGTCTGGAACGGTACCCTGAAAGACGGCAAAGGCAGCATCAGTACTCCCAGCGGCACGCTGAACAACGCGCCCTACTCCTTCCTCACGCGCTTTGAAAACGCCAAAGGCACGAACCCCGAGGAATTAATCGGCGCGGCCCATGCCGGCTGCTTCGCCATGGCTCTTTCCGCTCAGCTCAGCACCATGAATTTCACTCCGGAAAGCATTAAAGTCTCCGCAACCGTCTCGCTCGAAAAACTCGAAGCCGGATGGACCATCTCCAAAATACATTTGGACCTGGCTGCGCGCGTCCCGGGAATTTCGCAGTCCGCGTTCGAATCTGCAGCCGCCAGCGCCAAAGCCAATTGCCCGGTCTCGCGCCTCTTCAGAGCCGATATCTCGCTCACGTCCGTACTGGAGCAGGCTGCATGATCTTTCCCGTCGTCCTGGGCCTCTGCATCATCGCGGCAATCCTGCTGGAAGCGTTCGAAACCATCATTCTGCCGCGCCGAGTCACCCGCCGCTTCCGGCTCACACGCGCGTTCTACCTCTCGCTATGGATTCCCACCAAGGCCATCGCGCGTTTGATCCCTTCGACAAAAACGCGCGAATCCTTCCTCAGCTTCTTCGGCCCGCTCTCCCTGCTGATCCTGTTCGCGCTCTGGGCCACCTGCCTGATTTTCGGATTCGGTTTCCTGTATTACGGCAACACGCCGCACGATCCGACCCGGCCGTCGCTCGAAACCTGTTTCTATCTCAGCGGCACCACATTTTTCACCCTGGGCCTCGGCGACGTTACTCCCCACACTTCCGTCGAACGCGTCCTCGCCATCTTTGAAAGCGGTCTAGGTTTCGGTTTTCTCGCGCTCATCATCAGCTATCTGCCGGTCATCTATCAGGCATTCTCCAAACGCGAAGTCAGCATCGTTCTGCTCGACGCGCGTGCCGGCTCTCCGCCTACCGCGACGGAACTGCTTCTCCGTCACGCCGGCCCTCATGGCCTCGACGCTCTGCTGATCCTGTTCCGTGATTGGGAGCACTGGTCTGCTGAGCTGCTGGAAAGTCACATCTCCTATCCCGTTGTCAGTTACTTCCGCTCGCAACACTCCAATGAGTCCTGGCTCGCGGCTCTCGCCACGATTCTTGATTCCACGGCTCTGCTGATCGCCACATCCGATAACCCTTGTTCGCGTCAAGCGCGGCTCACCTTCGCTATGTGCCGCCACACCGTTGCGGATCTGGCGCAGGTCTTCTTCGCCAAGTCGGTCACTGCTGCACCTGACCGTTTGCCTCCCGAGCAACTCGCGCGCATGTACGCGAGCCTTGAGCACGCCGGCTATCAACTCCGCAACGACGAGGCTTCTTACACAAAACTGAAAGAGCTGCGCGATATGTACGAGCCGTACATACACTCCCTCGCGCGCTACCTGTACGTCGAGCTGCCGCCCTGGATTCTGGCGAGTAACATCACTGAAAACTGGAAAACCAGCGCTTGGGGTCGAATCTCCGGTGCTTCCGGCCGCGGCCACGCCGCCCACGACATTGAGGATCACTTCTAGTGTTCCTCTGGATTATTCTCCGGCATCTTTCCCGCTAGCCGCGACTCTAATCATTCAGGCCCGCACGATTATTTCTCGCCGGAGGAACAACCCATGACCGAACGACTGGAAAATCTCGAGCGCATGATCCGCGGTGAGGTCCCTGCTCCCCCGATTGCTCAACTCATCGGATTCAGGCTGGTCGCCGTCAAGCCTGGCGAAGCTGTCTTCGACTTCGAATCCAGCGAAAAACACCGAAATCCCATGGGCACTCTCCACGGCGGAGTTCTCTGCGATGTCGCCGACGCCGCTATGGGCGTCGCCTTCGCTGCTACTCTGGAAGACGGCGAATCCTTCACCACGCTCGAATTGAAGATCAATTTCCTGCGCCCCGTCTGGAATGAAAAATTGCGCGCCGTCGGAAAGGTCGTCAAACGCGGCAACACCGTCGGTTTGGTGGAATGTGACATCACCAACGCCTCGGGCGTTCTAGTCGCGCGGTCCTCCTCTACCTGCATGGTTCTGCGTGGCGCGCAAGCCACCGGTCGCTGAGCTGTCCTCCACGAAGCTGCCCGCCTCAACCCCACGAACCTGTCTGATTTAGGGACTCACGTCCCAGCAACGGACGCTCCGCACGGCGCGGAACAAACACACACACCGCAATCGCAACAAAATTTCATCGCGCCGCTAACACAAAAATAACTTCCCACGTCTTAGTTCACGAACCGCACGGGTCCGTTCGCTTCGCGCAAAGAAGGAGCCAAAATGGCCTCATTTCTGCAAGACATCCGCTACGGCTGCCGCATGTTACTTAAGACTCCCGGCTTCACGCTGGTCGCGATTCTCACCTTGGCCCTCGGCATCGGCGCGAATATTGCCGCCTTCAGTATTGTTGACGGCGTTTTGCTTCGTCCGCTTCCCTTCCATCAGTCCGAACAGCTCGTGCGCGTATTCGACGATCTACGCGGTTCTAACACCAAAGACGTTGGCATGTCCGTCCCGCAATTTTGGGACTATCGCGATCGCGCCGGTATTTTTCAAGACATCGCAGTGATCTGGCCCATCCCCGCGAACCTCACCGACGTGGAACGGCCCGAACGCATCGAAGTCCTCGCCACCAGCGCGAACTATTTCACCATGCTCGGTGTGCAACCCGCGCTCGGCCGAGTCTTCACGCAAAAAGATGATGTCCCCGGCTTCATCAACGCTGTCGTTCTAAGCGACGGCTTCTGGCATCGCGAATTTGGCGGCGATCCCAAAGCCATCGGCAAGAGCATCCGGCTGGACGGCGACCTTTACCAGATCTTCGGCGTCATGCCTCCCGGATTCCACCATCCGGGAAAAACTTTAGAAACCGAAGAAGACGCCTACATCGCGGCTGGTTATAACGCACTGCCATTTCCCACACCGCCGCTCCGTTCTGTTCGCATGCTTCCAGGCACCATCGGGCGTCTCAAACCCGGCTTGAGCATCGCCGAAGCGCAAGCTCGCCTCGCGACGTTTGACGCTGGCCTCGCCCGCGATTACGCCACCGATTATCCCGCCGCCGCAGGCTGGGCTCCTCGCCTCGTCTCCGTTCAGCAAGATCTCACCTCCAACGTCCGCGCCGAACTTTTTGTACTCTTTGCCGCAGTCGGATTCGTGTTGCTGATCGCCTGCGTCAATCTCGCGAACCTTCTGCTGGCTCGCGCCTCCGGACGACACCGCGAGATTGCCATCCGCCTCGCTCTCGGCGCCGGACGCGGCCGCCTCATCTCTCAGTTGCTCACCGAAACTGTCCTGCTCGCTTTCGTATCCGGCTGCGTCGCCCTGATTACCGTAGTCGCACTGAAAAACGCCCTGCTGAATTTTGCCCCCGCGGATATCCCGCGGCTAAGTGAAGTGACCATCTCCCCCGCCGTTCTTCTCTTCGCTCTCCTGGTTTCGATTTTCACCGGTGTGATCTTCGGCCTCGCGCCCGCGTTGCAGGCCGCTAGCCCGAACCAAATCTCCAGCCTCCGAGAGGGCAGCCGCGGCTCCGGCTCAAGCAAGCGCCAGATGCGCGTCTCCAGCGCGCTGGTGGCCTCCGAAGTCGCGCTCTCGCTGATCCTCTTGATCGGCGCCGGCCTCTTCCTGCGCAGCTTCTGGCAAATCCTGCAAGTCCGTCCCGGCTTCAATCCTCATCATGTGGTCACCGCGCAGATGTGGCTGTCGTACCCGAACGATCCCAACCAAAACCGCTATTTCACCACTGCGAAGCGCGCTGCTTTCATGCATGAAGTGCTCCGCCGCGTGTCAGCCCTTCCGGGCGTCGAAGCAGCCGCCATTGGCAGTGGTGGAAGCTTGCCGCTCGTGACCACGCGCAACCAGATCCCCTTCATGATGGAAGGCCGTCCAGCCGATGCGGAGCGAACGCCTGTGGCAGACGCGGCCGCTGTCACTCCAGCGCACTTCCAAGTCCTTGAGATCCCTGTGTTGTCAGGTAGAATTTTCACTGATTCCGATGATGACAAGGGCCTTCCCGTCGCACTCGTGGACCAGGCCTTCGTCCGTCAGTATTGCCCGAACGAGAGCCCGCTCGGCAAGCGGGTAAAACTCGGTCCGGTCCAGTCCACCAACACCTGGTTGAACATCGTAGGCGTAGTCGGCAACGTGAAATCCGAGTCACTCGAGTCCCAGGAAGTCCCGCACATTTATCTTTCTGACTTCCAGTCCCCCAATTTCAATTCAGTCATCTACGCTCACACGGCGGCCGATCCCGGCATCATCGGCGACGCGATCCGGCGCGAAGTTCAGGCTGTTGATCCGGACGTGCCGGTGTATGCGGTTCGTTCCATGGAAGAGGTGGTCGCCAGGTCCATGGCCGAGCGCCGCTTCGCGCTGGAAATTCTGGGCGTCTTCGCGGTCATCGCCCTTCTGCTTGCCTCCATCGGAATTTATGGCGTGATGGCGTACACCTTCAGCCGGCGCACCCATGAGATCGGGATTCGCATCGCCCTCGGCGCCCAGCGATCTCACATCCTGCGCATGGCCCTCGGCGAAGGCATGGTCCTGGTCGCTCTCGGCCTCGCAGCGGGATTATTCGGTGCACTGCTGCTGACGCAATTCCTGCGCTCCATGCTCTTCGCCGTGAAACCAACCGATCCCGTAACATTCATCGCCATCGCCGCGCTACTAAGCGCCGTAGCGCTCCTGGCCTGCTTCATCCCAGCCCACCGCGCCACGCGCGTAGATCCGTTAGTCGCCCTGCGCGAAGAGTAGTCCGCATTTTTGTTTTGTTGATATTGTTGTCGTTTAGATTTTAGTTTTCATTCTTGTTTTCGTTTTCGATTTCATCAGTGCCTTTATCTGTATCGATCTGTGGTGCTTTTCTCCATCGTCTGTTGGTCCAATTTGGAGCATCTCGCCTCGGCACACACCACCCGCGACAGATTGACACCACGCCATCGGTGCTCTACTCTGCCCTGGTAGCCATTTTTAGATATTTTTTACGTACGGAGCACCCCATGCCCATTCCAAAGACTGAAAAGATCTGGCACGACGGCAAGTTCATCAACTGGGACGACGCCAAAATTCACGTCCTCTCTCACGTCGTCAGCTACGGCTCCGCCGTCTTCGAAGGCATTCGCTGCTACGATACCGAACAAGGTCCGGCGGTCTTCCGCCTGAAAGAACACATGCAGCGCCTGCTGAATTCCTCCTACATCTACCGAATGGAGGTTCCCTACAATCTCGAGGAACTCTGCAATGCCAATCTGGAATTACTGCGCGTGAACAAAATCGGCGCCTGCTATATTCGCCCGGTGGTTTTGCGCGGCTATGGCGAAGCAGGTGTGGACCCCGCCGGCTGCCCCATCGAGGTGTACATGGCCTGTTATCCCTGGGGAAAATACCTCGGTGAAGAAGGCCTGCGCAATGGCGTGGACGTCTGCGTCAGCTCCTGGAATCGTCCCGCGCCCAATACCCTGCCGCAAATGGCCAAGTGCGCCGCCAATTACATGAATTCCCAGCTCATCCGCATGGAAGCCCGCGCCAATGGCTACGTCGAAGGCATCGCCCTCGATACCAACGGCTACGTCAGCGAAGGCTCGGGCGAAAATGTCTTCATCGTGTCCGGCGACACAGTAATCACTCCGCCGCTATCAAATTCCGCGCTGCCCGGCATCACTCGAAATTCGATCATGACCATTTGTCGCGATCTGGGCATTCCCGTCGTCGAACAAATCATCCCCCGCGAAATGCTCTACATCGCGAATGAAGTCTTCTTCTGCGGCACCGCGGTTGAAGTCACCCCGATCCGCTCCATTGATCGCGTAAAGATCGGCATAGGCTCCCGCGGCCCCATAACCAAGCGCATCCAAGACGAATTCTTCGCCCTCGTCGAAGGCAAAAAAACCGACCGCCACAACTGGCTAACCCCAGTCGGCGTTCCCGCCGTCGCCGTTCGTTAGCGATCTCTGCGCGTGCCCCGAAATCGCGCGCCCTTCTTTTGACCTGGCTCCGTTAATTCAGTAGAATCGCGCGCGGCGCAATCACGCTAGCCTCAAACGCATCGCGCCGCGCATTTCCTGGGAGCGCCGCTTGTACAGCCTTACCCAAAAATTGCTGGCCGAATTCTTCGGCACTTTCGCCGTCGTTTTCTTCGCGGCCGGCGCTCTCTGCGCCGACCAATACCTCCGCTCCTCCGGACAAGGCAGCATCACCATCCTTGGCCTCGCCCTGGCCTACGGCCTCACCGTCGCCATCATGGTCACCGCCATCGGACACATTTCCGGCGGCCACTTGAACCCCGCGGTCACCGTGGGCTTCTGGGTCAGCCGTCGCCTGAGCACCCTGCAAACTCTTCTCTACGCGATCGCGCAACTTCTCGGCGCCGTCGCCGCCGCCTACGCGCTCGTAGTCATCATACCGGACGCCAGCTGGCGCCCCGAAGCGCTCGGCTCCATCACACCAGCGCTCGCGCCTGATTTCACTCGCCTGCACGGCATGCTCCTCGAGGGCGTGATGACGTTCTTCCTCGTCTTCGTTTTCTTCGCCACGAGCGTAGACGCCAGAGGTGCCTTCAACAAAGTAGCCGGCTTCGCCATCGGCCTGGCCGTCACCGTGGACGCCCTCTGCGGCCTCCCCTTCACCGGCGCAGCCGTCAACCCCGCTCGCGCCTTCGGCCCCGCCCTCGTCACGCGCAATCACTGGACGAACCACGGTGTTTACTGGGTCGGCCCCCTGCTAGGCGGCGTCCTGGCCGGCGTAATCTACGACCGCATCTTCCTCCCCGACCAACCTGCGATTTAACGCGCACCCCCACCTGTCCCAAAGTTCAGGTTGTCCATTTCGCAGCATCCGTCTCCAGCGCGTCTTGCAGCCTCCGCAATCCATGCTAGCTTGACTAGACGCTCCATCGAGCACAGGACTTCACATGGCCATCAATATTGACGATCTCTTGCGCCGCGCTGTCGAAAGCCGCGCCTCCGACTTGCACCTGAAGGTCGGCAACCACCCCTATCTTCGCGTTGATGGCATCCTGAATCCGCTCAGCGACGTGCCGCGCATCACGCCTGAAGAAATGCTCTCCATGGCCTTCAGCATGATGACCAATCGCCAGAAACAAAAGTTCAAAGAAACCGCCGAGCTGGACATGGCGTACGGCGTCGCCGGCCTCGGCCGTTTCCGCGTCAACGTTTTCCAGCAACGCGGCAACGTCGGCATGGTCCTGCGCGTCATTCCCACAAAAATTCGCACCATCGAAGAACTCGAGCTCCCGCGCATTCTATCCTCCGTTTGCGAAGAGCAGCGCGGTCTGATTCTCACCACCGGCACCACCGGTTCCGGCAAATCCACCACGCTCGCCGCCATGATTGACCGCATCAATTCGCTGCGCTCCGAGCACATCATCACCATCGAAGACCCGATCGAATATCTGCACCGCGATAAAAAAGGCTTCATCAATCAGCGCGAAGTGGAAGTGGACACCGCGTCCTTCTCCACCGCGTTGCGCGCTGCGCTTCGTCAAGACCCGGACGTCGTCCTGGTCGGCGAAATGCGCGACCTGGAAACCATCTCCACCGCCATTCTTGCTGCCGAAACCGGCCACTTGGTTTTGTCCACGTTGCACACCCTCGACGCGACGGAAACCATTCAGCGCATCATCGCCGTCTTTCCGCCGCCCGAGCAAAAGCAAATTCGCTTGCAACTCGCCGGCACGCTGAAAGCCGTCATCAGCCAGCGCCTAGTGCGTAAAGCTGATGGCTCTGGCCGCGTTCCTGCCGTCGAAGTCATGATCTCGACCGGCTACATCCGCGACTGTATCATCAACCCAGATAAGACGCGCATGATCCGCGACGCCATCGCCGCCGGCGTCAGCCAGTACGGCATGCAAACTTTCGATCAATCGCTCTTCGATCTTTACTCGCGCAACCTGATCACCTTCGAAGAAGCCATTCTACGCGCGAGCAATCCGGACGATTTCCGTCTGCGCGTCCAAGGCGTCCGCTCCAGCGCCGATTCCGCCCGCGAAGATATGGAACGCGCCATGTCCGAATTCGACAGCACCAACTCCTCTCGCCGCTAAAAACTCGGCGCGGATTTTTTGCCGGATCGGCGCACCGCCGCGCCCGTCGTCCTGAGCGTAGCGAAGGATCTCTCTTCGAGTTCCCAAAATCCCTCGCGTAAGCCGCCCTAGATGCCTTTTTCTTCCTCTCGCCGTTATCAGTGTTCAGCTGCGTTCATCTGTGGTGCCTTTGACTTTCTCCTCCTCTTCCTTCGACTGCTATACTTCCTCCACCTCCTGCACTATCCTCAATCCATGCGCTCGCGCGCGCCCACCCGCAAGCTCTTAACCGAAACCCAACTCTACCTGTCCGCGCAACGCGCCCTCATGCGCCGCCCGCACTCCATTTCCGAAATGAAAAAACATCTCGAACGCCGCGCCGAAAATAAAGACCTGATCCCCGCCGTCATCGCGCGCCTCCGCGAACTCAACTATCTCGACGACGCCAAGTACGCCCTGAACTACGCCGCGCAGCACGCCAAGCTGCGCCGCCAAGGACGTTTCCGCATCGCCCGCGAACTGCGCGCCCACGGCGTCCCCGACCGCTACATCGAATCCGCAGTGGACGCGGTCTTCGCCGAAACCGACGAAGCCTCGCTCGTCCGCGCGCGCCTCATGCGCCGCCTAACGCATCTTCGCGGCCCTCTCGACCAAAAAAAGATCGCCTCCCTCTACCGCAATCTTCTCGGCGCCGGTTTCTCCTCCGACATCATCCGCGCCGAACTAAAAGGCATCACCCACGGCGAGCTCCCCGAACTTCCCGACGCCGCCGACTCGGAATCCGCCGAGCCGTAATGCGCAGTGCGGCGGCTTGCCGCCGCTTTCTCCTCGCCGTAGCTTGCTTCGGCGGCGCTATACGAAAATCCATCCGTCCGCCGAAAAAAATCGCCGCCACCGTGAGATTTTTCTCGTCTCCCTCCGTCTAAACCCCACAGCAACCCGGGGAGTTCCATGAAGCATGTCGCCACAGCAATCTCCATGAAATGGAAGCCCGGCACACGCTGCTACCCGCAATCCGGCGTAATCATCTCGACTCCGGACACTGCGCAATCAGCTTTGCCGATTTCGGACAGTGTGCTGCTGCTCCGCGGGACGCACGATTAGATTCGCAGCATCTGCTTCTAAAGGAGATCCACAAATGAAGAAACTCTTGATGTCTGCAATGGCTCTGGCCCTGCTCCTCACCGCCAGCGCGTCCCGCTCGTTCGCGCGTTCCGGCCAAGCCGCGCAGGCCGCTCCCGCCGCGCAATCCAAGGACAAGACTCCTCCCAGCTATGACATGAAACCCCAATCCCTGCTGGACCTGGACGGCATGCACCAGAAATTTGTGGATCTGGCCAACGCCGTTCCCGCCGAAAAATACAGCTGGCGCCCCGCCGAAGGCGTGCGCTCGATCGGCGAGGTTTTTCTGCACGTCGCCGGCGCGAACTACTTCTTTCCTCAACTGATGGGCGCGCCCGTTCCAGCCGGCTTTGAGATGAAGACCTTCGACAAATCGCTCACCGATAAGGCCCAGATCATTGACGCGCTCAATAAATCCTTCGCCAGCGCCCACACCGCCATCGAAGCCATGACCAACGCCGATTTCAATAAGCCGCTGCCCAAGCTCGGCCCGGATGCCAACTACGGCGACGTGATCTACATTCTGGTCACCCATGCGCACGAGCACCTCGGCCAATCCATAGCCTACGCACGCATGACCGGCGTCGTCCCGCCGTGGACCGCGGAGGCCGAGGCCAAAGCTAAAGCCAAGAAACAAGCCGCGCCGGAAAACTAGCGCGACATTGGTCCCCCGCGAGGCTTCGGGTTTGTAGGGGCGGCTCTGAGAGCCGCCCCCACTGTGTCGCTTACGTACCGGTAGCATGCACGCCTCTGAATTTCTCCGCGCTCTCTGCGCCTCTGCCGGGGTGACTCAGAGGCAAAACTGCGAAAAAACCACCGGTTAGAAAAAGTTTTCTCGTTGGTTGTGAGCGAGTTAGCTTGATTTTTGATAATGGGCGACTACCGATTAGAGATCGGCCGTGTTGAGCGACAAGTGGCGAGTGGTGAATGGATCCAGATCCTTGATTTGCCGGCCGCGACTTGAGACCGGTGGCCCGCGACCCGTGAAGAACGCGGAAAGCAAGTTGGGCGGGCGGCAACGGCGCTGGGCTCCCTGGCAAATCGCGCGATCGTGAGTGCGAATTCATTTTTTGATTCCCGTTCGAAATTAGCACTGAAAAGATGTGCAAGCAGCGGAGCGACGGGACAGAATCAGTACAAGCTGGCCGAAAAAGTATTCAACCTGTACCTTTTTGCGATGACGGATGAGGACAGCTGTACTTTCTGCATTGGGCCTCACGTGGCCTTGCTCGGCGCCACGTGGCGTTGCGAGCGTTGTGACCCTCTGCGATAATGAACCGTTTCGACAGAGGGCATCCTTGACTGACAAGCAGTGGACCGGCAACGAAGTCCGCAAAACATTTCTGAAATTCTTCGCAGAGCGCGGCCATCGCGTGGTGCGCAGCTCTTCGCTTGTGCCGACGAACGACCCCACGCTGCTTTTCACGAATGCCGGGATGAACCAGTTCAAAGATGTGTTCCTGGGCCTCGAAAAGCGCGATTACAATCGCGCCACCACCTGCCAGAAATGCGTGCGCGCGGGCGGCAAGCACAACGATCTGGAAAACGTCGGATTCACCAACCGCCATCACACATTTTTCGAAATGCTGGGAAATTTTTCCTTCGGCGATTATTTCAAGAAGGACGCGATTGCTTTCGCGATGGAGTTGATCACTTCGCCGCATTGGTACGGCATTCCGCTGGAAAAACTCTACTTTACCGTTTTCGGCGGCGCGGAAGTTTCCCCCGGCAAAATGCTCGCCCCCGATGACGAAGCTGCCGCGCTGTGGGTCAAGATCGGCGCGCCCAAAGACCGTGTGATCGAAATCCCCGGACTGAAAGATAATTTCTGGGCCATGGGCGATACCGGCCCCTGTGGCCCCTGCACCGAAATTTTCTACGACATGGGCGGGGCAGCCTCCGATCTAGGCCACACCGATTGCCAATTCCCCTGCGACTGCGGCCGCTACGTCGAAATCTGGAACCTCGTCTTCATGCAGTTCAATCGCGACGCTTCCGGAAATCTCAATCCCCTGCCGAAACCGTCCGTGGACACCGGCATGGGCCTCGAACGCACGACCGCCGTCCTCGAACACGTGATTTCCAATTACGACACGGATTTGTTCGTCCCGCTCACCAGACGCGCCGCCGAACTCTGCGGTGTTGATCTCAAGAAAGAAGAATCGCTTGAGGACGGTCGCGGCGGCGCTGCTTCGCTGCGAGTCGTAGCCGACCATGCTCGTGCCACAGCCTTTCTACTAAACGACGGCGTCGTTCCCTCCAACGAAGGTCGTGGGTACGTGCTGCGGAAAATTATTCGACGAGCGATTCATCACGGCCGTTTGCTCGGGCAGGAACAGCCGTTTCTCTACCAGATGGTGTTCGCAGTCCGGGACGAGATGAAAGACCCATACCCCGAACTCATCGAAAGCGCTGAGCGAGTTTCCGTTGTCGTGAAGGCCGAAGAAACCAGATTCACGCGAACGCTCGATGCTGGTCTGGGTCCCCTGGAAGACGACATCTACAACTTCGCGCTGCAGCGAGTTCGGCCGGGGCCGGGCGACAAACTGGAGCGGAACAAGACGCTACGCGAAGCGGAACGCGCCGAGCTATTCAGAAAAATAAACGAAGCGAACCCGACGGGAACGCGCCTTAACTACCCGGGCAAGAATGCTTTTAAGTTCTACGATACGTTCGGGTTACCGTTAGACTTCATTCAGGACGCGGTTCGTGATTTCGGGTTGGATTTCGAACAGGACGGCTTCGAACGCGCCATGGAGGAGCAGCGCACGCGTGCGCGCGCCTCATGGAAAGGTGCGCACAAAGACGCTGCAAATCCCGTCTATGCGAAGCTGGCGCAGACGCACAAGACCGAGCAGGATTTTTACCATGGCACGAAGGCGCGCGACGCGCGCATTCAAGCCATCGTCACCAAAGATGGCGCGGTGAACGAAATTAAGGCCGGCACGGAAGCCGAAGTGGTCCTCGACCGCACTTCGATTTACTCCGAATCGGGCGGCCAAGTCGCCGACACCGGCGGCTTCTTCGACAACTCCGGCGCGCACGAAGTCGCCGAAGTGCGCGGTGCCTACTACCCCGTCACCGGACTGGTCGCGCACCGCATCGTCGCGAAAGCGGACCTGCACGTCGGCGATCACGTCGCCACTATCGCCGACCCGGAGCGACGCGTGCGCGACATGCGCAACCACACCGCGACGCATCTGCTGAACGCCGCTTTGCGCAATATTCTGGGCACACACGTGAAGCAAGCCGGTTCGCTGGTCGCGCCCGATCATCTGCGATTTGATTTCTCGCATTTCGCGCCAGTGGATCCCAGCGAACTCAGCGAAATCGAGCAACAAGTGAACGAAGAAATCAGAAAAAATCTGGAAATGCGCACCGACATCATGAACATTGACGACGCGCTCTCGTCCGGCGCGCTGGCGTTCTTCGGCGACAAGTATCCGGAGGCGAACGTCCGCGTCGTTACCATTCCCGACGCGACCGCGCCGCGAGGTTTCTACAGCAAGGAACTCTGCGGCGGAACGCACGTGGTGCGCACAGGCGACATCGGCGTTTTCAAAATCATTGGCGAGCAATCCGTCGCCGCCGGAGTGCGCCGCATCGAAGCAATTTCCGGCGATCGCGCTCTCACCGAATATCAGAAGTCGCTCGCGACGATGCGCACCGTCGCCGGAATGCTGAATGCCGGCGAAGACGAAATCATCGCGGCGCTGGAGCGCCAGTTTGAGGCCACCAAGCAACTGGAAAAACAGCTGGAAGCCCTGCAACGCAAAGCGGCAGGTTCCCTGGCCGGAGATCTGGTAGAACAGGCCCGCCCGGTCAAGGATGTTCGCTTGATTGCCGCCCAGGTGAACGGATTTGACCGCGACGCCCTGCGCCAACTGGTGGACGTTTTGCGCCAAAAACTAGGCTCCGGCGTGGTCGTTTTGGCGTCAGCGGATGACGGCAAAGTTGCTCTAATCACAGCAGTTACAAAGGATCTGATCCCCAAGCTCCATGCCGGCAAAATCGTCCAGGAACTGGCCAAGCTGGTAGGCGGTTCCGGGGGTGGCCGGCCCGATTTGGCAGAGGCTGGCGGAAAAGACACATCGGGCATACAAAACGCCCTTGACCAGGTTTACCCCCTACTCGACCGATTGTTATAATTGCTGTTGTGCCAGATGCTTACGCCGGAGAAGCCTCCTTCTCCGCCGTGAGCGTGTCTTTCGTTCGTGCTAGGAAGCAAAGCGCTCTGCCTTCCCCGAGGCTTGCGGTAAGGTTGTGCGTCGGCGCCCTGAAAAAGCGCTGGCGAAAACTATAACCATGAACAAGAACTGCATCCCAGTTGCAGTGCTGGTCGCGGGCGCGCTCTTCGCGCTGTCCACGCCGCTGTGCGCTCAGATTGCAACTTCGCTGGACGAGAACGGCAAGCTCGTCTTCGTGAATGGAGATTCCCCGAACGGCCGTCGTGGGAGTACTATCAGTTCTACTCAGGGCGGTTCCGCCCTGGGCAGTCCTACGGCTAGCGGCCCGCGCTCGCGCTCCGCGCTTTCGTCTGAGTCTGCGGCGGAAACGCTCGGTGCGAATGACGGACGGCTGGATCGCATCGTTCGCGATGCAGCGGCGCGTCATAAAGTGGATCCCGCGCTGGTGAAAGCCGTGATCAGCACGGAATCCGGGTGGAATCCGCAAGCGGTGTCTCGCAAGGGCGCCGTGGGGTTGATGCAGTTGATCCCTGGGACGGCACAACGCTTTGGCGTCGGCAATCCTTTCGATCCCGCGCAGAACGTGGAAGGCGGGACGACGTACTTGAGAGCTCTGCTGGATCGTTATAACGGCGACTTGAGCAAGACGCTCGCGGCTTACAATGCCGGCGAACACGCCGTGGATGCCAACAGAGGCGTTCCGCCGTATTGGGAAACGCAGCGGTACGTACAGAAGGTGCAGAACGCATACTTTCGCCCCGGCTCGGGCCGCGACTCGACGCTCTGGACTCCGCCAAGAAATCCAGTGCGAAAAGTAGTGGACTCAAATGGCCGGGTAATTTTCACGAACGAATGACTCACGTGGTATCCGCTAGAATTCATCTGCCGGCCCGATGGCTCTTCCTAGCCCTGGCGCTAGCCGTTCCCCTTTGTGCGTCCGCGCGAACCGATCACAAAATGGATGCGCGCGAACAGTTCGAGCGCGCGGTGAGGATGCGGACTACTCTGGAAGGCACGCCGCAGAGAGAGCGCTCGTTCACCGATTACCGCGCGACTGTCGCTGCTTACCACAAGGTGTATCTGATTTCGGCGCAGGCGGAGGAAGTGACGCCTTCATTGATCGCGGAAGCTGAGCTGTACGAAGAAATGGGGCGCTTGTTTGACGCCAAATATTTTCAGTCGGCGATCGATTCCTACCATTTCCTGCTGAAACAGTATCCGGGCAGCCGCTATCGCGAACAGGCGCTGTATTCCATCGGCCTGGTGCAAAAGGACGGCCTGCATCAGCCGGATGTGGCCGAAGCGACGCTGAAGGAATACATCAGACGCTTCCCCAAATCTGATCTCGCCAGCGACGCGCATGTCGCGTTAAAAGATATCGCCGAGACGCGGGAAAAAGCCAAGGCGCAAGCTCTTGCACAAGCACAGGCTCAAGCACTGGCGCAAGCGCAGGCTCAAGCACTGGCGCAAGCGCAGGCAAAGGCCCAGGCTAAGGTTCAGGCCGCAGCTACGACGGACGCTTTGCCGGAACTGAACGGCAAAGTGGTGCAACAGCAGGAGAGCGAGAACGGAACTCCGCGGGTTTTGGACGTGAAAACCTGGAACACGGAGAATTCGGCGCGCATCGTCGTGACCTTGAACGACACGATTGCGTTCAACGCCGCGCGGATCGCCGCTCCGGACCGTGTTTATTTCGACCTGCACCGAGCGAAGCTGACGCCCGACATCGCCAAGAAAAACTGGGAAGTTAAGGATGGGCTATTGAAGTCCGTGCGTCTTGGGCAAAACAAAGATGGTGTGGTGCGGGTGGTGCTGGATGTGAACGGCGCGCGGGATTTTTCCGCTTACTTGCTGGCGAATCCTTACCGGCTGGTGATTGAGGTTCACGCGAAACCCATGGCTTCGTCCGGGAATGAGGTTGCGAGCGCGGCGACGCCAACAGCTGCTGCGCCGAGTGCCTCGGCATCCGGCGCGACGGCAAAGAATGCAAGAGCGGAATCCGACGATCCTGATTCGAAACCGCGCGCGGTAGCGGGTGAGACGGTTTCAGTGAGCGCCGACGGCAAGCCTGCTCCGACGACCAAAGCGCCACCGTCTGGAGCAGTTGGCGCAAGACAACCTGCCGCGAAATCCAAGCCGGATGCGAGCAAATCGGCCGCGCTGGCGCCGCCGAGCGAATCGAAGCCGACGCGCGATGGGCAGCGCTCGCTGACGCGCGCGCTGGGATTGAAAATCAGCCGTATCGTGATTGACCCCGGCCACGGCGGACACGACACGGGAACGATTGGCCCGCACGGGTTGATGGAGAAGGACCTGTGCCTGGACGTGGCGCTAAGACTGGGGCGTGAGATCGAAGACAAGCTTCCGGGCGCCGAAGTGATTTACACGCGCAAGGACGACACTTTCATTCCACTGGAGGAGCGCACGGCCATCGCCAACGAGGCGAAAGCGGACCTGTTTATTTCCGTGCACGCCAATTCCAGCCACGACGCGGCCGCACGCGGAATCGAAACCTATTATTTGAACTTTGCGACTTCGGAAGAATCCATGGCCGTGGCGGCGCGCGAAAACGCGCTGGCGCAGTCCTCGCTGCACGACTTGCAGGACATCATCAAGAAAATCGCGCGTAATGAGAAGGTGGAAGAATCCAAGGAGCTCGCGAGCGACATTCAGGATTCGCTGACGCACCGCTTGCAGTTGGTGAGCCAGGACGAGCGAAACCGCGGCGTGAAAAAGGCTCCTTTTGTGGTGCTGATTGGCGCGAATATGCCTTCGGTACTGTCCGAGATCTCCTTTATCAGCAACCCCAGTGATGAAAAGCTGCTGCGCAAGACTGACCAGCGGCAGCGCGTCGCCGACGGTCTGTATCGCGGCATCGCCTCGTATCTCGACAGCCTCAACAGCCTCTCCTACGATAAGTCCAAGCTGGTCTCCGCCAACCGTCCCTCGGGCGGCGGGTCTGCAACAGTAGCTTCCGACGGGAACCCTAAGTAGAATATTGGCGTCTAATAGAAGGACACTATGCGCCGCGCCATACCTTTGATCATTCTATTTGTGCTATTAGCCCCCTTTCCTGCGTCTGCGCAGGGCATTCTACCGAGTTCTTTCGCGGGGTGGAGTGGCAACACTAACTCCGGACTGAATGCTCCCGTCGCATACAACGGCGACCATATCGGGAGCGTGCTTGCTGACCAGCGAGCGGCGGTACGGCAGGAATATGGGTTTCTTTCGGGAGAGGAAGGAACCTATTCGCTTGGAAGAGACGCGCTGCAGGTGACGCTTTACCGGATGAAGGATCCCAGCGGAGCGTATGGGCTGTATTCGTACCTGCGCGCGCCGGATATGTCGCGGCCGGGACCGAACGAGCACTCGGTCATGTCGCGCGAGGAAGCGCTTGTTCTGCTAGGGAACCTGGTTCTCGATATTCGTGGCAACGATTTGTCGAGGTTCGGCACAGATCTGAGTGCGCTTGCGGCCGCCGTCTCGGCACGCGCGCAGCAGGGTCCGTTGCCGACACTTCCCGAGCACTTGCCGACGAAGGGCTTCATTGACCGTTCGGACAAATACATTTTGGGGCCGGTGACGCTGAACCAATTTTTCCCTGTCTCGCAGCATGATTGGCTGGGATTTTCCACTGGCGCCGAAGCGGAGGTCGCAAGATACCACGTGGACGGACGCGAGCTGAATCTTCTGATCGCCGACTTCCCTACTCCGCAGACAGCGCAGAAAAAATTGAACGAGCTGCAGCAGGTTTATCACGTGAACGCTGCCGACGCTGATCCTAATGGTTCTCCGGTATTCGGTAAGCGCTCCATCACGCTGCTGGCCATTGTGTTCGGCGCGCGCACGCAAGCGGAAGCGGATAAATTGTTGGAGCAAGTTCAATCGGGAGCAGAAGTCACCTGGAATGAGCCGACTTTTCAATTCAAAGAGCCGCCGATCACTACGATGATTGTCGGAGCGATCATTGGCACCGGCATAATCTGTTGCTTCGCGCTGATTTCGGGGATTGCGTTCGGCGGATTCCGGATCGTGGTGAAGCGATTATTTCCTGATAAGGTGTTTGATCGCAGCAGCACGATGCAAGTGCTGCAATTAGGGCTGGGCAGTAAGCCCATCAATTCAGAGGACTTCTACGGGATAGAGCGGAATCAGCCGAAGTGACCAGCCGGTGGAAAAGCCCCCATTTGGCACGTAAAGTTATTATTTTCAGCATCTTAACGAAGGGTTAAAAAGTACCCTTTCCCGCTTGACTGAATTCCGCACCTCGTACTAGACTGCGACCGAGGAAAGAGTTCTGCCGCCCACCGCGCAGTGGCCGTGGAGCTTTCTCCCCTCGAAGGCCCGCTGCAAGGCGGGCCTTCTGCTTTTTAGCAACGTTTATTCCTCCCGCCGCCGCTTTCTAATCCTGATTTGCTACAACAAACCTGACGCGATATCCACGGATCGAATACCGGTACTGGCCGACGCGGGACCGAGCCGCCGCGACGAAAGCGAGTTCGGGAGAGTTCCCAGATGCGTGCGTGCGCGCGCTCGTTGGATGTAGCGTGGCGTGCAACTCTTCCGGCGGGACGTGATTCAGAATCACGAAGGGGGTTGACGGAATGTCGAGCGCTTTCCTGGAGGGTGCGCACGTTGATTTCGCGCCTGCGATTGCAGTATTCGGACTACCGGGCATCGTGTTCTGGGGTTATTTTGCGGCCGCGGCAGTGCTTGTGGTTGGCCTGGTGAAAATTTTCAACGACGAACTGCCGCAGGCGCGGGGAATCGACAAGATCATGCCGTTCGGGCGTTTGTGCTTCGCGACTCCGCTGGCGGTGTTCGGGACGGAGCACTTCACCGATACTTCGGACATCGCGACGATGGTTCCGAGCTGGATACCCGTGCACACATTTTGGGTGTATCTGGTGGGCGTTGCGCTGCTTGCCGCGGCGCTCAGTATTGCGGTGAAGGTCCAGTCACGATTGGCGGCCACGCTGTTGGGAGTGATGTTCTTTTCGTTCGTGGTGCTGATGGATATACCCGCAGCGCTGGCGGAGCCGAACAATCGAATTGCCTGGACGCTGGCATTGCGAGAACTTGCGTTCGCCAGCGGGGGTTTTGCGTTTGCGGGAGCGCGCATGAGCGCGAAGCACGCCGGCAGAGCCCCGGTGCTAGTGACCGTTGCCCGGTATTGCATCGGGGTAACGGCGGTGTTCTATGGCGTCGAGCATTTTCTGCATCCGACGTTCGCGACCGGCGTTCCGCTGGAAAAAATCATGCCCGAGTGGATTCCAGGGCGGCTGTTCTGGGCTTATCTTGCAGGCGCGGTGCTGATCGCGAGCGGAGCGTGCCTGGTTGCGAACAAGAAAACGCGGCAGGCGGCAACGTATTTGGGCCTGATGATTCTGCTTCTGGTGCTGTTTGAGTATTTGCCGATGTTGCTCGCGAGCCCCAAGGACATCGTTAGCTTGAACTATTTTTTTGATACGTTGTTTTTCAGCGGGGCTGTGCTGGTCTTGGCCGACGCTTGTGGTGAACGGACTTCGGCTAGCGATTGATTCCATTGCTTGTCGTCGGAGCTCTGCGTGGTTCGCTCACGGCGGCCTGGCCGACGCGGCTGGTTGTAAACAACGGCAACGCCGGGAGTCGCCCCACGACGATTCTGATATGCTGGGGGTTACATTCCATCGAATCGGAAAGCACCGCGAGTCGAAACGGCGCACATTTTCACGCGTTCCAGCCGCTGACGAGCGAATTCTGGAACTTAACGGCTGTTTGTAGTGAATTCCCAACGCTACCCGCAACCATCGATGGTATGGAAGCGATGAAACTGTCGCTGGTCGAACAGATGTGGACGAGTTCTCAGATTGCGGCCAAGAGCCGGGAGATTATAGACCTTGATGATGACCAGACGTCGGCGGCTCGGCAGAATGTACGCGTTTTGCATTGCGATGGCAGTGCTTGCTCGACCCCCTCGCGCATCGGCCCAACAGCAAACCGAGCCTTCCCAACAGACCGCTCAGCAACCGTCGGGACTTTTCCAATTAGGGCAGTCGCAATTAGAGCAGGCACCATCAGAGCTGGCGCGATCGGAGCAAGCGCAGCAAGGGCAGCAGCAACAACCCGCAGCGGCGCATGGAGCGGCAACCTCCGGGCAAACTTCCAGTGACCAGAAACCTGGAGATGCCAACAATTCTCAGGCGACGAACCAAGGTGGCCTGCCCTCGAAGGATCGTCTGTTCTATACCTTGCCAAATTTTCTGACGGTGGAGAATTCCGCGCAAACTCCGCCTCTGAGTGCTGGCCAAAAATTCAAAATTACGCTGCGATCTTCGTTCGACTACGTGCAATATCCGTGGTACGCCGCGCTTGCGGGGATCAGCCAGGCTGAGAACAGCGAGCCGGGGTACGGGCAAGGCGCACAGGGATATGCCAAGCGCTTCGGGCAGGAATTTGCGGATGGCACGATCGAGAATTTCATGGTCAACGCGGTCGTGCCGTCGCTGTTGCATACCGACCCTCGCTATTACCAGCTGGGTAAAGGCGGGTTTTGGCATCGCACCGAATACGCGTTGAGCCGCCTGGTGATTACGCGAACGGACGCGGGCAACCATATGTTCAATTTTGCGGAAATCGGGGGAAGCGCGGCGGCGGCGGCGATTTCCACCTACAGCTATCACCCCCAAGCAGACAAGAATCTAGCGAACACTGCGTCGGTATGGGGCACGCAAATGGGATACGACGCGCTCTCCATCTTCGCTAAGGAATTTTGGCCCGACATTCGCCGCAAGATTAAGAAGAAACACAGCGGCGATCAGGATTAACGAGCTCCGACTGCGGCTGTTTTCGCGTAGGAAGCAACGGTTTTCTCCGGCGCTCCTGACTTTCCATTCGAAGGTTTGCTATCCCGCACCGCATAACCAGAAATCGAAAGCTGCCGTTGATACCCACGCACTGGACGCCGGATCCATTCCGCTGGTCAGTGCCGGAACCAAATTTGTATTCCTAGCCTGTCACGCCACATTCAAACCTGTGTCGGCGCCGCCAAGGATTTAGACCGTGGGCTGCTTCGTTGCGGGAAATTCAAACCGGCGCGAGCGCGTTGCGAGCGAGGCCTTCCAGAAGGGGCTACGGGTCGTCCAGCTTACTTGCGAGGTATCGACCGGCTGCGGGACGTAAATCTGATCAGGCATGGCCGCTGAAATCTCAGCAGGAGATTCTGGTCGCAACGACCCGGAAACACTTGGCCGAACGAAGAATTCTGGACCAAGAGGTACAGAGGGCGGCAGCTAGAGCAGAAAGCGGCGGCGCTTCGGTAAGGGCTCGGGGGTTAAAGAGCGAGGTGCCGCGCGATGATCGAGATTGATCATTCGAGAGGGCGGGGAGAATGGAAGGGGCGGCGGGCGTCTTCGCCTTACCAGATGCGAGCGCCGGCGCCGCCGAATCGGGAGTTAATCAACTTCCATAATTCGAGTGGCTTTGACGACAGGGGATTTCTTCTGTCGGTCGGCAAACTTCTGGGCGCGGTCGCGATCAATGTAAACGCGAGCAAACTTTTCGCCGTCGGCGTAGTACACGGTGACCTGCCAGTGGTGATGCTTACGCCGCTTGTCGCGCTTCATGCGGCTGGTTTTCTTCAGTCTCTGCTTAGTCACGATGAGTGGTTCCCTCCGTTGTCTGGACTATGGCAAGTTTGGAAGGGCCGCGCAAGTAACAAGTTAGGGGTTAACGTTCGTATACTCGATTAGGGGCCGCTGCAGGGGTGAGTGCCAATTTGGCTGAATCAAGGCGAAAAAACGAGGAGCCCTGCAACATTTCCGCGCATCCAACCGTATAAGTGAATGAGGTACGAAATGGCGGCTGGGGGAGGAGCACGGTGATGCGCTGGGCGTGTGACGTGCAGATAGAAGATTTGCGGAATCATCCAACGGAATTGGTCGTGCAGCTGTGCCATTTATTGGCAAGTGGCGCGCCGGCAATTCCCGATCCGAAACATCCTGATTTGTACGAGATTAAGAGCGACACGCAGGTATTTTACGTGCACATTTCTCCCGCAACGAGAAAAGTGCTGCTCGTGGCGACGTGGCCTGCCCAAAACGCGCTGGAAGAAATGCATTCTGTGGCGTAATGCGCTGTATGCGCGGGGCTTGCCGCGACGCCGGGGTGTCGAAGTTTGTTCGCGCGCGGTTAGTTCGTCAGGTCGGAGGGTTTAAAGTTCAAGTCGGTAAGGATTTGGGGTTTCAATTCGTACATTGTAGGAGCTTCACTGGTACGTGCGTAGACGAACCCGCCGGATTCCTTCGAAATTCCCACTTTTAGAACTTTTCCGTTCTTGTCGGTGAGAATCGCTTCGAAGGCGGCCTTCGCAATCTTGGACAGCAGGTTGGGCGTAGGGCGGTCGAAGATTTCCTCGGCGGTGGCTTGCTCTAGCGGAGTAAAGAGTTTGTCGAGACTTGCTGGTTTTCCCTGCTGATTGTCTTTTTGCGGTGCGTCCTGCTTCTGCTTGTCATCTTTTTGATCTGTGTTGTCACAAGTCCAGTCCGTTTCGTTCTTGCGCGTGCACGCGATCGTGCCGCTGGCGTTGTGAATCTCCGCGTGAGTAATCGCCGCCGGATCGAAATGAACGAGCTTTTTGTCGCGCAAGCCGGTGAAACTTTCCGTGAGCTTCTTGTACGCGTCCTGATTGATGCGGAAGATCATCGGGCGCGAACTATCGCGCGCAAAATACTCGTCGCCTTCCTTTTTGCCGACCAGCACAGTCGCGGTCTTGCCCTTGGCGTCCGTGACGGTGAGTGAAATTCCGGGGTTTGCGAGGCCATACTTCGCGAGATTATCCGGGGTTTCGCTGGCGATCGTAGTCATCCTGCTAGTGGCAACGGAGGCGAGAAAAGAATTGATGGCGCCACCATCTCCGGGCGCGCTGCTGGGTTTCGTAAACTTCCAGGCGTCGTGGTCCTTGGCCGCTGCGAGTTCGCCCGATGGATTCTTGAGATCGAATGAAGTTGCGTCGGGGGCAACGAAATGCAGGACGGAATGATCGCGCAAATCCTGTAGAGGCTTGTCCGCGCTGACCAGCAACGATTCGGGGAGCAGAGCTACGTCCTTAGCGCTGTCCACAATCGCGTAAACGGAAACGCCCGTGAAATCCTTCTTGCCCAAGCGCAGCGAGTGTTTCGCGCCATTCTTCATTTGAAAATCGAGCGTGACGTCTGGAGTTTCCAGGCCGAATACTCTCAGGCGATCCGGCGTACCGGGTTCTGTCTGGGCGACGCGGGCCGACGCGAGTTGCTGCAGGATTCCCTGCAGCGACACGTCATCGGCGCCTGTCCGCAGAGGCTGGGTGATTTGCCACACGCCATTTTGGTTTTCGAAGTGGATGGGCTGTGATTTTGGGTCGGCTGGGTAGGAGATGGTCAGAGAGGAGATATCGTCCGCCTGGAGCGTGAATGCAGGTTTGCTGGTGTCGGCCGGCGAGTTCGCGGCTTCTTTTTGACCGCGCTTCCAATCGAAATAATAGGCGGCCGCGCCGAGGACGACCGCGGCGAGCAGGACAATTAACGTGGATTTCTTCATCATGGCGTTCGGAAATTCTTATCAATTCCTTTGCATTGGCGCTAGCGGCGTTTCCACCAAATATAGACTCCGGAGAAGATTATCAAACCGGGGAGAAAGACCAGATTCAGCCAGTGCAGTGCGGCGGATTGGGCTTCGGAAAGGGTGACGCGACGATTCGTGGCGCTCTTGGGGCGAATGGAGATCAAGTTTTCATCCTGCGTTAGCCAGTCAATCGTGTTGAAGAAAAGATCGCCGTTCCTTTGCTGGCTGATCCAGGGATTCGCGGCGAATTGTGAATTGCCGATGACCACCAGCCGCGCGTCCTTGTCGGAGACTTTGCGATTCGCTGCGACACCCAACGAGAGCGGGCCAATCTTGTCTGTCTTGGAGTCGAAAGATATTTTCTTTTGGCCGACTTCGAGCTTGGGAATGGTGAAGCTGCGTTCTGACGTTTTGAGAAGCTCGACCGTCTGCGGAATTGATTTGCTCTTATCCGCGATTGAAGCCGTGCGCGCCAGCGGGAAGAACGCTACTGAACCCTGAAATCCCTTGGTGATGGGGCTGGCGCCGAAATCTTGGACCACCGGAATAATCGGACCGCCGCCGAAGAGCTGACCCATGCCGCTGGCGTCCACTACGACATTGCTGCCCAAAGCCACATTCCATGCCTGGAAAAGGTCGTCGAGTTTCGGATCGGTCGCGGGATCCAGCATGATTAGCGCTTCGCCGCCGGCGTCGAGAAACTTGCCGAGCATCGCGGTCTCTTGCGGATAGTACGACTGCTTCGGTCCGGCAATCACCACGACGCTGCAATCCGCAGGGACGCCGTTTTCGGCGATCAGATTGATGGTTTTTGTGGCGTAATTTTCTTTCTTCAAACCTGCATCCACCTGGGTGAAGCCGTCCGGTGAGCCATCGGTAAGAGATTTTTCGCCGTGGCCGGTGACGAAGCAGACTTCCTTCACGTCGCCGCTGGTGACTTTGACGATCGCGCCGGTTACGTCCTCTTCGCCGAGCTGGCCTCTCGCGCCGGCATCCAAGTGATCTTTGCGGATGCCGTAGGCAACGACGACGTCGCCCATGTGCGTTGCGCCGAAATCCTGCGCGACTTCCGGCTTCTGCTGCGGGTCCACGAATTGATACTTGAAGTGCGGGCTGAGGGCTTTGTATTCGGCCATCAGGTCGTCGAACGAAGTGTTCGGAGTTTTGTCAAAACGCGCGACGGTGAGGTCCTGTTTCAGACCGCTGACAATATTGCGAGTCTGGTCGGACAGTGTGTAGAGCTTTTCGGTGGTGAGGTCGAAAGTCTTGTGATGGCGGAAGCCGACGAAGTTGATGACGGCAAGGATGGCGATAACCGCGAGCGTGAGAATTGTGGTGTTAGTGCCCTGCTGCGCAGTGCGGCCGGAAAACGCTCTGACGATGGCGCGAAAACCGAGGACCACGGCCACGAGAACGAAGGCGCCGCCGACAATCAGCAGCGCTTTGCTGGTTGTGAGCAGTTCACCTTGAATGGAATAACGCACGCCGCTGGCGATGAGCATCGCCACGCCGATCGTGCCGATGAAGCTGGATATCTCTTCGCGATCCCATTTCATACTGCGAGTTCCTCCGTGAATTGAGAGCCGCGCGCGATTGAATTAGGCGCGGCGCCAGCGCATCGAATCAATCGAGCGCACAGTTAAGAAAACAAAAAGAACCATAAAGCTTAAGTAATAAATGAGCCCGGAGGTGTCTATGATGCCGCGAGCGAAATCATCGTAATGGCGGCTGGCGGAAAGATATTGCAATACCGAACCGAGGCCGCCTTCGGAGGTGTGGCCCAAATCCAAAACCCAGAGGAACAGGAAAGCCACGAACGTGAGCACGGCGGCGATGAGCTGATTTTCGGTGAGCGACGAGATGAAAGTGCCCAGCGCGAGCAGCGAGCCACCGAGCAGCAAAATTCCGGCATAGCCCGCAAGGAGCACGCGCCATGGCGGAATCGGATCGCTGTGCAGATACATGTAAATCACATAACTGGCCGTCGGAAGCAGCATCAGGGCGAACAGTGACAAGGAAGCGAGGAACTTGCCCAAGACGATCTGAATTTCGCTAATCGGCGAAGTCATCAGCAATTCCATGGTGCCGCGCTTGCGCTCTTCTGCAAAGACGCCCATGGTGAGAAACGGCGTGATGAAAAGAATGAGCGTCGAGAGCAGGCCCAGAAAAGCGCGCATCACCTGGCCTGGAACGTCAAATTGCGGCGGCATGCCGAACTGCATGCTCTGCATTTCCATCTGGAACGACTGCTGGATGACCGCGGACAGGAAGAAATTGAAGAAATACGCGCTGACGAGCAGGAAGAAGCCGATGCAGACGTAGGCGATCGGCGAGACGAAGTAATGCCGCATTTCCTTGCGATAGATGGCGTAGAGGTTGCGCATCGTTTTTCAGACTCCTTGGTAAATGTGGCGCAGAGCGGTCAATTCGAGGATGCCTGCGCGTGCGCGGCGTCGTCGGTGGTCAATTCCAGGAAAATTTCTTCCAGGCTCAGGCTGACGCCGCGGAGTTCAAACAGTGGCCAGCCATTTTGCACGATTTTGGCAGCGATGGCGCTGCGAATGTCGGCGCCCTGCGCGGTTTCGACGATCGCGACGAGATGGCCGCCGGCTGGGAGCTGTTCCGCTTCCAGGCGGGTGGTGCCGGGAACCTGCGCGAGCGCGTCGCGTAGCGCTTTTTCGGGCGCTTGCACTTCGACGCGGATTTTCTGGCCTCCCTTGAGCTGCGAGGTAAGGTTTTGCGGCGTGTCCACGGCTGCGATCTTGCCTTTGTTGATGATCACGACGCGGTCACAAGTCATGCTGACTTCCGGGAGAATGTGAGTCGACAGAATGATGGTGTGATCGCCCGCGAGGCCTTTGATCAAATTGCGGACTTCGATAATTTGCTTGGGATCGAGGCCGACGGTGGGCTCGTCGAGAATGATGACGTCGGGATCGTGGACCAACGCTTGCGCGATGCCCACGCGCTGCTTGTAACCGCGCGAGAGGCGCTTGATCAGTTCGGCGCCGCGATCTTCCAAATTGGTTTTGCGCATCGCTTCGGTGACGCGGGCGGCGCGTTTTTCCGCCGGGACGTTCTTGATGCGCGCGACGAAGTCCAAATAATCCTCGACGGCCATATCCGGATAGACGGGCGGGGTTTCGGGCAGGTAGCCGATGTGGCGGCGGACTTCCATCGAATCGCCGAACACGTCAAAGCCGGCGATCTTCGCGGTGCCGGAGGTGGCGGGCATGTAGCCGGTGAGAATGCGCATGGTAGTGGTCTTGCCCGCGCCGTTCGGTCCGAGGAAACCCAGAATTTCGCCTTTATTTACCGTGAAAGAAACGTGATCCACGGCCGTGACG
>Ga0210398_10001141_pt1 | contig 28459 bp, 19 predicted proteins | sample IncBWC4OmetaG_FD_161047 | JGI IMG/M metagenome (GOLD analysis project Ga0210398, IMG submission 161047) | Forest soil microbial communities from Barre Woods Harvard Forest LTER site, Petersham, Massachusetts, United States - Inc-BW-C-4-O | ecosystem: Environmental > Terrestrial > Soil >... | reverse complement strand
GCCGGCTCCAGTGGCTGCGGCAGCAGCGGTTCGGGCACGCTCTCCGCTCGTTTGGGTGGTGGCCGCGGTTGTCGCGGCTGCTCTTGGCGTCGCTGCGGGTTTGCTAATACACCGTTCGACACCGGCAGCGACGAGTATTCGCACGGTCATTGATCCTCCGCCGGGCGCCGCGTTTCGGCTGACGGACGATGCCGGAGGGCCACCGGTGCTCTCACCCGACGGCAGCACTTTGGCGTTCACCGCCATCGACCAACAGGGGAAAAACGGGCTTTGGTTGCGGCCCATGAATTCGGTGGAAGCGCGCGCACTCGCCGGCACTGACGACGCGACATTTCCTTTCTGGTCGCCCGACAGCCGTTCCCTGGGATTCTTCGTGGACGGGAAGTTGAAGACGATTGATGTGAATGGCGGGTCTGGGGTGGTGGTTTGCGACGCGCTGCTGGGACGCGGAGGCGCCTGGGCTGCGAGTGGAGTGATCGTTTTTTCTCCGGGGCCGATAGGGCCCTTAATGCGGGTCAATGCCAGCGGAGGCAACCCGGTAGAGGTCACGAAAATTGATACGCAGCAACATTCATCGCATCGCTGGCCGTTCTTTTTGCCTGACGGAAAACATTTTCTGTATTTGGCGCTCAATCATGATCGCGCGCAAAGCGGCAATGACGCGATTTACTACGCGTCACTGGATGGGCGGGAAAACAAAGTCTTGTTGCGCACACAATCGAGCGCGGTTTACGCGGGTGGATTTCTTCTTTTTGCCCGCGGCGACCAACTGATGGCGCAGGCGTTCGATCCGGCGAATGGGACCTTGGGCGGCGATCCGCAAGGCGTGGCGAAAGGAGTGATCAGCGACGCGACCACCTGGCACACCGACGCTTCGGCCTCGGACAACGGCCTGCTGGTTTTCGGCAGCGGAGGGAGTGGGGATGTGCAGTTGGTGTGGCTTGACCGCAAGGGGAACCAGATCGGGGTGGCGGCGGACAAGTTCACGAGTCTGCGATACGCGCAGGTATCGCCACAAGGCGACCGCGTGGCGCTTCAGATCGATAGCGGAACGAATGATGTCTGGGTACTGGACCCGGCGCGTGGGGTGCGCACCCGACTGACCTTCGGGCCGGTGTCGAACAATTTTCCAATGTGGTCGGCGGATGGCAAGTGGATTACTTATTTTTCGCTGCGCGATGGGAAATCGACGATTTATCGCAAACCATCCGATGGCAGCGGCGCGGAAGAACTTCTAGTGACCGATGATCGTGGTGTGATTCCCACCGACTGGTCGCGGGACGGGAAGACATTACTTTATCACCGCGGGCCGCTGGGCGGGCCGTTCGATATATGGCTGTTGCCACTCGAGGGAGAGCGCAAGCCACGGATGCTGCTAGCGCACGCCGGGGACGGGCGGCTTTCGCCGGATGGCCATTGGTTGGCTTACGACTCTGTTGAATCGGGATCACCTGAAGTCTATGTGGTGCCGTTTGGCGGTGGAGAGGGCAAGTGGCAGGTTTCGCCGAGCGGAGGAAACACCCCGCTGTGGAGCGACGGCAGAGAGCTTTACTACATGGATGGGACTTCCTCGATTCAGGCGGTGCCGGTAAAGCAGGCGGGAGGAGCATTGCAGTTCGGCGCTCCGCAAACTCTGGTCAGCCGATTGACGATTTTGAGCGTCCCGTTCTTTAGTGTTACGCCCGACGGCAAAAAGATTCTGGTGGCGCACGTGGCTCAGCAGGTCAGCCCCTCGGTCACGGTGGTGACCAATTTCACCGAGGGATTGAAGAAGTAGGAAGAGGACGATGCATTCGCGGCGAAGATTGATTGCGAGAGCCGGAGTTCGTTGACTCGCGGAAGCTGCGTTCGTAAGATGAAGCGACCCGAAAGCTGGAGCGCTTTGGAATGATTGGGCAAACCATTTCGCACTACCGCATTGTCGAGAAACTTGGCGGCGGCGGTATGGGAGTCGTATACCGAGCCGAGGACACGAAACTGGGCAGGTTCGTCGCGCTTAAGTTTCTACCCGAAGATCTCGCCAAGGATCGTCAAGCTTTAGACCGCTTTCAGCGGGAAGCGCGTGCTGCGTCGGCGCTGAACCATCCCAACATCTGCACCATTCATGAGATTGACGAGGAAAATGGCCACGCTTTCATCGTCATGGAGTTTCTCGAAGGCCTGACCCTGAAACACCGCATCGCGGGGCGTCCGCTGGACACGGAAACCCTGCTGCAACTGGCGATTGAGATTGCCGATGGTCTAGACGCTGCGCATTCCAAAGGAATCATTCATCGCGATATCAAGCCGGCGAACATTTTCGTGACCAAGCGGGGACAGGCCAAGATCCTGGACTTCGGTCTGGCGAAGCTGGCTCCGGAAAACCGGGGAGGTTCGGAATCCGGGCTGAACACGGCCACCGAAGGCGCCATGATGACGACTCCGGGCGCAACCGTGGGCACGGTTGCCTATATGTCGCCGGAGCAGGTTCGTGCCGAAGAACTCGACACGCGCACCGATCTGTTCGCGTTTGGGTCGGTGCTGTACGAGATGGCCACGGGAGGGTTGGCATTTTCCGGAGGCAGCAGCGGAGTAACTTCCGAGGCAATTCTGAACCGTACTCCGCCGGCGCCATCGAGTGCGAATCCGGCATTGCCGCCTAAGCTCGAGGAAGTAATTTTCAAGGCGCTGGAGAAGGAGCGCGAGTTTCGTTATCAGACGGCAGCGGAACTACGCGGAGATCTGAAGCGAATCAAGCGGGCTCTGGATACGTCACGCTCGGGAAGCGCGATCACGTCCGCTTCGTCGCGAACCGCAGTGATTCCGGTCGCAGCAGGTGCGGCACCGAGAAGTCGCGTGCTGGTTACGGCACTGGCGGCCGCTGCAATCGCGCTGATCGGCGGCCTCGCGGTGGGGAGATTCTTGCTGCAACGTCCGGTGGTGGCTTCACTACCGGTCTATCATCCGCTGACATTCCGGCGGGGGATGGTTCATGCCGCACGTTTTGCACCGGACGGGAAGACCATCATTTACAGTGCAGCGTGGGAAGGGAAATCCTTACAGCTATTCACGACGCGGCCGGAAAGCCCGGAGTCGCATGAGTTGGAGCCGGCGGGAGCTGACGTGCTGGCGGTTTCATCGTCGGGTGAAATGGCACTTTCGCTGGCCAGCCATCCCAAAGCTGGGTTTCTCTATTCCGGTACGCTGGCGCGCGTGCCTTTGGTGGGCGGGGCTCCACGGGAGATCCTGGAAGGCGTCGAATGGGCTGATTGGTCTCCTGATGGAAGCAGTTTGGCGATTGTGCGGCAAGAGCAAGGACGGCACCGCCTGGAGTTCCCTCTGGGCAAGGTGCTCTATCAGGCCGATGGATGGATCGGTCATCTGCGCATTGCTCCGAAAGGGGACATGATTGCTTTTATTGACCATCCCCAACTAGGCGATGACGGCGGCGCGGTTGTGGTGGTTGATATGGCGGGGAAGAAGACAACTCTTTCGACCGGCTGGGACAGCATTCAAGGAGTGGCATGGTCGCCCAGCGGGGAGGAGATATGGTTTACCGCTACCCGCACCGGTGGCGACCGGTCGCTTTACGCAACCGACCTTTCGGGAACGGTAAGATTGCTGGCGCGGGTTCCTGGAGAATTGACGCTGCTCGATGTTGGCCGGGATGGAAATGTGCTCTTGACTCGCGGCAACGACCGGGCCGGCATGATTGGCCTGGCACCGGGCGAAGCCAAGGAGCATGACTTGTCCTGGCTCGATTGGTCGGTGCCCAACGACCTGACGGTCGATGGCAGAACAGTGCTGTTCACGGAATCAGGCGAAGGCGGCGGACCCAAGTATGCGGTCTACCTCCGCAAAATGGATGGTTCCCCGGCCATCCGCCTCAGCGAGGGAGCTGGGATGGCGTTGTCTCCTGACGGGAAATGGGCGGTCGCCCGATCTACTACCACTCCCGCGCCGATGTTTCTGCTTCCGACCGGAGTCGGCGAAGCCAAGCCTCTCAGCCACGACTCGATCAACCATCTTAACGGGAGTTGGCTTCCCGATGGAAAACAGCTGGTGTTCTCCGGTAACGAGGCGGGACACGGATTCCGTCTCTATGTGGAATCTCCGGGCGAAGCCAAGCCGCGCCCGATCAGTCCGGAAGGTGTGAACCCGGCGGTTGTGCTTTCGGCGAAGGGTGACTTTGCGGCCAGCGTCGGCCCCGATCACAAGATCTACCTTTATCCCGTCGCTGGAGGAGAACCCGTGCCTGTCTCTGGATCGGAACCGGATGAGGCGCCGACCGGCTGGTCCGCGGATGGCCGATCACTTTACGTTTTCCGTTTTGGACAGATTCCAGCCAAAGTATTCGAGATCGAGTTGTCCACGGGAAAAAGAAAGCTATGGAAGGAATTGGTGCCTGCTGATGCAGCGGGAATCGACACTATCCGGGGAGTAGAGATAACTCCCGATGCCAGGGCATATGTGTACGGCTATATCCGGACTCTCTCCGATCTCTATCTCGTCGAAGGTTTGAAGTAACTTCTTTGTGATGGGTGCCAGCATTTAACGCCGGAGAGCTGACTTCTCTTTCTTCTTCTTTGTATTCTTTTCTACTCTGAGCTTCCATGCAGTGCGGAGAGCGCCGGCCAGGACGTCTTCGGTGGCTTTCGCCAGGCGAATGTGAGTCATTCCCATTCTTCCCCATCCGCCATGAATAGGGAGAAAGACATCCGGCAGTTCGCGTACGAAGTCCGCTTGCTGCTCGGGTGTGAGCATCAAGTTACCGTAACCCTCGTCTTCGGAGGCGAGAGTGGCGAAGATCCTACCTCGCACACGGAAGTCGGCCGCTCCCATGTGCGAGCCTTCTTCTGCACCTTCGAGGCTGAGAGCAATCCGGCGGAAGTCGGCTGCGTTCATCGCCAAGCGGTCCCTCTTTCGCACGGACGAAAACGCCCGTGCCTACGTATGCTTTAAGGGCATTGCACCGTCTTCTGCTGGACGCAGCCTGCGGGGTTGGTGAGCAGCAAAGTATTCGAGCCTTGTCCCTGAACCGAAAGCATCGCACGCTTTTTTACAATGGGCAGGGTGTGGTCGATGGAGTTGACTTCCAGAGTGAGTGAATTGCCGTCGTTGATCAAGCCGTTGAGCGTGATATCGATGTTGAGATTCCCATTCACGCACTTGGCTGAAGCGCTATGCAACGCGGAGCACTGAATCGGCAGATAGCCGAGTGAACAATCGTTGTTGACGTTCTGCAAATAGATGTTGCCGTCCCCGGTGATGCGATCATCCTGCCACACCACCGCGGACAGGCCCGAGGGACCGATGCCCGCCTGAGGGCGCGACTTGCCCGAAACGACGGTCGAGATCGGCGTGATCGGGCAAGTGAGATTTCCGGAACCATCGAGACGCGCTGCGTTCATGGTGTCGGAATCGAAACTCGGTTCATCGACCCAGAAGATTTGCGCTCCGGTGCCGATTTGAACTGTCTGGACGAACAACTGCTGATCGTTGCCCAGAGGAACGATGGTCAAGCCATCCGATCCCCACTCCTGCGCGCCGGTGCTGTTGAATTTCTGTCCGGAGACGCCGGACATGTCTTGCAGCGAATCTTGTTCTTCCCAGAACAAGAAAGTTTCTCCGGTGCTGGCGAGATAGGCGACTGTCGGCGAGACGTGAACGTTATTGATGTTGTTGGACCCGACCGAACCGTTGTGCGGAAAAGCTTCGGTGCCGTTGGCAAGAATGTGCTGGGCATAGACTTGCAGCGTGGGCGAGTTGCTGTACCAGGAAAATACCGCGCCGCCGCTGCCGTCGAGAATGAAATACGGGAACTCGCCAAACTGGAGCGATCCGCCGTCGAATACATGCACTGTTCCCCACAGCGGTGCGCCCGTGTTCGAAAGTTTGGTGGCCAGCAGAATTTGGGGCGAACCGAATCCAGTGCCGCTTACCCAGGAGACAATCACGGAACCATTGTCAGCGGCGTGCAGATCGGCCAGCACAAAGTTCTGGCCGGAAGCGCTAAGCACCACTCCTGTTCCCCATAGAGGGACGCCGTTGGGGTCGAGCTTCTGTAGCACGACGTTGCTGTTGCTGGACCATCCCACAACCGCGTCGCCGTCGCTGGTGCCGGCGATTTTCGGATCGTTGTTGGAGTTTTGGTCATTGGTGAGTTGTATGCCCATCGCTCCCCAGAGCAACTGCCCTTTCGGGCTGATTTTGGCGGCAGTGACTTGTATGTTAGAGCCTTCGCGGTCGTCGAGGAATGCGACTAATTCGTTGCCAGCAGTGTCGACGCTGAGGCCGTAATCCTCGGTGGAACTGAGTCCAAGTTTTGCCACCCGCAGGCCATTGTGCGGAGCCAAGGGCACACCGCCGGGATCGAGGCCCTGGACGTACACGCCGTAGCCGTGAGCCGGATTATCGAACCAGCTTAGATACCATCCACCATTAGCCAGCGGCAATAGCTTGGGCTGCACCTGATCGCCGATGCCGTCGGCCAAGTCCAGGTTGAGGGAGGGGTCGGATGGCCATTGGGCCCATGCGGTCGAAGAAAGAGCGATGCCAGCGATAAGAGAGAGGCAGAAACGTACGGTGCGGCTTTTCATGGAGGTCTCCTTAGAAGCATCGCCCTGGTTCGGTCTAGCTGGCGCGGGGGAATTATACCTTGTTCAGCGGTAGATGTGGCTTCTGTGGCGGGAATTGGGGCACGTCAGCGTGTCGTCGATAGTCTTTGACCGCAAAGGACGCAAAGGAATCGCCAAGGTCGCGAAGACACGCTCGGCCTTGGAGTCCAGGGTGGTGTCCGGTTCTAGGCTCTTTGTTTGAACTTGTCCAGGAGGGTGAATAGCGGGACGGCTATGATCGCGTTGGCCAGGGCGGAACCTAGTTCGTGAGACCAGCTCCATTGCAGAGTCAGGCCTACCAAGCCGCGGGCGACGGCGAAGTAAATGACTTCATGGACTACATAGAAGAAGAGGGTAACCAGGAAGCGTGAGCCGGCGTTCTCGACGTCGAGCTTCACGCCGAGTGATGAGGCGCCGTGGCCGACTACGGTCATGGCGATGCCGTAGATGCCGATGGGCTGGTGGGTCAGCGAATCCTGTAACAGGCCGACTGCGGCGCCAGTGAGCATTCCGGAAATCTGGCTGCGACGCGCCAGCGAGAAGAAAATCACGACTAACAGGGGCAGGTCGAAGATGGAAAAGAAGTGCAGCCGCAGCGGAATAAATGCTTGCAGGAAGACCGCGATCAGCGGAATGAGAATGGCAGCGGCAGTGTTAAACCGGTAGACCTCAACCTGCTCTCTCGATGTGTAGGTAATGGGCACGCTAGTGAGGAGTATCCTGCGAGGCCGGAGGTTGATTGGCCGGCGGTTCGGGCTGGGGTGGAGCGGTGGTGGATGGAGGGTTGGCTGCCGCGTCATTCGCGGCGTGCGGGGAAGTTTGTTCCTGAGTAGCTGGTAGCTTGGAAGTGTTCTCGGAAGCTGGGGTGACGGCAGGGTTATGTTTCGGAGTGGAGGTATTCACAACCTTGGCCGGATTTCCCGCGGCTGGTTTTGTGACTTGGGCCTGGGTTGAAGGTCCGGTCGCAGGCTTGGCGCCAGGGGTTGGGGTACCCGGGGTTGGGGTTCCCGTGGCTGGGGATGGTTTGCCGGGATCAATGACGGGTTTCGGCGGAACTTTCGGCAGGCGTTCGGCGAGAATATCCGCGGCCCGCAACGGAGCGGTTGTCTCGGATGCGACCGGCTCTCTTTCTTCCTGCTGCGTAATCACCAGCACTTCTTCCAGGCGGTTGAGGTCGGCGCTCGGTTTCACGTGAATGTTGAGAAAGAGTTCGGAACCCTGTGAAATCTTGGTGACAGTTCCGACCGGGAGGCCTTTGGGAAAAATCTGATCGCCGCCGCTGGTCAGCACCTTGTCTCCTGGCTGGACGGGTTGATCGGACATGACTTTTTCGAGGACGATCTCGCCCGCGGGAGTACCGCGTAATATGCCCTGTAGCCGTGACTTCTCGAGGATCGCCCCGACACCGCTGGTCTGATCGTTGACCAGCAGGACTTGTGATGTGCTCTGGAACACGCGCAGGATCTTGCCCACGACGCCGTCGCCGGTGATGACGGCCATGTCCGGTTTCAGTCCGGCGTTTGTGCCCTTGTCGATGTAAACGGATCGGGATTGCTCGCTGCCGCTCGAACCGATTACCTGCGCGGCCACAGTTTGTGCGATGAATTGCTCTTTGAAACCCAGAAGGGCCTGGAGACGGCGCGCCTGGTTGGCATCCTCACTGAGGCGCACCCGGTCGATTTCCATTTGCTGGATCTGTTGCTTGAGATCGCGGTTTTCCTGGCGGACTCCACGCAGGTAGAAATAATTGCGCCAGAGATTGCTGCTGCCGTGCTGGACCCATACGATTCCTTTTTCGAAAGGAGTAACCGCATCGACTGCCCATACGCGAATGAGCCGGCTGGATTCGTTTTGGGAAGAGCGTTTGACCTGGATGGCGAGGCCGAGTACCTGGAGAAAGAGGATTCCTACCAGGATGGTGAGGTTGCGATAGCGGCCGAGGACCGATTCCATGAGAACAGTTTGTAGTTTCTGGCTTCTAGTTTCAAGGAGAAACCAGTGGTCGCGCCCTCAAATAAGGAAGCGAGCCAAACGCGCGATTAATCGGGTCGCACAGAACGCGACCCGTTCGCGCGGCTCGCCCAGATCCTTCGCTGCGCAAAGAACGCTTGCTCAGGATGACAATCAATGCGCGGGCTCGCTCAGATCCTTCGGCCACGAAGAGCATGTCGCCTCAGGATGACAATCCCTTACTCGATCGAAATCTTGCGGAGCAGCTTGAAGTCGCTCAGCATCTTTCCGGTGCCCAGTACGACGCTGCAAAGGGGATCGTCGGCGATGGACACGGGCAGGCCGGTTTCTTCGCGGATGCGCTTGTCCAGATTCTTGAGCAATGCGCCGCCGCCGGTTAGCACGATACCGCGGTCGCTGATGTCGGCGGAAAGCTCAGGCGGTGTGCGCTCGAGGGCGACGCGAATGGCGTTCATGATGGTGGAGACGCACTCGCTCAGGGCTTCGCGAATCTCGCTGTCATCCACGGTGATGGTCTTGGGCACGCCTTCGATCAGGTTGCGGCCCTTGATTTCCATCGTTAGTGGTTTGTCGAGTGGGTAGGCGGAGCCAATTTCCATCTTGATCTGTTCGGCGGTGCGCTCGCCGACCAGCAGGTTATATTTCCGCTTGAGGTAGTTCATGATGGCCTCGTCCATCTGGTTACCGGCCATGCGCACGGAACGCGAATAAACGATGCCGCTCAGAGAAATGACGGCGATGTCGGTAGTGCCGCCACCGATATCGACGACCATGTTGCCGCTGGGTTCAGTGATGGGAAGTCCCGCGCCGATGGCTGCTACCATGGCTTGTTCCACGAGATGCACTTCGCTGGCTTTGGCGCGATAAGCGGAATCCATGACAGCGCGCTTTTCCACCTGGGTAATTTCCGAAGGCACACCGATCACGATGCGGGGATGCACCAGCATTTTGCGGTTGTGCGCTTTCTGGATGAAATAGTTCAGCATCTTCTCGGTGACTTTGAAATCGGCGATCACACCGTCTTTCATGGGCTTGATAGCGACAATATTGCCCGGCGTCCGGCCCAGCATTTCTTTCGCTTCTTTGCCGACGGCCTCCACTTCGCCGGTGTTCTTGTTGATGGCGACGATGGAAGGCTCGTTGACCACGATGCCTTTGCCTTTCGCGTAGACCAGTGTGTTGGCAGTGCCGAGGTCGATGGCGAGATCGCTGGAGAAAATACTGAACAGCGACCGCAGATTGTGAATATGCGATGAACCGGAATGAAAGCCGTTGCCTGACATACGCGCGAGTGTTCTCTCTCTGTCTAGATGTTTCTCAAGTTTTGCACAGCGACCTTCGTAACCGGGACGCCATCCTTATTCTATGGGAGGTTGCCCTTTCTTTGCCTAACACGAAAGTTCTTGCCCTCAGGGGGTCGCTGTCCCGAGTTCGCAAAAACCTACTGAAGCACCACTTTCTTCTGAAGCGTATTTACCCCACCCTTGGCGTTCTGAGCCGTAATGGTGATAGCACTCTCTCCCGTAGGCAGGGGTGGCGTGAAGTAATGGAACCCGCCATCAGTGCCGACGACCGGCACTTCACGGCCGTTAACCATAACCCGCGCGCCGACTTCCGTCTTGCCTGTCATCTCGATGACATGGCCGTGCTGAATGAAGGGATCAATGTCGAGAGTGATAGCTTCCGAGTCCTGACCTTTGGGAATGATAGTAAACCGATTCTTCTCGCTTTCCACGGATTCTTTTCCGGCAGCGTCCTGAGAAAGCACCAGCCAGTAGTAGGCACCTTGGCCGAGGCCTGAAACCATCACATCCGCGGTCTTCACCGAGCGGTCGACAATCGTGGAGGAGAAATATGGGTTCTTGGAGATGCGCAGCCGATATCCTTTGGCGTTGGCCATGGGGGTCCAGGAGAATTCAACCGGCTTGGGATCCTGAGACACGAAAAGCGGCATCATGTTCGCGGGCGAGATGGGCGTGGGGGGCCCAATTTCTTTTCCCTTCTCCATGGCGGCAGACTGGTCATGAAAATTGACCTTTTCCCAATCCGCCAAGCGGACGGTCTGGCCGTTGCGTTCGATATCTCCGGTACCCTTTTTGACCAAGATCTCGTGCTGATCGGCTTTGGGATCGTTGTGCACCATGGCGGCGCTCTCCGGCGCCAGTGAGGCGGTTGCGCCCGCTACAATGACTTGTGACTTCGAACCTTGCACATAGGTTGCGGTCGCGAGATCGACGGTGCCGGTGCTGACCGCGACTGCCACGCTGGTTTGCTGCTGGTCGTTGGTAGAGTTCTCCTCGATCACGATCAACGAATCCTGTTTCACGGTGTAGTTGGTGCCATCGTCGAAGACGATTTTGGCCATGCCCTCGGAACTGGTCTGGATGACATCGCCTTTGTCGAGCGGCACACTATAGTCGGCTGTGACCCAACTGCTGGCGTTGGCCTTCTTCACGCGCACCGTGCCATCGAGCGCGGTGAAGTGCGCCTGCTGGGAATTCAGCGAACCTGGCTTCGGTGCAGCCCCAGCCACCGCTTCCAGGGCCTTCATGCCCAGATTGTTGACGGCCTTGATTCCGCTGTCAGTAAATTGCGGGAAGGTCAGGCGCATGCCGAGGAAAAACACGACGAGGCACAGTAGTACCAACAGCGCCACGCTGCGGTACGTGACTGTCTTCCACGCAATGTGGATTCCCGGCTTGCGATTCGGAGACACCAAGGCCACGGTTCGACCCACTCAAATCATAAGAATACGGAGTAGTTTCGAGACTACCACAGGCACAATATGCCTAGAACCAAGGAATGAAAGGGAGAAGTTACCTTGGTGCAGGGACGGGGCTAGTTGGATCGGCAGGTGGCCCCGGCCTTATAGACAGAGGGTATAACGCCGGGCATCCGCCATTACCGCGTCACCGTCCAATTCACATTGATCGCAGTCGGAGTCACCGTCCCCGCGGTCGGATTGCAATACTGAAGATTGATGCTTCCGGCAGTCGGAAACGCATTCAACGTTAGCTGTCCGTCCGTCGATATCGCGCCACTCGCATAGGACGCGGTCACCGTATCAGTCGTTAAGACTCCACTGGCAGCCACGGATATCGCCACTCCGCACGTTCCACTGCTGATCGGAGCAGTCGTCATCGCCGCCTGTCCACTACCGGTATTGAGAAGGTAGGAGTATAGTGAGCCGCCTCCAGGCGCTTTTGTTGACCCAGCCGCAAGTGCCACGCCAAACACGACGTTACCGGAACTGTAAAGCATACAGCCACTTGGGGCAGGGAAATTACTAAACAGGGTGAGTCCGCCGGCAGCATCGATATCAATGTTGTCAAGCGTGATTGCGTTGCAGGCTATGTCGTTTACGAGGGCTCCTGGCACTCCGCTCGGCGTCCACATTCCCAGCATCTCGCCACCGCTTACATGGACTTTGGCGGTGGACAGCTCAACGTCAATTGCCTCGCTTGAATTTGAGATAGAACTAATGAACCGCGGCCCATAAAAGTTGATGGCGTTTGCGTTGATGCCGCCATTTAAACTGCTCGGGATCTGCACAGCGTACCCGGCATTCTGCTCAGAATAGAGCCCGAAGAAGTTCACGTTCTCAGCATAGTTGATAAGGATGCCAACTTCGCCCGGCACGTCCGCATTCGAATCACAAGCAAAGCAGTTGAAACTATGCACCTCTTGGGTCAAGTTGCCGAGTTGCCACTCGTTCGTTGGATGAATTGGGCCATTATAGCCATCCCCGACGGCACGCACGTTGTAGCCTTTAAATTGGCCTCGGATGTTAAGAAATTGTAATTCGACCGGGGCCGTGTTGCGAACGAACACATTATTGGCGTGCGAGTCGTTGACCGGGCCAGTGGCGCCCCAGCGAATTCCTGCCACAGACGCATTCACGGTCGGGTAATCGATCACGATGTGATCGAGGTAGGTGTTGCCCACTCCATTGTCAATATCGATGAAGACTGGGGGATTATTAGGCGCGGCGGTGGTGTTGTTCAGGCATATGTCGCGCAAGGTCGTCCCTGTAGCCGCTGTCCCTGTAATTAGAAACGGAGCCGTCGCCCCGCCTGTCCAGGTCAATGTCGTCGCGCAATGCGTGGTTAGGTTGTTGTAACTTGCTCCTGCACCTTTAATAGTCACGGACTGGGTGGGGAGTATTTGCGTGGCGAAGGTGAAGATTCCGGGCGATATGTCAACCTCTCCACCGGTGGGAAGCGACGCGATTGCGTGGTTTATCTGGTCGCCGATGTCAACGCCGGGAAACTGATCGGCGTACACGGTACCGTGGGCTCGCGTCGAACTTGTGCCCTGGGCCGTCGTCCAGGTGGCGCCTCGAAAGACCGCCATCTGCATCAGCCAATTGCCAGTGGGGGTCAGAGGGCACGGTGCGCCGCTCCCAATACACGCCGTCGCACGCTGAAGCACGTTGTTGCCGCTAATCGCGGAACTGTTATCCTCGACGAGGCCGGTTCCCCAGGAACCATTGCTAGCCTGAAGGATGGTGAATCCGCTGCCAGCGGTCATAGCAACACTGGCGGTGTCGGCGTAACCCGCGCCGAAGACTTCTAGGTTCGAGTTCGCCGGGTTCGCGGTGCCGCTGTCCAGAACGGTGCTTGGGGAAATGTTGTTGCTGATCGCCTCGTTGACGCTGTCCAGCGGGGACATAGTGTCAAGGCCGCTGTATTCGACCGCTACGACACCCGCCTGGGAAATAATCCCGGTGGCCGGGCCGGTGAATGTCACCGTTATCGTGTCGTTTCCAAGTCCGCTGCCCGTGATGTTAGCGGCGTAGAAAATCTGAGCAGATGTGGGAGTACTCGCGGCAGACTGTAGGGTTTGGCCCAACGGCATCGGGGAATAGGTGGGTTGTCTGGTTCCCGTTTCCCTGCGAGTCGAAGACGGATGCGGTGTACGTTGAGCTTGACTGCCAGAATGTCCAAACCGCAAGCATGTGTCCCGACACCGTGGGCTGGGTCGTAAGGGTAACGGGACAACTTATCGAAGACCCTGATCCTGAGCAGGTCCAAGCTGCTTTGCTTTGAACGTTTGTGATGGCTGCAAATGCTGGGATTGTGAGAAGCAGAATCGCGCCGAGCGCTTTGTACTTGTCCACAGATGCCTCCAGAACATGCCATTATCCGAGGGCCCCTAAACAGCAATGTGCTTGAGGGAAAGCTAGATGGCAGTCCGCCGCCTGTCAATTGTCAAATTGTATGCGTCTTACGGGAATTGTATGCGTCTTACGGGAAGGCAGGCCCGTGACACCAGGGGAGGTACCTACCGCACTTACTCGCGGAACAAACTTATGGGATGATCTTGAACACGACGCCGCAAGTGTAAAAAGTGAAGCATGTCGCACCACCTGCCTGAGTAGTGCCATAGAGGTTGCCGAAACTGTCCGTGGCTAACCCGGAGAAAGGGTTGGCTCCGTCTGACCCGCCAGTAAAGCTGTGCAGCACCGTCTCCGCGCCGGTCGCGCCCAACTCAAACACGACACCGCAGCCATCCCCGTCGCAGTTGCGGTATGCACCGCCGAAATACGTGGTTCCGTATAGATTCCCTGTCAAATCCATGACTAACGGGCCTCTTAGCGGCCTTTCGCCGTCGGCACAGTTCTCTAGCGAGCAGAAGGTGTAGAGCACTGCCTCCGTCCAGGTTCCTCCCGGTTGCGGCGATAACTCAAAAATCACCCCGCAGCCATCCCCGCCCTGGCAAGCCAAGTTACCTCCGCCGGTGGTCGTTCCGTAAAGATTCCCTTGAGGATCAGAAAGCAGCACTGAGTCGGGCCCCCCTCCATCCGATGACCCCGTGAAGCTATACAGTAGAGTCTCCTGACCAGCGGCGTCCAACCTGTACACGACACCCGCGCCGAAGGCACCGCCGCTGGCGGTGACGCCATACAGGTTGTCCGCAGCGTCTAGGATCACGCCTGTATAGGACAATGCTCCATCCCCTCCTCCCTCCGGGGGACCGGCAAAGCTGTGCAGGACGGTCTCTTTACCTGCAGCATCGATCTTGAAAACTGAACCGAGGCCGTCTGCACCTCCTTGGTACGTCGTACCATAAAAGTTACCCGCTGTATCCTCGACTAAAGGTGACTCGGGAGATTCGTCGTCCGGCGTGCCCTTGAACTCATACAGTATCTCCTTGCCCGTCCTGGTCAATCTGAACGCAACCCCGCAACCGAATCCTTGTGTACCACCGCAGGCCTGTGCATCCGTTCCACCAGCCAGTGTGGTGCCAAAGAAATTTCCCGATGGGTCACGGAGCAGACCTGCGTAAGGCCCAGCCCCGTTTGAACCATTGAAGCTGTACAGCCCGATCTCCTTGCCGGTCTTATTCAGTACGAACGCTGTGCCGCAGCCGAAATCGCTGTAGTTGGGACATTTGGTCCCAGTGCCGCCCCCGCTCGTTGTGCCATAAACGTTTCCAGCGCCGTCTGTGATCAGCACGCCTAAAGGGCTACCGCCGTCTGTCCCCTTAAACGTGTGCAGCACGGTGAAGGTCTGCGCGTGCGCCGGGGTGGGCAGAATCGCCGCCAGTAGTAACGTTAGGAAAATCCGGGAAACTAGCTTTGCCGCAAAACTGGGTTGCATGGCTCGGTTACCTCACATTCAAGGGGTGGGCCGGGTAGGCAGGGGAGCGGGTCAGGCCACATCCTGTGGGCAGTTTAGCATGGAATCCGGCCTCCCAAGCGGCATGGCCGCACCTGCTAAGTGGGGACTTTAACTTAGCGGCCCGTCTTTCTCAGGCGAGTTATTCCTTATCCCAGGCAACGGCCTCACTTAAGCCAAAGCCAGGCATTATTAAATCGGCTGTCCTACTCCACCTCGAAATCCGCCGAGCTGGGCTTGGTGGAATTGCCGGCGGAGTCGAGGGCTGTGACTTCTACTCGATACGAGCCTGCGGGCAGTGAGCCTACGGGAAGCTTCATCCCCAGCGGGACAACGGGATTGCCGGCGCTGATGGCGGATGCGGTGTTAGTGAAACCAGCGTCGATTTTCTGTGTCTCACTCTTGCGGTCTACGACTTTTAACTCCAGCCCAAGTTTGGGAGGATTGGGGCCGGTCAGAAGCGGCTCGTAGACTTCCACATAAATGGCAGCAGTGTCGGTGGTCTTGAAATGATTGGTTGCGGAAGGAGTGATTTGCATTCCCTGCGCGACCAGCGGGCGCTTGTCTTCGAGGAGTTCGGCATCGAGCCCGGAACCCATTTCAGAGACCCGATGCAGTTGGCTGCTGAGCGCCAGGGCGCTGAGACTGAATTGTTTATTGGTGTAGGGGCCAATGACGAGCGCGGTCTGGAGCTTGCCGAAACTTTCGTTTCCCGAACTGAAGACCACCTTCAGGTTGTACTGGCCAGACGCCATCTCGAACTGATTTTCATAATGGAAGGGATGCGACTGGAACTCCTGCAATTCTTTTTTGTCGTCGAAATCGAGGTCCACGGTGTCGCTGAAACGCGCAGCTATGGTGGCATCGGGATTGTAGGCGATGCCGAGCACGTTGACGGAGGAATGCTGCTTGCCCTTCACCTTCTCGAACTTCAGTGCGCTGGTTGGAATGTCGATCACCAGGTCAACCCTGGCAGTGTTGCTCGAAGTGTAGAAGAAGGGGACTTGCATGCTTGCGTTAATGTTGCCAGCTGCGTTTCCACTCACCCGGCTCTCCAGATCTTTTTCGACGGGACTTCCAGCCAGCGAGTCTTGTGGCTTGACTCTGCAATAGCCGCTGCGAGAACGGACGGTGGTGCCGCTGCGTTCCACCTTTACCTTTAACGTGTGGCAGCTTCCCTCGGCTGCGTTCGAGGGGGTATAACCCAGAACGTAGTATTGCGATTGATCTTTTGCGATCTTTTGCAGGCCGGCGAGTACGTCATTGCTGTTAAGAATGACGAACCCTCCGGTGCCGTCAGCGAGTTGATACAGCACTTGCTGGTTAGTGGTGGCGCTGGGAGGGAACTGGGGAACGATCTCGCGTGGCTGGTAGTTCTGATTATAGAAATTGGACATCGCAGTAGCGTTGTTTGCACTGGTGGTGCCGGAAGTGCCGCGATTTCCCCCGGAGTTGCCTGTACCTGACGTGCCTCCGTGGCTGCCGCCCCCGCTGGTTCCACCGCCCGTGCCGCCGGAATGACCACCACCACCACCAACTCCTCCACCGCCACCGCCTACCCCTCCGCCACCACCGCCATGCTGCACGAACAGGAGATGAGAGGGAACGGTGTTGGTATTGAGGGTAGTGAAGACCAGGTGACCGGGATTTGCTCCCCTGACAAGATTAGCTCCAGAGCCGCGAGGCACTCGGAGTTCGCCGAGGGCGGGTCCTTCCAAACCGCGAACGTCGATGGGATAAATGGCGACATTGGCCTTGTTGCAGGCGTCGATGGCGGCGGTCAACTCCGATTGCAATTCAAAGTTCATCGCGAAACCCGAGGTCAGCATCACCAGCGTCTTACGTCCCGGGACGGTGGAGAGATTCTTGGCCAGGCTTCGCAAAGCCAGCAATACACTGCGGGCGCCGAAATCGGCTTCGGAGTTACCCAGCGAGGGGGAGCCAGGCGGCAAGCTGGTGGGCATCCCGAGAGATGCAATCTGAACCGGAGGCGGAGAATTTGGCGCAACCGCTGAACCCTTGACCGTGGCCACGACTTGCTTCAACCGTTCGACGTCCGCCGTGAAGTTCTGGGAAACATGTACGGTTCCGCCGAAGTCGATGACTGCGATGAGGCGGTTCGGTCCAGCGTTGGCATCGATGAACTGTGCGGCGGCTTTGCGGGCCCTCCCCTGGTCACCGGCGTCCATGGTCGAGTTGTCAAAGAACAGGACCAGATATTGCTTTTGGGCCCGCGTGGGCGAAGCAGCGTCGTCTTCAAATGAAAAGCTGGTAATCGTCTGTTCCTTGTTGTCTTCCCAGACCTTGAAATCTTTCATGGTAAGGTCGCGAAGGTAGTTGCCCTGCTTGTCGGTGACGACGGTGTCGACCAGAACCACGCGCGTTTCCACCTTGATGGTCGGAAGGTTGGGGGGCGCGGCGTCGGCGGTTTGTTGTTGGGCTTGGGCGTTGCGAGCCGGCAACCACAGACCCACGACAACCAAAATAACTGTGAGCGAGAGCTTCAACCCGTGAAATCGCATACTGAGCCTCTCTTTAAGTCCTAAAATCTTCGTTCCGAAACCGTTCCCACTACGGAATCTCGACTGCGCCGCTTTGCGCCGACATCTGGCGGTCTTCGGCGTCGCGCACCACCAAGCGGACCAGATAGCCGCCCGGCTTTACATCAAAACTCGTTCGCATGGTGATCCCCGATCCCAGTTTGTGCTCCAGGGTTTCATCCTTCAAACGCATTTCGAGGACTTTCTTGCTTCCTTGGATGTAGTCGCCATTGCGGTTGAACAACGCCGAGACCACGGTCAGATCGTCGCGGTTGCGTCCATCCGCCTTACGGAAATGCAGCCCTTTCACATCGACATGAGCCACCACCGTGAGTTTGGCATTGTCGCTGCTGGACTTGAAAAACTGGGTATGCAGTTCGATCGGGATATCGTGCAACTCATCGTGCGAGAAAAGCGCCTCTTCGATTTCCTGCTTTTCTTGCTCGGCGGGATCGAGAATGCGTTTGGGAGCGTAATATCCGCGGCGCGCCTGGATGGTGAACTCCTGCGGGTCCCTGAGCGTAAGTTTCAGCTTATGGTAATGGCCATCCAATTTGAGGTTCTGCGGCGAGAATCCGAGAACATACGAATATTCAGGAGCGGAAGCAACGCGGCGAAAGCCTTCGTCCAGGTCGTTATTGTTATGGAAATAGACGCCGCCGGTAGCGTCGGCGAGTTCTCCCAGCACCAGTTGGTTGGAGGATTCGGCGGATGTCGCGTACAGGAGTTCCTGCTGTGCCAGGAGCGCGTTGAAGCCTCCCTGGCGGCTGATGTCGCCCATGGGGTCAAGGGTATAGAGACCGCGCGCATCGAGTGCGCTGATGGTGACGTTGCTGCGCACTGCTTTTTCGATAATGTCGTCAACTTTGTCGTCCAGCGTCGGGGTTATGAACCCGGGCGAGACAAGCACGAGGGTGCGGAGTCCGGGAGTGACCGAAATTCTTCTCACCGTATCTTTCAGCGCTTCCAACACCAACCGGCTCTCCGCATCGCCCAGACTATAGGCCTGCTGGGCTGCCGACTCCGCCTGCTGTATCGCGGCTTGTTGCGCGGCCGCAGCAGCACCCGCCTGAGAGCTTGAAATGTTTACTCCGGTGCAAGTAACTGCATCCTGCGCCGCCACGCTTAACACCTCATCATCGTGTAGATTTATGATCTGGTCCGCCATGTAGTAAGTCATGTAGGGACACTGCGCCACTCCAAGATTCAGAATGGACCGGGGCTGGATGCGCATTAAAGCTTCATGGAGCTTGGCGCGATCATCGGTGAAATCGAGATTGCCTTGCCCCGAGGTGGCAAAAACGGCGGCCCGGTCGGTAGGACGCAAGGTCGCCAGGTGACGCTCGGCGGCGGCCCGCGCCGGCAGCAAATCCTTGGACTGCAAATGCACGTCATCAAACAAGTAGATAACGAAACGATCGGGCACTTGCGGCGGTGGGACTGTCGTGGTGGTTTCGCCCGGCTGGGCAGCGGATTGCTGCGTCTTCGCGGGAGCAGCAACGGGCTGCTCTACGGCGAAGTGACCGATGATTTGGGGCTTGCCATTGTCGAAAAGCCGGAAATCGTCTTTGCCTAACGTTCCAACGGCGTGACCTTGGCTATCGCGAACTACCGCACGCACCAGCACCAGCCTTACGCTCACTTTGAAAGAGGCCGGAGCGTCATGGGAAGCCATTTCGGCTGGGTTCTTGTCCGCAGTAGCTACGGAGTCGGTTGGCGCCGACGAAGATTGTGGGGGCGGAGAAGATTGCTGAGGCGGCGGAGATTGTTGGGGCGAGGAAGCCGGGTTGGTACCGGACTGGGCGAAAGCTACGTAAAGGCACACCAGAAAGATCGCGGCTGCCTTGCCCGCAAGCGGTGCGATACCGAGTCTCGGTTTCGTTCGGCTGGTCACTGCTGAAGCCTCCAGGCGAGCCTTACCTCGCGCTGGAGACGGTAGAAGCATACTCCATTTCGCCGAAGTGCGCCCAGAATAATTGGTAGTCGCGGGTTTCGAGGGCCCCTGTGCAGGCCGACCCTTCCCTTGCCCCTGTCCCTGTTTGGCCTGTAGCATAGATGTATCATCAGTTTCCCAGCGATCTTCTTTTTTCCGCAATCCAGGAGGTTTTTATGGCGACCGACGTTTTGACGAATCCCACCATTATCGGGACGGCCACCCGTACCAGGGTTTACAAGAATTTCATTGATGGCGAATGGGTCGAATCGTCGACCGGCGAAACCTTCGAAAACCGCAATCCTGCTGACACCCGTGACGTGGTTGGCATTTTCCAGAAGTCCGGCCTGGCTGACGTGGAGACTGCGGTCGCAGCCGCGAAACATGCCTTCAAGAAGTGGCGGCTGGTGCCTGCTCCTCGTCGGGCGGAGATTGTCTATCGCGCCGCCGAAATCCTACTGGGCAGCAAAGAGGAATTTGCCCGCGACATGACCCGCGAAATGGGTAAAGTGCTGGACGAAACTCGCGGCGACGTACAGGAGGCGGTCGACACCGCTTACTACATGGCTGGTGAAGGCCGGCGCATGTTTGGCCCTACCACACCCTCGGAGCTTCCCAGCAAGTTTGCCATGGCTGTCCGCCAGCCGCTGGGTGTTTGCGGCATGATCACTCCATGGAATTTCCCTATGGCGATTCCTTCATGGAAGCTACTGCCTGCGATTGTCTGCGGCAACACTTGCGTGATCAAACCGGCGCAGGACACACCGCTCTCCACGTTTAATTTGGTGCGCACATTGGTCGATGCTGGGCTGCCCAAGGGCGTGATCAATATTGTGACGGGATTTGGTCCGGAAGTCGGCGGACCGCTAGCCGAGCATCCTGATGTGAAGGCAGTTTCACTGACGGGATCGAGCGCAGTGGGGCGCATTGTAGGGCAGGTTGCTGCCAAGCGTTTCAAACATTGTTCGCTCGAGCTCGGCGGGAAGAATCCGATGATTGTGCTCGACGACGCGAATCTCGATCTTGCCATCGAAGGTGGCTTGTGGGGTGGATTCGGAACCACGGGCCAGCGCTGCACTGCGACCAGCCGAATTATTGTGCAGAAAGGCGTTTACAGCGAGTTCGTGGAACGTTATGTCGAACGCGCCAAGCGGTTGAAAGTCGGGAATGGAATGGATGAAACCACCGAGATGGGCCCGGCAATCAACGAGAACCAGCTGAATACTGATTTGAAGTATGTGGACATTGGCAAGGCTGAAGGTGCGCGGTTGAAGTGCGGCGGCAATCGGTTGACCAGCGGCGACTATCAATACGGATATTTCATGGAGCCGACGGTGTTTGCCGACGTGGATCCTAAGATGCGGATTGCTCAGGAGGAAATCTTCGGGCCGGTGGTTTCGATTATCCCTTGTGAAGATTTGGAAGACGCTGTCGAGATCGCTAATGGCATTGAGTATGGATTGTCGTCGTCGCTCTATACGAAAGATGTCAATAAGGCTTTCAGGGCCATGCGTGATTTGGAGGCCGGAATTACATATATCAATGCGCCGACGATTGGGGCGGAAGTGCATCTTCCGTTTGGGGGAGTGAAGTCCACGGGCAACGGGCATCGCGAAGGCGGCGTCGGCGCCATCGACTTCTTCAGTCAATGGAAGGCGATTTACGTGGATTACTCGGATACGTTGCAGAGGGCGCAGATCGATCGGGGAGAGTAGGGGCGTCGCAGTACCGCTGGCCGCGTGCGGTAGGACCTTATCGCCGAATGCCCAAATGGAACAGAATCGCGCTTTCAACAGCGCCAAGATCGGAGATGGACAACTCACCGAGTTTCGAGCGCAAACGCCTCTTCGAAGCAGTCGTGAGTTGATCGGCCATTGCTTTGCGCGGTTCACCGTTGAGTTTAATTCGCGCTTCGCTGGGATAGACCTTATTCGCCTGGCTTGTAATGGGGACTACGATCAACCGATTGAGGGCAGCATTTGCAGCATTGTTGCTGAGGATGATGGCCGGGCGTGTTTTCTGGATTTCTCCGCCCACCGAAGGATCGAACGCGACCCACCAGACCTCACCCCTCCGCGGATGCATCGCCGATAAGTCCTTCGCTCCACTCTTCTGCTTCTGTTTCGCGGCGGGAATCGTTCGCCATTTCGCGGTATTGAGCGATGAGGCTATTTGGCGATTGCTCAGCGGCAGCGCGAGCAGCGGCCTCGATTGCAGCGGCAGCATAATCCTCAATCACGAACCAAGTGGCGCGACCGCGAGACACCGGATTTCCTAGAGGCCGCCGGTCGTCTCCGTTCCAACGGGCCGCGACAACCTCCTTCTCTTCCCACAAAATACGCGCAACGCTCATTTCATTTTCCCCGCCAGCATGGATCACTTCGAGAATGCCACCCATGCGATTCTTGGGAGACAAAGCCTCTTCCGGACGAACATACGCCATTTTCTTTCATCCTCCCAACGTCTAAATAATACGGCTATTTTGTATCTATTGTCAAGAGCTATGCGACACAGCTATGGAGTGTATATGTAGACTATCAATTCCTCAACGTCTTACCAGTCTTCAGCGTGTACTGAATACGCTCCTGAGTCTTCTTTTCTCCGCACAAGGATTTGAAGCCTTCGCGTTCGAGGTCGAGGATATATTGCTCGCTCACCGGAGTGGCGGGCGAGACGTTGCCGCCGCAGAGCACTTCTGCGATTTTGGTCGCCAGTTTTACTTCGTATTCGGTGATGTAGTCGCCCTGGCGCATGATGTGGACGCCCAGCCTAAGTGCCGCGAGGATGTTTTCGCCGGGGGCGGAGATGTCCGTGCGCGGCTGTGGCGGCTCGTATCCGGCGCGGAAAAGTTCTAACGCCCGCTCTTTCGCGTCGGTGAGCACGCGGTCGCGGTTCATGGTGATGCGGTCGGAATCGCGCACGAATCCGAGGCCGCGAGCTTCATGCGCCGAGGTTGCCACTTTCGCGGTCGCGATGGTCTCGAAAGCTTTCTTCATGGCCTCCATCAATTCGACTGACTCGCCACGGCCTCCGGGACGAATCGAGGCGGCGCTGTCCACCGCACGCAGCAACATTTCTTTGCAGCCACCGCCGCCGGGCAACAGGCCCACACCGACCTCGACCAGTCCGATATAAAGCTCGGCGTGAGGTTGCAGGGCTGGCGCGTGCATCGAGATTTCCGTTCCGCCGCCGAGGCACAGTCCGAATGGGGCTACCACTACCGGTTTTGGCGAGAACTTGATGGCCTGGGTCATGCCCTGGAATTGGCGGATGATGAGGTCGATGTCATCCCATTCTTCTTCCTGGATCGACATCAGCAGCAGCATAAGGTTTGCGCCAACAGAGAAATTGGTGGCGTCGTTGGTCATGATGAAGGCGTCGAAGGCATCGCCAGGGCCGCCAGGTTTGAGGGTCTGGTTGATGAGCGAAATAATGTCGGCGCCAAGGGAGTTCATCTTGGAATGGAACTCGATGCAGCCTACGCCGTCGCCGAGATCGACCAGCGACGCGCCAGAATTCTTCTTGACGACGCCTTTGGACTTCTTGGCCACCTCGACCGACCAGACGCCCGGCGAAACCAGAACCGGCTTGTAGCTCGCGCTTGCGAGGTCGAAATACGCGCGCCCTGAAGCCTCCGCGGAGTCATCTGCGTACCAGGATGTTTTGCCGGAGGCGAGCAGCTTTTCAACATTGGCTGCGACCGGACGATTTTCTTTCTTCATGCGGGCGACGGTGGCTTCGACTCCGGCCGCGTCCCAAAGCTCAAACGGGCCGAGTTCCCAATTGAAGCCGAGGCGCATGGCGCGGTCGATTTCAACGATGGAATCGGAGATTTCCGGCACGCGGTTAGCGGAGTAAGTCCAGAGATCGGACAGCGCCGACCACAGGAACGCACCGGCTTTATCGTTTTTCTGCGGTGCGCTGCCGTCCAGGCCGAGCAGCATCTTCACGCGTGGGCCCGTCTGCTCAACATTCTTGGCCATGTCGAGGGCTGGGAACTTCGGCTTTTGCCGGGGATGGTATTCGAGCGTCTTCCAGTCGAGTGCCAGGCGTTCGCCGTCTTTATCTTTTTTATAGAACCCGCCTTTGGTCTTGTCGCCTAGGAGTTTGCGGTCGAGCATTTGGCGAAAGAAGTCGGGGATATTTAAATCGCTGCGCTCGTCGTGAACGTTCTGCGTCATGTTCGCGACTACGTGGCCCAGAATGTCGAGGCCAACTAGATCGATGGTGCGAAAGGTTGCGGACTTTGGCCAGCCGACGGCTTGACCGGTCAGCGCGTCGATGTCTTCGATCGAAAGATCCATTTCCTGCATTAGGCGGATCACGTTGAGCACGGAAAATGTCCCAATGCGATTGCCGATGAAATTCGGCGTGTCTTTGGCGAAGACCACGCCTTTGCCGAGGCGCGCATCGCAGAAGTGCGCAATGGCGTCGATGGCGGCGCGATCGGCTTCGGGAGTGGGAATCAGCTCCAGCAAGCGCATGTATCGCGGAGGATTGAAAAAGTGCGTGCCGAACCACAGCTTGCGAAAGTCGTCAGAGAATCCTTCGGCGATCTTGCCCACCGGCAAGCCGCTGGTGTTGGTGGTGATGATCGTCCCGGGCATGCGAATGGCTTCGACTTTCTTTAACAAGGAGCGCTTGATCTCGAGATTCTCTACCACCGCCTCGATGATCCAGTCCACCTCAGCCAATTTCTTCAGGTCATCATCGAAGTTGCCGACCGTGACCAGCCGCGCCAGGCTGGCTTCCATGAACGCTGCGGGTTTGGCTTTCTTGGCGGCTTCGAGGCCTGAGGAAGCGATCTGGTTGCGCACCGATCCCTGCGCGCCGGGTGGGACGATATCGAGCAAGTAGCTGGGCACACCGGCGTTGGCGAAGTGGGCGGCGATACGGGCGCCCATGGTTCCGGCGCCCAGTACTGCGACTTTGTGGATCATTTTCATGAGGACATAGCTCCGGTGTTTTCAACTGCCGGGGACGCCGACATCACAGAGGGTTTCCAGTTCCGATAAGGCAGTTTATCCGCGCGAGGTGAACTCCGCCAGTCCCAGCGATGCTAACCCTTCAAAGTTCCGGATGCTCTTGCAGGTATTCCTGAGCACGGCGCACCATGTCCTTTTCGCCTTTGTATGCGAGTTTGCTCTCGGCGCCCGCGAGGGGAATCCACAGCGCCCGCTTCACCTCGATGCGCATGTCGTCTGTGATCTGGTCGATGGTTCCCGACTCATAGCGAAACAGATAAAAACTGACAATCTTGAACACCCGCTGCTGATCTCCCCAGGAACGCACGTATACATACTTGACGTCGCCGAGTTTTGCCACCAGCGCGGCAGTCAACCCGGTTTCTTCCGCGACTTCGCGCACCGCGGTTTGTTCCGGCTTCTCGCCCGGATCTACCAAACCCTTGGGTAAGGCAAGTAACAATTTTTGCCATCTTTTTGCGCTGCCGGTTGCCACCGAAGGTTCTTTTCGCGGCTCAATAGCTGCCAGTTCCCAGCCTTTCGCCATGGGTCGCACGACTACGCCGCCCGCCGAGATCTCGCGCTCCATGCGCCAAGTTAACAGGAACAAAGGAGGTTAGTCACGTTGCCCGGTAGCGTGAAAAGGTAACCTGCGGGAGGTGACTCGATCTGTTCTCATTGTTACCTGTTTCTGTCTACTGGCATCTAATTTGCTAGTTATATGTTTGGAATACTAGGTCGAGCACGGTTGGGCATGGGGTCATCCGTGAAGAGCTTAGGCAAGATAATCCGGTCCGTACAAGCGTTTGGCCGCGAACTCTCCGGCCATTCCGCGCAGGCAGCATCCACTGAGGGCGAGGTTGGCATTGGTCTGGCTTTGGGCGGTGGATTCGCCCGCGGCTTGGCCCACGTCGGTGTGCTCAAGGTTCTCGAAGAGGAGAACATTCCGATCCGCTGCATTGCGGGTACGAGTGTGGGCGCGCTCATCGGTGCCGCTTACTGTAGCGGACTCTCCATCGCGGAACTGGAGCAGCTCGCCGCCCATGTCCGCTTCAAACACTTTGCGCGCTGGACCCTGTCCCGCTACGGCTTCGCCAGCAACCAGCGCATGATCGGATTCCTTAATAGCGTGTTGAAGGTCAAGACATTTGAGGAATTGCGTATTCCGCTGGCCGTTACTGCCACTGATTTTTCCACCGGTGAAGGGGTAGTTTTTCATTCCGGCCCGCTAGTTGATCCGGTGCGCGCCAGTTGCGCTTATCCGGGAATGTTTTTGCCGGTAAAGATTCGTGGACGCCTGCTGATCGATGGCATGCTCTCTTACACCGTTCCGACGATCCCTTTGCGGCAGATGGGAGCGGAGCGGGTGCTGGCAGTGCATCTGAAAGGGAGATGGATCGGCGGCGACGGCCCAAGACATTTGTTTGACGTCATTGGCCAATGCTTCGCGATCGCCCAGGAGATGAACAGCACGCAGTGGAAAGAAGCTGCCGATTTGACGATTGAGCCTGACGTGAATGGCTACAAGTACGACGCTTTCGAGCACAGCGCTGCGTTAATCCGTGCGGGAGAAATTGTAACTCGGGCTGCGCTGCCGGAAATTCGCCGCTGGATGGAACAGCGCGAACGGGCACACGTCCCAGAGCGCCGGCGGCCGCCGGTGGCGAGCCCGGTTACGATGCCGGCGGACTAGTTCGGTAGCTCTAAACCTTCCCAACGGAGGGATCGTCAGATTGCGGACGATCTACGTGTATCTCTTCTTCATAAACTCCGCGATCGCGGCATAAGCTTTCGAAAGCGTCTTCTCGTCCGGCAGGAAGACGATGCGGAAATGTTTGGTCCCGGGCTTCTGGCCAAAGCCGGAGCCGTGAACGACCATCACGTGTTTTTGCAGGATCAGCTCTTTGACGAAGACATCGTCGCCTTCGGGAATGTCGATACGCGGATAAGCATAGAACGCACCGCGTGGTGAAACGCAACTCATGCCCGGAATCGAGTTGCAGGTTTTCACGGTAAGGTCACGCCGGCTGCGTAGCTTTTGGCAGACTACGGGCAAATGGTCTTGCGGGCCTTCGAGCGCGGGCTTGATGGCGTATTGCTCGGGATGATTTGCGCACAGGCGCGCGCGCAGCAGGCGATGAATGCCTTCGCAGTAAGGTTTCACGGCGGCTGCATCTCCGCTTACTATGCCCCAACCGATGCGCCAGCCGGGAGCAAGGTAGTTTTTCGACAGTCCGCCGAAAGTCACGGTTGGGACATCAGGTGCGACCGAGGCGAAAGCGATGTGCTCGTCGTCATCGAGAATCAGCTTGTCGTATATTTCGTCGGCAAATACGACCAGGTTGTGTCGCCTCGCCAGTTCGGCGATTTCTTCCAGCATTTTCCGCGTGCAGACCGAGCCAGTGGGATTGTTGGGATTGATGAGTACAATGCCGCGAGTGTGTGGCGTGATCTTCTTCTTGATATCGGCCAGTTCGGGTTGCCAGGCGTCTTCTTCGCTCAAGTAATACGCATTCAGCGGAATGCCGAGCTTGGCCAGTACGGCGGAATACATTGGATAATCCGGACAGGGCGTCAGCAAGTCTTCCCCGGGATTGAGCAGCGCGGTCAGGCAGAGATCGACGGTCTCGCTCACGCCGGTGGTAACGAAGACGTCCTGCACGCTCGAAATTCGCTTGCGGGCGGCCTCGCCGCGAATCGCGTCCAGCGCCTCTTTGATTCCCTGCGAAGGCGCGTAGCCGTTCTTGTTGTCGCGCATGGCCTTGTACACGGCCTCGATCAGGTGGGCGGGAGTTTCAAAACCAAACACATTGGGATCGCCGACGTTGAGCGGGAGAACTCTGTGTCCTTGCTTAATGACTTCGTCAGCGATGCAGGCGAGGTCGCGGATGGCATAGCGAACGTTGTCAAGGCGGCTGGCGGCGGCGATTTCACGGGTTTGAGTGATGGGCATGGGTGCACTCCCAAGATACGAGAATACCGCAATGCACGCCGTAAGCGGAGAGAAAACCAAGTCTTCACCACTGAGGGCACAGAGAGCACGGGGAAACCAAATGGGGCTTCGTCTGGTTCCTTCTGGGCCTCAGTAATTGGGCTAGCTTTGTCCCTGCTACAATTCGCTGATGCAAAGACTTCTATTTTTTCTCCTCGCAGGCTCGCTCGTTTTTACAACTGCACTGGCAAATGCCCAGCTCAAAGATCCATCGCCGCAGGTTCCGGAGGCGATTCAAGCCCCCGCTGGCGTGGAAGTTGCGCTGTCAGCCCGCGCATCAGGATGGCAGATCTATACTTGTAAGGCCGGTGCGGACGGAAAATTCAGTTGGACTCTGAAGGCACCTGACGCCGAGCTTCGCGATCGAAATGACCAAGTCATCGGCGAGCATTTTGCCGGGCCAAGCTGGAAGCTGAAAGATGGCAGCGCAGTTACCGGGAAAGCCACAGCACATGTGGATTCTCCCGATGCCGACTCTGTCGCTTGGCTGCTGGTGACCGTGATTAGCCATTCCGGAAAAGGTCTACTGGACAACGTGACGACGATTCAGCGCATTCACACTCACGGAGGCAAGGCTCCGGCAGACGGCTGCGACGCGGCCCATTCTGGCGCCGAGACGAAGAGCAGTTACACCGCCGACTATTACTTCTACGCTCCTGCGCCGACTCGCTGAATGCCGTGTCTTCAGATTTCGGGTGTGAAGCGGTTCTCACCCCGTGGGCATCCAATGAGTTGACTGCGGGATGAAAGGGAGTTGCTGTGCGTGAAGTCGTCATCGCTTCTTCGGTTCGTACGCCGGTTGGACGCGCTTTTAAAGGCACGCTGCGCGCTACACGCCCGGAT